>Ga0187815_10000473_pt1 | contig 19424 bp, 22 predicted proteins | sample NC_S_5_FD_132962 | JGI IMG/M metagenome (GOLD analysis project Ga0187815, IMG submission 132962) | Wetland sediment microbial communities from Neuse River Estuary, North Carolina, USA - ASW-S_5 | ecosystem: Environmental > Aquatic > Freshwater > Wetlands > Sediment | place: USA: North Carolina...
GGGCGCGCGAGACGAGTCGCGCCCAGCTTCGGTCAAAGAGTTACAGGCTCGCGGCAAACTCTTCGATTACGCGCGCGATCGCGTCGGCCTTCTCCAGGATCACATGATGATGCGCGTCGGCAATCGTCACCAGCCGGACCTGCGGATTCGACGCGCGTGCATGCTCGGCGCCCTCCGCCGTCATGATGCGGCTGTGCTCGGCACGCACCAGCATCGTAGGAATTCTGATTGCCCTGATCGTTTCGAGCACCGCCAGCCCGTCGCCGCCGAGGAAACACTCGCGATCGAACTTGAGCGTCCACCGCCCTTCGTCGGTCCGCGCCAAGCTTCTTTCGGCGATTTCATGAAGTACATCGTCGGCGATTCCACCCTCGTTCGGCATCAGCCGAAAGCGCGTCTTCGCCGTTGCGAGATCGGGATAGGTCACCACCGGGATTGATTTCAGCCGCCGCAGATATCGATCCCGCCCGCGAGTCGACGTGACCGGAACGTCGATCGCGATCGCGCCGCGCGCGCTGTCCGGATGACGCCGCGCAAACGCCAGCACGTTCAACCCACCCATGCTGTGACCGGCAACCACGGGCTTTTCCGCGTTCGCCGCCACGTGGGCGACGAACCGCGCAAGGTCGTTTGCGTAGTCGACCGGCGAGTACGCCGGCGGCCGCGCCCATTCGCTGTCGCCATGGCCGCGCTGGTCAAGCGCCAGCAGCCGGTACTCGGTCGCAATCGCGCGCGCCACCGGTTCCCACCACCACGCATTGGCAGAGTTGCCGTGCAGCAGGATGACGGTACGCGGTGCGTGCGGGTTCCACTCGAGGTAATGCAGGCGCGGAGAGCCTTCGAGCAGATGGCTGTGCGGCTCGGTCATTTCAAACCGTCCACAAAGTCCTTGATTACTTTGATCAGCGCCTTGGGGTTGTCCAGCATGACGTGATGATACGAATCATCGATCTCCACCAACTGCCCGTGCGCAAGCTGCTCGACCATTTTTTTCGCCAGCTCGCGATCTAGCATCGGGCTCTTTGCGATCTTCACGATCAGCGCAGGGCACGCGATGCGATGCAACGACTTCCACACCCGCGACGGTTCGCGAATCATCGTGCGCCGATCGAGCTTGTGCATCCACGCGCCGTCGTCGTGCCGCTTGAAGCTCCGGCGCGCGACGTGCTCCAGGATTTCCTTTTTCGCCAGCGTCTCGCGCGGCAGGACCTTGAAATTCCGCGCCGCCTCGTCGAGCGACTGGAACCGGCGGGCCGGCTTTTCCGCCATCGCCCGCAGGTATTCGACCGCCCGCTCCGGGTAGTCAGGCGGAGGGTCGATCGCCACCAGCGCGCGCAATTTTTCGCTGTGCTCCGCCGCGTATGCGAGCACGTTATGCGCGCCCATCGAGTGGCCAACCAGGATCGGCGCGCCGAATCCCCACCCGCCGATCACTTGATCCAGGTCCGACACGTAATGACGCGAGCCGTAGGCCCATTCATCGGCCCATTGGCTTTCGCCATGCCCGCGTTGATCGAGCGCCAGCACGTGGAATTGTTCGACGAACGCCGGCGCGACAAAGTCCCACCAATGCGCGTGCGCTGAACCACCATGCAGAAACAGGATCGGCGGCTTGCCCTCGCCTCCGTAATCAAGGCAATTCAGCGCGAGTCCGTTGGCTTTGAAACGATGCGCCTTCATCTGTCCACCGAATTTTTCAGGGGCCGCGACACAGCCCGGTTATTTCTCAGCGTCCATCCGACGCGATGCACGGCCAGCAGAAATTGTCGCCTCTTATCATGCACCCCGCCTTTTCAGGGGCCGCGACGCGCGTTCGGTTGACTCTCGCGATTCACCCGACGTGACGCCTTTTTCCCTGCGCTCCCGTCGCCGCGGGTCCCTGCGATACCGCCGCGCACCCATGATAGCTTTGCAGCGCGCGCCTTTCATGCCACCATTTAGGTGAATCCCATGCACCACCTGAAGCCATGCGAGATCGAACCGCGCTGAAAGCACTGACGCTCGCCGCCGCACTGATAATCGTGCTCGCGCCCTTTTCTTGCCCGGCGCGCGCCCAGGACTCCAACGCGGCCAAGGCCCGCGCGCTGGTCGATGCGGCAATCAAGATGACCGACAGCGACGCCGCCGTAAAGCTGCTCTGGCAGGCCACCGATATCGATCCCACTTTAGACGACGCCTACGTTTATCTCGGCCTTTACTATAACTCCCGCTCCGACTTCACCAACGTGGTCAAGGTTTATCAAAAGCTCATCAAGTATCAGCCCAATCAGGTCAGCGCCTACCTGAATATCGGCGAGGCGTACATGTCGTTTTCGCCGCCCAGGACCGATGACGCGCTGGTCTATTATCGCAAGGGGTACCAGCTCGATCCCAAGAACACTTTCGCCGCGCTCAGAATCGGAGAACTCCTCGCGCAGTCCGGCCAGCGCGACGACGCGCTCAAGTATCTGAGGATTGCGCTCAGCGACAGCGCCAAAAATCCCACCATCGCGTCGGAAGCTGAGAAAACTCTCAAGCAGATGGGCGCCCTCTGACAGGCATCGCTCTTTCCTCTTGATCCGCGCGCGTACGAGCCGAAGTTCATTTCGTCGATGCGATAAACTCGTGGAGCAGCTCGGCGATCTCCTGGGGCTTGTCTTCCTGCAGAAAATGGCCCGCGTCCCTTATCGTCACATGCTTTTGCCCCTTAGCGCCCGCAACGCGCTGCTGGAAGATCAGCTCGCCGCCTTTCGTTATCGGGTCCGAATCGCTGAACGCGGTCAGAAACGGCTTGGAGAATTTCTCCAGAATTTTCCACGCGGCCTTGTTCTCGGCGACCGAGCCGTGTTGCGGCGTCACCGGGACCAGCGCCGGAAAGCGGCGCGCACCCGCCTTGAACGATTCGTCCGGGAACGGCGCGTCGTAAGCGGCGATTTCGGCCTCGCTCAGGCTGCGGTGGCATCCCATGCCCACAATCGACCCGATTGGCAAGACCGGTATGGTCTGGCTGAGTTCGAGCCATCGGTTGAACGCCTCGCTGAATCCCTCGCCGGTCGGCAGCCCGGTGTTGGCGACCACCACGCGCGCGAATCTTTCTGGAAACGCAGCCACCAGCCGCAACCCAATCAGGCCGCCCCAGTCCTGGCAGAAGAGCGTAATTCCCGACAGGCGCATCGCCACAAGCCAATCGCTCATCCATCGCACGTGCCGTTCGAAGGTGTAATCGGATTGCTCGGCAGGTTTGTCCGAGCGGCCGAAGCCCGGCAAGTCCGGCGCGACCGCGCGATGGCCGCGCGCGGCGAGGCTCGCGATTATCCGGCGATAAAGGAATGACCACGACGGCTCGCCATGCATGAGCAGCACGGGAGCGGCGCTCGGCGGACCTTCGTCGAGATAGTGGATTCGAAGCCTCGTGCCGTCGGGGTCCGTGACTTCGCAATAATGCGGCGCGAAGGCGAAGTCGGGAAGATTGGAAAATCGTGCGTCGGGGGTTCTCAAGATCTTCAATGGATGCCTCGCTCTAAATCGTAGTTAGACGATCGTCGATATGTTGGCACTATGAGTGTCATTCCATTGCAGCCGGGTCAAAGCAACGACGCTCTGCCGGCATTGAACGAGGAACGCCGCGTTCGTCTATGTTGAAACGGGGTGTTTAGATACGGCCCGCGGTTAATTGCGCGGCACGGGCGGGGCCGGCGGGGCAGGCTCTTGCGGCGGCGGGCCCTCTTCTGGCGCCATGTGGCCGTGACCATAGCCGCCGCCGTGGCCGCGATACTCCCACGGATGCGTGAAGTCGCGATCGAATATCTTCTGCTGCTCGGGCGTCAGCACGCCGCGAATCTCACCGAGTCCGTCCCAAAACAACTCATGCCGCCGATGGTCAAAATCCTGCCGCGCCTGCATCACTTTGAACCGAGTATCGCGCAGGATGTCGCCGATGCGATCGCGTTGCGCCGGGGTCAGATTCAGCTCGCGATTCATTCGCTCGATCAATCCGCCTCCCGGCACCCGCAGGTAATGATAGCGGTAGGCCAGCGTGCTGAGTGCGAAACCAATCAGAAGGCACGAGACTCCCACCACCAAGCCAAGCAAGATGTTCGGCTTAGCTGGCAAGGTCGTTCTCTGTCAGCGGGATCTCGGGCGCCAATAGATCGGCTGCGGTTTCAGAATCTATATTCACATCGGATATGGACAGCGCCTCGCCAAGAGACTCGTCCGGCGTGCGTGCCGAAAGATACGCGGTGCTGGCCGCGAATATGAAGATCGCCGCCGCCGCCGCCGACATCGCCAGCCATCGATTCGGCTGCACGGACGTTTCGCGCGATACCGACGCGAAGCGCCGCGGCCTGTCTGCCAGCGAAAACTCGCGCCGCGCCGGCCGCGATACGCGGGCCTCCGGCTGTTCCATCTCGCCATGCAGCACCGGGGCAGTCAGCGCAAAAACGCGAAACGCATGATCGCACTTCTCGCATCCCTTCAGATGCGCCAGCAGCTCGGCCCGCCGCTCGGCGGTCGCGGTCTTGCGCCATAGCGCAGAAAATTCCTGTCGTGCTTCAAAACAATTCATCACTGTCACCTGTTGCGCCCCGTCGCGAGCATCCGCTCCGCCTGCTTGCGAAGCGCCTGCCGGGCACGGAACGCACGAATTTTTACCTTGGCCTCACTCCATCCAAGCGTCTGGGCGATTTCGCTGACGCTCATATCTTCGCTCTCTTTAAGCACCATCACCGTTCGGTCCTCGGGCTTGAGCATGTCGAGCAGGCGATGAGCCAAATCGTAAGCTTCGCGCCGCTGTTCGGCCTCGCCGACGATCTCCTCGGGCGAGGCGACGTTCGCCGTCTGCATCCATTGCACTTCCGGCGCGCTGAAATCTCCGACCAGCTCCTCCGGACGCCGGCGGCGCCGGCGCAGCTCGTCGTAACACAGATTCACCACGATCGCGCGCAGCCATCCGCCAAACGGCATTTCCGCCCGATAAGTCGCCAGCGCAGTGTACGCCCGGATGAAACTTTCCTGCGCGATGTCTCGCGCCATCTCCTCGTCCGAGAAAAAACGCCGGCATAGACGCTCCACCCGTGGGCGATGCCGCGCCGCAAGCTCGGTGAAGGCGGCGGTATCCCCGCCGAGGACTTCGGCGATCAGTTCCTCGTCGGGTTTGGCGCTCAATCTCCACCCTGCCCTGCTACGCGCCCGCAGACCCAACATAACTGTTTATTAATACGCATGATCCGGCAGATGGTTACACGGTTTTCCGGCCGATTTCCGCCCCCTCGGGGGACGTTTCAGACCACAGAATAAGGGAGTTGAATCGCCTGAACCAGCCCGTTGCGACGGGAGCGCAGGCCGCGGCGGCGGCCTCGCAGGGAATTCGCGCGGGTGCATGATGATCCGCGCCAATTTCCGCTGCGGCGTGAATGACAAAAGTTGAAGATGGGTGTGCGTCACGCCTTGCCGCGAACGTAGTCAGTGAACACCTGTGCCGCTGTTCCTGTTCCGTCCTCAGCCCGGATGAGCTTGCCGATCTCGGCTGCGCGATCCCGCATCGCAGCGTCCGATGTTGCTGCACGGATAGCGCTTGCGAGGCGATCAGCCGTGAGTTGCCTGAATGGAATCGGGCGAGTTCCAACGCCGAGCGCCTCGATCCTTCTCGCCCAGCTTGGCTGATCGGCGACAAATGGAGTGATCACGGAAGGAACCCCCGCGCGCAGGCCCGCCGCGGTTGTACCCGCGCCACCGTGATGCACCACCGCCGCCATGCGCGGAAAGAGCCAACTGTGCGGGACGCTATCCACTCCGAAAGCATAGTCGGGCAGCTTGACCCCTTCTCCAATTCCCGCCCATCCCGAGAGCATCACGCCACGCTGGCGAGACAACTCCAACGCGTCCAGGATCAATCTGAGCGTGCTCTCAGGGCTTCCACTCGGCATGCTGCCAAAGCCGACGTAGACGGGAGGCGGTCCGTCCTCGAGGAAGGCGACCAAGTCAGGCGGCGGTATCCATCCTGGAGGCGGGTCGGAGAACCAGTATCCCGTCACCACAATGCGGTCGGGCCAGTCGCTCGGGCGCGGCAACACGATCGGGCTATAGGCGTACAGGAGCGGCATACGCTCGGAATCTTGCCGGGCGAAAGGGCCGAAGAACGGCAAAGAAGGAAGGTTGAGGAATTGGCGGCGCAGCTTGTTATCGTAGGCTCGCGCCACCTGCCAGACAAACTGCTCTGTCATGCGCCAGATCAAGGAATCGAGTATCCTCCCGCGGTCCTTGCCGGAGCCTATCAGGAAGCTCGGAAACGAACGCGTCCTGGTGAGCGGAAAGAGCATCGCGGCTGCGCACGGAACCCCGAGTTTCTCCGCGACACTGGCGAAGGGAATCCAACTGCTCTTGTAGATGATGGCGTTGGCACCCTCGACGGCCTTCCAGGTGTCCGTATCGAGCCTCTCGAAGAAGGCGGCCCGCTGTTTGGAGTCCGAAGCTTGTCTGATAATCCCGAGGATGTTCCCCGATCCGATAGCCGCAGCCACGTCTTCACCCCTGAGCAACGACTTGTAGGGATTCCCAAGGGGAGTGAAGTCTATGCCGTATGACGCGGCGATCGAGGCGAAGTCCGGCCGGGCCGCCAGCATCACGCTATGCCCTTGTTGTTTGAGCCGCACCGCAAGCGAAACGAAAGGCTGCGTGTCGCCCATAGCGCCGATGGTCAGCAACGAAATCTTCAATTGCGTTTCAACACCGCCGCGAAGTTACCTAAAATTAAGTTTCACACGAACGCTTATCGTGACAATCGTTATGCCGGACTTGTTCTCAGCGGCCGATCGCATTGAGCGGATTCCGATCCTGGATGCCGACGTTTTCTACCTGCCCCATTTGGAGCTGGGGAGCGGTGGCGATGCAATCCTGCATCGGCTGATAGCCGACACACCCTGGCGAGAGGAAAAAGTCATCGTTTGGGCAAAAGAGTATCGGCAACCCCGCTTGACCGCCTGGTACGGCGATCCCGGATGCGACTACCGCTACTCCGGAATCACACTGGCTCCGATCGCATGGACCGACCTTCTGCTCGACGTCAGAAGACGAGTCGAAACTGCGGCCGCGACGGCGTTCAATAGCGTGCTGCTCAACTACTACCGCGACAATCGAGACAGCATGGGATTCCATAGCGATGATGAACCAGAGCTGGGCCCGAGGCCCGTGATCGCGTCGCTGAGTCTCGGCGAAGAGCGAACACTGGTTATGAAGCACAAGACGAACCAGTCGGCGAAACCCGTTCGATTGCGGCTGGCGTCGGGGAGCCTATTGCTGATGAAAGGCGAGACTCAGCGGCATTGGAAGCATGGAATCGCGAAAGAGTCGCGCCCACGTGGGCCTCGAGTCAACTTGACGTTCCGTCGCATCGACACTCTTTCGCGGGCTCGCTAGCTGGCCGCGGCTCTCGCTCCCCGAACAGGCATCACAAGTTCACTCTCTCGGAGGCGGGGGGAGACCGGCGCGCGCCAGATCAGCCGGCGTGTCCAGGTCGAGAGTGATCCCCGGATCGTCCAGGTCAACGTAGGTCACTCGCGACGCGTCGGCATTCACCACGTAACGCGCGCCCTGCTCTTCCGGCGCGGACAGAAGTTCGCCGAATAACGCACGGTCGAAAAGCACCGGATGCCCCCGCCGGCCATCGCGGCGCGCGATCACAATGGGCTTGCGGGTCCGATGGTACGAATCGACGAGCGCGCGGAACGTCTCGACCCGGACCAGCGGATGGTCTCCGAGATGCACAATCGCGCCCGCCGAGTCCGCTTGAATGACCTCGAGGCCAACCTTCAACGACGACAGTTGTCCGCGCGAATAGTTGGGATTCTCGACGATCGCGATACGCTTGTCGCGCGGAATCGCGGCCCGAACGCGCTCGCGATAGGCCCCGATCACAATCACGAGCCGCGGCACCACCGCGAGCATCGTCTCGGCAATCTGCTCGATAAAGGTCCGCGATCCTATCTTGAGCAGCGGCTTCGGATAGCCCATCCGGCGCGACTCGCCCGCCGCCAGGATAATCCCCTCGAGACGGCGCTTTGTCGGATCGATTTCAGAGGCCGGGGACGGCATCGATGCGCGCTACTTCGAGCGTTTGAGGCTGCCCAAGCGCACACCGAGCGTGAAATCGTCGCGCTCGCCGGTGCGGCGTTCGCGAATAATCTCCGCGATGATCGAGATCGCAATCTCCTCCGGCGTCTCGCCGCCAATCGCGACGCCGAGCGGCGCATGAAGGTCGCCGAGCCGCTCTTTGGGTACGCCACTCTCGCCGATTCTCTCGAGCGTGGCTTTCACCCGGCGGCGCGAACCGATCATCCCGACGAATCCGCACGGCTGCATCAGCGCAGCACGCACCACTTCTTCGTCGAAAGCATGACCGCGCGTGACGGAAACCAGATAGCAGTGGCCGTCGAGCGCGAGCGAATCGATCGCGGCCTTGAACGATTTGACGATTATTTCGTCGGCCTCGGGAAACCGCTCACGATTCGCAAACGACGGGCGATCGTCGATCACCGTGACGTGAAACCCGACCATCGCTCCAAGCGCGCACAACGGCAGCGCGATATGTCCCGCGCCGACGATTATCAGCCGCTGCGCACCGACGATCGGATCGACGAACACGCGCACGCCGCCATTGGGTTCGAGATGCGTGACAGGTCGAAGCTCGCCGCCGCGATCGACCTCGAGCAAAGTCGGAATCGCGTCCGCCGTGCGCTCGACGATTTGTGCGAATCCTGCCGCAGACAGTTCGATCGGTCCCTCATCTCGAGTTGAAGCATCCCGGGGATCTACAAACGTTCGCGACCCGGCCAGCATTTCGCCGCGCGGACCTGGATCGACTACCGTCAGCAGTGCGCCAGGAGCACTGCGGCTGGCGGTGTCGGCGAGCTTGCGCGCGATTGCCAGGTCGCGGGCCGGGAACCACAGATCGACGAAGACATCCATTATTCCGCCGCAGGTTCCGACCTCGTTCTGGCCGAAATCGCCAGTGAGATCGACTTCCGCCAGCCGCGCGCCGCGTTCGTTGTTTTCTTCAAGTAATACACGAGCTTTTCGAAAGACCTCGGCTTCGCCGCATCCGCCACCGATGGTGCCGAACTGCCCGTCCTCGCGGACGATCATCTTGGCCCCGACTTCACGCGGGGTAGAACCGCGAACGTTCACCACCGTCGCCAACGCGAATCGCTGCCCGCGCTCCAGCGTACTCAGCGCCTCGGCCCAGATTTGTTCCGAACCACTCATTCGAGAACCCGCGATTAGAACTTACCAGAACGTGCACTCGCGATGAATGCGGCGCCGGCGTCAGTTTGAGAGCTGGCGCAGAATCACGCGCGCCTGGAGCAGGCTGTCCTCGGCGGATTTGTAGTCGCCGGATCTGATCGCCGCCTCGCCCTTCTGCTCCAACTGGTTCGCCTCGAAGAGCTGCTGGCGCTTGGCGGGATCGGTCGGTCCGCTGTCGCGCACGTGCGCAAGCTCGAGCGACACCTGCCGTTCCAGTTTGACCAGCTCCGGCGGCGGAGAAGCGGCCAGCGCCTGGAGGTGGTCGACAAAAAAGATTGCAATTGCGGCAATCGCCGCGAAAAGTCGCGCTCTCGTCCTCATCGAGACGCAATTGTTGTTGAATCGATAAGGCTTTTCCAGCTCCTGAAAGTTGACAGAAGTTGGATGGAGGCGACCAAAGTAGCCGGCACAGTCTTAGACAGTGTGCTGGACGGATAGCCGGCGCGGATTCTCGCCGATCCCATAGCGGGTGAGCATCCGGTAGAGCGTTGAGCGCGAAACGCCCAGCAAGCCGGCGGCGCGCCGGCGATTTCCCTCGGTCTCCTCGAGCGAACGCATCAGAGTCTTCTTGATCACTTCGTCGAGCAGGAACCCCGGCGGCTCGCCACCGAAATCTATGCTGGGCAAGCGGCGCGCGGCTGGCGCGACCACTTGGCCGGTGGTGGACGATTCCTGGCGCGGGTACAACAACTCGGCGCCGGTTCCGTCGACGACCTGGGCAGGGAGATCGGAGACCCCGATGTGGCTGCTCTCGCTTAAAATCACGGCACTTTCGATCACATTGGAGAGTTCGCGGATATTTCCCGGCCATTGGTATGCGCAGAGGATCTCGATGGCGCGCCGCGAGATTTCCGAGACACTTTTGCCGAACAGACCATTGTGCTGTCCGATGAAAAACCCGATGAGGGCTGGGATCGCCTCGCGTCGTTCTCGAAGGGGCGGGATAAAGATCGCCGAAGCGCTCATCCGGTAGTAGAGATCGCTGCGAAACTGGCCCACCCTGACCATCGCGCGCAAGTCGCGATTCGTCGCCGCGATCAAACGGAGATCAACCTTGTAGCTCTGCGACGATCCGACCGGCTGAACCTCGTGCGTCTCGACCGAGCGCAGCAGCTTGGGCTGCAGCTTGAGCGGCAACTCGCCGATCTCGTCGAGGAACAGTGTGCCTCCGTTGGCCGATCGGAAGTATCCCTGCGACTCCTCGCGCGCGTCGGTAAAGGCGCCGCGAACATGGCCGAATAACTGCGACTCGGCCAACGATTCGACGAGGTTGGAGCAGTTCAGCGTCACAAAGGGAGCGTCTGGCGCCGGACCCAGCGTGTGAAGCGCGCGCGCGATCAATTCCTTTCCCGTTCCGGATTCGCCTGAAATCAGCACGGTAGCTTTGTACGGACTCAGCTGCGATACCAACTTGAGGACCTTGCGCAGCTGTGCCGACCGTACCACCATGCCGCCAAACCGGTCAGCGCCGTGCCTTAGATGGTCGAGCGACTCCATCTCGCTGCCTCGGTCTCCGATAGGAGCCGTTGCGAGATTTCTTATTGCTGATTGAGTGTCCGCCCGCGGCACAGTGCCCCGTCCTTGGCCTGTAGTCACAGGTCAACCAAAACGTCTTAGAGCAAATGACGGGCCATGGTCTGGAATCGGGACACTCACGGAACGATTGTCTGTAATAGGCACAACTGGGCAGCAAGCCGCATACCGCGCTCGGTGTGCCATTCCAGTGCCATCAAGCAATCAGAATGCGACATTGTTTTGCCGCTCAGATCGAAGATCGCGCAGCCGCGCCAGACCGCAGGTGATGCATAATCCGCTCGTTCAACTCAACTCGGTCCTTCAGTTCAACAGGGCCCGAAGTTGCGCCAGCGCGGACAGGCAAACTGGATCGCCAGGCGCGAATGCGAGCGCGCCTTCGAATTCGTCGATCGCGCGTTTCACCATTCCCTTGGCAGCGTATATTCGGCCCAGGTTCATGAACGGATAGTGACGCGGATCGTAGCGCGGCGCGGTCTTGGCTTTTTCGAGCCACTGGATCGCTTCGTCGAGCTCGCCCTTGGCGATTAGATATGCGCCAATGTCATTGTATGGATTGCCAAATTCTGGATCGATTTCGATGGCGCGGCGACATTCCGCGATCGCGTCGTCGATTCGCCCCAACGCCTCGAACGCCCATCCCCGAAATGTGTAGGCCTCGGCGGTCGGAAAGACTTCAATCGACTTGGTGTAGAGTTCGACCGCGCGCTCGAGATCGTGGTTCAGGTGAAAGCGCATCGCCTCGTTCCACAGCTCGAGGGCGCGCATCCGCGCTCCTGAATCAGCCATGATCAACCGGTTATTGTGCCGCTGCGTCCGCGTCAAGGCCCGTTGCGACGGGAACCCAGCGAATCCGCCGGGTGCATGATGATTGGAGGAAATTTCTGCTGCGGCGTGCGAAAGGTGTCGCGCCGGATGGGCGCTGAGAGATAACCGGGCTGTGTCGCGGCCCCTGAAAGGCGCGGTCGCGACTACTTGGCAAAGGCCCGCATGATCTGAATCATCGCGGGGCCGACGATTACGCTCATCATGGCGGGCAAAATGAACAGCACGAGTGGGAAGAGAATCTTGACCGTGGTCTTTGCCGCCGCTTCTTCGGCGCGTAGCCGCCGGGTGGTGCGCAGGGTGTCCGAGATCGATCGCAGCGCGGGACCGATTTGCGCGCCCAACTGTTCGCTCTGCACCAGCGTCGCGGCGAGCGGTTTGATGTCCTCGACGGCGGTGCGATCGGCGAAACTTCTCAGCGCCTGGCCAAGCGAGCTGCCGGCCGCGAGCTCGGCTGAGACGATCGACAGCTCGGTGCCTATTTCCTGTTTTTGGCGCTGCGTTTCCGATCCGACGATCTTGATCGCTTCGCTGAGGCCGAGACCGGCTTCGACGCAGACCACGAGCAAATCCAAAACGTCGGAGAGTTGGCTGGCGATTGCCTGCTGGCGGTTTCTGCCCCTGCGGCCGATATAGTAGTTGGGTGCGAACGCGCCGACGCCCGTTCCGATCAACATGAACGCCAGCGGCTTGATGCCGTGGAAGCCACACGCGATCGTGACAACGAGCGCAAGCAGCGCACTTCCCGCCGTCGATGACAGGCGAACGAAATGAAACGTGCGGACGGCGCCGGGCCCGGGGAAGCCGGCGCGAACCAGGCTCTGTGCGAGCTTCTCACGCTCGGGACTATTCATCGCGGGTTCGGGAAGATGTTTGGTGATCCATCGAAACAGCGAACGCGCGAAGCTATCGGATTCCATGTCGAGATTGGCGGGATTTCCATAGGCGACACGCATCTTGACGCCGATCTCCGTGATGCGCTCGTCAAACGGACGATTAATCCCGTAGATCGCCGCGTAGATCGCGACGCAAATCGCGCCGAACAGAAAAAACACCGTCAAGCTTGCGTAGATCGCCGGCATTGCAGTTATTTCAGTACTTCACCTTCAGCAGCTTGCGAATCGACACGAAGGCAAGGATGTCGAGCACGCAGGCAACTTCAAGAATCTTTTGCCCGCTCGGATCGTGAAAGAGCGTGTCGGTGTAGCTTGGCTGGATAACACTGAACGCAGCCAGCATCACCAGCGGCAGCAACCCAACCAGTATCCCGCTCATCTTGGATTGGGCGGTAAGCGCGCGGATTTGCTGTTGCAGGCGCTGGCGGGTGCGGACGATTTCCGAGAGCCGTTCGATTATTATCGCCAGCGAGCTGCCAACTTCCGATTGCACCCGCACCGCGACGACCAGCAGGCGGAGGTCATCCTGCGGCACCCGCTTGAGCATCTCTTCGAGCGCGCGCGCCAGCGGCAGCCCCAGCCGGCTCTGTTCGATAGCGGAGCGGAATTCGGCGGAGATCGGATCGGCGAATTCCGCTACTACGACTTGCAATCCGCGCAGCAGCGTATGGCCTGCTTCGAGTGACGATTTGATCAAATCGAGCGCGTACGGCAGTTGCTTGGCGAATGCCTTCAGGCGCCGCTGCCTGCGCACTCGGATATAGGCTATCGGCAGGCTTGCGATAGCCGCGCCCAGCGCAATCGACAGCAGCTCCTCGCCCCAAATCGCCTCGCCGGCGAACAGGCCCGCTGCGAACATCAGCAGGATTACCAGCAGGACGTCGGCCATGCGGGCGTAGATTCCGGCCTGCCAGAGGTTTTCCTCGAGCTTTTGCAGCAGATTGAGCCGATAGAGCTTGCTTAGAAGTTCACGTCCCGTCAGGCGGCTACGATCGGTCTTGGTTATATCCTCGACCGGAACAACCTCGGGCCGTGACATCCGCCGCATCACGGAGCGCGTGACGCGTGGCCGATTGCCCCGCACGAACAGCAGCGCGCAGACGATCAGCACGAAGCCCGCAGCCGCGGCCGGAATCAGCAGCTCGTCGAGGTTCATCGCGCAGCCGCTTTTATCACCTTCGATCCGGTATTGTATCCGGCCGTTTCGAGGCGCTGCGTGTAAGTTGAACGAATGCCGGTAGACTGAAAGCTGCCGCTGATTTTTCCTCCCGGCATGGTGTCGGCGCGGACAAAATCAAACAAGTCCTGCATCATGATCATCTCGCCTTCCATTCCGCTGATCTCGGAAATCTTCAAGATCTTGCGCGAACCGTCGGACAGCCGGGCGATGTGAACGATAATGTTGACGGCGGAGGCAATCTGCTGGCGCATCGCGCGCTGCGGAATCGAGATCCCCGACAGCAGCATCATCATCTCGAGCCGGCCCAGGCACTCGCGAGCACTGTTGGCGTGAATGGTGGTGATAGAACCGTCATGGCCGGTCGACATCGCCTGCAACATGTCGAAGACCTCGGCGCCGCGGACCTCACCCACCACGATTCTGTCCGGGCGCATTCGCAGACAGTTTCTCACCAGGTCGCGCTGCGTGACCTCGCCGCGGCCTTCAAGATTGGGCGGGCGCGTCTCGAGCCGCACAACGTGAGGCTGCTGCAGGGATAGTTCGGCAGAATCCTCAATCGTGACGATTCGTTCGTTCTCGGGAACAAACGCAGACAGACAATTGAGCAGCGTGGTCTTGCCCGAGCCGGTGCCGCCGCAAACGACTACGTTCAGGCGCGCTCGAACCACAGCGAGCAGAAACTCGACCAGGTCCCAAGTCAGAGCCTCCCTTTCGACCAGCGCGCCGATGTCGAAGCGATGCTTGCCGAAACGCCGGATCGATAACGCCGGGCCGTCGAGCGCCAGCGGCGGGATGATCGCGTTGATACGCGAACCGTCGGGCAGTCGCGCATCGACCATCGGCGACGATTCGTCAACCCGCCGGCCGACGCGAGACACGATCCGATCGATGATCAGCATCAGATGCTGGTCGTCCTGGAACACGACGTCGGTGGCGTACAGCTTGCCGCGCTTTTCCACGTAGACCTGGCTGTGCCCGTTCACCAGGATGTCGGTGATTTCGTCGTCGCGGAGCAACGGCTCCAGCGGACCCAAGCCAAGCAACTCGTTCTTGAGTTCCTCAATCAGCCGGCCGCGGTCGGCCTCGGTCAGGAGGCGGCCATCTTCATTGAGAATGTCATTGATAGCGGCGGTGACTTTGCTCGAGACCATCGCCGGCTCGAGGGTCTCGAGCTTGGATACGTCGATTGTCTCGAACAGTTTGTTGTGAACTTTGACCTTCAAGCGCAGAGAGCTATCCGCGATCGCATCCTTATGCCGGCGCACTGTCGCGCCGATAAGGGAGCCGCTGGCGCTCTCTTGGGGGCGTGTGTCCCTGGTGGCATTCGATAGCCTCTCTGTCAGTCCCATCTTGCGTACCTCATCTACTTCAATGCGTGCTGAAAGCGGATTTGAGCCGCGACAAAAACGTTTCCTGGAGTGGGGGCGGCTCGGTACGCGGCATCACCAGAGCCGCCAGGTCGAGCATCGCGCACGCGGCCGGAGAGGACGGTGCGAGTTGAAAAAGATCCTGCGCCTTCATCTCGATAGTTTCGAAAGTCCGCTCGTCGCTCGGAATCTTGGCGTAAATGGGCCTGGCGAGTGTTGCTTCGATCGCCTTCTCGGTCAACGGACGCGAGGGATCATAGCGATTGAGAATGAAGCGCGGCTCGAGCGCGGGCAGCTTCAGGCGCTCGAACAGATCGATGAATCGCCACGCGCTTCGCACCGCCGCGATCGACTGATTGAGCACGTAAAACAGATGCTCGGAACGCTCCCACGCTGCGACCCCGTTTTCGTCCACATGGTCGCCGCAATCGACGATCACATAGTCGAACAACTGGCGAATCAGGTCGGTCACCGTGCCTACCGTCGTCTTTGAAACCAGTTCGCCTTCTTCAATTCGCTTGGGCGCAGCCAGCAAATAGACGCCCGACCGATGCTTGGTCAAGGCGGATTCGAGCTGGATCGAATCGAGTTTCTGCAGTCGAACCAGCGGCATGATTGTCACTTCCGAATCGAGGTTGAGAAAAACCGCCAGGCCCCCGGTCTGAAGATCGAGATCGACCAGCGCCGTGCGTTGATGCAACGATTGGAGCGCCAACGCGAGGTTGGCCGCCAGCGAGGTCACACCGACGCCGCCGATCAGGCTGGTGATGGAAATGACCACACCGCCCTCGCGGCGCTCGCTGCGCCAGCGCGCCTCGCTTACTTTCAACAGCGCGCGGGTAGCCTCCCCTGTATCAAGCGGCATGAAGAGAATCTCGTCGGCGCCAGCGCGCAGCGCTCGCTTGATCAGCCCGGCCGAGCGCGCGGTCATCACGGCGAGCAGGCTTGGACGCGGCGAATGGAGTGACTGGTTTTGCAGAAAGCTGAGCGCAGCCTCCTGGTCGCCGTTGACCATCACCAGGGTTGCGTCGGGCGGCGCGGCAGCGTTATCGGCGAGATTCGCGGCGCTGCCGATCTCGCCCTCGCTGATCTCGAGTTCAGGCTCGGCCAGCGTCGCCAGCACCGTCTTGAGCTGGGTGCGCTGATCGCCGGGATTGCCGACCAGCATGACCTTCATCGTGGTTTGACGACCCTCGCTCTTTAATCCGATGGGTGGCACTCGATCTTTCTCCCGGGTATGAGCGCCTGGCAGCGAGCAATGTTCGTCTGTGTGTTCTTGCGTACGCTCATGGCTTCCCCACTATTGCCACCTGCGATCACCGGCAAAACTCGCGGACGAAGCAGGCTTTGCAGCCGAAACCGGAGATTCCAGCGCGTCGGGCAACCCCGGAGCCGCAGGCACCTGGGGCGCCGAAACGGCAGGCGCGTCCTGATGCGCTTGAACGGAAGAACGCGATCCTACCCCCGTATCGACAAAGCTAATCTCCTCCGACGACTTGCCATTGCGCATCACTTCCACCTCGATCGGCACTGGCGTGGCTCCATGCGCCGCGCGCGCTCCGAGCGCCGCCGACTGCTGTTGCATCACGGGCAACGTCGGGCTGGCCGCATGCAAAAGCTCGCCGACTGCGATTCCGTAAGTCGCGACAATTTTGCTGTCGCTGTAGTTGCGCATCGCCAGACGCAGCATCCCCTCGCGGCTCGCCAGGGTAAGTTTTTCGGCGTCGCTCGGGGTCACCAGCAGCGTCACGACCTTTACTACTTCCGGCTCGTCCTTGACGTGTTCGATTTCCTGCGCGACAGCGAGAACCTCGATGTTCTGGAGAACGATGCGCGAGAAAGACGCCTCGCCCGGGCCAGTGCCCGAGATAGCGACCAGGATATCGACGCGCGTGTGCGGCGTCACAAAGCCTGCTATGTCCGCGACCTCGTCCACCGGCACCGACATCGCACGCATCCCGGATGGAATCAGCAGCGGCATCACACCCGAAGTCTTTTCGCCCATGAACAGCTTGCCCGCGACGATCGGCTCATTGGCCAGGAACTGGCCCTTCGCGAACGAGCCCGCGACCGCCTGCGGATCCGTAAACGCGCCCTGCGGAACACCCTCGCGTGCCCAGCGGACTACTTTGACCGCATCGGGCTGAAGCCTCGCGCCAAGCGGAATATCCTGCGCCGCGACTACGACTTCGACCGTGCGCGCCATCGCGCGCTGCACCTCGGACTCGCGTTTGCTGATCGCGAGAAAGACCACGATCGCGGCCAGCAGCGCGCCCATTCCGGCAAGGACTACGAAGACTATGGGCCGTTTCATCTGTCTCCCTGCTGCTGCGCGCGGTACGGACCCCCCCAGGCGGAATTCAATCGCTCACGCTCTCATTGCGAACTGCGCCACGAGCTGCGCCAATCCGGGCGAAGTCGCAGCTGCCTGGACTCCCGCTGTTTGCCTCGCATCGAGCCCGCCACGTCGTCCGCAAAAAAACCTGAATTTGGGCGGTGGGGCACTCGGTCCCCGCCGCCTATTCCAGCGCGCGCCTGAATTTAAACTCGCGGGCTTGGGGGCTGTTCTTACGCACCCTCCAGAGTCGTGGTCACGTTGGTGATGATCGTGTTGATGCCGCCTTCGAGGCCCTCGTATGCGATGTAACCGGCCACCGCGATCGCCGCGATAATCAGCACGTACTCAGTCATCGTCTGGCCCGTTGGGCCTTCGCGAACTCGAACAATTAGTTTGTTGACATAGTTCACTATCGATGCCCTCCTTCGTGCGATCTCCTCCGTCGTGCCCCAGCACGATCGACTTGCTTGCGAGACTGAGCCGTCTTACGCGGCCTTCAGAGTGTTGGTCACGTTAGTAAGGATCGTGTTGATTCCGCCTTCGAGGCCCTGGTATGCGATGTAACCGGCGATCGCGATCGCCGCGATAATCAGCACATACTCAGTCATCGTCTGTCCCTTCTTGCTCTCGCGGAGCGTAATCATGAGTCGGTTGATGTAGTTCATTGTTGACGCCCTCCTTGCGCCTTGCGTCAGCGCAATCGATTTGCAGTCTTGCTGCCCGCAGCCAGGTTCAACTGCAGCACTCATGCCAGCGCTAGCTTCGAGAGAACGCTGTCGTAGCCGTTCATAGATGACCCGGCCTGCCAATTTGAAACCGCCCATGTCGCATCGCGTTACATCCAATGAGCCAGCCGCCCACGCGCCCTCCCATCGGTTAGGCATTCGACTGCCGCCTTTGCCATAATCAACTCATGCCTCGCTGCCGCCGCACATTCATCCTGCGCTGCGCCTTTTCCCAGCTTGCCGGCCAAGCGGCAGTCGCGATCGCGCTGGTAGTCGGGCTCTCAGGATGCGCCCCGTCGGCGCTGACCGCCGCGCGTGGCCACATAGCAGCCGGCAATTATATGGCGGCCCGTCAGGAACTGGCCGATCTCTCAGCCCACGGCGGCGATTTGAGTGCGAGCGATCGGCGCGAGGTGAAAGACGATATCTGTCTCTGTGACTTCATGATCGGCCGCCCAACCTTCACGCTGGCCGAGCAGCGCGGCGTCTGCGCCGACGCAGCCAAGGAACCGGGCAGCCAGAGCAATTCGATTATCGCGCGAATCGACGAGACGGGGCGCCGCAAAGACGCCGAGGAGGTCGAAACCGCCCTGTCCAACCAGGATCTCGCAGACGCCGAGCGCGCGGCAATCGACTATCAGAGTTTGCCCGCAGCCGATCCCGCAACCATTGCGCGATGGTCGAAGCAAATCTGGAAGTTGGCGGACGCGCAGGAGTTCGCCGATTCCGCGGCCAGGAAACATTCGCTCGACGCCGCTATCTCCGAGCTACGCAAGAACCATCGCGACGTCGAGAAGATGGACGACGACCAATTCACCCGATGGGTGCTCAAGACCGCGACCGTCTCCGGCACCCCGGTCGCCGCCAGCGTCGAGATGAAAGACTCGACCCTGAAACTTTCCGTAAATGACGCCAACCTGCAGCTCGCCGCACTCAGTCTGGACAAACTCGCCACGATAAACGACGCGATGGTGGCGCGATGCGGTTGCGACGCGCGCACCAACGTCGCGGTCGCTGAAACCGGCTTCCCCGCCTACTTCATCAGGCTCGATCCCGAGACCCGAATATCCGAAGTCATGATCTTGCCGCGCGGCGATCGCGCAATCGTGTCCGCCACCTCGAATTAGCCTCCGCTACCCCGGACGCAGGGATCATGCCGGCATCGACGAAAACCAACTTGCTTAGCGAGCGCCCTGCGTGGAAGGCATTGCAGGCGCATTACAACCAGATTCGCAGCCGCCACTTAAGAGCGTTTTTCGCCCAGGATCCAAAGCGCGGTGA
>Ga0187815_10000474_pt1 | contig 19412 bp, 19 predicted proteins | sample NC_S_5_FD_132962 | JGI IMG/M metagenome (GOLD analysis project Ga0187815, IMG submission 132962) | Wetland sediment microbial communities from Neuse River Estuary, North Carolina, USA - ASW-S_5 | ecosystem: Environmental > Aquatic > Freshwater > Wetlands > Sediment | place: USA: North Carolina...
AGCGCGCAGCCGACGGCGACCATCTGCTGCTCGCCGCCGCTCATGGTGCGCACCTGCTGGGAAAGCCGCTCGCCAAGGCGCGGAAACAGCTCGAGCACGTTGCGCAGGTTTTCCGCCTCCGCCGGCCGCGCGCGTCTCGCGAAAGCGCCGAGCTCGAGGTTTTCGCGAACGGTCAGCTCGCCGAACACGCCGCGTCCTTCCGGCACCAGTGCAAGGCCGGCCTCGACGACGGCATGCGCAGGGAGCCTTGCGAGTTCGCGGCCGGCGAGCCGGACCGAAGCGCCTGCGGCCGGCTGCATGCCGGCGATCGCCTTGAGCAGCGAGGTCTTGCCGCTGCCATTGGCGCCGAGGATGAGCGCGATCTCGCCGGCCTTGACGCTCAGCGTGATGCGATCGACGGCGAGATGCTTGCCGTAGGCAACCGATATGCCGGAGACTTCAAGCATCGTCATCTCCGAGATAGGCGCGGATCACTTCGGCTTCCGCCAGCACGGCGTCGGGCGCGCCTTCCGCGATCTTGCGGCCGGCATTCATGACGACGCAGCGGTCGCACAACGAGCGGATCGCATCCATCACATGCTCGACCAGCAGGATCGTCAGGCCTTCGCCGCGCAGCGAGCGCACCAGCGCGATGCCGTCCTGCAGCTCGGTCGGATTGAGGCCGGCGAGCCATTCGTCGAGCAGCAGCAGGCGCGGGTCGAGCGCCAGCGCGCGCGCCAGTTCCAGCCGCTTCTGGTCGATATAGGTCAACTCGGCCGTGGCGGTGTTGGCGCGGCCTGCAAGGCCGACGCGCGCGAGCAGTTCGTCGGCGCGCTGCTGCGCTGGGTGGCCCCACAGCGCATCGCGGCCGAAGGCGAGGCCAGCGAGCACGTTCTCGCGGCAGTTCAGCGATCCAAGCACGCGCACGAGCTGGAAGGTGCGGGCGACGCCTAGTCGGGCAATGCGATGCGGCGCGGCGGCGCCGATCTCGTGGCCGTTCAGCCGGACGCTGCCGTGGTCGGGCCGCAGCGCGCCGGAGATCAGGTTCAGTACCGTCGATTTGCCGGAGCCGTTCGGACCGAGCAGGCCCATGATCTCGCCGGGCTGCAGCGAGAGCGAGATATCATCGACGGCGACAAGCCCGCCGAAGCGGCGCGTGAGGCCTGCGACCTCGAGCAGCGGCGCGCTCATGCAGCCTCTCCCTTGCGCCGCACCATGCGCTCGACAAAGCCGACAATGCCTTGCGGGATGGCATAGACGATCAGCATGAAGGCGAGCCCAACGAGGATGCTGAAGTGGTTCGGGAACCTGGCGAGCAAAAATTCGAACAACAGCACCAGCGGCACCACGCCGAACAGCGGGCCATAGAGCCGGTGCACGCCGCCGAGCAGCGCCATGATCAGCACCTGGAACGACACGACCGGGCTGAACGCGATCGCCGGATCGATATAGGTCCAGCGCGGCGCCATCACCGCGCCGCACAGCGTCATGAAGGCGGCGGAAAGCGCAAACAGCGCCACCTTGGCGATGGTGGTGTTGATGCCGACGTGGCGCGCCACCGTCTCGTCGTCGCCGATTACGCGCAACGCCAGCCCGAGCCGCGAGCGGCGGATCACAATGCCGGCAGCAAAGACCAGCACGGCAAGGCCTAGCAATTGCCAGTAGATGTCGGCCGGATCGATGCCGACGAAGATGTAGCGGCCGAGCGTGCGGGTGACGTTGACCTCGTACCAGGTGACGATCTGGCGGATCAGCTCCGCCAATCCAAACGTGAAGATGACGAAGTAGACGCCGGACAGCCGCAGCGTCGAGAGCCCGACGATCAGCGCCACCGCGAGTCCGACGGCAAGCGCGATCAGGAGGATCCATGGCCAGGCCATGCGCTCGGCCAGAACAGCTGCGGTATAGGCGCCGATGCCGAAGAAGGCGACGGTGGCGAGCGAGACGTAGCGCGTCGGCCCCGAGAACAGCGTCCAGGCGGTGGCGAGCACGGTGTAGTTCATCAGCGTGATTGCCAGCGACAGCTGATAGCCGTTGGCATAGAGCGGCACCGTGGCAAGGACGGCGACCGCCACAGTGGCAGCTGCGAGCAGGAAGGCCGGCTTCATCGCGATGCCGTTCCGAACAGGCCCTGCGGGCGGACCAGAAGGATGATGAGGAAGATGGCGTAGGTGGTGGCCAGCGTCAGGCCGGGATCGACGAAGGTCGCGACAAAGGTTTCGGCGAGTCCGAGGATCAGTCCGGCGACGAGGCAGCCGAGCAAATTGCCGACGCCGCCCATGATGACGACGATCAGCGCCTTCATGGTGAAGACGACGCCGATATTGGCGTTGAAGGTGAGGAACATCGAGACCAGCACGCCGCCGGCCGCGACCAGCGCGCCGCCGAATGCAAAGGCCAGCGCCGCGGTGGCGCGCACGTCGATCGCCACCAGCGGCGCCGATTGCGGATCGACGGCGACGGCGCGCACCGCCGTGCCGAGGCGCGTGCGGGTCAAATAGAGATAGAGCGCCACGCCGATGACCGCAGCGAAGGCCAGCGCCAGCAGGCGGTTGGCGGCGACGGTGGCGCCGGCGATGGTGACGGGGAAGGCGAGAAAGCTGTAGCTGTAATAGGCGCCGCCGAACATCACGAGCATCACGCCCTGGATCACGAACAGCATGCCGAAGGTCGCAAGAATACTGTCGACTTCGAGCGCATCGCGGTTGGGCGCGCGGGCCACCAGCGGTATCAGCAACAGACGATAGATCGCCCAGGAAATGGCGAAGGCCGCGGGTACGACGAGCAACAGCCCGACCAGCGGGTTCACGGCCGCGGAGGTGAACAGCCAAAACGCGGCGAAGGCAGCGGCGATCATCAGCTCGCCATGGGCGAGGTTCATGATCCGCGCGACGCCATACTGGAGCGTCAGCCCCATGGCGATCAGCGCATACATGCCGCCGAGAACGAGCCCGGACGTGACTGCGGCCGCGAACATCTGCTTACCAAAAATGGTTCCGGGCCGTCGCGACTCTGCGGCGGCCCGAAATCCAGCCTATCCCAACTTTACTGCTTCCACGCGGCCTTCGGCACGACCACCGCCGCCATGCCAGGACCTGCCGGCGCCACGCCGGTGAAGAATCCCTTCTGCCACTGCCCGATCAGCGGGAAGGCGTTCACTGGCATGTTATTCTCCAGCTTCACCTTGCCGATCACGGTGTCGAACGTGCCGGTCTGCAGCTCCTTGATGATGGCCTCGCGATCGATCTTGCCGACCTTCTCGATGGCCTGCTCGAGCATCTGCAGCGAGGCGTAGCCGACCTGGCTGCCCCAGTAGTCGGGATCGCGGTTGTGCATCGCCTTGTGCTTGGCGCGATATTCGGCGGTGCCCTTGTTGTCGGCCTGCCAGCCGCCCAGCGACATGATGCCTTCGGTGTTTTCGCCGAAGCGCTGCGGATAGAGCGGGAAGCCGACGCCGACGCCGAGGAACATCACCTTGGGTGCGAAGGAGGCGACCTTGGCCTGATCGGTCAAAGCCACCGTGTCCGGCGGATAGCTGAAGGCGACAAAGGTGTCGGCGCCGGAGCGCTGCGCCTCGCCGAGCAGCGGGGATAGGTCCTGCGTGCCGATCGGGTAGCTCTTGTCATAGGCGAGCTTGAACTTCGCCTTCTCAAAACCCTCGCGCGCCGCCTTCGACAGGTCGATGCCGAAGCCGTCGGCGATGCTGACCATGGCGACGTTGTCGTTGATCTTGCCGTCCTTGCGCATCTGCGACAGCAGATCGACCAGCGCGTCGACATACTGCTTGCTGGTGCCGAGGAACCAGAAGCTGTTCGGCCAACGCTTTGCCAGCTCCGGCGCGCGGTCGGTCACGGCGCTGAAGGCGAGCTGCGGATAGCCGTATTTGTTGAACACCGGTCCGACCGCGAGGTTGAGGCCGGTGCCCCAAGGCGGAAACAGCAGGTCCACCTTGTCCTGCGTAATCAGGCGCTCGACGGCGCGGACCGCTTCCTCGGAATTGGAGCGGTCGTCATATTCGATGACCTCGATCGGCACGCGCTTGCCGACGCTCTTGAGCATCAACCCGCCCTTGTCGTTTACCTCCTTCACCCAGAGCTGGTAGTTCGGGATCTGGGTGATGTTGGCGCCGCCGGCATTCGGTCCGGTCTTGGAGATCGCGTAGCCGACCTTGATCGAGGTCGGTTGCTGGGCGGTGACCGCCCCACTGAAGCCAAGCGTCAAAATGGCGCACGCCAGTGTCCCGGCAAACCGGCTCAGGCCTCTGTTCATTTGCGTCCTCCCCAAAAATCGGTGTTAACTTGTTGGCCGGCCTGTCCTTGCCGGCCCGGCTGTGCCGCATCTTGCGACGCCCGCGGGGCGGGTTCTTGCCCCAGAGCGAACCGCGTCCCGGCATGGCTGGCAATGCGCCAATGCGGCGCACAAACGGGAGACGGCGATCGGCCCGTCGCTAGAGTTGGGGCGAAGCGTTAAGGAGCGGGGACTTGCACAACAATCTGGCCGTCGTTTCCACCGCCGATGTCGCGCCAGGCGAGCGGCTGGGGCTGTGGGGCGACTTCGTCTGTCGTCACATCGGCCCGCTGCAGGCCGACACCTTTGGCGACCCGCAATTCGAAGGTCGCCTCGAGCTTGGGCAAACGAGCGATGTCTCGCTGGCGCGCATCGTCGCCAGCCGGCATCGCGTGCAGCGCACCCCGCAAGGCATCCGCAAGGACAATCGCAACTACGTCAAGCTGGTGGCGCAGGTCGAAGGCGCGGGCTGCTTCGAGCAGAACGGCCGCAAGGTGGTGCTGGCGCCGGGCGAATGGAGTCTCTACGACACGACAAAACCGTACACCGTGTCGAATCCCGAGCGGATCGACCAGATCATCATGCTGCTGCCGCGCGAGATGCTGGTGCGGCTCGGGCTCGATCTCGACGACCTCGTGGTGCGGCGCTTCTCCGGCCGGGCCGGCGTTGGACGGCTGACCTACGACCTTCTGGTGTCGGCCTTCGAGTCGCTGCGCGACGGTGCTGCCATTGCCGAGGGCGACGATCTCGCCGAGACGATCGCAAGCCATGTCGGGCTGGCGGTGCTGGACCATGCGGGTACGCCGACCGACGCCTCGCTGCGCGAGCTGACGCGCGACCGCATCAAAGCGTTCATCGACGTCAATCTCGACGATCCGCGTCTGTCGCTCGATCGCATCGCCGCCGCCATCGGCTGTTCGAAGCGCTATTTGCACAAGCTGTTCGACGGCGAGGCGGACACGCTCAACGCCTATATCTGGCAGCGCCGGCTGGAGCGAATCCGGCAGGATCTCGCCGATCCCGCATTCGCCGATCACTCGATCACGGAAATCGCGTTCGGCCGCGGCTTCAGCTCGTCCACGCATTTCAGCCGCAGTTTCCGCGAGAGCTGCGGCGTCAGTCCGCGGGTCTACCGCCTGCTGATGCAGGGCACGAGCCTGTTCTGGCATCGCGCCGCGCGGCGCCAATGGGCCAAGGAGGCGCGGCTGCTCGGCGCCGCCGAATAGCGCGATCAGGCGCTTTGTTGCGCGAGCCAGCTCGTATCGCGCGGCGAGGGACGGCGATGCAGCCTTGCGTCCAGCATGGCGCGGGCACGTGAAAGATCGCCGCCTTTCATCAGGGCAATGATGAAGGTGTCCTCGATGAGGGTGCGCTGCGCATGGCTGCCGCCGATACGCACGACGTCATCGAGCACCGGCGATAAATGCGCGGCGCAGCCGCGATAGTCGCCCTCGGCAAACGCGCTCATGGCGCGAAACAGTTTTGGCACCACGGGGCCGGCCGGCAGCTTGCCTTCGGCGAGCCGCTTCTCGATCACGGCAAGGCGTTCTTCCAGTGCCGCCTGGTTGCGGGTGGCCGCCGCGAACAGCGCCATATGCACATCGGCAAAGGGAATGCTCGACCGCGGGAAGGCGCGTTGTGCAAATTCATCCGCCTCGGTCCAGAGGCCGTCCGGGACGGCGTGGCCATAAGCCTGCAACCGCCACAACAGCGAGGCGCTGTCGCTGATCGCGTTGAGCGGTGGTGCATGGGTGATGGACGGCTTTAGCACCTCGGCATAGATGTTCAGCGCTCGCGCGGCATCGCCATGTTCGAGCGCGCCGAGCGCCTGGTGCCAGCGTAAGTGGCCGTGCAGGATGCCGGTTCTGTCATAGGTCGGAATCCAGCGATCCACCAGCGCATCGGCATCGTCGACCGAGCCGTCCTCGAACATGGCATGCAGCAGCGCATGTACGGCATTGGCATTGGCCTCGCGCAGGGCGAAGGCGCGCTCGGTCATGGCGCGGCCGCGTTTGACGTCGTTGTTCTCGGTCAGCGCCCAGCCGTGGTTATAGAGATACCACCAGTCATCGCCATAATGATGCGCGTAACGGGTGCAGAGATCGACACGCGCCTGGTCGTGATCGGCCATGCCGGAGAAGGCGAACAGCCCGAACGCGCCCATCGGCAGCGACATCACGACGGCATCGCGTGGGTACGCGTCGATATGATTCAGCGCGGAGCCAAGTGCCGCGGGAAGCTGCCCCTCGATCGCAAGCGCCAGCGTCTCCACATGACTCTTTTCGCGCTCATTGCCGTTGCGCGCGACAAGCTCGCGCGCAAGCGCCGCCTTCTTCCGCGCCACGTCGCCTTGCTGGTAGAAGGTGTGGATGCGCCCGCGTGCGATATGCGCCAGCGCAAAATCCGGATCGGCCGCGATCGCCCGCTCAAATGCTTCGGCCGCGCCGGTCCATGCCGCGAGCAAAAGGTCCACGCCCTCGCGATAGGCGGCCGCCGCCTCAAAGGACGTGGTGGAGAGAGTCAGGCCGTAGCGATCCTGGTGGGCCATTGGTGTCTCACGATCGGTTCATCGCCTCACAATGATGATCGGAAAGCAGGCAATATGGAAGTTATTTTGCCGTGTGCCCTTGCAATCGTCTCCAAATGCCCTATCTGAACTTCATTCGATTTGAACGCGTTACCTTGTCGATTGCGGCCCTGGCGCCACCTTCCCCGAGACATCGCTAGGATTGAATTCGGAGCCTGCACGGAGGTCGTGCGGGCGATTGGCGCTTTTGCGCCCTTGGAGAGCTAAATGGCTACAGGTGTTGTGAAGTGGTTTAACGGTCAGAAGGGTTTCGGTTTCATCGAGCCGTCCGACGGCAGCAAGGATGTGTTCGTTCACATCAGCGCGGTGGAACAGGCAGGCCTTACCGGCCTCGGCGAAGGGCAGAAAGTGTCCTTCGATCTCAAGACCGACAAGATGCGCGGCAAGACCAGTGCGGAAAATCTCGCGCTGATCTGATCGCCAGCAGCAAGAAGATTGGAAGCCTGGTTCTGATCAATCAGAACCGAGCCTCCACGGCGAATATTTCACGGATGTACTGAAGTCTTTGTCGAAGAGGAGCCCTGCCGGCAACGGCGGGGCTCTTTGCGTTGTCCATCCTCAGGCGGAGCCGACCTTCTTCTTCCTCGATTTCTTGACCGGCTCGGGCGGAAGCGCTGCCTCCGCCTCGCGATCGGCAGCCTCCTTGGCGAGCCGCAATTCCCTCAGCCGTGCCATGTTCTTGGCAACGAAGGCGTTTCGTGAAGCGATCTCCGCCATGGCCGACCTTCCCTCAGCGGCGATGCGGTCGCGCTTTTCCTGAGCCAGTTCCTTGCGGGAACGCTCCTCTTCCGGGTTCTTGGCCAAGATCGATCCTTTGCGGCTGCGACGCGTCCCCAACAAATAATGCCTTTTTCGGCCTATTGTAAGGGCGGTTCCGCGCTTGCGATGGCACGGTTAACCCGTCCGCGCCTTTCGTCCTTCGATCGGATAGGCCGGATCGTTGAACCCCGGCGTCGAGGGATGGCCGCTGGCGACGAGCTTGTCGATCAGCGCTTCGTCTTCCGCCGTGAAGCGATAGTCCAGCGCGCCGATGTACTCGTCCCACTGCGCCTCGGTGCGGGGGCCGGCGATCACGCCGGTGACGAAGGCGGAGTTCAAGACCCAGGCGACGGCAAACTGCCCGGCGGTGATGCCCTTGCTCTCGGCGTGGCGTTTGATCTCCTGCGCAAGCTTCAAGGACTCCGGCCGCCATTCGGTCTGCATCATGCGCTTATCGGCGCGTCCGGCGCGGGTGTCCTTGTCGGGCGCCGTATCCACCTTGTACTTGCCGGTGAGCACGCCGCGCGCCAGTGGGCTATAGGGCACGATGCCGAGGCCGTAATAACCGCAGGCCGGAAAGTGCTCGACTTCCGGCATGCGGTTCATCGCGTTGTAATAGGGCTGGCTGACGATCGGGCGGTCGATGCCGTTGTCGTCGCAGATGTTGCAGATTTCGGCGACGCGCCAGGCGCGGTAGTTGGAGACGCCGAAATAGCGGATCTTGCCCTGCCGGATCAGGTCGCCCATCGCGCGCACGGTCTCTTGCAGCGGCGTCGCGTGGTCCTCCTTGTGCAGATAATAGATGTCGATGTGGTCGGTGCCGAGACGCCGCAAGCTTTCTTCGGCGGCCTGCATCACCCAGCGCCGCGACAGCCCGCCGCGGTTGGGATCGTCGCCGATCTGGTTGGCGAGCTTTGTCGCGAGGATCCAGTTCTGCCGATTGTTGGAAATGGCGCGGCCGACCACGACCTCGGATTGCCCGCCATTATAGGCGTCCGCCGAGTCGATGAAGTTGATGCCGGCCTCGCGTGCTTTCGCAATGATGCGCGAGGAGGTCGCTTCATCCGTCGGTCCGCCGAACATCATCGTGCCCAGGCAAATCGGCGATATCTTCAGGCCGCTGCGGCCGAGCTGGCGGTATTGCATCGCGTCTCTCTCCTCCTTGCCTTCTCCCCTTGTGGGAGAAGGTGGCGCGGATGCAATCCGCGCCGGATGAGGGGTCTCTATCCGTGGAGACAGACCCCTCACCCGCCTCGCTTCGCTCGGCACCCTCTCCCACAAGGGGAGAGGGTGACATTCACTCGCTCTTCAAAATCTTGAACACGCCGTTCGCCATGGCGATGACGCGCTTGTCGACCGTCACTTCCGTGGAGATGAAGATCAGGCTTCTCGTCGAGCGTACCACGCGGGGCCTCGAAATCAGCACCTCGCCGATCTTGCCGGCCTCGACAAAGTGAGTGTCGAGCTGCACCGTCGCCAGCGTCGGCTTGCCCGAGACATGGCGGGCGGTCATGCCGCAGGTGCGGTCCGCGAAGGTCATGATCACGCCGCCCTGCACCAGGCCACGGCGGTTGTGATGCTTGTCCTCGGTGATAAGCGCATATTCATGCTCGCCATTGACGAGGCGCTGCCACAGCGGGCCGATCAGGTGCAGGAAACCCGTGGTTTCGAGAATGGCCCAGCCGTCTGACTTGAGCTTTGCCGCGGCTTTCTCCGCCATTTGATCGTTCCGGTCCCTGCATAAGGTCATGTGTGTTTGCACATTTCATCGAACGCAGACCTGTTGTAGTCAAGCGGCATGACCCGCGTTTTCGACGATACCACCCGGCGGAAAATCGCAGAGCTTTGCGCGGGATTTACGCGCGCCACAGAGCAGGCTTCTGCGCCCGCGCTGAAGCGAGCGGCGGTGGCGATTGCGCTCACCGACGGCGATAGAGGAGGCGGCGCCGCCTTCCTGCTGACCCGCCGCGCCGCAGGGCTGCGCTCCCACAGCGCGCAATGGGCGCTGCCTGGCGGACGGTGCGATGCCGGCGAGACGCAGGCGCAGGCCGCGCTGCGCGAGCTGCACGAGGAGCTCGGGCTTGAGCTGGCGGAGAGCGAAGTGCTCGGCCTGCTCGACGACTACCCGACCCGCTCCGGCTATCTGATCACGCCGGTCGTGGTATGGGCGGGGCCGGGCGTCTCGATTGTGCCGAACCCGGCGGAGGTCGCCTCCGTCCATCGCGTGGCGCTTGATGACGTCGAGCGGGAGGATGCCTTCAGCTTCACCAGCATTCCAGAGAGCACGCGCCGGGTGATCCGTTTCCGCCTGCATGGCGGGCACATCCACGCGCCGACGGCGGCGCTGATCTATCAGTTCAGCGAGCTCCTGGCCGGTCGTCAAACGCGTGTCGCAGATCTGGAGCAGCCTGTCTTCGCCTGGCGCTAATTCAATTGCTGTTCCATCTAACGGCGGGTTGCGCGTCGTGGGCATTTCGGCAACGATGCCGCGCAACAAGAATAACGGTGCCGGGAGTGCGTCCATGATCCGCAAGTCTTTCTTCATCGCCATCGCGGCGCTCGCGACCGCATTCACGCCCGCGCAGGCGCAGAACTTCCCGACCCGTCCGATCACGCTGGTCATCCCCTTCGCGCCCGGCGGCAGCACCACCATCGTCGGCCGCGGCGTTGCGGAGAAGATGGGTGAACTGCTCGGCGAAAAGATCATCGTCGACAACCGCCCCGGCGCCGGCGGCACCGTAGGTACGCGCGCGGTCGCCAAGAGCGAGCCGGACGGCTACACGCTCGTCCTCGGCTATACCGGCACGCTCGCCATCGGCCCCTCGCTCTACAAGAGCGTCGGCTACGACCCGCGCAAGGATTTTGCGCCGATCGGCATGATCGGCAACGCGCCGAACTCGCTGGTGGTCAATCCGGCTTTTCCGGCGAAGACCGTCGCCGAGCTGATCGCCTACGCCAAGGCCAATCCCGGCAAGGTCAATTTCGGCTCGGCCGGCGCGGGCACGGCGAGCCACATCACCGGCGAATATTTCGCCCGCTCGGCCGGCATCACGCTGGTGCACATCCCCTACAAGGGCACGGGCCCCGCGCTGACCGACCTGCTCGGCGGTCATATTCCGATGGCGTTTGCGCCGATCCCCGCCTCGCACAGCAATGTCGCCGCCGGCAAATTGCGCGCGCTCGCGGTCACCAGCACGACGCGCTCGGGGCTTCTGCCCGACGTTCCCACCGTCGCTGAATCCGGCATCCCCGGATTCGACGCATCACTTTATTACGGCCTCGCCGCGCCCGCCGGCACGCCGCAGCCGATCATCGACAAGCTCAACAAGGCGCTGCGGGATGCGCTGGCCTCGGACGAGGTGAAACGGCAGCTCGGCAATGACGGAACCGACATTACGCCCGGCTCGCCCGAGGACTACGCCGCCCTGATCGACAAGGACGAGAAGAAGTGGGCACAGCTTGTCAAGGCGAGCGGCGTAGAGCCGGAATAGGGCGGAAAGCCGCAGCATTTCTTGCTGATTTTTAAGGCTGACTTGGCGGCTTCGCTTGCTACAACTAGCCATGCCGCCACGAATGATTCGCCTTGGTCTGGCCGCGCTCGCGCTGCTTGGTGGCGCATCGCTGGCCGTCGCAATGGAACTGCCCGCGCTGACGCCATCGGTAGCGGATGCGATGGCGCAGGCCTCGCCGCAAGCGATGGCGGAATATCACCGCAAGCTCAGGGAATACGAGGCGGCGCGGGCGCCGGTTGATGCCTACTGGAACTCGATCTCGGAGAAACGGCGCGGCCGCAACGCCAAGCGGCGTGCCGGACAGCAGGTTACGCTCGACGACTATGTGCTGACGCAGCCGCCGGTTTATACCGGTCCCCCGAAGCCGGTCGATCCGTCGGCGCCCGAACCGGAGCGGCGACCGCGCAAGGCGCTGCCGATGGTGCCCGACCTCATCCAGGCCGCGGCCGAGCATTTCCAGTTCACGCCGCAACGGCCGGGATCCGATATCGAGTTCAAACGCGCCTATGCCAGGGTGGCCGCCACTGCGGGCCTGACCCGCGAGCAGGCGGTGCGCGTCTATTCCTTCGAGACCGGCGGCAGCGGCAATTACGACATGCAGTCCGGCTATCGCGGCCCCGGCACCCGGCCGATCTCGACCGCGATCGGCTACAACCAGCTGCTTACCACCAACAGCGTCGAGCTGATCGCCGAGCAGGGCGATGCGCTTCTCAAGGCTCTGCACGAGAAGGCCGCCTTGCTGTCCGGCCCGCCGCGCAAGGCCATGGACAACAAGATCGCAGTCATGAAGCGGATGGTCGCCTTCGCGCGCTCCGTGCCGGACACCTGGTCCGACCACGAAAAGCTCGCCAACACCGAGAAGGGCTGGGCGCTGCATGCCATGGTGCTCGATATCGATGTCGGCCCGCATCTTCAGACGCACAAGCTGCTGACATCTGTGAAATTTGCGCGTGTGAAGGGATACGCCAGGCCGCTCACGGCCGCCGAGCTCGAGATGATGAACCTCACCGGCGACGGCACCGGGCTCGACATGGTGACCATGCCGCAGGCGATGCGCGAGCAGGTGCCGACCTCCAACTTCTTCCAGCGCGGCGGCTATGAGCGCAATCCGGTCGCCAGCCGCCACAACACCGTGGCGAAGCTGCTTGCCGTCACCAACGAGCGGATGGACTTCAACAGCGCCAAGCCCGGCGCGCAAGAGCTTGCGGCGGCATTCCAGGCGCTGTCGTCCGGGTCAGGTACGCGCCCGGTGAGCGCGAGCGGCGCCCAATAACCGCAGGCGGTTATTGTTCAAAGCAGTGGTACGCCGGGTTCATTTCAACAACGAAGGCCGCGGCGTATGGGTCGCGAGTCTTGCTTGGCCACCTGCCGTCGTCACAGAACGTAGCGCCACCATTTCGAGGGCACCTGGCCTGTAGGCATCCCCTGAATTTCCGCGAGTCGATTTCCAGGAGGCCTGATGCCGGTTGTCAAAAGCAACTTTACGTCGTTGAGAATCGACTTGCTTGAAGCGAACGTACTGTGATTCAGCCCGAGTATCTCATCGCCGATTGCCGTGACGTCGATTGTATCAATCCCATCCAGGATGATCGGGCCTTCATCAGGGACGTCACCTGCACGAGCGCGGCGAGCCAGCTTCTTCGAAATGGCCATCGCGCGGTCCGTTGAAGAAGCGTAGAGGGTCATTCCCTGAGAGACTCTCCTGACACGGGGCGCCAGGTCCAAAAAGACATCCGTATCGACATCGGGGGCGGCCATCAGTAATTCGCCGATGCCTAGAGGCTGTTCACTGTGAGGATGGTTTGCGAGGGCGGAGAGAATGGAAAAGTTGCCCATGCTGTGCGCAAGGATGTGCACTCGCTGGATTCCCGCGCGACGCAAGTCACCTAGCAGCGCCACAAACCTGGGGCGTGCAAACTCCGCGGAATCCCGGTCATACAGGTAGTCCAGCGTGGAGCCTCTCGATGCCCACGAGAACAGGATCGGAATGCCGGGATATCGGATATCCCAAGCAATCTGTGCACATCGATAAACCCCGTCCAGGAAAGTGACATTGTAGCCATGAACGAAAACCAGGGCTTCCGGATGCCCCGAGGTGCTGATTTCGGTCAGCCACTCGTCCTTCTGCATGACCTGGCAACCCTTCAGAATGAAATGCCGGTCGGGGTCTTCGGCTTGCTTGTATAAGGTAAGTCCAAAAACCTTCAGCTCGAATGGCAGGTTCACCTGCCCAAGCGCGCGCTGTCTTGGAACGTGTACTTTAGCTTTGCCGTAATTGACGGTGCCGGTTTCGCGCTCACCCGAAAAATATTCCGGCTCGCTTGCCTGCTTCCGGGTTGTAGCGAACAATAGCGTAACCGAGCTCTCCGTAGAATCCTCGATGTAAGTTCGGCGCTCCGTGCCAGAAAATTCAGCAGGTCTTTCGGGAGCACGGCGCGATTTCGCCTCTTGTCTCCATGTGTCGCTAAGCAGGGTCCGACTGGCTTCAGATGCGCCCCTGTTCCAGCTCTCGACAACCTTCTCGCGCAGCGACATCGTAGCGATGCTGTCGTGCGGCCTGTACGTGAGGTGAACCACGTTTACAGTGTTGTTCCTGCCAGGTGATGGAAGGGTCTGAAACGACTCGTCTTCGTCAATAGTAGACGGTTCATTGATTTTCACGCCGACCTGGAGAGCAAGAATATCTCGCCTGTCGTCCTGGATGACGTAGTCGATTATCTTGCGTGAAGTTGCATTTCCGCCCCTGTATCGCTTCCCATCAATTTCGGTGGGAGGAAAACCGGGCGGCGAAGCTATTGCTGCCAGGATATGCTCAGGACCAATCTTGCGGCCGAGCTTTTTTGACTCGTAGTTGTCGAAAAAGGTGGTCTCGTTGCTTTCCACGTCCACAGCTTGCACGCTCAGCCGCATTTTAAGATCGTTGATCCGGTCAAAATCGGTCAAACGCTCCAACGTCCTGTAAAGAGGCCTGGTGTCATAGGCCGGCTGGGCATTCGGGTCGGTGTTGGGAATAGTCGTGAAGAAACCAGGAACGCTCGTACTTGGCCAGTCACTTGGCGTCTCGGCGACCGGAGGCTCTTGGCCCTGGCTCGCTGAACGAGCTCTCGGCCCTGTGCTTTCTTCAGGGCGGGAGCCATAGGACTGCCATGGGCTCGGCGTGGTCACAAGGTCCCAGAATTCTTTCAGTCGTTCTACCCGCTTTCCCTCTTCATTACCTGCTACAATCGCGGCGTTAACAGCACCGATGGAAGTCGCGGCTACCCATTCCGGCTCGAAGCCGAGCTGGGCCAGGGGATAATAGACGCCGGCCTGGTACGCCCCTCCTATTGGGCCACCGCCTTCGAGTACCAGGACACGCCGATACGTGTCCGTCGGCATGATCGAATTGATAGGAAGGAGCCTGGGAGTTATTCCAGCCATTGCCTGCCATTCTCCGGAGACCGTGCAGCTGAGGGACTTGCGCCCGCAGATAGAACTCCCTCAATTCGGCGCGGACTCCGTCCGCGCCACCTTCTCCCACAAGGGGAGAATCAATTCGCCCCGAACATGAATTTGCCGTCGCCCTCGAGATAGGGGCCGGTGCGCATATAGAGCTGGCCGTTTTGGCCGATGAAGAACAGCGTGCCGCGCGGCACCTTTTTGGCGCCCTTGAGCAGGGTGCCGGCATTGCTCGTGCCCATCTTGTAGGAATAGGTCTTGCCTTCCTTGTCATAGGCGTACGCCATGTCCGGCTTCAGCTCCCAGGGCATTGCGCCTTGCGCAAAGGCGGAAGTGGAAAGCACGGTCAGCGCGCTCGCGATCAAAAAGGTCTTGGTTGAAAATCCCGTCATAGTCTTGCTCCCCGCTCTCATTGCAGCGCCCCGTTGTCTTGAACAAATCACGAACGATAATATCCCGTCAATACGGCCTACGTTCGCACCACAACCACATAACGCGTTACTTGCCACTTTGTGATTCCCCGCATGCGACTTCGCGACTATCTTGCCGGGCAGGTCGAAAACCAATCCATTGCCTATAACCTTACAGGATGATTCGGATGAGCGTCGTGAAAACCTGCCTTGCCGCCGCACTGTGCTTCATGACGCTGGCCTCGGTCGCTGCGGCCGACGATTTCAAGCTCGTCAGCAACCAGCGCATCGCCTGCGGGCGGGGCCTCGCGCCGGGCAAGCTCAACACTGCGACCTGCAAGTCCTACGCCTACGTCTTCAACACCAAGACTTCCGAATATGCGCGCTGCCAGGTCACTCTGGCGCTGACGCGTGACAACAAGGAAGTCATCAACGTGCAGGCCGACGGTGGCTGCACCAAGAGGCCGCGCATCTTCGATACCGATTCAAGCTACTCCTTCGACGCCACCGAGACAGAGCCGCCGAACACCAATTCGTTCTTCGGCCCCGGCGGCTTTGCGGTGTGGGCCAGCGACAATACCAAACCGAAAGTGCGCGGCTGCATCACCATCGCATCCGGCCTCGGTACGGACGTGTCGAAATGCGTCGACATGACGTTCCAGTAGGCGCCGGCTGAGGCGCCATGGCCCCGCGCCGGCCTGCGAACCTCTGCCGCTCCTGGCTGTTCCTCGAAGGCGCCAATGAAGCGGCCCTGCAACGCGCGCCCGAGAGCGGCGCCGATGTCCTGATCCAGGAGCTGGAAGACTTCACCCCGCCGGCGCTGCGGCCGAAGGCGCGCGCGCTCGCGCCCGATCTCTATGCTTCCTGGCGCGCGCGGGGCGCCGTCGTTGCGGTGCGCGTCAACCCGCTGGATCAGGATGGCATGGATGACCTCACCGCCGTCATGCGCGGCCGCCCCGACATCGTGGCTCTGCCGAAGGTCGCCGAACCGCATCACGTCGTCAGGCTCGATCAGGAGGTCTCGCGCTTCGAGCGCGAATACGGAACGCCCGAAGGTTTTACTGCGCTGCTGCCCAATATCGAGCTCGCGCGCGGCCTGGTGCAAACCGGCGCGATCGCGGCGGTCAGCCGCCGCACGGTCGGCTGCCTGATGGCATCGGAAGATCTTGCCGCCGATCTCGGCGCGGAACGGGGCAGGGACGGCCTCGAGCTCGCTTATTGCCGGCAGCGCTTCATCGTCGAGTGCCGCGCCGCCGGCGTCGTCGCGGTCGACTGTCCCTATACGTTCAGCGATGCCGAAGGCGTCGAGCGCGAGGCGCGCTGGGCGCGGCGCCTCGGCTATACCGCGAAGAGCCTGGTCGATCCTTCGCATGCCGCCATTATCAATGGCGTGTTCACGCCCGGCGAGGACGAACTTCGCCGCGCGCGCGAGATCGTCAAATTGTTCGAAGCCGCGCGCGAAAAGGGCGGTGGCCGCGTCGAGCTCGACGGCGCGCTGGTCGAGAAGCCCGCCTATTCCAATGCCAAGCGGCTGATCGCGCGCGCCGAGGCGCTGCGGCAATTCGAGCCCGCGGGCTAAAGCATGATCCGGAAAAGTGTGCAGCGGTTTTCCGAGAAGATCATGCTCGAAGAAGCAGCTAAAGCGCGATGATGATCCATCCTGAAATCGTCGCGCTTTAGCGGCGTCGCCTTCGCGCCACTCCTACCATTCCTGCCTGGGAGATCGCGGCTGCGACCGGGCGAACTTTCTGACAGCCGTTGCCTTGCCGAACAGGAAACCCTGCACGAGGTCGAAGCCCAGCGCATGCGCGGCGACGAAGTCGGCGCGGGTTTCGATGCCCTGCGCGAGCACGCGTGCGCCGCGCTCGCGCGCGAACTCGATGATCTGGCGGCAGGCAGTCTGCTTCAGGCGGTCATCGGCGCATCCGGTGACGAATTGAGGGTCAACCTTCAGTTCGAAGAACGGGAAGCTCTGCAGCTCTATCAGCGCAGGCCACTCTGCGCCGACATTGTCGAGCGATATCGCGATATTGCTCAGACGTATCCGTCGGGCCACGTCGACCACCAGGTCGAGATTGTCGGCTACATCGCTGCTGTCGAGTTCGATCAGCAGTCCGCCGAAAGCCGGATGGTCCGGCATCCGACGGCACATTCCGCGCACCGCTTCGTCGTCCCTGAGGAACGGGACCGGCAGGTTGATCGACAGATCGACCGGACCCTTCTGCTCCAGCACATAGTGCCAGTCCTCGATGGCTTGGCCGCTCACGAAGTCGGAGAGGGCATTGAAGTGCGGATCGCGGTCGTCGGGAATGAAATAGGCCGGGAGTACCACGCCCCATGCCGGATGCCGCATCCGCACCAGCGCTTCCGCGCCGCTTGTGGCCAGGGTGCGGACATTGATCTTCTGTTGATACCACAATTCGAGCCAGCCGGCTTTCAGCGCCTCGGCCACGTCGACCGGGGGGCTCGGCGCAGCCTCGGTGGGCAGCAGCTCCGCGACGGACGCGCGCAATGAGTTGGCGTCGAAGGGTGTCGGCAACGGCGGCAGCATGTCGATGCCATGTTCATTGCCGATCTGCCGCACTGCCTTGACCATGATCGACGCGGGCTGTCCGATCACGAGCACCTTGCCGGCGAAGCCCTTCCTGGCCAGTGCCGCGAAAATCCTATCGATCTCCAACCCGTCGATCGACACGCCGAGCACCAGCAGGTCCGGCCGTTGATCGTCCAGCGCGTCGTCGATCTCGCCGGCGCCCGCGCATTCGCCGGCAATGAAGCCGAAGTCCTCAAGTGCGTCGGCCAGGAACGTGCGAAGATGCTTCTTCCGCTCCGCGACGCAGGCGCGAGGCGTCAGCTTTCGCCGCCCGAACCCGCTGGACCGGACGACCTCTTCTTCATGCATGTGGATCACGGCCACCCTTTCCACGATATCCCAGGGGAGTCGTACATCCTCAGCGGGACGAAAATCGTGGAATTTTTGCGACGAAGCAGTAATTGCTTTGTTAGGGTTAAGGCTGCGGTTGAAGGATAAAACTGTAACGAAACTCCGCGGTCTACGGATGGAGTACTGACCTTCTGCAGTGATCCGACTTCCGCATGCGCGCCATGTGGCCTTGCGAAAACCCGGCTGCCTGCGCTGAGGCGCGACGTAGCGGACGTTGGTTATCCGCCAACGCCCTTCTCCTTGAAGTATTTCAGCGCGCCGGGGTGGAACGGGATCGGCGAGCGGTCCTGCACCTGGTTGTCGAGCGAGAAACTCTCGGCTTCCTTGTGCACCTTGACGATGTCGTCCTTCTTCTCGATCAGGGTCTTCGCGATCGCGTAGGCGTCCTCATCGCTCATCCGCTTGCCGGTGACGATCAGATTCCACACTTCGGCAACGTCACTGTCCGTCCTGTAGCCGGGATAGGTGCCCGCCTTGATCCGGCTCTTGCTGTAAAGCTTGCCGTATTTCTCGTTCATCTTGTCGACGATGTCGGCGTTGTCGATCAGCTTCATCTTCACCCCGGCCGTGGTGGCGAGGGTGCTGATGGCGGCGGTCGGAATGCCGCCGACCCAGAAGAACGCATCGATCCGGCGATCGATGAGGGCATTGACGGACTCGGCTACGCCGAGCCGCTCGCGGTGGAAGTCCTTGTCCTTGTTGAGGCCGATGACGTCGATGGCGCGCGAGGCCATGATCTCGGTGGCGCTGCCGGGCGAGCCGGTCGAGACGCGCTTGCCCTTGAGATCGGCGAGCGTCTCTATGCCGGTGCCCTCGATGGTCACCACATGCATGCGGTTGGGATAGACCACGAGCAGCGTCTGCAGCGCGACCTTGTTGTTCTTGAATTTGTCATGGCCCTGTATCGCATCGGCGGCGGCGTCGGCCATCGTGAAGCCGAGGTCGCTCTGGCCCGTTGCGATCAGCTTGATGTTGTCGACCGAGCCGCCGGTGACCTCGACGGTGGCGTGCAGATCGGGCAAGGCCTTGGCCAGCACGCTAGCGACTGCACCGCCGAGCGGAAAATACACGCCGCCGGGATCGCCGGTGCCGATCGACAGCTGCTTCTGCTCTGCCCGTACGATGCCGGCCAGCGCCAGGCCTGCGCAGAGCGCCAATGCGAGAGCCGCAACCGTTTTCTTCCCTGATCCCATATTCTTCTGCTTCCAGGCTCAGTGAGCACCGGACACGTCGGCATTCACCGTTTGGGCTGGCCGGAACTGCATTCTTGCGCTCACCCTAGGGCTCGATTGCGGCCCATTGACGCCTTTTTGGGTAACCGTGGCAAGGGCTGTCGCAGCGTCCGCCGCAAAGAATTGACCGCGGCCCGGAGGGAGCCGCGGTCAATCGAAAGCAGAATAAATGCAGGTTTTTGGCCCCTAGCGACCGATGCCCTTCTCCTTGAAGTATTTCAGCGCGCCGGGGTGGAACGGGATCGGCGAGCGGTCCTGCACCTG
>Ga0187815_10000475_pt1 | contig 19404 bp, 21 predicted proteins | sample NC_S_5_FD_132962 | JGI IMG/M metagenome (GOLD analysis project Ga0187815, IMG submission 132962) | Wetland sediment microbial communities from Neuse River Estuary, North Carolina, USA - ASW-S_5 | ecosystem: Environmental > Aquatic > Freshwater > Wetlands > Sediment | place: USA: North Carolina...
CGGCCGCGCCTGCGCGATTGCGCTCGCCAATGAAGGCGTGCACGTCACGCTGACGGCGCGCGGCGCCGAGGCGCTGAAGGCGACCGCCGACGAAATCCGGAAGAACAATCCCGGCATCACGGTCACCGAGATCGTCGGCGACATCACGACGCCGGCCGGGCGCGAGGCCGTGCTGAAGGCCTGTCCGAATCCGGACATCCTGATCAACAATGCCGGCGGCCCGCCGCCCGGCGATTTCCGCAACTGGACCCGCGACGACTGGATCAAGGCGATCGACGCCAACATGCTCACGCCGATCGAGCTGATCAAGGCGACGGTGGACGGCATGATGGCGCGCAAGTTCGGCCGCATCGTCAACATCACCTCCGCCGCAGTGAAGGCGCCGATCGAAATCCTCGGCCTCTCCAACGGCGCGCGCGCCGGCCTCACCGGTTTTATCGCAGGGCTCTCGCGCAAGACCGTGATCAACAACGTCACCATCAATGGCCTCTTGCCGGGGCCGTTCCTCACCGACCGGCTGCGCAACACCGCCAAGGTCGAGGCGGAGAAGCGCGGCGTGACGCCCGATGCAATGCTGGCGGAACGCGCCAAGCAAAATCCGGCCGGACGCTTCGGCGAGCCCGAGGAATTTGGTCTTGCCTGCGCGTTCCTCTGCGCCGACAAGGCCGGCTTCATCACCGGGCAAAACATCCTGCTCGACGGCGGCGCGTTCCCGGGCACACTCTAGTGCCGCCGATTTGAAGTTCCTGCGGCGTATGCCGCGAGTTCTACCAGGAACTTCAAATCGACAAGCGGCACTAGAATCAGAGACTGTTTTTCTGGTGCCCGCTTTCCGAAGTTCATAAGAGGTTGCAGCAATGACTTTCGAACTTCGGAAAGCGGGCACCAGATGAGAGCAGTCTGGTACGATCGAACGGGCCCGGCGACGGAGGTGCTCACCTATGGTGAGCTGCCGACGCCGGTCGCAGGTCCCGGCGAGGTGCGCATCCGCCTGGAGGCCTCCGGCGTCAATCCGGCCGATGTCGGCCGCCGCGGCGGCAGCTATCGCGCGATGGAATATCCGCGCGTGATTCCGAACAGCGACGGCGCGGGCATCGTCGACCAGGTCGGCGACGGCGTGACGCGGCTGAAGATCGCCCAGCGCGTCTGGCTGTTCAACGGCCAGCGCAACGGCCGCGCCTTTGGCACCGCGGCCGAATATATCGCGCTCGCCGAACACCTCGTGACGCCACTGCCCGACAATCTCTCGTTTGCGCAGGGGGCGACACTCGGCATTCCCTGCATGACCGCCTGGACCTGCCTGTTTGGCGACGGGCCGATCGTGGGCAAGACCGTGCTGGTGACCGGCGGCGCCGGCGCAGTCGGGCACTACGCGGTGCAATTGGCAAAGTGGGGCGGCGCGCAGGTGATCGCGACGGTGAGCTCGGCGGCGAAGGCGGAGCAGGCACGGCTTGGGGGCGCCGATCTCGTGGTGAACTACAAGACCGAAGATGTCGTTGCGAAGGCGATGGCCTTCACCGGCGGGCGCGGCGTCGATCGCGTGGTCGATGTCGATTTCGGCGGCAATATCGGCACCACGCTGAAACTGATGGGCATGAACTCGACCATCGCGGTCTACGCCAGCAACGGCAACCGCACGCCCGTGGTGCCGATGCGCGAGCTGATGGAGAAGTGCATCGCGCTGCGGTCGCTGGTGCTGTTCGCGTTACCGCCGCCGCTGCTCGCGGCCGCGCAGGCCGATATCACGAAATGGCTCGCGGCGGGAGCGCGCATTCACAATATCGCGGGGCAATTCGCGCTGTCGGACACGGCACAGGCGCATGTCGCCGTCGAGAAAGGCGACAAGCTCGGCACCGTCATCGTTGACTGCGCTCGCTCTCACTAGAGGTATCCGCAACCGGCTCTCCCTCCTCGTCGGCCCAGGAATAGCCGAAGCGCCCGAGCCCTTCAGCGAGCAGATCGCCCAGCAAGGGCTCGCCGAGCAGGTAACGGACGGTTTCGCGGCGGGGATTGCGGTAAGTATTGCGGCGCTCGGCAGAGCGAGCGCGCAATTCGTTCCAATCCTCGATGCCGCCGTCCCCGCGGCCGAGCCACATCAGGGCGACAAGGTCGACCTGCTCGTCCTCGTTCAGGGCGCGAATGAAGCTCGCAAGCTCGCGTGCGACGGGGTCGCTGGCGGTATCTTCCAGCACATCGATCTCATCGTCATCCGTCGGGTTCGAGCCGGACCCGGTATCGGACGGCACATCCTTGGCGTCGAATTCGCGCGCCCGCTCGATCAGGAATGTGATTTTCTCGCGGGAGATGTTCAGCTCCGGCATGGCCTGTTCCTCTGTTGCCATGCATCAACGCGCCTGTCCTGCGGATGATCCATTGCCTAATGCGGCGGAAACCCGCAATCTTGCGGCCAACAAGAGGGAACGCCGGATGCAGTGGCAGGTGGGCAAGGTCAGGATAACGAAGGTCGTCGAGCTCGAGACCTTGGGCCACACGCGATTCATCCTGCCGCTCGCCACCCACGAGGAAATCCAGAAACTGCCCTGGCTGATGCCGCACTTCGCCAACGAACAAGGCCGGCTGAAAATGTCGATCCATTCGCTGCTGCTGCAAACGCCGACGCGGCGGATCATCGTCGACACGGGTCTCGGCAACGACAAGCAGGGCCGGAACGTGCCGACCTGGAACAACCGCAAGGACCCATTCCTCGAAAGACTGACTGCGGCAGGCTTTCCTCCTGACAGCATCGACACCGTGCTGTGCACGCATCTGCATGTCGACCATGTCGGCTGGAACACCAGCCTCGTCGGCGGCAAATGGGTGCCGACCTTCGCCAAGGCGCGCTACGTATTCGGCAAGACCGAGTTCGAATACTGGCGCGACCACAGCGCGGAGCCCGCTCACGTCGCCGTCTTCAACGATTCGGTGAAGCCGATCGCGGACGCCGGCAAGATGGAGCTGGTCGCCAGCGACCAAAAACTGACCGAGGAGATCACGCTGATCCCGACGCCCGGTCACAGCCCCGGCCATATGAGCATTCACATCCAGTCCGAGGGCGAGGAAGGCCTGCTCACAGGGGATGTTGCCCATCATCCCTGCCAGATGGCGCATCTCGACTGGTCCTCGACCGCGGATTCCGATCCAAAGCAGTCGGCGAAGACCCGGCGGGAGTTGTTCTCCCGTTTTACCGACCAGCCGATCGTGGTGATCGGCGGTCATTTCCACGCCGGCCACATCAGGCGCGAAGGCGACGCCTTCAAGTTCATCGCGCTGTGACCCTCATGGCGCGGTCAGACCCTCGCTCGAGCCCGCGGCCCATCCTTCGAGACGCGGCCTACGGCCGCTCCTCAGGATGAGGGAATGCATCGTGGATACAGACCCTCATGGTGAGGAGCGCGTCTTCGCGCGTCTCCGGACGATGCTTGGCATCGCCGGGAGAACCATGAGGCCCGGGCGGCTATCCTGATGAGGAATACTGCGTTGCGGCACGCGCGGGCCATGGGAGTTGCAATCCCGCCCGCGCTGTTCCAATAAACCTGCAAGTAACAAAGCCAAAAGGGAGTGCTGAAAATGAAGCTTGTTCGTTACGGGGCCAAGGGTGCGGAAAAGCCCGGCCTGATCGATAAATCCGGCCAACTCCGCGACCTCTCGGCCCATGTGAAGGACCTGGACGGAGCCGCCTATTCGCCGGAGTCGCTGAAGAAGCTGGCGGCGATCGACCCGGCCTCGTTGCCAGCCGTCTCCGGCAAGCCCCGTTTCGGCGCTCCCGTCACCGGCATCTCCAAGTTCGTCGCCATCGGCCTGAACTATGTCGACCATGCCAAGGAGACCGGCTCGCCCATCCCGACCGAACCGATCTTCTTCATCAAGGCCAACACCGCGCTGTCCGGTCCCAATGACGCCGTCGAGAAGCCGCGCGGCTCCACCAAGCTCGACTGGGAAGTCGAGATCGCCGCCATCATCGGCACCCGCGCCAAATATGTCTCGGAGGCCGATGCGCTCAATTACGTCGCCGGCTATTGCTGCTGCAACGACGTCTCCGAGCGCAACTTCCAGATCGAGCGTCTCGGCCAGTGGACCAAGGGCAAGTCGCACGACACCTTCGGCCCCGTCGGCCCGTGGGTTGCGACCAAGGACGAGATCGCCGACGTGCAGAAGCTGTCGATGTGGCTCGACGTCAACGGAAAGCGCCGCCAGACCGGCTCGACCTCGACCATGATCTTCTCCATGGCCAAGTGCATCTCCTACGTCTCGCAGTTCCTGACGCTGCTGCCCGGCGACATCGTCACCACGGGCACGCCGCCCGGCGTCGGCACCGGCATGAAGCCGCCGCAATTCCTCAACGTCGGCGACGTCGTCACGCTCGGCATCGAGGGCCTCGGCGAGCAGCGGCAGGAGATCATTGCGGCGTAAGCGACGCTGCACTGCGCTCCACCCAATGCGTCATGGCCGGGCCTGTCCCGGCCATCCACGTCTTGGGGACGCGCAAGGAAAGACGTGGATGCCCGGGACAATTTATCGAAGGCGCGCTTAGCGCTTTTGCCTTGGCATCACGAAGAACCTGACATCACGAAGAAGAAACCCTTCGAGGACATGTCCCCATGAAACTCACCTTCTCCCCCGCCTCGCCCTTTGCCCGCAAGGTGCGCATTGCCGCGATCGAGCTCGGGCTGATCGACAAGATCGAACTGGTCCCGGAAACCGTCGCGCCCGGACAGGCCAACGAAAAATATTCGAAGATCACACCGCTGAAGAAGCTGCCGGTGTTGATCACCAATGAGGGCGACGTCATCCTCGATTCCTACGTCATCGTCGAATATCTCGACGAGATCGGCGGCGGCGCGCTGGTCCCCGGCTATGGGCGCAAGCGCTGGCAGGTGAAGACGGATCACTCGCTGCTCGACGGCATGCTCGATTCCATGGTGCTGTGCCGCTACGAGAAGATAACGCGGCCCCAGGGCCTGCAGTGGCAGGCGTGGAGCGACGACCACTGGAACAGGGCGTGGACCGGCATGGCGAGATTCGAGGGCCGCGACGACGTGCTCAACGGTCCGTTCGACATCGTGCAGATCGGGCTTGCTTGCGTGCTCGGCTACGCCGATTTCCGCTTCGCCGATTGCGGCTGGCGCAAGGCCTATCCGAAACTCGACAAGTTCAACCAGAAAATGCTGGAGCGGCCGTCGGTGAAGATCTCGGTGCCGCCGCCGGCGTAAACCAGAGGAAGTTCGCATGAGCCTCACCTTCAAAGCCGGCGACCTCACCATCCACCGCGTCATCGAGCAGGAAACGACCTTCCTGCCCGCACTGGAATTCCTGCCCACGCTGACGCCGGAAATGCTGGCCGAGAACCGCGGCTGGATGCAGGCGGCGAAAGCGCTCGATGCCAGCGACGTGCTGATCCTCTGCTTCCAGTCCTATGTGGTGAAGACGCCGCACCACACCATTTTGATCGACAGCTGCATCGGCAATGACAAGCCGCGGCCGCAGCGGCCGAAATGGAACATGAAGACCGACGACACCTACATGCGGGGGCTGGCGGCGGCGGGCATTTCGGTCGGCGACATCGACTATGTCATGTGTACGCATCTGCATGTCGATCATGTCGGCTGGAACACGCGGCTGGAGAACGGCCGCTGGGTGCCGACCTTCCCCAAGGCGCGCTACGTGTTCGCCAAGAGCGAATTCGACTACTGGACCGCGACGCATGCGAAGACGCCGGTGCCGGCGATCGGCGACAGCGTGATGCCGATCGTCGAGGCCAGGCGCCATGAGGTCGTCGGCGACGAGCACGCCATCGGCGATCACGTCCGCATCCTGCCGACGCCGGGCCATACGCCCGGCCACTCCGCCTTCAGGTTCGGCAGTGGCAGGGACGAGGCGGTGTTTTCCGGCGACCTCATGCACTCGCCGCTACAGGCGCTTTATCCCGAGCTCTCGATGAAGTTCGACGTCGACCAGGCGACGGCCGCCAGGACGCGGCGCAGCTTCCTGGAGCGCTATTGCGACACCGACACGCTGTGCTGCACAGCGCATTTCCCCTCACCGTCGGTCGGCAAGGTCAGGCGCAAGGGCAACGGCTTTTCCTGCGAGGCGGTGTAGGCGCATACACCTCTTCCTTCTCCCCTTGTGGGAGCAGGTGGCTCGCATCGACAGATGCGCGACGGATGAGGGGTTTGTCTCCGCGCATAGAGACCCCTCACCCCGCTTCGCTTCGCGAAGCGACCCTCTCCCACAAGGGGCGAGGGTGCAGTTCCGTCTAGTCAAACAGACTGGGCGTGTGGTTCACGACGGCGCCTTCGATCGCCAGCATCTTCAGCTTGGTCACGACGCCGCCATTGGCGGAGAAGCCGCCGGGCTTGTCGCCGGCCGCGAGCACGCGGTGGCAAGGCACCACGATCGGGCATGGGTTGCGGCCGAGCGCCTGGCCGACGTCGCGCGACAATTCCACGCCGCCGAGCCGCTTGGCGATGTCGCCATAGGTCATGGTCTGGCCGGGCGGAATTTTCCGCGCGATGTCATAGACGCCGCGGTTGAATTCCGGCACGCCGTCGAGATCGAGCACGATTTCGGCAAGGTCGTTCGGCTTGCCTTCAAGCAGCTCCATCATCGCGCCGATCGCGCGCTTCACCTCGGCCGGCGGCTCGCCTTCGGGGATGTCGCCACTCCGCTGGTGGATGCGCTTGCGAGTCTTTTCTTCGCTGCCCATCGGCAGCTGCACGCCGGTGATGCCGCGCTCGCCCCAGATCACGCCGCAGGCGCCGATCGCGGTGTCGAAGATCGCGAATTGCTGATGGGTCATGGCTTGCTCCTTCCAAGCTTTCCGCCCGTGCTAACTTGTTGGCCCAAATCTAGGCTTGGAAATTGTTGCTATCCACCCGAATTCCGAAGGGATTTCGAGGGATCAACAGGCCTTGTCCGGCGTGAAATGCAGGCCTGTCTCGCGGTTTCAGCGATGGGCACAGGCGCGGTTCCATGGGATGATTCAGGTCCCTCCCCCCGCGATCCCCCTCCAGGCGAGTCCTCATGCAAACGCTGCGCGTCAACGGATACGACATGGCCTATATCGATTTGGGCCAGGGTCAGCCAGGGGCGCCGCCGCTGGTCTGCGTCCACGGCTCGCTGTGCGACTTCCGCATCTGGTCGGCGGTGCTGGGGCCGCTGACGCGAGAGCACCGCGTGATCGCGGTGAGCCTCCGGCATTTCTTCCCCGACCATTGGGATGGCGTCGGCAACACCTATTCGATCGCGCAGCATGTCGATGACATGGTCGCCTTCATCGCGCAGATCGAACCGGCGCCGGTCGGCCTGATGGGACATTCGCGCGGCGGGCATATCTGCTTCCGCGTCGCCCAGCGGCGGCCGGATCTCTTGCGCAAGCTGATCCTGGCCGAGCCCGGCGGCGAGCTCGACGGCACCCTCGACCCGAACTTCAAGCCCGGCCCCTCGCCGCTGGCGGCGCGGATTGCGGCCTCCGCCGAGGTCATCGCCAAAGGCGATATCGACGGCGGCTTGCAGCTATTCATGGACGCACTGGAAGGCCCGGGTGCCTGGAAGCGGCTGCCGGCAGTGTCAAAGCAGCTCTTGCGCGACAATGCGACGACGCTGATCGGCCAGACCCGCGACCAGCGCCCGCCCTTCTCCAGGGCCGATGCCGAGGCGATCAGGACGCCCACCCTGTTCATCGGCGGCGCCAATACCAAGGGCACACTGCCGCTGGTGCTGCACGCATTGGCCGCGCATGTAAGAGACGCGCGCACCGAGATGATCCCCGGCGCGACGCATCCGATGTTCGAACAGCAGCCGCAGAAATATTGCGAGATCGTGCTGGATTTTCTGGCGCGCTAGCAACTTCACCCTCTCCCCTTGTGGGAGAGGGTGCGATCGCGAAGCGAGCGCGGGTGAGGGGTCTGTCTCCGCGGAGACAAACCCCTCATCCGGCTCACATCTGTCGATGCGAGCCACCTTCTCCCACAAGGGGAGAAGATGAGGAACGCGCGCTGCTACACCTTCCACGCGCCCACGGGCTGGCGCACGGCCGCGTTGAGGCGATTCCAGACGTTGATGGTGGAGATCGCAAGAAGGAGAGACGCAAGCTCCGCCTCGTCGAAATGCTTGACCGCCTCCTCCCAGATCGCGTCCGGCACGGCGTCGCTGCGGTCAGCGAGACGGGTGAGCGATTCCGTGAGCGCGAGCGCAGCTCGCTCACCGTCGGTGAAGTAAGGTGCATCGTGCCAGGCTGCGACCGCAAACAGCCGCTCGTCAGTCTCGCCGGCGCGTCTGGCGATTTTCGGATGCATGTCGACGCAGACGCTGCAGCCGTTGATCTGGCTGGCGCGCAGATGCACGAGCTCGAGCAGCTTCTCCGGCAGCCCTTGCTTGGTCAGCTCGCCCAGCGCCTGCAAATTCTTCAGGGCGTCGGGAACGACCATCACGGGATGTTTCATGCGGGCCTGCAACATTATTTCAGTCTCCATTTCTTCTGGTTTGAACCTTTGACGCTCCCGCGCCGTTCTGCTGTCACACGGCGCAGGTTTCGTTCGTCATAGCCATGACGGAGCGCGATCAGGGAATGTGACCGATGGACGAGAAAAATTTCTGGGCCGGGCAGTTCGAGGCCAACCGGCCCCATTTGCGCAAAGTCGCCTACCGGATGCTGGGTTCGGTCGGGGAGGTCGATGACGCCGTGCAGGAGACCTGGCTGCGGCTGTCGCGCTCGGACGCGACGTCCGTGGCGAACCTGCGCGGCTGGCTTACCACGGTCATTGCGCGGGTGTGCCTCGACATGCTGCGGGCACGAAAATCTCGCCGTGAGGAGCCGATGGGGCGGCATGTGCCGGAGCCTGCCGTCGACAATGCGCATGAGCGCGAGAGCGAGATGGCCGACAATGTCGGCACCGCGCTGCTCGTGGTGCTGGAGACGCTGACACCGGCAGAACGGCTTGCCTTCGTGCTGCACGACATGTTCGCGGTGCCCTTCGAGGAGATTGCGCCGATCGTCGATCGCACCCCGGCGGCAGCGCGGCAGTTGGCGAGCCGCGCGCGGCGCCGGGTGCAGGGCGCTCCTGCTCCGGACGCGGAGCTCGGCCACAAGCGCAGGATCGTGGATGCGTTCCTGAAGGCATCGCGGGAGGGCGATTTCGAGGGACTGCTCGCCGTGCTCGATCCCGACGTGGTGGTCCGCGCAGATGCCGCCGCGCAGCGTCTTGGTTCGCTGCCGGAAATCCGCGGCGCGCAGACGGTGGCCGAATCCTTCAAGGGCCGCGCGCAGGCAGCCAAGACGGCTCTGTTGGACGGCGAGCTGGGGGTCGCGGTCATCCTGGGCGGCGCGCTACGGGTGGTGTTGCGGGTCTCTCTTGCCGGCGAACGGATCGCTGCGATCGAGGCAGTGGGGGATTCGGAACGGCTGGCGGAGATCGATCTCGAAGTCTTGTAACGGCAGCCAATTCCGTCAGTGCTAGGCTCGCGGCAACAATGAATGCGGAGGACGCTCATGAAGAAGTGCTGGATGAAGGCGCCCCTGTGCGTCCTTGTGCTCGCGCTTGCCGCTCCGGCGCTCGCTGCTGCTCCGGACGAAAAGCTGCGCGCCATGGCGAACGCAGCAAAGCCCGAGCTGATCGACACCTTGCGCGAGATGGTGATGATCGAATCCGGCAGCACCGATCTCGACGGCCTGAGGAAAATGGCCGATTTCACCGAGGCACGGCTGAAGGCGCTTGGCGCGAAAACCGAGCGGCGCAAGACCACGCGCGGCGCCGGCGCCGACATCGTGATCGGGACCTTTGAAGGCACCGGCGCCGCGAAGCTGATGCTGATGGCGCACATGGACACCGTCTATCAACGCGGCATTCTCGCCACCCAGCCCTGGCGGGTCGACGGCGAGCGCATCTACGGGCCCGGCATCGCCGACGACAAGGGCGGAATCGCCGTCATCCTGCACGCGCTGAAAATCCTGAAAGAGGTGGACTGGCGCAATTACGCAAAGCTCACCGTGCTGTTCAATCCCGACGAGGAAGTCGGCTCGGTCGGCTCGGGCGAACTGATCTCGGAAATCGCCGGCCAGCATGACTTTGTGCTGTCCTTCGAGCCGACGGCCGCCGCGCCAGCCGCGAAGAACGACTCGCTGCTGCTGGGAGCGAGCGGCACCGCCACCGGCCGGATGGAAGTGAAGGGCCGCGCGGCACATGCGGGCGCAGCACCGGAGCTCGGCCGCAACGCGCTGATCGAGCTCGCGTATCAATTGCTGCAAACCCGCGACATCGCCCCTGTGGGCACGCAGCTGAACTGGACCACGGCGCAGGCCGGCACGGTACGCAACCAGATCCCGGAAAAGGCCGTGGCAGGCGCCGACATCCGCGTCACCGTGCCGGAAGGATTGAAGAACCTGCAGGCCGCGCTCAACGCGAAGGTGAAGGAGAAACTCATCCCCGACACCGAGACGACGATCACAATCGAGCCGGGCCGGCCGCCCTTCGTGGCGACCGATCGAGCCCGCCTGGTCGCCAGGCAGGGCCAGGCAATCTATGCCGAGATCGGGCGTACGCTCGACATCGTCGATACGACCGGAGGCGCCACCGATGCCGGCTACGCCAACCGCAGCGGCAAGGCCGTGGTGATCGAGGGTTTTGGGCTTGCCGGCTACGGCTATCACGCCCGCGACGAGTTCATCGACGCCGGCTCGATCGCACCGCGACTCTATCTGGTGACGCGACTGCTCAAGGACCTGGGCAAGCAGAAGGAATAGGGCGCCAGACGGGGATGGCAGGACGATGGTGCGCGATGTCTCCAAACATACGTCCACCATGTCTCCGAACAGCCTTTCCGAATACCCGTCCACGATGCGGTCCCCGGTCTGGGCGTCAAAATCGCCCTTGACCGGCTTTCCTGCCGGCGCTAGCTTTCGAATACGGAATTCCGTATTCCAAATGGACGCCGGCCATGATCCCGCTCGACCCGCTCCCCAACCTGATCGACCAGGTCTATGCGCGGATTCTCGAGGCGATCATCGATCGCTCGCTTCCGCCCGGCCAACGCATCCGCCAGAACGAGCTTGCCGACCGGCTTGGCGTGTCGCGCCAACCGGTATCGCATGCGCTGCATTTGCTGCACCGGCAGGGCCTCGTCGCCGAAAGCGGCCGACGCGGCTTTGAGGTGATCCGGCTCGATCCCGAGCGCATCCGCCAGCTCTACGAGGTCCGCGGCGCCATTGACGCGCTGGCGGCAAAGCTGGCCGCCGCCCGCGCCAGATCGGATGCCGGCGGCCGCGCGCGGCTCGAGGCGGCGCTGGAGGCCGGGCGCTCGATCTCGGGCAGGACGCCGCTGGCCGAGCTGATCGCCCGCGACGTCGATTTCCACCGCGCGATCTATGCCCTGTCGGGCAACCCTGCGATCGAAGAGATGATCGCCCCGCATTGGCCGCATATGCGCCGCTCGATGGCGACGGTGCTCGCCGAACTCGATTACCGCGAGAACGCCTGGCACGAACACGAAACCATCGCCGCGCATGTGTTTTCGGGCAACGCCGGGGCGGCGGAATCCGCCGCGCTCGCGCATGCGCTGGGGGCGGGACGGATGACGGAAGAGAGGCTGAGGGCAAGCGACAAGGCCGCGTAGCAAAGTCCTCATCCTGAGGAGCGGCCGTCAGGCCGCGTCTCGAAGGATGGCGACGAGGCGAGATAGGGACCTCATGGGTACGAGACGCGCGAAGACGCGCTCCTCACCATGGGGGAAATACAAGAAGCAAGGGAGAGGAAAACATGAAACTGACGCCACAGCAGATCGAATTTTTCCACCGCGAAGGCTGGCTGTTCCTGCCCGAACTGTTCTCGCAGGAAGAGGTCGATTTCCTCGCCCGCGAAGCGGTCGGCATCTACGATGCCAACCGGCCCGAGGTGTGGCGCGAGAAGAGCGGTGCGCCGCGCACCGCCTTTGCCGCGCATCTCTACAACGAAGCCTTCGGCGCCCTCGGCAAGCACCCGCGCATGATCGAGCCGATCGAGCAGCTGTTCGGCGAAAAAGTCTACATGCACCAGTTCAAGATCAACGCCAAGGCGGCCTTCACCGGCGACGTCTGGCAGTGGCACCAGGACTACGGCACCTGGAAGCGCGACGACGGCATGCCGCTGCCGCGCGCAATGAACATCGCGATCTTCCTCGACGAGGTGATGCCGATCAACGGCCCCCTGATGCTGGTGCCGCGCAGCCAGAATGCGGGGGACCTGAAGGCCTCGCATGACCTGGAAACCACGTCCTATCCGCTGTGGACGCTGGACGAGGAGACCGTGACGCGGCTGGTCAAGGAAGGCGGGATCGTGGCGCCGACCGGCAAGGCCGGTGGCATGCTGATGTTCCACGGCAACCTCGTGCACGGCTCGAGCGGCAACATCACCCCCTACCCGCGCAAGATCGTGTATTTGACGCTGAATGCGGTCTCGAACTACATCCGCACGCCGACCCGGCCGGACTACATCGCCCACCGCGATTTCACGCCGATCGAGACGGTGGCCGACGACGCGCTGGTGCGCCTGGCGCGCACGCCACGGCAGGCGGCGGAGTAGTCGGACTCCGACCGCTCAACAAGCCTCGTCATGCCCGGGCTTGTCCCGGGCATCCGTGGATGGCCGGGACAAGCCCGGCCATGACGGATAAAACACACACCTGCTCTATCGGCTGGATTGTTATTCAATGAATCTCTCCCACCTCCTCAACGCCCGCCGCGCCGCGGGTAAGCCCGTTCGCGTCGCTCTGATCGGCGCCGGCAAATTCGGCTCGATGTTTTTGTCCCAGGTGCCGCATACGCCCGGCCTCGACGTGCCCGTGATCGTCGATCTCGATCCGCAGCGCGCCAAAGACGCCTGCCGCACCGTCGGCTGGGACGATGCGCGGATTGCGGCGACGCACTTCACCGCAGACGGCGGCAAGGCGATGTCAGGCGATATCGACGTCGTGGTGGAAGCAACCGGCAATCCCGCGGTCGGCATTCGGCATGCACGCGCGGCGATTGGCGCCGGCAAGCATATCGTCATGGTCAACGTCGAGGCTGATGTGCTGGCGGGACCGCTGCTCGCCGAAGAAGCGCGCAAGGCCGGCGTCGTCTATTCGCTCGCCTATGGCGACCAGCCGGCGCTCACCGCCGAGATGGTGGACTGGGCGCGCGCGACCGGATTCCGCGTCGTTGCCGCCGGCAAGGGCACGAAATATCTGCCGGCCTATCACGATGTGACGCCGGACGGCGTCTGGCAACATTACGGCCTGACCGCGGGCGAGGCGCAATCCGCCGGCATGAACCCGCAGATGTTCAACTCGTTCCTCGACGGCACCAAGTCGGCCATCGAGATGGCGGCAATCGCCAACGCCTGCGGACTCGATGTGCCCACAGGCGGCCTGCTGTTTCCTCCGTGCGGCGTCGACGATCTACCGCATGTGATGCGGCCGCGTGAGGCCGGCGGCGTGCTGGAGAAATCCGGCGTGGTGGAAGTAGTGTCGTCGCTGGAGCGTGACGGCCGCCCCGTATTTCGCGACCTGCGCTGGGGCGTCTATGTCGTGCTGGAGGCGCCGAACGACTACGCGGCCGACTGCTTCCGGCAATACGGGCTGAAGACCGATGCCAGCGGGCGTTATGCCGCGATGTACAAGCCCTATCACCTGATTGGCCTCGAGCTGAACATCTCCATTTTATCGGCGGCGCTGCGCAAGGAGCCGACCGGCCAGCCGCACGGTTTTCGCGGCGATGTCGCCGCCGTTGCGAAGAAAAACCTGCGCGCCGGCGAGATGCTCGATGGCGAAGGCGGCTACACCGTCTGGGGCAAGCTGATGCCGGCCAGCGCGAGCCTGAAGGCGGGCGCGCTGCCGATCGGCCTTGCCCATCGCGTCAAGCTGAAGCATGACGTCGCCCATGGCGCCGTCGTGCGCTGGAGCGACGTCGAGTTCGACGCCAGCAATGAGACGGTGAAGACGCGCAAGGCGATGGAAGCGGCGTACGCGCGCTAACGCCGCGCGAGTCGAGGGTGGCGAAAAGGGCTCTTGCGCCGTGCCCACCTTCCAGAGTGCACGCTTCCGCCGCGTGACTATCGTTGAGCGGGTCACATGGATCGCTTCATCGTGATCTCAGGATGCTCCGGTGGAGGCAAATCCACCATACTGGCGGAACTGATGCGCCGCGGATACGCGGTCGTCGAGGAGCCGGGACGACGGATCATCGCTGAAGAAGCGAACGGTGCAGGAACTGCATTGCCGTGGACAAATCTGGCTGCATTCGCCCAACGCGCGATTGAAATGGCGCTGAAGGATCGAGAAAGCGCCAAGCGCATGGAGGGCTGGGTATTCTTCGACCGAGGGCTGATCGATGCGGCAGCCGCACTGGAATATGCCACAGGGCAACCTGCGGTGGATCGCTTGTGTCGGGGTAATCGCTATGGTCGCCTGGTGTTCATGGTGCCGCCTTGGCCCGAAATATACGCCGCCGACAATGCCAGACGTCACGACTTGACCGTAGCCGTCGCGGAATATGAACGGCTCCTGGAGACTTATTCCCGGTTGGACTATCAGATCGAGGTGCTGCCAAAGACCGGTGTATCGCAACGAGCAGACCTGATCGTTCGGCGGCTGCAATCAATGTGATCCGCATCGATAGCAGACTTCGTCACGGCCCCAATGCCCGAGCTACCGAACTCGCGGCTTCCCGGTTACGGCAGCAACCGGCTCGCCTTCGCTTCCGCGAACCACTTTTTGAACATCGCTTCCGTGTCCATCATCTCGGTAAAGCCGGCCTGATTGATCTTCACCGTGGAGACGATCGATGGCGGCCCGGACTCGGCCTGGCCGTAGCGCATTTGGTAATCGGCGTACTGGAAGGACAGGCCGACGAATTCCTCCAGTCCGGGCGCAACGAGATCGTACCTGCGCCTGAGTTCATCCCATGCCGCGATCCACTTCTTCGATTCCTGCGCCAATGACAGCGGCACGGCCCTGCCCGGCTTCATACGAAGCGCATCGGCCACCGCAGGCCAGATGTTTTCCCAGGTGAACACGTCGCCATTGGTGACGTTGAAGGCTTCGTTGCGCGCCGCATCCGATTCGCCGGACCAGGCGATGGCGCGCGCGAGCAGGTCGACATCGACCGCCTGACCGACGCGCGGCGCACCGCCGGGAAAATCGAGATCGCGGCCCTGTTCGCGCAAGACAGCGGCGTAGACGCCGAGTGGCGGGATCAGATCCATGGCGCCGCCCATGGCCAGACCCACGATCAGCACGGGACGCAAAATGCTGAAGTGCCACGACTTGCCCTTCTGCAAGCCTCGCAGGAAATCTTCCTGAGCCCAGTAGAAATTCGGCTGCTCGTACATTTCCGAGCGGCCTTCGCGCGCCGGCACCTTGAGCGGACGGACATGGGAGCCATAGGCCTTTGTGCCCTGCAGCAGCGCGACATGCTTCAGCGCCGGCGCGACCGGCTCAAGCGCCGCCATCAGGTTGCGCAGCATGCGATCGTTGGTGTCGATCTGGTGCCGGTCGCGCCAGCCGTCGATCAGGTTCGGCGCCTCATAGAGCCGGCATAGATGAGATGGGTCGCACCGTTCAATTCGCTCGCGACCTGCGCGCACTGCGCGGCATCGCTGAGATCGACCGGTACGTGGCGAGCGCCATACAACTGCCGCGGCTTGCGGCGGGACAGTGCGATGACTTCGGCGCCGCCGACACCCTCGAAATGCCGCAGGGCGGCATTGCCGACCAGCCCGGTCGCGCCCGCGACCACAACCTTCTTGCCTGCCATGCTCGACTCCCGGCGCAACCAGCGGACTTTCCTAGCAGATGATGTCTGACGCGTCAGTGTGCCGCGCAGCGAGGGCAGTCCGCGGAACGGGCGGCAGCCTTACGACTTTGGTGCAAAATATCGCCGTTACCGTGTCTCTTCGCAGTTGCGTTGTAACCGCCGTGGGCAGAGTGCCCTTCCTATGCTCTTGATTCCCGTAAAACGTTTGGCCATCCTGACCGCAGTCTGGAATTTCATTACGTTCGGCTATTTCGAAAAGCCCCAGCATAGGGGTGCGGGAAGCCAGGTTTCAGATAAAAGCAAGAACGCCAGACCATCGGCGAAGCAAAAAGGGCGACAGCAAGATCCCCGCCTTGTCGATGACATCGGCAAACATCGGAGAGGGAAACGCATGAAACGTCGTGATTTTTTGAAGGTTAGTGGCGTCGGTCTCGCCGCGAGCGCAGTGGCGGCGCCCGCGATTGCACAATCTAATCCGGAAGTTAAGTGGCGCCTGGCCGCGAGCTGGCCCAAATCGCTCGATACGCTGTACGGCGGCTGCGAATATTTCTGCAAGCGCGTCGCCGAAGTCACCGACAACAAGTTCCAGATCCAGCCGTTCGCCGCCGGCGAAATCGTACCCGGCCTTCAGGTGCTCGACGCCGTTTCCAATGCCACCGTCGAGATGGGCAACACGGCGCTGTACTACTACTGGGGCAAGAACCCGGCCTTCACCTTCGGCACCTCGCTGCCGTTCGGCCTCAACACCCGCTCGCATATCGCCTGGCTGCATTTCGGCGGCGGCACCGAAATGCTCAACGACCTCCTGAAGGAATACAACGCCATCGGCATTCCGACCGGCTCGACCGGCGCGCAGATGGGCGGCTGGTTCCGCAAGGAGATCAAGAATATCGACGACTTCAAGGGCCTGAAATTCCGCGTCGGCGGTTTTGCCGGCACCATCATCAGCAAGGTCGGCGGCGTGCCGCAACAGCTCGCGGCCGGCGATATCTACCCGGCGCTGGAAAAGGGCACCATCGACGCCGCCGAGTGGGTCGGCCCCTATGACGACGAAAAGCTCGGCTTCGTGAAAGTCGCCAAGTACTACTGTTATCCGGGCTGGTGGGAAGGCACCGGCCAAGGCCACAATATCATGAACATCGAGAAGTGGAATGCGTTGCCGAAGCACTATCAGGCTGCGGTCGAGACGGCGTCGCGCGACACCTTCAGCTGGGTCACCGGCAAGTATGACTATGTCAATGCGCCGGCGTTGAAGCGCTTGCTGGTCGCGGGCGCGATTCTGCGTCCCTTCCCGCAGGACGTTCTGGAAGCCTGCTACAAGGCAGCCAACGAGATCTATGACGATCTCTCCAAGACCAACCCGCATTTCAAGAAGATGTACGAGAGCCTGACGGCGTTCCGCAACGACTCGCTGGCTTGGCAGCAGGTCGCCGAGCTCGGCTTCGACAGCTTCATGATGCGCATGCGCACCAGGACCTGACGGCCGCTCGCGCATATCCAGAAATAAAGAAGCCCCGGAGATCGCTCTCCGGGGCTTCTTGCTTGGATCCGCCGATCGCAATGCAGTTTTTGAAGTTTACTAGTCCTCGGCGAGGGCTTCGCTGAGCTTGTCGTAGTGCTTGCTGACGAGATCGATGTTGGCCTTGAACGTGACCGCGGGCGGCGGCGACTTCAGCGCCTCGTTGAGCTCGTCGAGCGCTTCCTTCTTGTCATCAGCCGACATCTTCTTGTCCGCCTGCACCAGCGCGATCCGGGCCTTGATCGCCGCTTCCGGTCCAACATACTTTTTGGTCGCCGGGTCGAAGCCGGCGAGCGCGAGGCGAATATTGGCTTCAACCATGGCGTACTCCGCGTAGTTGGCGAAGCCGTTCTTCTTGGCGGCGGCGTTGAGCTGCGCGAGTCCTCTTTGATCCGCCGGAACGTTGTCGGGCTGCTTGTCACCGATCGCATCGAAGTCCTTCTGTGCCGCGAGCACGGCTTCGACCTGCTTCTCGGTGAGCGCGATCTGCTTATTAAAAGCCGCGTCCGCTACCGGCGGCTGCTGCCTGGCCTGGGCGAGCGCAATGTCGGTTGAGGCCAGCGTCAGAACGCACGTAAGGCAAGCAATGCCTAACGTGGCGACGACGGGACGAAACAACTCACGCATTCAGATCTCCTCAAGAATTTCAAAATTCCAATCCTCAGCGCGTTACGAGGTTGGAACTGAACGGTCAATGAACTTTGCGGTCGCAAAATTGTATTACCATCGCCTCCTGGTTGCAGGCGCGATCTCGCGGCCGTTCCCTCAGCACGTGATGAAGGCCTGCTACAACGCGGCGAACGAGATCGATGCCAATCTCGCGAAGTCGAACCATCAAGGGCGGGTATCACTGAGTTCAGCTGGACGGCTTGATGATGCGCATGCGGACGACAACCCGCAGCCCGCTCGTGCATCCACGGAAATGAAGAAGCCCCGGAGATCGCTCTCCAGGACTTCTTGCTTGGATCCGCCGATCAGATTGTTTTCGCAGGCGACTAATCCTGGTCGCCGCCGAGTGCTTCGCTGAGCTTGTCGTAGTACTTGATGACGAGATCGACGTTGCCCTTGTTCTGGACTTCCGGCTGCTTCTGCTTCAGCGCCTCGTTGAGGTCGGCGAGTACCTCCTTCTTGTCCTTGGCCGACATCTTCTTGTCGGCCTGCAACTGCGCGATCTGCGCCTTGATGGCGGCTTCTGTGCCGACATATTTCTTCGCCACCGGATCGATGCCGCTAAGCACAAGATTGATGTTGTCCACGACCGTGTTGTAGTCGGGAAAATCGGCAAAGCCGTGCTTCTTGGCGACCTCGTCGAGCTTGCCGTCGATCTTGGGATCCGGCGGCGCATTGTCCGGGATGCTCCCGGTAACCGCATCCATGTCCTGCTGCGCCGCGAGCACACCCTCGATCTGCTTGTCGGTCAGCGCGATCTGTTTCAGTTCCGGTTCCTGCTGCGGCGGGGTCGCCTGAGCGGGCGCCTGCTTCTGCGGCGGCGCCATCTGCTGCTGCTTGGCCTGGGCGACAGCGCTGCTGTTCGAGACGACCGATATGGCGACGGCAAGACCGGCGATACCGAGCACGGCCGCGACGGGACGAACGAAGTCACGCATATGAGGTCTCCTCGGCTGTGGTTCTCACCGTGCCTGATGTAAGAGCTACGCAACTCGAAATGAACAAGTAATGAACCGCAGCAGTGGCGCCCAGGGTTCACAAAACGGTCAGACTTCAGGGCCGGCAACAATCAGGATTTCGCCTTGAGCTTGAAGGATTCGAAGAACTTGTCCTTGTTGGCCGCCACGAGCTCGCGGTAGGCATTTGGAAACTCGATCGTCAGCGTATAGCGCACGCCGTTGATCTGGATGCAGCGCATGAAAAGGGTCGTTGCGCTGCCGGCCACCGTCAGCGTCAGAATATCGGCCCCCCTTTCGTGCTGCGATTGACATCGGACACCTTGTTGGCGGCGGTTGCAGCGAACGATTTCGGCACAGAAGCCAGGTCCGGGAGCGCCTTTGCGCCCGGCGCCAGCTCGGCGGCCGCAAACTTGATGCCTTCGGTGCTTTTGCCGCCGACCACGTGGGTTGTCTCGCCTGTCGCTGCGTCCTGCGCGGTGAAATCGTTGAAGGGA
>Ga0187815_10000476_pt1 | contig 19402 bp, 17 predicted proteins | sample NC_S_5_FD_132962 | JGI IMG/M metagenome (GOLD analysis project Ga0187815, IMG submission 132962) | Wetland sediment microbial communities from Neuse River Estuary, North Carolina, USA - ASW-S_5 | ecosystem: Environmental > Aquatic > Freshwater > Wetlands > Sediment | place: USA: North Carolina...
CGGGGACGCCCACCTCGGCCTCCAAGCGTGCGGAGAGTTCGTGGGCGTTCCGCACGAGCCCCGCCGGGACCTGGAGCACGATCTTTCGGGGTTGGGCGGCACGCAGCGCCTCGATCAGCGCTGGACCGACCGTGGGGAAGACGTACGAGGGCATGGGCCGAGAAGGTGCCTCGGTGGAATCGGACGCCATGAGCCTTCGAACGAGCGGAGCGGCGGGCTAAACGTTTGGGGACGACGGCGCGACGCGTTCGAGGAGACGGTGGACCGCGGCTCGATTGTCCTCGAAATGAAGTCGGCGGACCGCCTCTTCGGGACCCACCCAGTCGGCGGCGTCGTGCTCGTGGCTGAGACGAGGTTCGAAATCTCGACCGACCTCGACGGCGTACGCATGGAGCCGCCACGTCTCGCCGTTGTCGGCCCGGAACCGCACGTGCCAATCGAGGGGAACGATGCGGCGGGGAGAACGGAGCCCGGTCTCCTCGAAGAGCTCCCGGAGGAGGGCGGACTGAAGGTCCGCGTCGGATGGGTCGACCTTGCCGCTGATGGGAACCCAGATCCCCCCTCGGGCGGGCGGCCGCCGGAAGAGCAAGAGCTCGACCGGAGGAGAAGCGAACAGGTACCCCTCGACGCACTCCCGGGCGACGACGCCCGGGTCCGACATCGCTAGCTGCCCCGCGAGAGGATCTTGAGGATCGCTTCGGCCGGGGCGCCGTTCGATTGGAAGAGGGCCTCGATCGCTTCCTCCCGCGAGACGTTGGCTTGTTCCATCACGAGCCGAATGTCTTCCTCGGGGGCACTCGTGGAGGGGGGCGGCGGGCTCGCGGAGGCCGGCGCGGGAGCCGCGCTCGACCGGGCCCGAATCTCCGGAGCGCCGACGACCTGGTAGGTTCGGACTCCCTGCACCGTCAGGATCGTCACCTCGGGGGCATGAAAGACGTGCTCCTTCGACTTGGTGACCACGATCACCTCCTCGACGTCGGGGACCTCCTCGGTCGTCATCCCGAGGCGGCGCATCATCATCTGCATCTGGCGCGCGTTGCGGGGGTTGCCGGGCAACATCGCCGTCCTTCCTGCTATTCCTCAGCCCCGTCGCCGCCGGTGGCCGTGCGGATCCGCTGCTCGAGGTCGGGGTCTGCCGTGGACGACTCTTCGGCGTCCGCCGGCGTCCCGCGTCCCCCGCGTTGCCGCCGGGTCTCGCGGACCCGTCGGGTCTGCCCCGCGAGCTCCTCGAGGAGGCCGGAGACCCCGGCGAGCAGGTTCCAGCCGGTGTGGGAAGCGTAGAAGATCCCGAGGTTGGTGTGCAGGCGCGCCTCCACCGTCAGGTCGTTCGTCCGGTGGGTCGAGTGTGGAGAGAAATGCAGCGAGAGCAGCGAGGGTTGTACGTACCGCGCGACACGACGTAGGCCGCGGGCGACCACGTTGTCGATCTCTGCGATGAGGGCGGGGTCGCCCGAGCCGCGAAGCCCGGTGATCTCCACGTAGACGTCCTCGACCCGAGCCTTCGGGACCGTCGGTCGGATCCGCCCGACGACGAGCCCCAACAGGTCGGATTGGCCCAGCACGCGGACGGGCTTTCCGTTCTCGACGACGAACACGCTCGAGACCTCCTCCTCGCTCATCCGGCGGGCCGCCTCGAGTGCGGGGGTCCCTACAGGCACGGTGATGGGTGGGGCCTGCATGATCGAACCGACCTCCACATCGACCGCGGCCTGGCTTGCCCGTGCGTCGCGCTTCCCGCCCGTCCGCGGGCGCCAGAGCACCTTTCCGAGGTCCGCGATGCCCACCGCGCCCACCAGTCGGCCTTTCCGGTCGACCACCGGGAGCGCGTGTTCCTCGAGGAGCCGCACCTGGTTCAAGAGCTTTCGGCAGAGGTCGTTCTCGCGGACGACTTCGCTCGCGGGGCTCGCGACGGCTTCCACCGTCGGGGAGTTAGGCCCGGCGAGCTGGGAGAGGCCGGGCATCGCCCGGATCAGGTCGGTCCGGCTCACCACCCCCAAGAGCTCGCCCCGCCGGCCCACGACCGGGGCCGCCCGGAGGCCGGTGGCGAGCAGCTGTTCGGCGAGTTCCGGGTAGAGGGTCGACGGCGTTACCAGCGGAGGGAGCACGAGGAGATGCTCGACCTTGGTCGCGAGGGAACGACTCGCCCGACGCGCGATCGACTCGAAGGTGATCATCCCGATGAGACGGGACTTCCGCAGCACGGGGATCTCGTGGAAACCGCGCGATCGCATGAGCCCGAGGGCCTCGGAGATGGGAGCCTCGGGGGGCAAGGTGACCGGATGCGCGGTCATCAGTTCGGCCGCCGTCGGCCACGAAGCGGGCATGGGAGGGGGACCCGAGCAGGAGGAGGCTTTAGAGACTGCGGGTCGTTCGGCAGAACCTCAGGGCAGCTCGCGAGCCATCTGGTAGCCGTTCTCTCCGTCCGAGTAGTAGGCTCGCAAAAGGTCCACGACCGCGAACTGATAGCGAGTGTAGAAGCGGATCGCGGTCGCGTTCGAGACGCGTACTTCGAGCGTGACCCGTCGGAACGAACGGGCGCGGCACCGGTCGAGGAACGTCGCCATGAGAAGCGCGCCGACGCCTTGGGCTCGCTGGTGACGTTCGACGGCGAACATCAGGATCCGCGCCTCGCGCTCGACCTGGCTCACACCCAAGAGGAATCCCGTGGGGACGTCATGGGAGTCGGCCGCCACGAGGAACCCTTCGGCCCACTCGTGGCTGAGCGACCCGTAGAGCGACGGGTCGTAGTGCTCGTTGAGCGCTTCGGCGACGATCGAGGCCACGAACGGGACGTCGGACGGGCGGAAGCCCCGCAGGGTCACCGGCGGCCGGGAATCGGGGAGGACCGAGACCGTCGGCCCAGGGGCGGTGTCAGCGATACATCTCACCCGGCCCTTCGGGTTCGGCCGCTCGCATGCTCGACATCGAATCCCGGGTCTGTTGGAGCGTCTTCCGAACCTCGGCCTCGATCTCGCGAGCCTTCTCCCGGAGCGGCTTCGTATCGAGCACGAGGAGTGGCACGAGCGGGTTGATGGTCTCGATCACCTTGGCCGCCGCGCGCGCGTCGGGGTAGTCTTTGTGGGCCTGGGCGACCAAGCAAAGGACCGGCGTCGTCCGGCCGATCGCTCCGAGGAGGAGACCGCCCGCGAGCCCGGTCACGACCCCGTTCGCGGCGTCGAACCGGTACTTCTCGAGCAGCGGGGCGGCGGCCCGGTTGGCCATCGCCACGACCCGGGCGTCGCCACGGATATCGCTCTCGATCGGCTGGCCTTCCACGGCCACAACGAGCTGGATGCCCTTCGACTCGGCCCAGTCGAGGATGATCCGGCCCAACTGGTTGAGCATGTTCACCGGCGGCTGGATGTCGGAGATCACGACCAGGAGCTGGTCGCACGAGCGGTCCACCCCGCAGACGAGCTTGCTGGCGTAGAACCGGACGGGGGCACTCACGACCCCCTCTTCCATGATGACCGTCGGTGGAAACTCTTCGCTGATCATGTACGCGACCAGGCTCATGTCCAGCGAGTGCACGAGGTAGGAGGCCGCCACCGAGCCGACCAGGCCGTGGGTCGGAAACCCTACGACCATCATCGCTCCTTTGAGCGGCTCGTCGCGGGTATCGACGATGCGGACCTCGCCGGATTCCATGGGGGACCTCAGCGTCCTCGACAGCAGCAGCATCGCCCGCTTATTCCGCTTTGGTAGGCTCGCGGGGAGGTCCCGGCTCGCATCCCGTGATTTTATAAACCCGACCGTTCCCTATTCAACAGATTTCAATGTCCATGAAGGTCCTCATCACCGGGATCGACGGGTACTCGGGCTGGCCGCTCGCCCTTCACCTCCTCTCGCGGGGACACGAGGTGGTCGGCATCGACAACTTCGTCACCCGGCGTCGGGTCCGTGAGGTCGGCAGCTGGTCCGCGACCCCGATCCCCTCCTTCCCCCGCCGACAGGCGGTCGTGAAGCAGCTCCTCGGCCGAGAGATCGGGTTCCACCGCGGGGACATGACCCGCTACGAGTTCGTGCGCGAGGTCCTTGCGACCGAGAAGCCCGACGCGATCGTTCACCTGGCGGAACAGCGTAGCGCCCCGTACTCCATGATCGACGTCCATCATGCGGTCGCGACGCAGGTCCAGAACCTCACGGGGACGCTCCATCTGGTCTACGCGATGCGGGAGTGCTGCCCGGAGGCGCACCTCATCAAGATGGGCACGATGGGGGAATACGGTACCCCGAACGTCGACATCGCGGAGGGGTTCTTCGACATCGAGTTCCGGGGCCGCAACGACCGTCTTCCGTTCCCCCGCCAGGCAGGGTCGTGGTACCACTGGAGCAAAGTATTCGATTCCGGCGACGTGATGTTCGCCACCAAGATCTGGAACCTGAAGGCCACCGACGTCATGCAGGGCGTGATCTACGGAATCCGGACTCCCGAGATCACTGACGACCGATTGCTCACCCGATTCGATTTCGACGAGACGTGGGGCACCGCGCTCAATCGGTTCATCACCCAGGCCGTCCTGGGCCTCCCGATCACTCCCTACGGGCGGGGCGAGCAGAAGCGCGGCTTCATCGCGCTCGAGGACTCGATGCAGTCGCTACGCCTCGCGGTCGAGAACCCTGCGCGCGCGGGCGAGTATCGGGTGTTCAACCAGTTCGACGCGGCCTACACCGTGAACGAGTTGGCCGAGCTCACGCATCGGGTCGCGCACGAGTTCGGGCTCTCGCCTACCATCGAGCACCCCCCCGACCCCCGGGTCGAGGCCGAGAAGCACTACTACAATCCGCTCCACGACAACCTCCTCTCGCTCGGATACCAGCGAACCCGGGCGCTGGAAGAGGTCGTCCGGGAGATCTTCCATGACCTGATCCGCTTCCGTCGCCGGCTCGAGGCGAGGCGGCATGTGGTCATGCCCACCGTTCAATGGCGGATCCCCGACAGCCGGCCGGCGCTTGCCGCCCGCGCACCGCCCTCCCACGGCCCGCCGCCCGTCGGGCCGGGCGAATCCGCCGCAGAAGGACCGACGGTCTGAGCCTCTCATGCTGGCCGTCGTCACCCTGGCGGGCGAGGGAACCCGCATGCTCCCCTGGTCGCGGGGCCTCCGCAAGGAATTCCTCCCGCTCTACGACCGGGGCGAGAACGGGACCCCGGTCCTGAAGCCGGTCGCTCACCTCGTCGTGGAGACGCTCATCCGCGCCGGCGCGGACCGGATCACGATCGTCGTCCAGCCGAAAGACGTCGCCTTCGTCCAGAACTATTTCACGGTCGACCCGGTCTTCCTCGAGCGGCACCGGGACCATGCCGAGCGGCTCACCGACACTCGGAGCTTCTACGAAACGATCGGGGGGCTCCACTTCGCCTTCGCGGTTCAGCCGACGCCCAGTGGATTCGGCGATGCCTTGCTCCAAGCTCGGGCCTCGGTGCGTCGCCGGCCATTCCTTCTCCATGCGGGGGACGCCGTGCTCGTGGAACCCCGTCGGGGCTTCCTGCTTCGCACGATGGGCGAATACCTGCGACGGGAGGACGTGGACGCGGTCCTTCTGGTCCGCGCGGTCGCGGACCCGCGTCGGTACGGGGTCGTCGAAGGTCGATTCGGCGAGCCGTTCGGAGGGATCCGGCGGCTGGACGTGACCGGGATGGTCGAGAAGCCCGAGAAGCCCCGCACCCACTGGGCGGCGACCGCCGTCTACGCGTTCTCTCCTTCGATCTTCTCGGCGCTCGACGCGCACGTCCGGGCCGAGCACCCACGCGAGCTCGAGGTCACCGACGGGATCCGCACGCTCCTCGCCCGCGGCGGGAGGGTCTCGGCGTTCGTCCTCGACCCGCGCTTCGGCGAATGGCGGTCGGTCGGCTCCCCCGAAGGGTTCGCCCGGGCGCTCGCACGGACCCGGGCCGTCGCCCGGCAGAAAGTTCCGGAGAATAACGATTAAGCTCCGCCGGGGCATTCCGGCGCGAGGATCGGTTGCACGATTTGCCACCGAGCCTTTCGAGGGTTCACTCCGGATGAAGCGCCAGATGGTCGACATGCTGGCCGAGCTGATCAAAATCTCGAGCGACCCGTTCTCCGACAAACAGGAGGTGCTCGACTACGTCCAGTCGTTCACCGACCAGATCCACATGCGCAACACGCTCTTCGGAGACGCGCAGGCTCCCGCGCTGCTCGCGGAGTTCGGACAGGGTGGAGTCGTCCTTTCCGGCCATCTCGACACGCCGCCCGTCGGCGATTACTGGAGCTTCTCGCAGAGTCAGCTCGCGGGCGGCCGGATGTACGGCCGGGGTGCCGCCGACATGAAGGGCACGGTCGTCGCGATGCTGGAGGCCGCCCAGGACCTCGTGGCCCGCAAGATCCCGGTCGTCCTCGCGTTCACCACGGACGAGGAGACGTCTATGCAGGGGGCGATGGCCCTCTCGAAGACGCTCCCCCTCCGCCGTGCCAAGGCGGTCGTTGTGGGGGAGCCGACCGGCCTCCGCGTGGCCTACGCCGAAAAGGGCGTCCTCGACCTCGCGATCGAGACGCGAGGCAAGGCCGCCCACGGAGCGATGCCTCATCTCGGCGAGAACGCGATCGGCAAGATGATGCGGATTCTGCGGGGCCTCGAATCGTTCAAGGGCCGGATCGCCCACCCCGAGCTCGGCTCGGTTACCCTCAACATCGGGACATTCAACGGCGGGACGCGACTCAACGTCGTGCCGAACCGTGCGACCTCGGAGGTCGATATCCGCTTCCCCCCGCCCTATACACCGGACCAGCTCTACCACGAGATCGAAGAGCACCTGCGCCGGATCAAGACGCCGTTCACCCTGCGTCGGATCCTCACGATGCCCGCGGTGCAGATCGACCCGAATTCCGAGCACGTCAAGTTCCTAAGGGACGTGGCCCAGGCGGAATCGACGGTGCTCGTCCACGCCTCGGAGGCGGTCCACTACACGCAGGTGAACCCGCGCGTCGTGATCTTCGGCGCCGGCGAGGAGGAACTCTCCCATCAGGCGAACGAGTACGTGAAGATCGAATCGGTCGCCCGGGCCACCGAGGTCTACAAGAAGTACGCCCAGCGACTGGCCGCGATGCGCACCCTTTCCTAAGGGCCGCCGCTCCCACGCCGTCAAGTAAGCGAAGGGATACCTCGCCGCTGTGAAGGTCGCCCAGGTCTCGACCCGTTTCCCCCCGGGGCCCGGGGGGGTCGAGCGGCATGTCGCAGAGCTCGCGCCCCTGCTCGCCGCGCGAGGCCACCGGGTCCACGTCTACACGAGCGACCTCTACCGGGAGTTCCCCTGGCAGCGCCTCCCCGCCACGATCCCTCGGGAGGCGCAGACGTCGTTCGGCTCGGTCCATCGGCTCCGGGTCTGGTCGCTTCCCGGCGAGCTTCACTACCCGTTCTTCCGTGGCCTCGGTGCAGCGCTCGCGCGCGACCGGCCGGACGTCGTCCATGTCCATACCTACGGAACGAACCAAGTCGCGGTCGCCCGTCGCCACCGACGGCGCTACGGGACGCCGTTTCTCCTGACCGCCCATTTCCACCCGATCTGGTCGATCGAGGGAGGCTGGCTCCGTCACCGCGTCCGGAGATTCTACGACCGTCGGCTCGCCGGCCCGCTCGTGAAGGAGGCCGCGGCGGTCGTGGTGCAGACCCGGGAAGAGGAGCGTCTGTTGCGGTCGCTCGGGTTCCCGCTCCCTCGCGTCGAGATCCTCCCGCCCGGGTATCGCCCCCTCGCGGAACCGCCGCCCGGGGCGGGGCCGTTCTCGGAACGATTCGACCTCCCCGGACCGTTCGTCCTCTTCGTCGGTCGTCTCGCCTCGAACAAGGGCCTCCTCACGCTCACCGAGTCGTTCGCCGAGCTCGCCCGCGACGACCCGACGAGCCACCTCGTCCTCGTCGGGGAGGATGGAGGGATGCGCTCCGCGGTCGAGACCCGGGTCCGATCGCTCGGCCTCGACCGCCGCGTCCATCTCCTCGGGCACATCGAGGACGAACGGCTCGTCGTCGCGGCGTACCGCGAAGCACGGCTCACCGTGCTTCCCAGCGACTACGAGGCGTTCGGACTCGTCCTCCTCGAATCCCTCGCCCGAGGTACGCCGGTCATCGCGACTCGGGTGGGGGGGATTCCCGAAGTGGTCGACGACGGACGGGCGGGGCTCTTGGTGTCGCCGGGGTCGGTGCCCGAACTGACCCGGGCCCTCCAGACCCTGTGGACCGACCGGGGTCTCGCCCGACGTCTCGGAGACTACGGTCGGACCCAGGTGGTTCCTCGATTCACCTGGGAGGCTCTCGCGGACCGATTGGACGCGCTCTACCGGGAGCTGGTCCCTCGATGAAGGTCGTCCACGTGACCCTGCGCTTCGATGCGCCGGGCGGAGTCGAAACCAACGTGCGCGAGGTGACGCGGCGGCTGCGCGCCGCCGGCGACGACGTCGAGGTCTACGCGAGCGACCTCTACGACGAGGGACGCTGGGAGCGTCGGTCTCAGTACGCCCCGACGGTGGACCACGTCCCGGTCCGGCGATTCCCCGTCCGTAAGCGACTCGTTCCCGGCCTCACCATGCCGATGATGGTCGGCCTCATCGACGCGCTCGCCGAAAGCGGCGCCGACGTGATCCATGCGCACTCCCATCGGTACGGTCACGTCCTCCAGGCGGCCGCGGTCGCCCGCCGGCTCGACGTTCCACTCGTGGTCTCCCTGCACTACCATCCCGCGAACCGGGACGAGCCGCCGCTCAAACGGGGGTTACTTCGGCTGCAGGACGTGGGGTTTGGGATGACCGCGTACCGTACGGCCCGGGCCCTCGTGGTCCAGACCGCGCTCGAAGGGCGGCTGGCGGCCGAGTTCGCGCCGTCTCGAAAGCTCCGCGAGATCCCGCCCGGCATCGACCTCGCTGCTTGGGACCACCCGGACGACGACCGAACGGAAGGGCTCGACCTGCCGGCGGAGTACTTCCTCTTCGTCGGCCGAATCGCCCCGAACAAGGGCCTCCTTAACCTCGTGGACGCCCTCGCCACGCTCGACGCCAAGTCTTCCCGGCCCCTCCTGGTGATGGGCCGAGATTGGGGGGCACGTTCGTCGATCGAGGAGCGGGCGCGGGTCCGTGGCGTGAGCGAACGGGTCCGGTTTCTCGGGCACGTGGAAGACCCGGCCCAGTACCGGGGCGTCATCCGCCGCTCGAGCGCGCTCGTCCTCCCGTCGGAGTGGGAGGCGTTCGGTCTCGTCTTGCTGGAGGCGATGGCCGCAGGCACTCCCATCGTCGCGAGCGCCGTGGGCGGGGTCCCCCAGGTGCTGAACGAAGGTCGTGCCGGGCGGCTCGTCACCTACGGTGACCCGGTCGCGCTCGGGGGCGCGCTACGGGCCGTCACGGAGGACCCCGAGACGACCCGTCGGTTGGTGCGTGCGGCTTCCGACCGCGTTCGGTCGTACGACTGGTCTGAGACGGTGGCTCGCCACCAGGCGCTCTATCGCGAGGTCGTCGCAGCCTGAGCGCTTCGGCGCTCGAGTCGCACGAGCTCCTCTCCTACGTGGGCGAGGTCGGCGGCGGCAGGGCCCGGGCGGAGCCGGGCCACGATGCGGAACAGTCGACCCACGAACCCGGCGATCATCGGGCCGACCCCTCGCCCAACGTCATGGCGTACTCCCGGAGGACCCCTAGCCCAACGCGGAGGTTCTCGCGGGACGCGGCGAACGAGAGCCGGAGGTGGGAGGCTCCGAGCGAACCGAACGCATCCCCCGGCGTCGTGATCACCCCGCGGGCGAGAAGCTCGGCCGCAACCTCCTGGCTCGTTCGAGCCCAGGAGAACCGTGGGAAGACGTAGAACGCTCCGGAAGGCCGGACGACCTGCAACCCCGGTACACGGGCGAGGAGGCGGGTCACGAGGCCCCGACGCGCCTTGAACTCGCGGACCATCGCACGCGTCGCCGCACCTCCGTCGGAAAGCCCGGCGAGCACGGCCGCCTGCACCGGGGTCGACGGGCACGCCATGATGTGATAGTGGAGCTTGTTCAGGTCTGGTGCGAGCGCCCGGGGGGCGACCAGGAACCCGATCCGCCAGCCGGTCATCGCGAGGGTCTTCGAGAACGAGTTGACGATCACCGCACGGTCGCTGCGACCCCAGAACGAGGTCGCCGGCCCGTCGTAGACGATCTCCTCGTAGACCTCGTCGGAGACGATCGTGAGGTCGTGGCGGTCGGCGAACGCGCAGAGCCGGTCGACGACCTTCGAGGGGAACACCGCCCCCGTGGGGTTGGCGGGACTGTTGACGACCAGCGCTCGAGTTCTACGGCTGACGAGCTGTTCGAGCTCGTCGAGGTCGGGAAGGTAACCCCGGTCCGGAGTGAGGCTGTAGGGGACGGGGGTCGCGCCGGCGAGACGCACGTGCGGCGCATACAGTACGAACCCCGGGTTCGGGACGAGGACCTCGTCCCCCGAATCGTAGAGGGTCAGCGCGACGGCCATCAGGCCTTCGGAACCGCTTCCGGTGACGAGGATGTTGTCGCGGTTCGTCGCCGGCGCCCGCTCCCGGTACCGTTCGGCGATCCTATCCCGAAGGTCGGTGAGCCCGGCCGAAGGGCCGTAGTGGTTCATCCCGCCCCGCACCGCGTCGCAGAGCGCCTCGATGGCCGCCGGGGGCGGGTTGAAATCCGGCTCGCCGAGGCCGAGATTGATCGCGCCCGGAGGCGCCGCTTCGAACATCCGACGGATCCCGGAGATCTCCACGCGGCGCACGCGCTCGGCCACCATTTCCGCGGCGGACCCGCGTCCTACTCTTTATCGTTGCCCCGTGCGGAGGTGCGTCGCGGTCCAAGCCGTGAGAATCGCGCCCGGGCACAAGCGCCTTTTATCCGGGCCGCTCCCGGTGGACGGAGGAGGACGCCGATGACGGTCTGCGTCATAGTGGGCGCACAGTTCGGCGATGAGGCCAAGGGGAAGATCACGGACTTCCTGGCCGCGGATGCACGGTACGTCGTCCGAACCGGTGGCGGACCGAACGCCGGACACTCCATCCACTTGCCCGAAGGCGCGGTGGTGCTCCACCAGCTCGCGTGCGGCGTGCTCCGAACGGGGGTCGTCGGCGTGAGCGGTCCGGGGATGGTGGTCCAGCCGGACAAGCTCGAGGAGGAGATGCAGGACCTCGAACGGCGAGGACTGCTCCGCGGTGAGGTCGTGATCTCGGACCGGGCGCACGTGCTGCTACCGGTCCATGAGATCGAGGACGCCTGGGAGGACGAACTCCGGGCGAAGAAGAACCCGAACGCCGGGCTCGGCACGACACGACGAGGCATCGGGCCGGCCTACGCCGACCGAGCCGCCCGCTGGGGACTACGAATGTCGGACCTCGGGCGACCGAGCATCCTCGCGGAGCGGCTCGAGCTGCTCTATGCGACCAAGACCCACCTCCCAGGGCTTCCTCCTCGCGAGGAGCTGGCAGCCCATCTCACCGAGGTCGGAGCCCGACTCGCACCCCTCATCCGTCCTACCGAGCCGATCCTCTGGGATGCGATCGCCCGGGGGGAGAACGTCCTTCTCGAGGGGGCGCAGAGCGCGCTCCTCGACCTCGATTTCGGGACCTACCCGTTCGTCACGAGCTCGCATCCGACCAGCGCGGGGGCGCTCGTCGGGAGCGGGATCCCTCCCACCGAACTCGATGAAGTGATCGGGGTCGCCAAAGCGTACGCGACCCGCGTCGGTGCCGGCCCGTTCCCCACGGAGGACACCGGTGAGCGAGGCGAGTTCCTTCGCCGGGTCGGCGGCGAGCGAGGGGCCACGACCGGCCGCGCGCGCCGATGTGGCTGGCTCGACCTGGCGATGCTCCGGTACGCGGTCCGCCTCAACGGGTTCACGTCCCTCGCGATCACGAAGGTCGACGTGCTCGGCGGCCTCGAAGAAGTACCGGTCTCGGCGCAGTACGTGATGCCCGACGGGTCGACCGTACGCGACGTTCTGCCTTCCCAGGCCGACGACCTGGCCAAAGCCCAACCCGTCTACGAGCATCACCCGGGATGGCCGGAGTTCCACGCGCGGCTCAAGGAGCGGATCCGGCGCGAAGGAGCACGAGCGCTCCCTTCCGCACTGCGACGATTCCTGGACCGGATCGCTCAGGAAACCGGCGTGCCCGTCGAGTACGTCGGGTACGGTCCAGGGCGTGACGAAACCGTCCGCCTCGAAGTGACCCCCGCACGCCCTCGACCCAGTGGGATCGCGGCGTGGACCGGCTAGCCGTCCGTGGCGTTCGACCCCTTCCTCTACGTCGCGCTCTTTGCGGGGGTCCTCGTCGGACGTCTCTCGCGAGTTCGGAGCCCCTGGGTCCCGCGTGCGACCCTGGCCACGGTCGTGGTCCTGGTCGGCCTCCTGGGGACGGCGCTTTCGGGCGTGTCAACGGACGCGCTCCTCACCACGATCCCGGTCGCGTTGGGGTTCGTGGTCCTGATTCTCGGCACCACGACGGCGATCTACCTGGCGCTCGAAAGGAGCGGTCCGAACGAGCGAGCGGAGGCGTCCCCGCCGGGGCCGGCGAAAACCTTTCCCATCAGCGCCGCGCTGCTGGTAGCGCTTCTCGTCGGCTTCGGCTTGGGCCACTTCATCGAGGTGCCCACCGCTCCGGCGATCACTGGGGCCCTCTACCTCCTCCTCGCCCTCGTCGGCTTCGACCTCACGCTGCGCTGGGAGCGATTGAACCGCCTCTGGGTCCCGATCACGGCTGCAGTGGGAGCGGCCCTCGTGAGCGCCGCCCTCTTCGCCCTCCTGACCCACGTTTCCCTGGCGGTCTCGCTCGCGACCTCGCTGGCGTTCGGCTGGTACACGCTCTCCGGACCCCTCGTGGCGGCTCGAGCGGGCGCTGTGCTCGGCCTTCTAGCGTTCCTCACGAACTTCCTCCGAGAGAGCCTGACGATGGTGTTGAGCCCCTACGTAGGGCACCGGTTGCGTGGGGAGGGACTCGCGGCGCTCGGTGGCGCGACGTCCATGGACACGACGCTGTACTTCGTCACCCGCTTCGGGGAGAGAGAAGCCGCCAGCCTCTCGCTCGCGAGCGGCCTCCTTCTGACCCTCACCGCGAGCCTCGTCCTGCCGGCGGTGCTGGCCCTGCCCTTGTAGAACGCTTAAGCGGGTCCGACGTTCGCCCGGACCGTTGGGCTCGTGGTCCAGCGGTGACGACGTCGCTCTCACACAGCGAAGACCGCCGGTTCGAATCCGGCCGAGCCCACCTCCCCCAACCCGGGGGCGGCCCACCGTTCAGGTTCGAATGTCAGGTATAAGTCGAGTGGTTGGTTGAGCCACTGAACTTCCCCGGTTTTCGGTTTCTTCTGGGAGCCCCCGGCCGGGGCATTCGCACCCCCCCATGCCGATCCGCTCCCGCGATACGATCAGTGGAACCCTGGCCGTCCTCCTCGTGCTCCTGCTGGCCGTGGGCGGTCTCCTGCTCGTCCCGATCGCCCCGGGCGGAGCGGGCGCCCTCGCTCGTCCGTCGATTAGTTCTTCCGTCAGCGTTCCGGTGGACACCATATCGATCGGGAACCAAACGGGCGGTAATCTCCCCCCGATCTGGGGTGCGGACCTCCGGCCGGAGTATGCGGTCGGCGGTGGACTGACGAGCGAGATCCAAGGCACACCGATCGACTACTTCCGGTGGCCTGGCGGGGCCCTTGCCGACCGCTTCAACATGTCGACCGGAGTCACCTACGCGCCCTCGAGCGTCGCCCCCACCAACGAGAGCGATTTCGTAAACTGGTGTCGGTCGGTAGACTGTCATGCGATCCTCCAGGTCCCGGGCGAGGTGAACAGCCCCTCGATGGCCGCGTGGGAGGTGGCGTACACCGAGCAGCATCTCGGCTTCTATCCCGACTACTGGGAGATCGGGAACGAGCCGGGACTCTGGACGCATTTCAACATTCCCTGGACCCGATGGTCGTCGTCGCATTCGTCCACGGTTGATCCGCAGACCTATGCGACCGTGGTCCACCGGTACATCGCGGCGATGCGGGCGGTTGACCCGACGATCAAGATCGTCGGTTTGCCCGGTGTGGGACTCGGGGCGTACTCCGAAGCGCAATGGATCGCGAGCACGGTGGCTCAGAACGGCCCGAACCTTTCGGCCGTCGCGATCCATGTCTACCCGGCGGGCACCGGCCCCGCCAAGCCGACCCTCTCGCAGTTCTTCGCGAGCCTCACCGGCAAGACCTCGATCCCGGTGCGAGTCGCCGCCGATTGGCAGGCCATCAATACAGCCTGTCCCGAGTGTGGACCGATTGCGGTCTTCGTGACCGAGTTGGGGTCCGGAAGTTCGGGCGGGGGAAGCTGGGGGGCCTACATGGCCGGCTATCCCAACGCCCCGTACATCGCTGCGGAACTGAGCCAAGCCGTGGCGAACAATGTCTCCAGCACGTACTTGTTCACGTTGCGAGGGACCTACGGCGGTTCGATCTACAACAAGGCAGGCACCCCTCAACCCGTCGACCAGCTGTACGCCGACCTTCTCCCTCATCTCGGACCGAGAACGCTTGCAACCGATGTCGGAGGCCCGGTGAATGGGGTGTACGCGATCGGGTCCGAGGCCGCGAACGGGAGCTCGGTCGCCGTGATGGTCGTGAACGCGAACACGACCGCATCGGTCGCGCTCCACCTGGGGGGTCCGGGGTTTCCCGGGTCGGGCTCATACTCGGTCTGGTGGTGGAACTCTTCCACACCCACCGTGCACTCTGGGAACGTCACGGGTAACGCACCGACGTGGAAGCTCCCGCCGCTGGGCCTCCTCGTCATCTCCGTCGAGAGGCCTGTGACTCGGGGTGGCGGAGGCCCCACCCAGTATCCGGTCACCTTCCGGGAGACCGGCCTGCCCGTTGGGACCGCATGGTCCGTCAACCTCACCGGACCGGTCTTCGTCGCCGGGTCGTCGAGCTCCACCGAGGTGAGCTTCGAGGAGCTGAACGGGTCGTACGAGTTCACGGTCGACAACTTCACGAAGTTCCAGCCCGCGCCCGCTGGAGGGAGCTTCGTCGTGGACGGCTCGGCGGTCGTCGAGCGGATCGGGTTTGTGGCGGCCCCTTCCGGGAACCGTACCCTGAATGAAACGGTCACTTTCGTGGAAAATGGGCTGCCCACCGGGACGACCTGGGGCATCGCGATGGGCAACGGCAACCTTTCCAGCCGCAATTCGTCGTTCGTCGTCTCGGAGCCCAACGGGTCGTACGGGTACACTCTGACGGGGGTCCCTGGATGGGCGCCGTCTCAGGGGCTGGGAGGCCGGTTCACGGTGAGCGGGGTCCCGAAAGAGATCGTGGTCCCATTCGTGCGCGGCGTCGCGGCTACCTTCGTCACCGATGGGATCGGAGGGTCCAGCTCCTCGGTAGTGCCCAGCACCGGAGCCGCTTGGTTCCTCGGGATCGACAACGCGACCCTCTCGGTCGACTCGGGCAACCTGACCGTGTACCTACCCCCTGGGTCGTACGCATTCACCGTGACCCCGCCCGCGGGGTACGTCGCCTTCTCCACCGCGGGGGATGTCGCCGTTTCCGCGGCACCCGCTCAGGTCGTTACCGAATTCACGCCCGCGTCGTCCGTACTCTTCGCCTGGTTCAACGAGACCGGCCTACCCACGGGGACCCCGTGGAGCGTCACGATCGCGGGGTTCACGGTCCCGAGCCTTTCGTCCACGCTCGCGCTTAACGTCACGAGCGGCGAGAACTACTCGTTCCGGATCGAGGTACCGTCGGGGTACTCGGCCGTTCCTTCCTCAGGGCTCTTCACTGTGGCGGGTCGGGACCTGACGGTCCCGGTCGCGTTCTTGCTCCCCGTGTCCTCTCACGCATCGCCGCCTTTCCCGGCGGGAACCCTGTTACCGTCCGGGATAGTCATCGGGATGCTTCTCGCTCTCGTGGCTGCGGCACTGAACCGGAAGAGGCAGCCCCCGGGTGACGGGGGAGATCACCCCGGTCCTGAACCGAGGGGCTTTCGGGCCCGCGCCTTCCCGAGATTCCGCCGGTGGGTCGTTCCGCTCCGGAGGGTGTGGTCCAGTCACAGAAAAGGGAGGGCTCGAGCGGGAAGCTTCCGCCCGAGCCCGAAAGGGGTTACGCGATCAGGAACCGCAGGATTCGACGACCGATCGTGGGGCCGGCGAATCGCTCGCGCAGGTGGAATCGCGCGGCGAGTCCGTAGGCGGTCGGGGCGAAGACCAGCACCACGAAGATGAGCGCCAACATCAGGTCCCCGCCAGGGTCGGTGTAACCCGCGTATCCCGCGCCGCCGTATCCGCTCACTCCCCAGATGAAGAACATGACCAGGGCTGCGACGGCCGCGGACGGCTTCTGGAAGAGCCCCAGGATCAGGCCAAGGCCGGCCAGCGTCTCTGCGGCGCCGACCAGGACCCCGAAGGCTAGCCAGTTGTCGTTGAAGTACGCGATGTTGTAGAAGTTCACCATCTGCACCGAACCTTGCAGTTGAGTGGTGGCGAGCAATTGCCACTTCAGAATGCCGTCGAACAGGAAGATCAGGCCAAAGAGGATGCGGGCCCCCGAGAGCGTCTTGACTGCATTCCGTCCGGTCGAGACCTCCACCTTGTTCACCTCGAGGTTCGTAACGTCGCTCGCGTTCACGCTCTTTTCAATCGTCCCGTACCCGACGCTTCCCATGGCGCACCTTGAGCGGCCGGACCTGGGGCACCCGATGTAGAGCCTCACTCAACTCCACTTGATGAGCAGGGCGGTTCCGCGCCTCCCCGGTCCTCAAGTACGGCACGATCCACCGGGGACTGCGGAACCGATCGATTTCCGCTGCGGCCCGGAAGTGATTCCCGGACCGGGGCGTCCGGGCCCGTTCCCGGAGAACTGTCCCCGGGATACGGACCCCGATACTGGTTATCCTCCGGGTTGCTCCGGGTCCTCACTCGTGACCGAGACGGGATCCCTACTGAAGGAACTCGAGTGCCGCCCGTGCGGCACTTCGCTCGAAGCCTCTCGGGTCGCCTCGACCTGCCCCACGTGCGGCGGGGCGCTCTTCGCGACCTACGAGCTTTCTAGGCTCGCGGCTCGATCGTGGATCGAGGGCCTGTCTGGTCGTCCCGCCACCTTGTGGCGATACCGCGAACTCCTTCCGGTTCGTTCGACGGAGCGGGTGATTACCCTGGGTGAGGGGTTCACCCACGTGATCCCGCTCGGGAACGTCGAGGGAGCGGACGACGCCGAGATCGTGATCAAAGACGACGGGTCGATGCCCACCGGATCGTTCAAGGCCCGGGGCATGGCCGTGGCCGTCTCCCGGGCGAAGGAACTCGGACTAAAGACGCTGTACGTACCGAGCGCGGGAAACGCAGGGGTCGCGCTCGCGGCCTACGCCGCACGCGCGGCCCTCCAAGCCCGAGTCTACCTGCCGGAGCGGACGCCCGCTCCTATGAAGAACGCGGTCCGCCTCTACGGCGGCGAGGTCGTCGAGGTACCGGGGACGATCCGCGAAGCCGGTGAGGCGGCCCGTGCTCGGGAGGAGGGCCGAGGTTCCTTCGACCTGTCGACGCTGCGCGAGCCGTACCGAGTCGAAGGGAAGAAGACGATGGGGTTCGAGATCTACGAGCAGTGTTCGCCCCTCGACCTACCGGACGCGATCGTCTATCCGACCGGCGGCGGCACCGGATTGGTCGGGATGGCGAAGGCGTTCTCGGAGCTGAAGACCCTCGGCCTGGTGGACCGGCTCCCACGGTTGTATGCCGTGCAGCCCGAAGGGTGTGCTCCGGTTGTCCGAGCGCTCTCCGAAGGCGCACCCCGCGTGACCCCCTGGGTCGACCCCCACACGATCGCCCCGGGTTTGCTCGTTCCCGCCCCGTTCTCTTCGGAACTGGTGCTGGAGGCCGTTCGCTTGACGAAGGGGGGCGGCGTCACGGTCAGCGACCGAGAGATCCTGAATGCGATGCGAGCGCTCGCCATTCACCACGGGGTCTCGGCCTCCCCCGAAGGTGCGGCGCCCTACGCCGCGATGCCGAGGCTCCTTCGGAACCGCTCCGTCCATCCGGGGGAGCGCGTTCTGCTCTACAACACCGGCACGGGTCTCCCGTTCTCGGTCGAGGCGCTCGAGCTCGCCCTTCGAGAGGGTCCCGCCGGACCGCGGTGAAGGTCGATCGCTGGGATCCGTCGAGATCGGAGCTAGCTGACCTCGCCCGAGGGGTCGAGTCTCGCGGTGCGGAGGAATGCGCGCGTCTTCGTGCGGTGGCAGTCCCGGCAGACCGTCTGCAGGTTCGAGTATTCGAGAGCGGCTCCACCCCGGGCGATCTCGACGATGTGGTCGACGTCCAGTTCCCGGGCTCTCTTGCGCGCTCCGCAGATCCGGCATCGGTACCGGTCCCGCAGCATCGTGTACGAGCGCGCGGAGTCCCAGAAGTAGTGCCCGTGAAACTTCCACTGGCAGCGACGGGAACAGTACGGGGTCCGGTGACTCGGGAGGGGCCGGTCGCACTCCACACAGCGGGCGTTCCGTCGAGCCTCCACCCGGCGCCGCGCCCCGTCGGAGAACCAGGCCGAGGAGAGCGCGAGGACCCGGCCGTTCGACCCGACCCGTACCGACGGCTTCGGCGATCGCTCTTCCGTCACGACCCTTCGAGCTCCCCGACCGGCTCAAGAGGTTTCGTCTCCACGGGTCGGGGGGTGGAGGCCTAAGCCCGCCGCGTCTGACGGCGATGATGAAGTTCCCCCTGGCCGACTGGATCGATGAGCATCGCGGCTGCCGGCACGACCTCGGGACGAGCGGAATGCGGGGCTCAATCCGGCATCCAACCCCATCGGCCGCTGAAGTTCGTTCAGTCGATGCCGGAGCGGTTCGGCGAGCGTTCGCGGAGTCGCTCGACGTCGATCCGTCCCGGGTCTTCCTGACCCATGGCGCGAGCGAAGGGAACGCGGCGGTCCTCTGGTTTCTGGCCCATCGGTACCGAGGTCGCCGACTCCGCTGCCGAGTCCGGTATCCGGAGTATCCTCCGTTGTTCCACGTCGCGCGATGGGCCGGATTCGAGCTGACGGACCTCCGCGATCCCGTAACGGTCGCGGTGGTCTCGCGACCCCGGAACCCGGAAGGCGACCTTTGGGGCCGTGACCGCCTGGAGGCGTGGGCCGGCAGGACCCGAAGCCTGCTGGTCGACGAAACGTTCCGGGAATTTGCGAATCGCCCCTCCGTGGGGCGGGACCAGAGGCCCGGAGTCTGGGCCACCGGTACGCTCACGAAGTTCTTCGCGGCCGACGAGGTTCGCGTCGGGTTCGTGGTCGCTCCCGAGGAGGAGCGGTCGAGCTACGAGCGGTTCCACGGACTGGTCTTCGATGAGGTCTCCCCCACGTCGCTCGCCGGCGCCCTCGTCACGCTTCGAGCGCGCGAACGGATCCGCCGGGAAGTCCGTCGCGTGTTGGCACGGAATCGGACAGCGTTCGGGAAGGCGTTCCCGAGGACTCGCC
>Ga0187815_10000477_pt1 | contig 19399 bp, 15 predicted proteins | sample NC_S_5_FD_132962 | JGI IMG/M metagenome (GOLD analysis project Ga0187815, IMG submission 132962) | Wetland sediment microbial communities from Neuse River Estuary, North Carolina, USA - ASW-S_5 | ecosystem: Environmental > Aquatic > Freshwater > Wetlands > Sediment | place: USA: North Carolina...
ACCTCGTCGAACGGCAGGTAGGTGCCGGTCGGATTGTTGGGGTTGGCGAGCCACACCAGCTTGGTGCGCGGCGTCACGCGTTCGAGGATCGCGTCGACATTGGCGGTGTAGTCGGTCTCCGGCGCGATGACGTTCTTCGCCCCGTTCGCCATGGTCGCGATCGGATAGACCAGGAAGCCGTGCGCGGTGGAGATCGCCTCGTCGCCCTGGCTCAGATAGGTGTGCGCCAGCAGGTTGAGGATCTCGTCCGAGCCGGCGCCGCAGATGATGCGGTCGGGATCGAGCCCGAAGGCGCGGCCGATCGCCTCGCGCAGCACCCGCGAGGTGCCTTCCGGATAGTCCTCAAGATGCGCGGCCACGTCCTGATAGGCGGCGATCGCCTTCGGCGAGGGCCCGAAAGGGGTCTCGTTCGCCGACAGCTTGAACACCTTGCGGCCCGGCTCGGGCACCGGGCTCTTGCCGGGCGTATAGGGCGCAATATCGAGAATGCCGGGATTCGGCACGGGGCGGTTCATTTCTGGCTCCGGATGGCTGGGGCTTAGGACTTGGCAGCCCCATTTGGAGGCACCGTATAGCGTGTTGCGTGGCTGCCGACGAGGGCCGAAGAACGCACCGAGGCCCCCGCTTTGAGCAGGGCAAGCTTGATCTTCTCGAACCCGCCGCCCTCGATCGATACCAGCAGCGCCGCGCCGTCGAAGGCGGTGTCGGGTACGGCGACGATTTCGGCGAGCGGCGCCAGCGCGCGGGCGGTGTCGGCATTCCAGCCGGAGACACGGACGCTCCACATCTGCACTTCCGTCACCATGGCATCATCAGCCACGCGCGAGATCACGAATACGGGCAGCGCGGCCGGATGATCGGCGCGCTCGAGGAAGGGCAGCCGCGCGATGATCTTTGGCGCGCCGTCGGCTTCCAGCTCGTTCCACCACGGCGTGCGGCTTGACACCGCCGAGACCAGCGCCAGATCGCCTTTGGATTTCGCCACCGCGTCGACCGCCGCAGCGCCGCTGAAATGCGTGACATAGGGCACGACAAAGCCGAAGTGAAAGCGCGCCGAATCCCGCATCGCGGATTCGCCGACCGAGACATCGGCATGCACCGAGAACGGCGCCTGCACATAGGTGAACGTCGAGATGATGACGCGCCAGATGCTCTCGATGGTGTCGAGCGGCAGGATGCCGCGATGACGCTCCACCAGATGCCGCATCATGCTGGCTTCGCGCGCCGGACGGAAGGCGGAGCCGACTTCCTGGGTCTGCTTCACCTGGATCAATCGGTCGATGATGTCGCCGCGCGCCATCAGGAGGCGATGCACCTGCTCGTCGATCGCATCGATCTCCTTGCGCAGCTCGGCCAGCGAGGGCGGAGCGGGGGGCGGCTTTGACATGTCGAACCTTCCGGCGCCGGAAAAGGCCGGCGAATAAGGGCATTGATTAGGTAAGACCGGCACTGAAAGCAAAGAGAAATGACGAAAATCGAGCCTGCCGCGCCCCATGCCTGGCCGGTTAACCACGCCGTTGCCTTGACGAAAGCCCCTCGCGCAGCTAGTTTTGAGCTTGTTCCGTGGTCATTTGAGCCGGCCGGCTTGCAGCCACGTTAAATAAATCGCTAAACAGGCCGGGGACAGACATCCCGGCCGAACCCGTTCAGGCCGGGTTTTTTATTGGTTTGATGTCTGTTTCAAAGGACCTCCGCGCGTGGAGGCCGGTGCTGAGATGGCAGAGTTGAAATCGATTGTAAGTCCGGCGATCCAGACCGACGATCGCTTGCACGAGGCCGATCATCCCTCGTCCACGGTCGCACGGTTCGGCATGGACCAGCCGCTGAAGCTCGACTGCGGCGTCGATCTCGCACCGTTCCAGATCGCCTATCAGACCTATGGCGAGCTCAATGCGGACCGCACCAACGCGATCCTCGTCTGCCATGCGCTGACAGGCGACCAGCATGTCTTCAACACGCATCCCATCACCGGCAAGCCGGGCTGGTGGGACACCATGGTGGGCCCGGGCCTTCCGCTCGACACCAGCCAGTACTTCATCATCTGCTCCAACGTGATCGGCGGCTGCATGGGCTCGACCGGTCCTGCCTCGACCAATCCGGCGACCGGCAAGCCATGGGGACTGGATTTTCCGATCATCACCATCCCCGACATGGTGCGCGCGCAGACCATGCTGATCGACCGTCTCGGCATCAAGACGCTGTTCTGCGTGGTCGGCGGCTCCATGGGCGGCATGCAGGTGCTGCAATGGACCGCGGCCTATCCGGATCGCGTGTTCTCGGCGCTGCCGATCGCCTGCTCGACGCGCCATTCGGCGCAGAACATCGCATTCCACGAACTCGGGCGTCAGGCGATCATGGCCGATCCGGACTGGCGCGGCGGACGCTATGTCGACCATGGCGTGCATCCGCATCGCGGGCTCGCGGTGGCGCGCATGGCGGGCCACATCACCTATCTCTCCGACGCCGCGCTGCATCGCAAGTTCGGGCGGCGCATGCAGGACCGCGACCTGCCGACATTCTCGTTCGACGCCGATTTCCAGGTCGAGAGCTATCTGCGCTACCAGGGCTCATCCTTCGTCGAGCGCTTCGATGCCAACAGCTATCTCTATCTGACGCGCGCGATGGATTATTTCGACATCGCAGCCGACCATGACGGCGCGCTGGCCAAGGCGTTCATCGGCATCAAGACGCGGTTCTGCGTGGTGTCGTTCACCAGCGACTGGCTGTTTCCGACCTCGGAATCGCGCGCGCTGGTGCATGCGCTTAACGCGTCCAGCGCGCGGGTGTCGTTCGCCGAGATCGAGACCGATCGCGGCCATGACGCCTTCCTGCTCGACGTGCCGGAATTCTTTGAAATCTCCCGCGCCTTCCTGCAATCGGCGGGCCGGGCGCGCGGGCTGAAGGCAGGTTGACATGGCGCTTCAGGAACAGACCCTGCCGCTGCCGGGCATCGCGCCCGACCGCACCGGCAAGTATCGTACCGACCACCAGCTGGTGGCGAGCATGGTCGAGCCGGGCTCGCGCGTGCTCGACGTCGGCTGCGGCGACGGCGAATTGCTGCAGCTTCTGGAGAGCCGCGGCATCGACGGCCGCGGCATCGAGCTGTCGCGCGAGGGCGTCAACCGCTGCGTCGCCAAGGGACTGGCCGTGGTGCAGGGCGACGCCGACACCGACCTCGTCAACTATTCCGACGATGCTTTCGACTATGTGATCCTGTCGCAGACGCTGCAGGCCACGCGGCAGCCCAAGGTCGTGCTGGAGAACCTGCTGCGCATCGGCCGGCGCGCCATCGTCTCCTTTCCCAATTTCGGCTTCTGGAAGATGCGGCTGCAACTCCTGATCGGCGGCCACATGCCGCGCACGGAGAATCTGCCGGCGACCTGGTATGACACCGCCAACATCCATTTCTGCACCATCAAGGATTTCGTCGAGCTGTGCGACGCGATCAACGTCAAGATGGAGCGGGCGGTGGCGCTCGATCTCTACGGCCGTCCCGTGCCGCTGAACCTGCCCTGGTGGGTGTGGAACATGTTCGGCGAGCAGGGCGTGTTCTTGCTGAGCCGGGGGAAGTGACGGCTAGGAAATTGTACGCGTCAGGGCTGGAGCAGGGCCTGAGCGTCAAGAACGTCTGCTTCTGAACCCACAAGCGACATTGTCGATTTCAATCTGGCTGTTTCCAGACGCGCGGTCCGACCGGCTAAAATGCCGTCTTATGCGGAGGATTTTCTCGGCAATAGCCGCGCTGAGTTTAGGATAAAGACAAGCTCCGAGCTCACGTGGATGAATGCAGCAAGCAGCGGGCCAAGCACGCCTACTGATGCGAGCGCCATTCCGACCGCGTCGACGATCAAGGTGCCGGCGAAATTCTGCCAGATGATGCCCCTCGTCCGCTTGGCAACGGTGAGGGTCTCAGCCAAGCGAGCCAAATCGTTGCCGAGCAGAACGACGTCGGCACTTTCCTGCGCCACATCAGTGCCGGAGCCCATGGCTATCCCAACACTCGCTTCGGCAAGCGCCGGGGCATCATTTATGCCGTCGCCGACCATCGCCACCACGCGATTTTGCGCAACCAGCTTTCGAATGCGCGATAGCTTCTCCTCGGGAAGGAGCTCTGCCTCGATCTCCTCAATGCCAAGCTTAGCGCCGACCGCTGCTGCGACGCGGCGTGTATCTCCGCTCAGCAGGACCGTTTTGACTTTCATGCCATGCAGTGCTGCGATTGCGCGCTGCGCTTCCGGGCGGATGGTGTCTGCAACAATGATCGAGCCAAGTAAGTGCCCATCCTGCGCAACGAGAACCTCGGCTCCCGCTTCGGCCTCGTGGCTGGTCGAGCTCTGAGCATTCACCCCGTTCTCCGCGAGCCAAAGCTGACTACCGACAAGAACGACCTGATCGTTTACCATCGCGAGAATGCCGCGTCCCGGTGTGTACGCGAAGCTGCTCGGCTCTGCGACATCGCATTTTTGCCTGCGCGCGTACGCGACGATTGCTTTTCCCAACGGATGTTCTGAACGCAGTTCGGCCGCGGCTGCCGCAGCCAGTACTGTATCGGCGGAGGTCCCGGCCGCCGGTACGATGTGCTGCACATCTGGCTTGCCGATGGTGAGCGTTCCCGTCTTGTCGAGCACGACCGTGTCGACGCGCCCGAGCGTTTCCAGATGCACGCCTCCCTTGACGATCGCGCCCAAACGAGCGGCCTGACCGATGGCTCCAAGAATCGCAAGCGGCGTGCCAGCCGCAATGCCACAGGCACCGGCGACGATGATGACCGAAATTGTCGAGCGCATGTCGCGCGTGATCAGAAAAGTGAGCGCGGCGGCCCCAAGGGCGAAATATACCAGATAGCCCGCTAAGCGATCGGCAAGACGCTGCACCGGGGCGCGTGACCTTTCAGCATGCTCCACGGCTTCGATGATCTTGCCGTAACTGGTGTCGCGGCCGATACGTTCGGCACTGATCTCGAGCGCGCCCGACTGGTTGATCGAACCCGCAAAGACGTGAACACCGGCCGTTTTCTCCGCCGGCATGGATTCGCCGGTGATGCGGGATTCATCGACGAATGAGTGGCCATCAAGAACGATCCCGTCCACCGGAATTCGGCCACCTGGCGCCACCAGGACGGCGTCGCCGGCCTTCAGTGTCTCCGCCGCGACGGAACGGATCGATCCGGCGCGACGGACGGACACTTCGCGCGGCAGGAATTCCAGAAGATCGCGGATGGCCTTGCGTCCCCGACCGACCGTCATCCCCTCGAGTACTTCGGCGACAAGCACGAACAGGGTGATCACCAGCGCCGTAAAAAACTCGCCGATTGCAGCCGCCGCGACGATTGCAATCGTCATCGAGAGTTCCATCGTCATGCGGCGCTCGACGATGTTCTCGAACGCTTCCTTGAAGATCGGCCATCCGCCAATCGCTAGGCCCAAGATGCCGATCACATTGAAGGCGGGGTAAGGCTCCCAGACACGGAACCAAACGGCAGCGGCCGCAACAGCAACAATACCAACACGAACGGCTTCAGGCCATTCGAAGGCGTGCTCATGGTTCTCCTCTTGTTCATCGTCATGCGGGTCGTTCAAGCCATGGCCCATTTGGCGGACACCGCCCGGTGCAGTGGTGCGTTCTTCCGCCTGTTCGCGCAGTGTCGGATGCTGGCTGTCCTGTAACGCCATGGGATTTCTCCCTCTTATTTCAGGTAGGCGCGGATCACGTCGAGGAGTTCTTCGGAACCGTGCCGCCGCTGGGTCTCGTTCTCCGCCGCCAGGATGTGTCCGCGGACATGATCTTCCATTACCTCGGCCATCAGTCCGTTGATGGCACCCCGCACGGACGCGATGAGCTGCAACACATCGGCGCATCCGATTTCCTCATCGAGCGCCCGCTCGATCGCTTCCACCTGGCCGCGGATGCGGCGGACGCGGCCCAGGAGCTTCGACTTCTCGCGAATTGTGTGCGTCATTGCAGCTCCTTGAGGCTCAAGATATAGGGGGGTATACTATATTAGCCACAAGGGACTCGCAACTTGCGAATTCTGCGGCATACGCTCGCAGCAATGTTGCTGTCGGTCGGCGCCGGCTCCGCGCGGACGACGCCTGCCCATCAAGCTGCTGACGCGTGCGAAGAGCAAGGCGAAATGAACACCATCCTCATCCTGCTGCTTGCATATTTTTGTGGCGCGATTCCGACTGGTTACTGGGTCGTGAAAGCATTGAAGCAGGTCGATCTCACCAAGGTCGGCAGCGGCGGCACGGGCACCACCAACGTGTTGCGAACGGCGGGCAAAGGTGCCGCCGCATTCGTATTTGTTGTGGATGTCGCGAAGGGATACGTGCCGGTTCTGGTCGCCATCCTCGCGCTCAAGAACGGCTGGGTGCCTGAGATTGCAAACTCTGCGCTCGGTCCTTGGCTCCCGGTCGCGGCCGCTATCCTCGCGCTCGTAGGTCACAGCAAATCCATCTTCCTCAATTGGCGAGGCGGCAAAAGCGCGGCGACAGGACTCGGCACGCTGATGGCGATGAACATGCCGGCCGCGCTCTGCGCATTCGCCGTCTTTCTTGCGATCGTCTGGTTCTCCAGATACGTGTCTCTCGCCTCGATGGTTGCGGTGAGTTGCTCGGCAGTCGTCACCTACCTCTTCGATCCGACTGCAATTCCTTTCATAATTTTTTGCCTTTGTGGCGCCGTCTACGTCATCATCAGGCACAAAGCTAACATCAGGCGGCTGATGGAAGGCACGGAACCCAAGATTGGACAAAAGGCAGAACTGCAAGCGGAAGCCAAACCTTGAAGTCTCCAGGTTCTCAGATGCGCAACTGCACACGTGTGCGCGGGGCGAGGGGCTGGCGCGGGATCTGGCGCACGATGCGGCCAATGATGCCGGAGTTGGTACTTCGCAAGCTCGGCAGCGACATCGCGGGTACAGCTACGGCCGAATGTCCGCTTTCCCCTCAGCAGCGGGCGTCGATGCGGGTATGGCGGCAGGTCCGCTAAGGGCGGCCAATAGCAGACATTCCACCTGCGAGAAGCCGATGCATGCACCCCGTACCGTGTCGTTATAGATATCGCGCGTGAAGCCGCACTGCTCGTTCCGAGTTCAATGATTACCTACGGCGACCCAATGACCCAAATGGGTCATCTCACTCGAACCCAAATGGACTACCCTGTGATCAATCGGACTACGCTGTCGACAAAATCCATCAGCAACTGGTCAAAGGCGCGTCCTCAGTTGAGTGATGCGCCTCACAGAGGGAGGCCTTGCGAACATCATAGGCTTAGATAGCTTCAATGCGCGATGTAGGGCTGAGGGGACAATGCGCGCGCTTTACAGGGTTATCTTGTCGCTGCTGCTTCTGACGGGCTGGTGCCTGACTGCGGGCCATGCGTTCGCAGAAAAACGGGTCGCTCTTGTTATCGGCAACTCAGCCTACGACAAGGTCGCACGCCTTCCCAATCCGTCCAACGATGCGGCGCTCATGGCCGAAACCTTCAAGTCGGCGGGCTTCGACAGCGTAGACCTACGTCGCGACCTGAAGGTTGGTGACATGCGGCGCGCGCTGCGGGACTTCGTCGACAAGTCGCGCGATGCCGACGTTGCGGTGATCTACTACGCCGGACACGGCATTGAGGTCGATGGGACGAACTACCTCGTGCCGACTGATGCCGTGCTGGACCGTGACCTTGATATCTACGACGAAGCGCTGTCGTTAGACCGCGTGATGGTCTCGGTTGAGCCTGCCCGTCAGTTGCGACTGGTGATTCTGGATGCCTGCCGCGACAATCCTTTCGCCCGCTCCATGAAGCGAACGCTGGCCTCGCGTGCGGTTGGGAGAGGATTGGCAAAGATCGAGACTACTAGTCCGAACACCCTGATTGCCTTTGCATCGAAGGCAGGCTCAACCGCATCCGATGGCGATGGGAAGAACAGTCCCTTCACCACGGCGCTGTCGAAGCACGTCACCAAGCCCGGCCTCGATCTTCGCAAGGCCTTTGGCTACGTGCGGGACGATGTTCTTAAGTCCACCGGCAACCGTCAGGAACCATACGTCTATGGGTCGCTCGGAGGCGACGACATGCCTCTGGTGCCTGCGAAGCCGGTTGCGACTGGGCCGCAGGCTGACCCTCAGACGGCCATTCGACGCGACTACGAGTTTGCGCTGCAAGCCGGAGACCGTGACGGCTGGGAAGCCTTTTTGCGTGCCTATCCAGATGGCTTTTACGCTGACCTAGCCAAGGTTCAGTTGAAGAAAATTGCTGCCGAAGAGGCACGTGGAGCCGCTGCCGAGAAGGCCCGCTTGGCGGAACAGGAGAAGGCACGCCTGGCTGCAGAGGGCGCTAAGAAAGCCGAGCTTGCGAAGGCCGCTGCTGCCGCAAAGGCCGCGGAAGAAGCCCGTAGCGCCGCTGAGAAGGCCAAGGCAATCGAACAGGAGAAGGCCGCGGCGGCGGAGCGTGCTCGCTTGGCAGAGCAAGAGAAGGCCCGCATCGCCGCTGAGAAGGCCGCAGAGGAGAAGAGGCAACAAATCGCTGCGCTGCCCCCGTCGCCCGAGAAGCCGGACGCGCCTGCCCTCGACCTTCCCCGAGCACTACAGGCCGAATTGCGCCGTGTAGGCTGCAATACCGGCGCGGTAGACGGTAGCTGGAGCACGGCAGCGCAGAAGGCGCTCGACCTGTTCAACAAGCACGCGGGCATGAAGCTGGACGTGAAGACTGCGAGCGTGGATGCATTGGACGCCGTGAAGGGCAAGACGGGGCGCATCTGTCCGCTGATCTGCGAGACCGGCTATCGCGCGGATGGCGAGCGCTGTGTGAAGATTGCCTGTCGGGCGGGGTATCAACCGAGCGAAGATGGAGCTTGCGAGAAGATCGAGGTCAAGAAGCCCACGGCGAAGCGGGAGGAGCCGAAGAAGCGTGAACAGACCGACCGGGCTAACGTAGATGCTGCGCCGGCCAAGCCCCAGGCTTCCGGCCAGATCATTTGCACCCAACAGGGTTGTCGTCCGGTAGCAAAGGGATGTCGCTTAGAGATTTGGGGTGCGCAAGGCGGACACAAGGGCAGGATTCATGCTGGAAGCGGCCAAACGGAGGTCTGCGACTGAGGTGGCCTGTAACGGCCTGTAGAGCCTCAAGAGCCGATTGGATCGTTGGTCCGTTTGAGCCGCACTCTCAATAATCGCGCACACCGAGCCTACAAGCTCTCCAGAGACTAAGAAGCTGTGATGTCGTCGTTCGCACCTAACTGCGCACTGGCCGCGCAGTGCTTGGTGTCTGCTTTGGGTCGATTGTGTTGAAAAAGTCGAAAATCGAACGAGCGAGAAAATCTCGCGAAAGTCGATTCTTAGACGTTCCTGCCGCTGCAAAGCCCAGCAGGGCCGATACGAACGTCCGTGGTCGTTTTTGTGTAAAACGATGAGGTCCCTCACGTCGCCCAATGCGAGACGCATCAGCGGTCGTAGAAAATTTCGCTCATCAGCCAAAAAGGACTTTTTCAACACAATGGGTCATTTGCTGACGAAATGACCCTGCCAATCTATGGTCCGTTTCAGCCTCCGAAGCGGACATGGGCTTTCTCACCGGCTTCTTCCGCGCTGCGCCTTTCTGCCTAGTCGAAGTGCTGCGCGGCCCACGGCAACCGGTCGGGATGGCCCTGCGTGCGAGGCCACGGGACCATGTCGCCGGGATAAACCTCGACCTCCGCCTTTCCAGATCGCCAGAATTCCATCAACTGGTCGCGGTTGGCTTTCCAGTCGGCGATCATCGCTGGCGAGATAAACGTCGATGCTTCGCATCGCCCCGGAATGACACTTAGACCGGCGCGTGCACCAGCGAGCGCGGATCGCGCACGGGCCAGCGGCCGGCTTCCACCAATGCGATGAAGCGCTCGACCATTTCGTTGAACAGCGCCGGCTCCTCCAGATTGAGCACGTGACCCGCCTTCGGGAAGAAGGCGAGGCCTGCGGCCGGCAGATGCTTCTTCAGAAACAGGCTGGGCTCGATGCAATTGTCATCCTCGTCGCCGCACAGGATCAGCGCCGGCGTCGGCACCTTCCGGATCGCGTCCGTCATGGTGTAGATCGAGGGACGCCCGCCCTGAAAGCTGCGCATCGTATTCGCCGAGCCCTTGGCGTCGTGGCGTGCCAGCGCAGCATAGAAATCGGAGTGTCCCCGCGGGTCCTTGAGCAGGAAGGGAATGCGGCTCGGCGCCTCGCGCGTCACCTTGGCGACTTCGACCGAGCCGATCGTCTCATACTGCTCGGCATTGGCACGGCACTGCGCGCGGAAGGCGTCGAGGTTTTCCAGACTGGAGCCAGAGCCGACGGCGGCGAGCGTCATCGACATCGCGCGCCCGGGCGCGTTGAGGCCGACCTGCAGCGAAGAGTAGGAGCCCATCGAGAGGCCGACGAAGTGCGCCTTGTCGATCCCCAGATGATCGAGCACGGCGAGCGCGTCGGTGTAGAAATGCTTGTAGGTGTAGACGTCGGCAGTCGGCGGCACGTCGGACGGCGTATAGCCGCGCGCGGAATAGGCGATGCAGCGGTGACCGCGCGAGAAGTAGCGCATCTGCGGCTCCCAGTTGGTGTGGTCGGCCGCGAATTCGTGCAGGAAGATGATCGGCGTTCCGCTTCCCGCCTCCTCGAAATAGAGACGGACATTATCCTTGGCGACGGCATAGGGCATTTCGGGGTCCTCTTTCAAAAGCCGCGCTGAAAATTGCAGTTAACGGTCGCGGCCGCAATGCGGCAGGCTTGATCATTTTTCGTCACGGAATCTGCGCCGAATGGCCCGGGAATCGTTCCCGCGCTGCCACATGAAATCTTGCTGTCGCCACACCGGCTGACAAAACGCGCCTCGGCTTCGCGCGCCAGCGCGAGGCGGGGACGGGGCTATCTACAAGGGATTGACTATGTTTCGTACGGTTGCGTTTTGCCGGCCACTTCTTGCGGCGCTGGCACTGCTCACCGCGGCGATTGCCGCATCTGTATCGCCGGCTTCGGCCCGTCCGCATCATGGCGCAAGCCGCTCCGCGCACGCCTACCACACCAGCCATCACGCGCGATGGCATCAAGCCCGGCATCAGTATCGCCGTGTGGCGCGACACTCGCGCTCCGAGCGCGGCCTCGCGCAGAAGCAAATGCGCGGTCTCGAGAGCGGCTATGCCAGCGCCGCGCCCGGCAGCGCCGGTGCGGTCGACCCCGGCGTCGTGCCTTCGTCCGGATCCAGCCTCGTCAGCGAAGCGCGCCGTCATCTCGGCGGCAACCCGACCGGCCGCGGCAGCCTGTGGTGCGCCCGCTTCATGAACATGGTGCTGCAGCAGACCGGTCATCGCGGCACCGGCTCCGACATGGCGAGCTCGTTCGCCAATTACGGCACGCGCGTTTCCGGGCCGCAGGTGGGGGCCATCGCAGTCATGCGCCGAGGCCGCAGCGGCGGCCATGTCGGCATCATCACCGGCGTCGATGCTTCGGGCAATCCGATCATGATCTCCGGCAATAACGGCAACCGCGTCCGCGAGGCGCCGGTGTCGCGCGGGCGCATTTACGCCTACGTCATGCCGAACTGATCGACTGAGGACTGTGGCTGTTGCTTGGGCATAGCCCCTCGTGTCCCGGACGCGGTGCAGCGCGCAAGCGGTGCACCGCAGAGCCGGGACCAAGTCAGAAGGGCCCCGCATAGCAGCGCGCCACTGCGCTGCATTCCGGGCACGATTCAAGGGGTAGGGAATTTTTGCCCGATCATGCCGAAGGTGCTCGGGAAGGGCGACTATATACTTTGCCGGGCTGCCTCGCGGAATGGGACTTAAGGCCGTGAACCTATAGACGCGCCGGGCGGACGGCTTACCAGAGTCCACTGTGCCGCCGATAACCGATGTATTGTTGCATAGCAACGAAGCGACGCGGTCACAAACAGACAGGTGTTTGTTCCGTGTGGGCTTTGTATTGGTGCGCCCTTCAAGTGACGCGATCGCGGGTCGCTCGTGCAAGCGGCCCGCTTCTCCTAGCTAAGCTAGTCGGCTATCAGCGCTCTCTGCGCTTCCATTTCGAGGTCTTGATAGGACGCCTTTTCGACGGTGATGCCGACCGCCTGGATGGTCCCGCCATGGAACCTGCCGGGCGTCTTGTATTCCGCGCTCACGGCGTCGCCGCTGTCGTAGCCGACGCAGAGGCCGTCGCCCGACAACGTGAACTTGGCTGGCTGCGTCTTCATCGGGCCCTCAGCAACGACCTTGTCGTTGACGTACAGCTTCATCGTGCCCAAAGACTCGTGGTGGGGACCGGCACCTGTCCGCGTGAACTCCATGCCGAGCGTGTATTTTCCGGGCTTCAGTTCAACCGACGAGACGAACTTCTGCTCGGGCTTGATGCCGAGGAAGTTGTAGACGTAATAGAGCTTGTGGTCCTTGATGAACAAAGCGTGCCCGCCAAAGCGCGAGCCGTGCGCGAAGATCACGCCACCGGGATTTGCATCTTTAATGTCGACATTGGCGAGGATCTTGTACGAGCGATTACGCACGTTGACAGCAACACCTTCCGGCACCGGTGCCGTATCGGGATAATAGACGTAACGGTCACGAATCGGCTCTGCCGAGGGACGCTGGACGTTAAGGAGTTCGGACGCGCTGCGGTCATCAATTGGCAACGCCAGATTGGCCCGGGCTTCCTCGTCCCACGCTTTCTTCAGCGCCTCCAGTTTCTCGGGATACTGCTTCGCAAGGTCGGTCGATTCCGAACGGTCCGTGTCGACATGGTAGAGCTGCCACTGGTCCTGATCGAAATGGCCCTTGCCGGTGAACGGGGCGTGGACCGCCGCAGCGAGCCAGCCGTCCTCCCACATCCCACGGGTGCCGAGCATGGAGTAGAACTGCCGCTTCTTCTGCGTTGGCGCATGAGGTGCCGCATCGAAGGTGTACTTCATTGATACGCCGGAGAGCGGGAACTGCGCCACGCCGCGGTAGACGTTGGGCATCTCGAGGCCGACAACGTCGAGGATCGTCGGCACGATGTCCACCGAATGGTGGTACTGGTCGCGGATCTCGCCACGCGCCTTGATGCCCTTCGGCCAGGAGATGACGAGCGGATCGGCCGTACCGCCGGAATACTGCGAGTAGCGCTTGAACATCTGGAACGGTGTCGAGAAGGCGACCGCCCAGCCTGTGGGGAAATGGCCGTAGGTGTCGGGTCCCCCGAGCTTGTCGAACAGCTTCATATTCTCTGCCAGATCATCGGGATAGCCGTTGAAGAACTTGTTCTCGTTGACGGAACCGTTCGGCGTGCCTTCGCCGGAGGTGCCGTTGTCGGCGGCGTAGAGGACCATCGTGTTCTCGAGCTGCCCGGTCTTCTCCAGGTAATCGATGAGCCGGCCGATCTGCACGTCGGTGTATTCCGACATCCCGGCCCAGACCTCGGCCATGTGCGAGAACAGCTTCTTCTCGTCGGCGTTGAGCGTGTTCCACGGGCGGACGTGGTCAGCCGGATTCGCTTGGGATTCCGGCAGCGGATTGATCGGGGTGAGCTTTGTGTCCTTCGGCACGATGCCCTTTTCGATCATGCGCGCCAGCACCCAGGTGCGGTACGCCTCGTAACCGTCGTCGAACTTGCCCTTGTACTTGGCGATGTACTCCTTCGGAGCCTGGTGTGGCGCGTGATTAGCGCCCGGATTGTAGAACATGAACCACGGCTTCGAGGGAGTGGCGGCCTGCTGGTTCCGGATCATCTTGATCGCCTGATCGGCAAGATCCTTCGATAGATGGTAGCCCTGCTCCGGTGAGGCCGGCGGCTCGATGAAGTGATTGTCCTCGACGAGGTCCGGATACCACTGGTTGGTCTCGCCACCGATGAATCCGTAGTAGCGCTCGAACCCCTGACCGAGCGGCCAGGTCTTGCGGTCGCCACCCTCGGCGACATCCTGCTCCGGCACGTTGTGATTCTTGCCCAGCCAGAAGGTGTTGTAGCCATTGTCCTGAAGGACTTGTGCGATGGTCGCGGCTTGCGGCGGGATGCGGCCTGCCCAGCCCGGGAAGCCATTGGAGCCCTCGGTGATGGCAGCCATGCCGTTCAAGGTGTGATTGCGTCCCGTCAGCAGCGTGGACCGGGTCGGCGAACAGAGCGCCACCGTGTGCCACTGCATGTAGGTGATTCCGTTCTGGGCCAGCTTGTCGAGCGTGGGCATGTTGATCCGGCCGCCGTAGGGCGACCAAGCGGCAAGCCCGGTGTCGTCGTAGAGCACGAACAGGATGTTCGGTGCGCCCGCGGGCGCCTTCTTCGGCGTGAACGGCCCCCAGTCGGCCTTTGAATCGCGTATATCGAGATTGATGGTCCCTTTGAAATCCTTGTATGGCCCCACGGGCTGCGGCTGCTGAGCCGATACCCCGAACGAGAGCGACGTGCCGAGTGCGGTGACAAGCAGATGAGATACGAACTTCATGGTTCCGGACTCCTCGCTTTGTGCCGCACGTCTTCGTGGGGACAAAGAAAACGAGGGTGGACCGCAGACATCTATTCAGGTTTGATCTACGTCAACAGTCATACCCCACGAATGAAGTGGAGCCGTCCACGGCCTTAATTTATTGGGAACGATGGTCGTCAGCGTCCATTTTGGCGGCGGGTCCGCCGCAGCAGGTCCGGGTTAAGGGTAATTAACGCGGCGGTGCAGATGCTTGATATCACCGTCGTGCGGGTGCACCAGCACCGAGCCTCCGTCGCGGACAACGGTCACCAACATATGGGTCGCTCGCGAGGTGGAGCCATGCTGTCAGGGGCAAACTCGGTCGGCAGGCCGTCGATGCTCTTCATGTTCTTCAGACCCCAGTATTTGCGGAGATTGTCGATGCCTTGCGCGGTCCAGTAACGCACGAGGCTGCCGCGCTCATGCTTGTAGTCGAACAGAGGCACGCCCATGCCGCATGAGGTCTGCACGAGGTCGACCGCAAGGCGGACGATCTGACGTGCACCCGGAACTTCCTCGAATTTCGGAACAAGGGCGGCATACTCGGGCGTGCCGCGCATCAGCGACCGACCCTGGCCGTAGAGCCGCAGGATCACCGGATCGCCTTCGAAAGCGCAGAACATGATGGTCAACCGCTTGTCGTCCGAGGCCATCAGGTGGGCACGCGTCTCGCTGCCGCTGCCGGTGCAATCAAGGTAGGCGACGTCATTGTCACCGAGCACCCGGAATGACGACAGCCCCTTGGGTGAAACGTTGATCCTACCCGTCGGCGGGGCACTGGCGACGAAGAAGATCTTCTGCCGCTCGATGAAAGCCGTGTGCTTTGGTTCGATCCTTGCGAATTGCTTGCCCATGCCCGTCCGTCCTTTGCGCAGCGACGAAGTCGAGGCAAAAGCTAACATGTCATTGGTACCGGTTTAAGGATGCATATTATGCTGGTATAAAAGCCACCATGAAAGGACAAGACCCGATCGCTCCGGCTCTCTCGCTCAGCGCGTTCTTGCGGGCGCTCCGAGAGCGCCAGTCTCCGGCAGAATTCGGTCTCGCCGCCGGACCACGACGGCGCACGCCCGGCCTCCGGCGCGAGGAGGTCGCTCAGCTCTGCGGATTGAGCGTCACCTGGTACACGTGGATCGAGCAGGGGCGCGATGTATCCGTCTCTGCTTCGACACTTGCGCGCCTCGCACGCGGATTGCGCCTGTCACGGGCCGAGCGCAACTATCTGTTTGAAGTTGCGGGCAAGCGCGATCTCGAGCGGCCGGGCGACAGGGATGATCCACCTGAGGCGGTGCTGGCCTGCGTCGATGCGATCGATGGTCCCGCCTACATACTCGATCGCACATGGGGCGCGCGTCGCTGGAACGCAAAAGCGTCTCGACTGTTCGCAGGGTGGCTCGATGCCGACGGTGAAAAAAACCTGCTGCGCTACATCTTCCTCAGGGCTGAGGCTCGAACTCTAATCCTTGACTGGACGTCCCGTGCGCATCGCGTCGTCGCAGAGTTTCGCGCCGCCGTGACAGGCTACTCCGACGATGCGGATATTCGCCGGCTCGTCGACGAACTGAGAATTGGAAGCTCCGACTTCGAGCGCTGCTGGGAGACACAGGGGGTTTTGGCACGCGAAGGGGGCGAACGTGCGTTCAATCATCCGACCATGGGACTGCTGCACTATCAGCAGGTGTCGCTGTCTCTCGCGGGCTGGCCCGACTATCGACTGACGATGCTTCTCTCTGCACCAACCGTACGCAATCGATGATCGGTATCGAGGTGAAGCGCTTCGATTGCTTTTCGATCCATCCAAAATGGCGCTGGGCGACGAGTCCGCGTTCCTCGTCTCTCCGGACGCGGGAGTGGCACATTGCGTGACCTTGATCGAGTGCCCCTGATTTGCCCGACACGTCAAGCGTCCTGACAGGTTTCCTTTTGCCGCGGGGCGCTACTTTGCATGGGGTTGTTTTCGACATTCCAGCCGGTAGTGCCTATAGCAGCTCGGCCTGCTCCGCCGCGATCGCATCGCCAACGGCAATCGTGCCGCCGGCGGTCACCTCGGCATAGATGCCGCAATCGCCGTGGCCGAGCCGGCGCTGCAGTGCCTGCGGAATGGCGAGGTCACGCTCGGCCGTGTCCGGATCAACATTGACCGCGGCGCAGCGCACGATGCGCTTTACCACCTTCAGCCTGGTCTCGCCGATCGCGAGCGTCCGTTCGAGCAGGTCGAGTTCGGACCAGGCCGGCCAGCCCTCGACATAGACATTGGCGCGGAAGCGCAGGGGGTGCACCGGCGCGCCCACCATGCTCTCGATGGCGCGGAGGCTTGAGAGATTGATGATGGAGACGACCTTGCGGGCGACGTCGGAAAAGCTGTGGCCGGGGCTCGACAGCACCTTGGGTGGGCCCTTGATCTGGCCGGCGAAGGACGCCCTGAAAAAGTTCTCGATCGCGGCCCGGCCGTCGCTGGTTTCCAGATCGCCTTGGGCCGCGATCTTGCCGTTGTGACGAATGGTCAGGACGTTGGTCGCATCGTCAAAATGGGTACGCAGGCCCGCCAGCCATTCGTCCCGCATCAGCATCAGGAAATGCGGTTTGGCGAGCCAGGTCGGGGCCGCCGGGTCGAAGCCGGACGGTCCGTTCTCGATGGCGTAGCGGCGGTCCGCCGGGACGGTCTGGCCGGGCCTCAGCACCGTGCTCGACAGGGGCTCAGGGGTCAGGCCTTTGACGGGGTAACGGTAAAGGCCGACGATCTTGGCGGGGGCGGGGACGGGCTCGGTCATGCGGCTTATTAGGGGATTCCCGGGGTCGGCGCCACCGCTCGCGATTTTGTGAGCGGATCCCTTCCGATCGAGGAACCTCATGCCCATATCTGCGTCAAGCCTATCGAGGCGACGACCGCGGCCGGTTGAGGAATGTCAACGCGGACCCGCGGATACCCAATGAAGATGCCGCGATCGTGCCTCAGGGGCGGTTGGGGCATGCCGAGGGAATTCAAGCAATGAACATCGAAAAATACACCGAACGTTCGCGCGGCTTCATCCAGTCAGCACAGTCGCTTGCCATGCGCGACGGCCACCAGCAGTTCTCGACGCTGCATGTGCTGAAGGTGCTGCTCGACGACAATGAGGGGCTGGCCAGCGGTCTGATCGACCGCGCCGGCGGCAATTCCCGCGCCATCCTGAAGGCGACCGAGGAGGCGCTGAAGAAGCTGCCGAAGGTCTCCGGCAGCGGCGCCGGTCAGGTCTATCTCGCGCCGGAGCTGGCGCGCGCCTTCGATGCTGCCGAGAAGGCGGCCGAGAAGGCCGGCGACAGCTTTGTCACCGTCGAACGGCTCCTGCTCGGGCTCGCGGTCGACAAGAACAGCGAAGCCGGCGGCATTTTGAACAAGGGCGGCGTGACCGCGCAGAATCTCAATTCGGCGATCGAAGCCCTGCGCAAGGGCCGGACGGCGGATTCCGCCACCGCCGAAAACGCCTATGACGCGCTGAAGAAATATGCCCGCGACCTGACCCAGGCCGCACGCGACGGCAAGCTTGACCCGGTGATCGGCCGTGACGAGGAAATCCGCCGCACCATCCAGGTGCTCTCCCGCCGCACCAAGAACAATCCCGTGCTGATCGGTGAGCCCGGCGTCGGCAAGACCGCCATCGTCGAGGGGCTCGCGCTGCGCATCGTCAACGGCGACGTGCCGGAGAGCCTGAAGGACAAGAAGCTGCTTTCGCTCGACATGGGCGCGCTGATCGCCGGTGCAAAGTACCGCGGTGAGTTCGAGGAGCGGCTGAAGGCCGTGCTGCAGGAAGTCGTCTCGGCCGAGGGCAGCATCGTGTTGTTCATCGACGAGATGCACACGCTGATCGGCGCCGGCAAGGCGGACGGTGCGATGGACGCCTCCAACCTCCTGAAGCCCGCGCTGGCGCGTGGCGAACTGCATTGCATCGGCGCCACCACGCTCGATGAATACCAGAAGCACGTCGAAAAGGACGCGGCGCTCGCCCGGCGCTTCCAGCCGATCTATGTCAGCGAGCCCACGGTCGAGGACACCATCTCGATCCTGCGCGGCCTGAAGGACAAGTACGAGCAGCATCACGGCGTGCGCATCACCGATTCTGCGCTGGTCTCGGCCGCGACGCTGTCGAACCGCTACATCACCGACCGCTTCCTGCCCGACAAGGCCATCGACCTCATGGACGAGGCGGCGGCGCGGCTGAAGATGCAGGTCGATTCCAAGCCGGAAGAGCTGGATTCGCTCGACCGTGACATCATTCGCCTCAAGATCGAGCAGGAGGCGCTGAAGAAGGAAAGCGATCCGGGCTCGAAGAGCCGGCTGCAGACGCTGGAAAAGGAGCTTGCCGATCTCGAGGAGAAGTCGGCGGCGCTGACGGCGCGCTGGAGCAAGGAAAAGAACAAGCTCTCGGATGCGCAGAAGATCAAGAGCGAGCTCGATGCCCTACGTATCGAACTTGCCAACGCGCAGCGCCGCGGCGAATTCCAGCGCGCGGGCGAGCTTGCCTATGGCAAGATCCCGGAGCTGGAGAAGAAGCTCGCCGCGATCGAGGCCAACGAGGCCCCCGGCGAGATGATGGAGGAGGCGGTCACCGCCAACCACATCGCGCAGGTGGTGTCGCGCTGGACCGGCGTGCCCGTCGACAAGATGCTGGAGGGCGAAAAGGACAAGCTCCTCAAGATGGAGGAAGCGCTCGGCAAGCGAGTCGTCGGCCAGGCCGAGGCCGTGCGTGCGGTGGCGACCGCCGTGCGCCGTTCGCGTGCGGGCCTGCAGGATCCGAACCGGCCGACCGGCTCGTTCATGTTCCTGGGGCCGACCGGCGTCGGCAAGACCGAGCTGACGAAAGCGCTCGCGGAGGAGGTGTGCCACGCCTACCCTGCGAGGCTTCCTTCCGCCACGACGTAGAGCAGGGCGAGCCTGCCGATCGGCCGTGCGGTCTTGGCGCGGCCGAGCTCGATCGGCGAGTCG
>Ga0187815_10000478_pt1 | contig 19383 bp, 21 predicted proteins | sample NC_S_5_FD_132962 | JGI IMG/M metagenome (GOLD analysis project Ga0187815, IMG submission 132962) | Wetland sediment microbial communities from Neuse River Estuary, North Carolina, USA - ASW-S_5 | ecosystem: Environmental > Aquatic > Freshwater > Wetlands > Sediment | place: USA: North Carolina...
CCAGGGCGCGCTACGACAAGGTCAAGGGCAGCGCGGTGAACCCGGTGCTGCGCGAGGGCAACTCCGACCGCCGCGCGCCGCTCTCGGTGAAGAACTACGCACGCAAGCACCCACACAAGATGGGCGCATGGAGCAAGGATTCGCAGACCCACGTGGCGCACATGGACGACGGCGACTTCTACGGCAGCGAGCAGTCCGCCGTCGTCGACGGCGCCACCACGGTGAAGATCGAGTGGTTCGGCAGGGACGGCAGCAGCAAGCTGCTGAAGGACAAGGTCGCGCTGAAGGCCGGCGAGATCATCGACGCCGCAGTGATGAGCCGCAAGGCGCTCGCCGCCTTCGTCGACGCGCAGATCGCCGACGCCAGGGCGCGTGGCGTGCTGTTTTCCGTGCACCTCAAGGCCACCATGATGAAGGTGTCCGACCCGATCATGTTCGGCGTGGTGGTGGCCGAGTTCTACAAGGACGTGCTGGCGAAGCATGCCGAGGCGCTGAAGCAGGCCGGCTTCAACCCGAACAACGGCATCGGCGACCTGTACGCGCGCCTCGACGCGCTGCCGGCTGCCACGCAGGCCGCGATCAAGGCCGACATCGCCGCCGAGTACGCGCAGCGCCCTGCGCTCGCGATGGTGAATTCCGACAAGGGCATCACCAACCTGCACGTCCCCAGCGACGTGATCATCGACGCCTCGATGCCGGCGATGATCCGCGACTCCGGCAAGATGTGGAACGCCGAAGGCAGGCAGCAGGACTGCAAGGCCATCATCCCCGACCGCAGCTATGCCGGCGTCTACCAGGCGACCATCGAGGACTGCAAGGCGCACGGCGCGTTCGACCCGGCGACGATGGGCAGCGTGCCGAACGTGGGCCTGATGGCGCAGGCGGCCGAGGAATACGGCTCGCACGACAAGACCTTCCAGATCGCCACCGACGGCACGGTCAAGGTCACCGACGAGTCCGGCAAGGTGCTGCTGCAGCATGCCGTGGAGGCCGGCGACATCTGGCGCATGTGCCAGACCAAGGACGCGCCGGTGCAGGACTGGGTGAAGCTCGCGGTGAACCGCGCGCGCCTGTCCGGCACGCCCGCCGTGTTCTGGCTCGATCCGCAGCGCGCGCACGACCGCGAGATCGCGAAGAAGGTGGAGCGCTACCTCAAGGACCACGACACCGCGGGACTGGACATCCGCATCCTCGATCCGGTGGCCGCCACCAAGTTCTCGCTGGAGCGCATCCGCAGGGGCGAGGACACCATCTCGGTCACCGGCAACGTGCTGCGCGACTACCTTACCGACCTGTTCCCGATCATGGAGCTGGGCACCAGCGCCAAGATGCTTTCCATCGTGCCGCTGATGGCCGGCGGCGGCCTGTTCGAGACCGGCGCCGGCGGCAGCGCGCCCAAGCACGTGCAGCAGTTCCTCGAAGAGGACTACCTGCGCTGGGATTCGCTGGGCGAATTCCTCGCCCTCGCCGCGTCGCTGGAACACCTCGCCGAGCACTACGGCAACGCCCGCGCCGCGGTGCTGGCGAAGACCCTGGATCAGGCCAACGGCAAGATCCTCGACAACAACAAGTCGCCCGCCCGCAAGGTTGGCGAACTCGACAACCGCGGCAGCCACTTCTATCTCGCCCTGTACTGGGCGCAGGCGCTGGCCGCGCAGGACGAGGACGCGGAGCTGAAGGCGAAGTTCGCACCGCTGGCCAAGGCGCTGGCCGAGGGCGAGGCGACCATCGTCGGCGAACTCAACGGGGCGCAGGGCAAGCCGGTCGACATCAAGGGCTACTACCACCCGGCGATGGGCCTGGTGAGTGCCGCGATGCGGCCCAGCGCCACGTTCAATGCGGCGCTGGCGGGTTTGCGGTAAGTCATCCCGCCGACTGGCGAAACGGGGCGCTGCGGCGCCCCGTTTGTTTTGTCGCTTTAACGCCTGGACTGTACGGCCATGCGCACGGCAAGCCCCGCGAGCACCGTGCCCATCATCCAGCGCTGCACTCCCAGCCAGAGCGGTCGACTGCCGAGGAATGCGGCGATGCTGCCGGCAAGCATGACGATGGCTGCGTTCACCGTGAGGCTTATGCTCATCTGCGTGGCGCCGAGCACGAGCGCCTGGCTCAACACGCTGCCTTGCCCAGGGGCAATGAATTGCGGAAGCAGGGAAAGATAAAGCACTACCGCTTTCGGATTGAGCAGATTGGTGAGGAAGCCCATCGCAAAGAGCTTGTGGGGCTGTATGCGTTCCAGCTCGCGCACGTGGAACGGAGAGCGTCCGCCGGGACGCACTGCCTGCCAGGCCAGCCAGAGCAGGTAGAGCGCGCCGCCGAAACGCAGTGCTTCATAGGCATAGGGTACGGTGAGCAGCAGAGCCGTGATGCCCAGTGCCGCGCACAGCAGGTACACGAGGAACGCCAGCGCTACGCCGCAAAGCGAAATGAGCCCGGCGGCGCGGCCCTGGCAGATCGAACGCGAGACCAGATAGATCATGTTGGGGCCTGGCGTGAGCACGAGGCCGAGGGCAACCAGCGCGAAGGCAAGCAGGTGGGGCGTGGTGGGCATGGCACGACTCCGTGGCAGGAGGAGGACTGCCCAGGCGCGCGGCTGCGGTATGGTGTTCGCGCTCCCCGAGGGTGCTCCCTCTCGCGGCGCCAGTGACGCGAACGCGAAGATTATTCCGTGGCGGTGGCGGCCGTTCAAGTGCCGTTGCCGTCGCCGCAGCGAACATCGCGCAACCGACGCAGCCGCGATCGATGACGAGGATGAACCGGATGCGCCCCTGGATTCCGCTGCTGTGTCTCGCGCTGGCTGCACCGGCTTCGCCTGGCGTCCCCGCACAGGTGCCGTCGGCGGCGGCCACAACCCCGGCGCCGCCGGTGCCTACCGACGTGCCGCTGCTGGCCCCCGTCGTGGTCAGCGGCGTCGTTCCCGGCCCCGGCCTGTGGAAGGTGAGCAAGGGCGGCCACGTGCTGTGGGTGCTGGGCACGCTGTCGCCGTTGCCGGGACACATGCAGTGGGAATCGCGCGAGGTGGAGCAGGTGCTCGCGCAGTCGAAACAGGTGTTGCTGGAGCCGAAGGTCAAGCTGAAGGCGGACATCGGTTTCTTCGGCAAGCTCTTCCTGCTGCCCTCGGCCTACGGCGCGCGCAAGAATCCGGACGGCAAGACGCTGGACCAGGTGATGGATGCGCCGACCTACGCGCGCTGGCTGGCGCTGAAGCGGAAATACCTCGGCGACGGCGGCGGCATCGAGCGCTGGCGCCCGCTGTTCGCCGCGCAGGAGCTGTACCGCAGGGCGCTGAAGGCGAACGGGCTGAGCAGCGACGGCGGCGTGCCGGGCGCGGTGGCCGCGATGGCCAGGCAGGACAGCGTGCCGGAGACGCCGGTGGAGTACCGGGTGGAGATCAGGCAGCCGCGCGAAGCGCTGAAGGCGTTCAAGGCCGCGGCGCCCAGCGACCTGGAATGCTTCAACCGCACCTTGGACAGCATCGAGTACGACCTGCCGGCGATGACGGCGCGGGCGAACGCCTGGGCCTCCGGCGACCTGGAGGAGTTGCGCCGGTTGCCCGACAGCCACCGTCGCGACGCCTGCGTCGCCGCGATCACCAGCGCCGGCTTCGCCCATCAGCTCGGCCTCGACGACGTGCCCGCCCGGCTGGAGGCCACTTGGCTGGCCGCGGCCCGCGCCACGCTGGCAGACAACGCGGTGAGCTTTGCCATGTTGCCGATGGAGGAACTGCTGTCGCCCGCCGGCTACGTGGGCAAGCTGAAGGCCGAGGGCTACACGGTGGAGGCGCCGGCCGGGCTGGACGAGGCACCGGCCGCGGCAGGCAGCACGGCGCCCGCACCGGCGGCTTCCGCCGCGCGCTGATCAGCCCGCGCTGGCGGCATCCAGCGCCTCGATCTCGTCCTGGCCCAGCGCGAGCTGCATCGCGCCCAGCAGTTCCCGCAGCTGCGGCACGCTGGTGGCGCTGGCGATCGGCGCGGTGACGGACGGGCGGGCGATCAGCCAGGCCAGCGCGACCTGCGCGGGCGTGGCCTGGTGCGCGGCGGCGATGCCGTCCAGCGCGGCGAGCACCCGCAAGCCCCGCGGGTTGAGGAAGCGCTTCGCCGCGCCGCCGCGCGCGCTGCTCTTGGCCAGGTCCGCCGTGCTGCGGTACTTGCCGCTGAGGAAGCCGCTGGCCAGCGCGTAGTAGCAGATCACCCCAAGGCCTTCCTTGCGCACCAGCGGTTCGAGTTCCGTCTCGTAGCCGCTGCGCGCCACGAGGTTGTATTCCGGCTGCAGGCATTCGTAGCGGGGCAGGCCGTATTCCTTCGACGCCGCCAGCGCCTCGGCGGTGCGGTCCGCCGTGAAGTTGGAGGCGCCGATCGCGCGCAGCTTGCCCTCCGCGATCAGCCGCGCGAACTCGCCCAGCGTCTCGTGCATCGGCACGCCGGCATCGTCCTGGTGGGCAAAGTAGAGGTCGATGCGATCGGTCTGCAGGCGCTGCAGCGAGCCCTCCACCGCCGCGCGGATGTTGATCGGCGACAGGCCGGGATGCTGGTCCCACTTCGCCACCTTGGTGGCGATCAGCACGCGGTCGCGCTTGCCGCTCTTTTTCAGCCACTTGCCGATGATGGCCTCCGACTCGCCGCCGCGGTTGCCCGGCACCCAGGCCGGGTAGACGTCGGCGGTGTCGACCAGGTTGCCGCCGCCGTCGACGAAGGCGTCGAGCAGCTCGAACGCGCGCGCCTCGTCGACGCTCCAGCCGAACACGTTGCCGCCGAATACCAGCGGGGCGATGGAGAGCGGCGAGTGGCCGAGCGGGCGGTGCGGCATGGCGGGCTCCTGGTGCGGATGCGGCCGGCGCCCGTGGGATCCATGTCAGCCGGAACTTTCGAAGGCGGTCACGACGAAATGCCGGACCCGCGGTTCGAACTCCAGCAGATAGTCCCGGTCCTCGGGGTAGTACCTGGCCTTGAGCAGATCGTCTCCGGCAAAGGCGCGGATGCTTTGCTCCGAATCCCAGTGCGTCACGGTCATGAAATGCGTGACCGCGGCCTCGTCGTGACGTAGCACGGCGACCGAGCGGTTGCCGGAGACGGAACGGTAGTCCGGAATGGCGCGCCGCTCAAGGAAGCCCGCGTAGGCATCGGCCTTAGAGCGTGGGGTGATGCCGTGCCAGATGCGGCAGATCATCGGATTCTCCCCGGACGGTGGGTGGGGTGCCGCCTAGACCCAGACATCGTTGCGGGCCGTGCGGTCGCTGGTCGTCTGCCCCGTGTTGACGACGCCGCGGGGTTCGACCAGCAGCACCTTGGCCTCGCCGTCGGCGAACGGCTTGTGCTCGACACCCTGCGGCACCACGAACATCTCGCCTTCGGCGAGATCCACGGCGCCGTCGCGGAAGTCGATGCGCAGCCGGCCTTCGAGCACGATGAAGACCTCGTCGGTGTCCGCGTGGGCATGCCAGACGAACTCGCCCGCCAGGCGCACCAGCTTGAATTGATAGTCGTTCATTTCAGCCACGACCCTGGGCTGCCAGGGCTCGGCGAAGAGGGCGAACTTCTGCTGGAAGTTGATGGCCTGGCGGTTCATGCGCGACTCCGTCGGCCGCGCCGGCGCGGGTCTGCGCCGGCCGGGCCGCTCACGGCGAGTTTACGGGGAACAGCCGGCGCGCACCGCCGGCCGTGGCACGCCACGAGTTGCGGCGTTCGGCGGCATCCGGCGCAGTCAGTTGCCGGAACGCATCGCGCAGCGTCAGCGGACGCCGGTCCGCGCGGTCCAACTGGCGTGCGAGTTCGGGGGAATGCACATGTCCGTGCTGCAGCAGCAGGCCGACGAGGGGCGAGCGCATGGTGAATTCCTTGCAAGTGGGGTGGGGGCAAGTGCAAGTTAGAGCGTTGCGGACGCACGAAAAAGCGATATCTTCGCAAGCCTGCCTTGAAGGACGTTCAACATGACGCGGCTCTCGCTGGACCTGCTGCAGCAGTTCGTGCTGGTTGCCCGCCACGGCAAGCTGTCGCGCGCCGCGGAGCAGGCGCACCTCACCGTGAGCGCGCTCAGTCACCAGATGCGCCAGCTGGAGGAACGGCTGGGCCGGCGCCTGTTCGAGCGCGGCCCCCGCGGGGTGAGCCTCACCGTGGAAGGCTGTCGCCTGCTCGAGGCCGTGGGTGTGCATTTCGACGGCATCGAGCACGCGCTGATGCGCTACCGCGAATACCGCCACGATGCGCTCGTGCTCAGCGCCAGCCCCGGCATCATGTCGAGCTGGCTGGTGCCGCGGCTGCCGCGGCTGGTGGCGGCGCATCCGGAGCTGGAGCTCAACCTGCAGTCCGGCTCGAACCTGGTGGAATTCGAGCGCGAGCCGGTGGATTGCGCGCTGCGCTACGGCCGCGGCCAGTGGGAAGGCCTGCACTGCGAGCGGCTGTTCGGGGAATGGATCGCGCCGGTGGCCGCGCCCCAACTGGTGGCGCGCATGGGCGACGCCAGCCGCGACGACCTCAGCGACTGGCCGCTGCTCGGCGATCCGCATCCGGCCGACCGCTGGCGCGACTGGTTCGCGAACTTCGGCGGCCGGCTGCCGGCGCGCCGCGTGGCGAACTTCGACAGCATCGACGCGGCGCGCCACGCGGCGCTGGAGGGTCTCGGCGTGGGCCTGGGCCGCATGGTGACCTCGAAGTCGCTGATCGACGCCGGCCTGCTGGTGGTGCTTGGCCGCAACTACCTGCCGGTGCAGGAGGCGTACTGGCTGGTATATCCACCTCGGTCGCAGGAACACCGCGGCCTGCAGAGCTTCCGCGAATGGCTGCTGGCCGAGGCGGAGACCTATCGCGCGCAGATGTCCGCCTGGGAGCCGGGCGCGCCGCTGGCGGTCGCCTGACGTTCCGTCCGCGGTGCGCAAACGGCCCGCGGCGCCGGCCACGCGGAGACATTGGGCAGGCTCTAAGATGCCGCTGCACGACCATCATGCACGGCACGCCCTGTCCATTGCGCTCCACCCATAAGGATTTCCTATGCAACGCACCGCCATCCTCGTCGACGGCGCCTTCTTCCTTGCCCGCTACCGCAAGGTGTGGGGCGAACGCGACGCCAACGACGCGCGCACCGTGGCCAAGACCGTGTTCGGCATGGCGCTGGAACACCTGAAGGCGCTGGACCGCCCGCGCGAATCGCTGTACCGCATCTTCTTCTATGACTGTCCGCCGCTGGACAGGACTTTCGTGCGCCCGGTGAGCGGCGACAGCGTGGATTTCGGCCGCAGCGGCGCCGCCGCGTTCCGCCGCGAGCTGCACGAGCAGTTGCGCCGCCAGCGCAAGATGGCGTTGCGGCTCGGCCGGCTCGCCGAGCGCGGCGAGTGGAAGCTGAAATACACCGCCATGCAGCAGCTCCGCGAAGGCGGCCTGCGCTGGGAAAACCTGGGCGACGAGCACTACGAGCCAGACATGCGCCAGACCCAGGTGGACATGAAGATCGGCATCGACATCGCCGCGCTGGCCTACAAGCGACTGGTGGACCAGATCGTGCTGGTGGCCGGCGACGCGGATTTCATTCCCGCCGCGAAGCTGGCGCGGCGCGAAGGCATCGACTTCATCCTCGACCCGATGTGGCAGGGCATCGCCAGCGATCTGCACGAGCACATCGACGGCCTGCAGTCGGTGTGCCCGCGGCCGTTCTGAGGCACGGCCGCCGCGTCTCGACCCTCCATCCACCGGCCGGTTGGCAGGCTTTGCAGCCGGTTTCATGCCCAAGGAGTCACCCATGAAACGTTCGCAGCTCCGTGGAATAGGCGTCGCCCTGATGGTTTTCGGCGCGGCGGCAGGTGCGCAGCAGGCGGCCAGGCAGCACCCCGCCGCTGCGGCGGCATCGAGCAGCGCCAGCAACATCGATGCGGTGCTGGCGGGTGGCTGGCGCTCGCCGGCGAACCGCGCGCGCGACGTCTACCGTCATCCGAAGGCCACACTGCAGTTCTTCGGAGTCGAGCCGGACCAGACGGTGGTCGAGATCAATCCGTCCGCCGGCTGGTACAGCGAGGTGCTCGCGCCCCTGCTGCGCGACCACGGCCACTACATCGCCGCCGAGCCCAGGCCGGCGAGTGGCGACGAGGCCCGGCGCGACGACAGCAGGCTGCGCAAGAAATTCGCGGCCGATCCGGTCGACTACGGCAACGCGCGCATTGTCGAGTTCGATCCCGGCGCGCCGGTATTCGGTCCGCCCGGCTCGGCCGACCGCGTGCTGACGTTCCGCAACGTGCACAACTGGACCGAGGCCGGCACCGCGCCGGCGATGTTCAAGGCGTTCTTCGCCGTGCTCCGCCCGGGCGGCGTGCTCGGCGTCACCGACCACCGGGCCGCCCCGGGCGCCAGGCTGGCCGCGGTGGAGTCCAGCGGCTACCTGCCCACGGACTACGTGATCAAGCTTGCCACTGACGCCGGCTTCAAGTTCGCCGGCCAGAGCGAGATCAACGCCAACCCGAAAGACACCAAGGACTATCCGAAGGGCGTTTGGACCCTGCCGCCCACGCTGGCGCTGGGCAGACAGGACCGGGCGAAGTACCTGGCGATCGGCGAATCGGACCGCATGACGCTGCGCTTCGTGAAGCCGGCGCACTGAGCACCTCCGCGCACGCCGTCATGCTGATCGCGTTGAACAAGCCCTACGGCATGCTCTGCCAGTTCACCGACGAGCACGGCCGGCCGACCCTGGCCGACTGCGTGAAACAGAAAGGCGTGTACGCGGCGGGCCGGCTGGACCACGACAGCGAAGGCCTGCTGCTGCTCACCGACGACGGCCGGCTGCAGCAGCGGCTGGCCGACCCGCGCCACAAGCAGCCCAAGACCTACCTGGTCCAGGTGGACGGCGCGATCGACGATGCGGCGCTCGCCGCCCTGCGCCGCGGCATGGTGCTGAACGACGGGCCGACGCTGCCCGCACCGGCCGAACACGCGGCGGAACCGGACTGGCTGTGGCCGCGCGACCCGCCGGTGCGCTTCCGCAAGAGCATACCGACCAGCTGGCTCACGCTCACCCTGCGCGAGGGACGCAACCGCCAGGTGCGGCGCATGACCGCGGCGGTGGGCTTCCCCACGCTGCGGCTGATCCGCGTGCGCATCGGCGAATATGCGCTGGACGGGCTGGCTCCGGGCCAGACGCGCGTGCTCGAGCGCTAGGGATCCGCGCGGGCCGAACCCGGCCTACGGCAGGCCGAAGAATGCCGCGGCCGTCGCGGTGCTGTGCGCCGCGGTGACGTCGGCCGGCTCGCCGCGGTCGCGCGCGATCTCCTCGCAGATGTGCCTGAGGAACATAGGCTCGTTGCGCCGATGCGAGGGCTGCGGGCGCACGGTGCGCGGCAGCAGATAGGGGGCATCGGTCTCGATCATCAGGCGGTCGGCGGGAATCTCGCGCACGAACTCGCGCAGGTGGCCACCGCGGCGCTCGTCGCAGATCCAGCCGGTGATGCCGATGTGGCAGTCGAGCGCGAGGTAATCGAGCAGCGCCTCGCGGCTGTCGGTGAAGCAGTGCACCACTGCGGCCGGCACCTTGTCGCGCCAGCGGCGGAGCAGGGGGAGGAAATCCCCATGCGCGTCGCGCTGGTGCAGGAACAGCGGCTTGCCCAGTTCCGCCGCGATCGCCAGCTGGCGCTCGAACGCCATCAACTGCACGTCGCGCGGCGAGTAGTTGCGGTTGTAGTCCAGCCCGGTCTCGCCCACCGCACGTACCGCAGGATCCTGCGCCAGCATGCGCAGCCGCGCGTCGGTGGCATCGTCGTAATCCACCGCGTGGTGCGGGTGCACGCCGGCCGTCGCCCACAGCACACCCGGATGCGCGCGCGCCAGCGCCAGCGCGTGTTCGCTGCCCTCGCGCGATCCGCCGGTGACGATCATCCGATCCACGCCATGCTCCCGTGCACGCTGCAGCACGGCGTCGAAGTCGTGGCGGAAGGATTCGTGGCCGAGGTTGGCGCCGATGTCGACGAGTTGCATGGGGAACCCGGAGAAAAGAGTCATTGTCACAGACTGGCGCAGGGCGGCAAACCGGCGGCGCGACGCGGACCCGGAAGAGCCAGCTCGCCAGCCGCTCAGTCGATGTGATAACTATGTGCGTTCGCCGTGCGCCTTCGGGGGAAGTGCGCGGCCGGGTACGATCTGCTTGGCAGCTGTGATTCAGAAGCGGGGTGACGTATGTCGGCAGTTGTGCAGCCGGCGCGGGGCGAGGGAGCGGCGACGACGGACGAACGCGAGGCGGCGGTGTGTGCCCTGCTGGTGGCGCGTGGCCGCCTGAAGGAGGGCGACCTGGCGCGGGCGCGCCGGTTGCACGAGGAGGCCACCGAGGGCACGCTCACCGCGCTGCTGGCGCGGCTGGGCCTGGTCAACGAGCGCGAGCTGGCCGAAGCCTGGTCCGAATTGCTGGCGGTGCCGATACTGGCCACGCGCGAGGCGCCGGAACTGGCGCCGCCGGATCTCGACCTCTCGCTGCGCTTCCTCAAGCAGCAGCACGTGGTGCCGGTGGACGACGGCGAGCACGGGCTGGCGCTGCTGGTGGCCGATCCGGCCGATCCCTACCCGCTGCAGGCGGTGACGCTGGCGGCGGGCCGGCCGGTGGCGCTGCGGATCGGCCTGCGCTCGGAGATCGACGACCTGATCGAGCGCTATTACGGCAGCGGCCGTTCCGCGATGGGCACGATCGTGGAGAACATCGACGGCGGCGCCACCGAAGTGGACGACGTGGAACACCTGCGCGACCTCGCCAGCGAGGCGCCGGTGATCCGCCTGGTCAACCTCATCCTGCAGCGCGCGGTGGAACAGCGCGCCTCCGACGTGCACATCGAACCGTTCGAGAACCGGCTCAAGGTGCGCTACCGCATCGACGGCGTGCTGCACGAGGTGGAGGCGCCGCCGGCCTCGTCGACCGCCGCGGTGATCTCGCGCGTGAAGATCATGGCCAAGCTCAACATCGCCGAGCGCCGGCTACCGCAGGACGGGCGCATCCAGCTCCGCGTGCAGGGCAAGGAACTGGACCTGCGCGTGTCCACCGTGCCGACCAGCTTCGGCGAATCGGTGGTGATGCGCATCCTGGACCGCGAATCGGTGGTGTTCGATTTCGCCACCCTGGGCTTCACCGACGCGTTCCAGTCGCGTTTCGTCGATGTGCTGGAGCGTCCGCACGGCATCCTGCTGGTCACCGGCCCCACCGGTTCGGGCAAGACCACCACGCTGTACACGGCGCTGTCGAAGATCAACACGCCGGACGTGAAGATCATCACCGTCGAGGACCCGGTCGAATACCAGATCGAGGGCATCAACCAGATCCAGGCCAAGCCGCAGATCGGGCTGGACTTCGCCGCGGCCCTGCGCTCCATCGTGCGCCAGGATCCGGACGTCATCATGATCGGCGAGATGCGCGACCTGGAGACCTGCCGCATCGCGATCCAGTCGGCGCTCACCGGCCACCTGGTGCTGTCCACCCTGCACACGAACAGCGCCGCGGGCGGCATCACGCGCCTGCTCGACATGGGCGTGGAGGATTACCTGCTCGGCTCCACCGTCAACGGTATCCTGGCGCAGCGGCTGGTGCGCCGGCTCGATCCCGCGACGGCGGTGCCGTACGAGCCCTCGCCCGAGGTGATCGCGCAGTTCGAGCTGGAGAAATATGCCGGCGGCAAACCGGTGCGGCTGTGGAAGCCCGGTTCCAGCGCCGCCAACCCCAGCGGTTACCGCGGCCGCCAGGCGATCATGGAATTCCTGGTGATGAGCGATCCGCTGCGCCGCCTCGTGATGCAGCGCGCCGATGCCGGCGAGATCGAGAAGCAGGCGCGCGCGGAAGGCATGCGCACCATGTACGAGGACGGCATCGCCAAGTCCCTCGCCGGCATCACCACGCTGGAGGAGGTGCTGCGTGTCACGCAGGAGGGTTGAGGCGCTTTTTCCCTTGCCACGAGGAATGACACCCTCTTCCCTCCGGGGAGAGGGTCGAGGTGAGGTGTGGGTGCTTGCCCAGAAGCATGTTCAGAGCGGGCTTGCGGCAAGAGTGGCCCCTCACCCCAACCCCCTCCTCGCTCCTCGAAGCGGCGGCCATCCATGGCCGCTCCCCGCGTGCCCCAAAGGGGAGAGGGGCCAAACGTGCCGTGCGGGTCGGCCTTCGTTTCAACCTGTCGTGGCTCAGAGGTATCGGCCCTCATGAGCCAGTTCAGATACAGAGCCGTCAGCGAGGCCGGCGAACTGCTGCAAGGCCAGATGGAGGCCACCAGCGTCGAGGAGGTGGTGGCGCGGCTGCAGGACCAGGGCCATACGCCACTGGAAGCACAGCCGACCGACGCGATGGGCGGCGGCTCCGGTTTCGCGGCGTTGTTCCAGCGCGGCCCCTTCAGCGGCGACCAGCTGGCGCAATTCACCCATCAGCTCGCCACCCTGCTCGGCGCGGGGCAGCCGCTGGACCGCGCGCTCGGCATCCTGATGGATCTGCCCGAGGGCGAGCGCGCGCAGAAACTGATCGAGCGCGTGCGCGACCGCGTGCGCGGCGGCATGCCGCTGTCGCAGGCGCTGGACGAAGAGCACGGCGCGTTCCCCAGGCTGTACATCGCACTGGTGCGCGCGGGCGAGGCGGGCGGTTCGCTGGAAGAGACGCTGCGCAGGCTGGCCGACTACCTCGAACGTTCGCAGCAGCTGCGCGGCAGCATCGTCAATTCGCTGATCTACCCGGCCTTCCTGCTGGTGGGCGTGCTCGGCTCGCTGGTGCTGCTGCTGGCCTACGTGGTGCCGCAATTCGTGCCGATCTTCGAAGACATGCAGGTGCCGCTGCCCTGGATCACCGAAGCGGTGCTGGCGCTGGGCCAGGCCTTGCAGTCGTGGTGGTGGCTGATCGGCGTGCTGCTGGTCGGCGGCGCATTCTTCTTCCGCATGCGCCTGCGCGAGCCGGCGACCCGGCTGGCCTGGGATGGGCGGATGCTGCGCCTGCGCGTAGTCGGCCCGCTGCTGCTCAAGGTGCAGACCGCTCGCATCGCCCGCACGCTGGGCACGCTGCTGAAGAACGGCGTGCCGCTGCTGGGCGCGCTGGCCATCGCGCGCCAGGTCACCCCCAACCGCGCGCTGGACGCGGCGCTGGAACAGGCGCACGAACAGGTGAAGGAAGGCAGCGGGCTCAGCCTTGCGCTCGGGCAGTCGAAGCTGTTCCCGCGCCTCGCGCTGCAGATGGTGCAGGTGGGCGAGGAGGCCGGCGAACTGGACGGCATGCTGCTGAAGGTGGCGGACACCTTCGAGCTGGAAAGCCGCCGCTCCATCGACCGCCTGCTCGCCGCCCTGGTGCCTGCGCTCACCGTGGTGATGACCGTGCTGGTGGGTTTCATCATGGCGGCGATCCTGCTGCCGCTGCTCAGCCTCACCAGCAACATCCAGTAGCGCGATTCCGATTCCGACAACGACGCCACGAGGCCATTCCATGCAGTACAAACGTATCCGTTCCCTGCGCCACGCGCGCGGTTTCACCCTGCTGGAAATGCTCGCGGTGATCGTGCTGATCGGCGTCATCGGCGCGGTGGTGGTGACCCAGGTCGGCAAGAACATGGACAAGGGCAAGTACGGCGCGGGCAAGGCCCAGCTGGTGACCCTGGGCCAGAAGATCGAGAACTATGCGCTGGACAACGGCAGCCCGCCGCAGCAGCTGCGGGATCTGGTGACCAGGCCCGCAAACGCGCCGAACTGGCAGGGGCCGTACGCCAAGGAATCCGAGCTCAAGGACCCCTGGGGGCACGACTTCGGCTACAAGGCCCCGGGCGACCACGGCAACTTCGACTTGATCTTCTACGGCCGCGACGGCAAGCCCGGCGGCGATGGCTACGACAAGGACGTGGGCAACTGGCAGTAATCCATGCGCCTCGCGTCGCCACGCCTGCCCCGATTCCCTGCCGTACAGGCAAGCGGAGCGCGGCGACGCGGCCGCGGCTTCACCCTGCTCGAAATGCTGGTGGTGATCCTGCTGATCGGCATCGCGGCGGCGGCGGTGGCGGTGTCGGTGACCCAGGGCCTGGCCAGCGCGCGCATCAACGCGGCCAGCGGCGAGATCGCCGCCGCGCTGCGCGCGACCCGCGCACAGGCGATCGTGCAGGGCAGGGAGCAGCATTTCGACGTGGACACCCGCAATGACACCTACAGCGACGCGAAGCGGAAGCAGGTGCGCCTGCCCAAGGGCCTGAAGCTCTCGATCACCAGCGCGCTGGAGGATCGCCCGGACGAGCACACCGGGCGCATCCGCTTCTTCCCGGACGGCAGTTCCACCGGCGGCCATATCGTGCTTTCCAGCGGCCGCCGCCAGTGGCGCATCAACGTGTCGTGGCTTACCGGACAGGTCGCGGTGGTGGACCGGGTGGCGCCGCCATGAAGCGCGAGCGCGGCTTCAGCCTGCTCGAGGTGATCGCCGCGATGCTGCTGCTGGCGATTGCCTTCGCCGCGTTGATGAAGGTGGCCGGCGGCGCGATCGCGCTGTCGCGCAACGCGGCCGTGCACGACGAGGTGGCGCTGCGCGCGCGCAGCCTGCTCGACAGCGCCGACGTCGGCATGCCGCTGCAGCCCGGCCGGAGCAGCGGCGACTTCGGCCGGCACGCCTACCGCTGGCAGCTGGACGTGACGCCGTGGAACCCGCCCGGCCCGCGCCCCGGCGGCGCGATGCTGCAGCTCTACCGACTCGACCTCACCGTGCGCTGGGGCAGTGCGGCCCATCCGCAGGTCGCGCGCTTCAGCACCCTGCGCCTGGGCACGCCGGCGGCACCGGGCGGGGGCGTGCCATGAGGCGGCAGCTCGGCTTTACCCTGCTGGAAGTGCTGGGCGCGATGGCCCTGCTGGCGCTGCTGCTGGTGGGCGTGTACGGCGGCGTGCGCAGCGCGGTGCACGCCGTGCGCTCGGGCAGCGCGGCGATCGCGCGGGTCGACCAGATCGGCTCGGCCCAGCGCTTCCTGCGCCGCGAGCTGGCGCAGGCGCTGGCGCAGCCGTTCGCCCGCAACGACAACGGCCAGCCGATCGTGTTCTCCGGCAGCGCGCACGAGCTGCGCTACGTGGCGCCGCTGCCTGGCTACCTCGGCAAGCTGGGACCGCAATTGCAGGTGTTGCAGCTGGTGGACGACGACAAGGGAGGGCAGCGGCTGCAACTGAGCCTCGCCCTGCTGCCGCCGGACGGCAGGCCGCCGAAGGCGCTGGGCAAGCCACAGGTGCTGCTCGACCACATCGCAGGCGGCAGCTTCGACTACCGTGGCCGCGATGCGCAGAACCGCGGAGTGCCGTGGGACGAGAATTGGCGCGAAGGCAGCCGCCTGCCGCAGCTGGTGCGCATCCGCCTGCAACCCAGGGGGGGCTACGACTGGCCGGAACTGGAGGTGCCGCTGCGCGTCGATGCCTCGGCGGTGGTCGGCCGGGTCGGCCTGCTGCCAGGCAGCATGATGCCGCTCCGGGGGGCGCAATGAGGCGGCGCGCCCATCAACGCGGCGTGGCCCTGCTGCTGGTGCTGTGGGCCTGCACCCTGCTGGCGATCCTGCTTGGCGGCTACGCGGCGCTGGCGCGTACCGAGGCGCTGCAGACCCGCTACCAGTTCGCCGAGGCCCGCGCGCATTACGCGGCGGAGGCGGGCGTGATGCGCGCGATCTACGCGGTGCAGGATCCGGTCGCGGTGCGGCGCTGGGTCGGCGACGGCCGTACGTATCCGTTCCGCTTCGATGCCGCGGCGGTCAGCGTCACGGTGACCGACGAGGGCGGCAAGGTCGATCTCAACGCGGCCTCGCCCGAGGTGCTGAAGGGACTGTTCCATGCCGGCGGCCTGGACCAGGCCGCCGCCGCCAGGCTGGCGGCGAACGTGGTGGCGTGGCGCAGCTTTCCGCGCATCGGCGGCGGCGAGCGCGCGCGTGCCGAATACGCGGCGGCCGGCCGCGACTACGGTCCGCGCCAGGGTCCGTTCGCCAGCCTGCAGGAATTGCAGCTGGTGCTGGGCATGACGCCGGCGCTGTACCGCCGGATCGAACCGGCCATCACGATCTGGTCCGGGCTCGCCATACCGGACCCCAATACCGCGCCGCCGCTGGCCCTGGCGGCGATCCCGGGGCTTGATCCGCAACAGTTGCAGGCGGTCAAGGCAATGCGGGAACGCAACAGCCGCGAGGCTGCGCCGCCGGTCGGCGGCGGCATCACGCACAGTATCCGCGCGGAGGCGGTGCTGGCCGACGGCACGCGCGCGGTGATCCGTGCGACAGTACGCTTTCGGGCCGGGGGGGCGGCTGCGCGACCGTACACGGTGTTGCGTTGGGAAGAGGGTGACGGGGAATGAGTGCTGCGATGCGGTCGCTACGGCCACTGCTGGAACCATGGCGCCGTGGCTGGCGTGCCTCGCCCTTGCCGGCGTTCTTCGCTTGGTGGGGCGGCGAGCTGCGCGCGCTGCTGCCCCCGCGCTGGCGTGCCGCGCTGGCCGACGGCGCCGGCTGGCACCTGCTGCAGCGGGTCGACGGCGACTGGCAGTTGCGCCGCGCCGGCGAGGCCGCGCCGCTGGCGCGCTGGACCGACGGACTGGACGCCGTCGCGCAGCAGGCTGCACTGGCCGCCGCATGGCGGGGCACCGACCCCGAGGATCGCCGGCTGGCCCTGCTGCTGCCCGCGCCCACGGTGTTGCGCCGCGTGCTGCAACTGCCGATGGCCGCGCGCGGCAAGCTGCACCAAGTGGCGGGCTACGAGATGGACCGGCAGACCCCGTTCAGTGCCGCGCAGGTGTATTACGCGGTGCGCGAGCTGGCGCAGCCGGCCGTGGCCGGGCGCTGCGCGGTGGAGTTGCTGGTGGTGCGGCGCGACACGCTGGATCCGCTGCTGGCCCGCCTGCGGGCGCTCGGCATCACGGTGGACGCGGTGGATCTGGCACAGGATGCCGGCCGCCTCGGCGTCGACCTGCTGCCGCCGGACCAGGCCTCCCGCCGCACGCGGCCGCGGTTGCGGCTGAACCTGATGCTCGGGGCCGCCTGCGTGCTGCTGCTGTTGCTGGCGATGGGCAGCTGGCTGCACAACCGCGAGAGCGCGCTGGCGCAGATGCAGGCGCAGGTGGAGGCGATGCGCGGCGAGGCGCAGCAGGTGGCGAACCTGCGCAAGCAGCTGCAGGACGATGCCGGCGCAGCCGGCTTCCTCGCGCAGCGGAAGGCACAGCGTCCCACCGTGCTCGGCGTGCTGCTCGACCTCACCCGGCGGTTGCCGCCTAGTGCATGGCTGGAGCGCTTCAGCCTCGACGACAACGGCCAGATCGGCTTCCAGGGCCAGAGCCCGCAGGCAGCGAAGCTGCTCGACCTGCTCAAGGGTTCGCCGCTGCTCGACAACGCGAACTTCCAGGGCAGCATCCAGTCCGATCCGTCCACCGGCAAGGAGCGCTTCTACATGGTGGCGCAGCTGCACAAGCCGGCACCGGAACATGCCGGCGCCGCCCGGCCGGCCGCCGCCCGGAGCACGCCATGAGCAACAGGCTGCCAAAGCTCTCGCCGCGCGACAGCCGCATCGCCGCGGTCGGCCTGCTGGTGCTGGTGCTGGTGCTGGCCTACTTCCTGCTGCTGCACTGGTGGTTCGTGGCGCCGTTGCGCAGCATCGCCGCGCAGATGGACGACCTGCGCGATACCCAGAGCCGCTACGCCGCGGCGATCGCCGAGCAGCCGCAGTTGCGCCAGCGCATCGCCATGCTGGGCGCCGGCCAGGCCGCCAGCAGCGCATTCCTGCCCGAGGACGATCCGAACACCGCCGCCGCCGACCTGATGCAGCGCGTGGTGGACGCGGTGGGCGCGCACACCGAGGGCGGCAGCTGCACGGTGGCGCAGAAGATGCCGGTGCCCAATCCGCAGGTGACCTCGGGCGAGCCGTTCCGCAAGGCGGCGGTGAGCATCAACCTCAGCTGCGACATCGAGCCGCTGGTGGGCGTGCTGCAGGCGCTGGAGCAGGGCACGCCCTACCTGTTCGTGGACAACCTCAACGTCTACCGCAATCCGGTGGCGGCACACGGCAACGGGCCGCCGCTGGAAGTCCAGTTCACCCTGTCGGGCTACGTGCGTCCTGGCGGCGCCGCGCCTGCCGCCTCCGCGCCGATGCCCGAAGCCGCCGCGGACGAGCCGGGAGCGACGCCATGAACGCCGCCAGCCAACGCCGGCTGACCCCGGTCCTGGTGGTCGTAGCGCTGCTGCTCGGCGCCCTGTGGCTGGCGCTGCTGGCAGGATTCGGCCGCGGCGTGCGCTGGGACGCGCCGCGCGCCGCCGCGCTGCCGCCGGCGCCCGGCAAGCGTGCCGGCCTGCCGACGCCGCTGCCGCTGGCGGAGTTCGCGCCGGTGTGGCAGCAGTCGCTGTTCAGCCCGGACCGCAAGCCGGAGGCGCACGCCACCAGCGGCGGCAGCAGCATCGGCGACCTGCAGCTGACCGGCATCATCCTCACCCCGCAGCTGCACATGGCGCTGCTGCACGACAAGAACGGCAACAAGGAGCTGCGCCTGCGCGAGGGCGAGTCGCTGCCCGACGGCAGCTTCAGCCTGGTCGAGGTGAAACCGCGCTCGGTGATCCTCGATTCCGCCCAGGGCCGCACCGAACTGAAACTGCCCGCCGGCGCGCCGATCGACGCCGCGAAGGCGGCATCCACCACCGCCATGGAGCCCATGGCCACGCCGTCACCACCCGCCGAAGCGCCCGGTGCTGCCGCCATGCAGCGGGTACTGCCGCTTGGCCAGGGCGCTGTGCGCCAGCAGCCTCCGCAATACAGCCCGCAGCAGCTCGACCGCCTGCGCAAACTCAAGGCGGCGATACTGCAGCGCCGCGCCGCCAGCCAGGCCGCGAACCACGAAGGAGCACACTGATCCATGTCCCGCCTGCCCACCTCAGCGCGTTCGCTCTCGCGTGCCCGCCCCCGGTCCACCTGGCCGCGCATTGCCGCGCTGGCGGCGCTGACCCTGCTGGCCGGTTGCGCCAGCCTGCCGCCGCAGCCCGACGATGCCTCGTTGCAGCGCGAGGCGATGGCCGGCACGCATGCGCCGGTACCGGCGCCGCTGCCGCTCAACAACGACCAGACCACCACCACGAACGCGGCGGTGCTGCCGCAGATCAGCCGCGGCAACGGCCAGTTCGTGCGGCCCACGGCGCTGGCGGCGCCGCGCCCGGCCGTGTCCGGCGCGAACGGCGTCACCTTCAACTTCGAGAACCAGCCGGTGCAGGCGGTGGTGAAGGCGATCCTGGGCGACCTGCTCAAGAAGAACTACACCATCGTGCCCGGCGTGCAGGGCAACATCTCCTTCTCCACCGCCGAGCCGGTGGATGCCGGCCAGGCGCTGCCGATCCTGGAGACCCTGCTGTCGTGGACCAACAACGCGCTGGTCGAGCGCGGCGGCAGCTACGTGGTGCTGCCGGCGAAGGAGGCGGTGGGCGGCAACCTGGTGCCC
>Ga0187815_10000479_pt1 | contig 19374 bp, 21 predicted proteins | sample NC_S_5_FD_132962 | JGI IMG/M metagenome (GOLD analysis project Ga0187815, IMG submission 132962) | Wetland sediment microbial communities from Neuse River Estuary, North Carolina, USA - ASW-S_5 | ecosystem: Environmental > Aquatic > Freshwater > Wetlands > Sediment | place: USA: North Carolina...
CGCGCGTGCGCCGATGATGGTATCGACGCCATTGGCCTTTTGGTGGATCCATGGCGCACTGAAAGCCGATACCTTGTTGGACGAGCCGGAACGTATATCGGTTTCCAGCAGTTCGGAGCGCGACAGGCCGTGCGCGGCGATCGGGTTGAGCACGCCCACCGTCAGGACGCCAAATAGCAGCGCGCCGGCGCACAGCGGCAGCAGGAACTGCCAGGCCGAAATGCCGGCCGCGCGCGCAATCACCAGCTCATATTTGCGATTGAGCGAGATCAGCGTGGCCATCGCTGCGAAAAGCGCGACGAAGGGCACCGTCTGCTGTACGATCATCGGTACCCTGAGCGCTGACACCGAGAGCGCGGCGAAGAAGGTGAAGTTCGGCAAGCCCGAGGTCCGGCTCGAGAACTCGGTGAAATCGATGAGGAAGATCAGCGCGTAGATGCCGATGAAGAACCATGCGGTGATGGCCGCATAGCGCCGGAAGAAATAGAGACCAAGCGTCCAGCCCATCACGCCGGTCCTCCGCTGGTGTCTGCCCGGCCGGTCAGCCGCAGCCACAGCATCGTCATGCGGTCGCTGGATTTGCGCATCCAGTCCGAAATGCCCTCCGCCCAGCTCACCGGCAGTTCCATGGTGCGGTTGCTGCGGATGAAGGCCAGCGCGACCATCGATGCGCCGATCGGCACCGCATAGGCGAGCGGGCTGAACAGCGGATTGGTCTGTGCCTGATTGGAGACAAAGAAACCTAGCCAGCGCACGAACAGCGCGATCGTGATCGAGGTGACAAGCGGGTTGATGCGGCTTTCGCGGTGCGAGCGCGCGTCTCCCGCCACGGCAAGGGCGATGAGCGCGAAGACCAGCGGATAGAGCCATTCCGTCAGGCGCCGGTGCAGTTCGGCGCGGAACGACTGCGGCTTGCTCTGGAAGAGTTTGTCGTTCGGATTGGGGTTTATCAGGTAGGGCAGCGTGCGGTCCTTCGGGAACATCGTGACGGTGTTCGCCGCTGCCGAGAAGGCGGACAGGTCGAAGGCATAGGAGGTGAAGCGGATCACTGACAGTTCCCCGGCCGGCGATTTGCGGTGCACCACGCCGTCGCTCATGATGAGCATGCTCTTCGTGGCATCCTGCACCACCGCGCCAGTCTTGGCGTAGTAGGTCAGGTCGACGCCTTCCTGGCGTGAATCGGCCACGAAGATGCCGCCGAGCCGCCCATCGGGCAGTCTCTCCGCGACCTCCACATAGAGCCCTTCGTCGATCTTGCGGAACGTGCCTTCCTGGATCACCAGCGACAAAAGGTCGGCGCGCGCGGCCGCCACGAGATGGCGTGCACGCTCGCGCGCATAAGGGTCTATGCCGTTGTCCACGACGAAGGAAAAGACGCTGGCGAGCACGGCGAGCATCAGAATCGGGCGCATGATGATCCCGCGCGATCCGCCGGCGGCGCTGATCACCACCAGCTCGGAATCGGTGTTCATGGTGGAAAGCGTCTGCGACACGCCGATGATCAGCGCGAAGGGCACGATGATCGGGATGACCGAGGGCAGGATGAGCGTGGCAAGCTCAAAGAAGGTCAGCGCGGACTGTCCGCTGTCGGTGACGAGATTGATGCGCGCCAGCACCTGCGTCGTCCAGGAGATGACGAGCACCCACAGCAGTGCGCCGATGAACACCGCGAACGTCCGGCGCAGGATATAGCGTTCAACGACCTTCATATGTCGCGGGGTTCCATTCTCGTGATCGATCTTGGTGGCAGTCCCCCGGAGTGCCGGCTTCGGTAAAATATCCGTACTGCGCAGACTGCAAAATCGGCTCGACCTTGAACTCGTCCCTGCTCAACTGTTCGGTACATGCGAGTCTTCGTCAGGAGTGGCTAAGAAACAACCAAGAAGGCTGGTTAATCAACAGTTAATGGCGATTCGAACGACGCTTTAGCAGGTGCTGGCGCGCAGATCGAGCCTTTCACTGAAGCGTGAGAATGCAGCAAAAACCCGGCGATGGTGGCTCGCGACTTGCCAAACGCGGTAAAACGACGAAATGTCGCGTGAAAATTCATTCGCAAAAACTCTTTCCGAAAGCAGGTTTCCCATGACACTGACGCCGACGATCAGCTTCGCTAAATTCTCTCCGCCGAAGAAGGGCGTGGCCATCGTGCTCGCGGGCGAGGGAGGCGCGCTGGCCGACGCGGGTGCCGCCTGCGACCCTGGCAAGGTCTTGGAGCGGGCGTTGCCGGTTGCCGAGTTTTCGGGCAAGCAGGGCAGCTCGGTGGAGGTTCTGGCGCCGGAGGGCTCGTCGCTTGACCGGCTGGTCGCGGTTGGCGTCGGCAAGCCAGCCGACCTCAATGACTATTCCTGGCTAAAACTGGGCGGTGCCGTCGCCGCGCAGTTGCGCAAGGCTGCGGAAGTGACCGTGGTCGTCGATGTCGCGGGCATCAAGGCTGCCCCCGCCGACGTGGCGCGCCTGGCCGCCGGCATTGTGCTGCGCAGCTACGGCTTCGACAAGTACAAGACTCGCAAGGAAGATGCCAACGGCAACGGCAAGGAAGCAGCAGCCAAGCCTGCGAAGATTACGATCCAGTGCGCCGAGCCGGCCGCGGCCAAAAAGGCCTTTGCCGATGCCCAGGCCGTGACGGATGGGGTTGTGCTGGCGCGGGATCTTGTCAACGAGCCCGCCAATGTGCTCGGCCCCCTTGAGTTCGCCGCGCGTGCCAAGGAGCTGGAAAAGGTTGGTGTCAAGGTCGAGGTGCTCACAGAGCGGGAAATGAAGAAGCTCGGCATGGGCGCGCTGCTTGGCGTCGCCCAGGGCTCTACGCGCCCGCCGCGCCTGGTTGTCATGCAGTGGAACGGTGGCAAGGCCAAGGACAAGCCGGTTGCCTTCGTCGGCAAGGGCGTGGTGTTCGATTCCGGCGGCGTGTCGATCAAGCCGGCCTCCGGCATGGAGGACATGAAGGGCGACATGGGCGGCGCGGCCGCCGTCACCGGCCTGATGCATGCGCTGGCCGCACGCAAGGCAAAGGTGAATGCGGTCGGCATCATCGGCTGCGTGGAGAACATGGTCGACGGCAACGCCCAGCGTCCCGGCGACATCGTCACCTCCATGTCGGGGCAGACCATCGAGGTGCTCAACACGGACGCCGAAGGCCGTCTCGTGCTGGCCGATGCCCTGTGGTATTGCAATGACCGCTTCGAGCCGAAATTCATGATCGACCTGGCAACGCTCACCGGCGCGATCATGGTCGCGCTCGGCCAGCACCATGCCGGGCTCTTCTCCAACAATGACGAACTCGCCGCGAACCTCTTCAACTCGGGCCAGACCAGCCAGGAGCGGGTGTGGCGCATGCCGATGGGCCCGGAATACGACAAGATGATCGATTCCAAGAACGCCGACATGAAGAATATCGGCGGCCGTCACGGCGGATCGATCACCGCCGCGCAGTTCCTCCAGCGCTTCGTCAAGGACACGCCTTGGGCGCATCTCGATATTGCGGGCACCGCTATGGGCGCGCAGCCCAACGAGATCAACCAGTCATGGGGTTCGGGCTTCGGCGTTCGTTTGCTAGATCAACTCGTGCGCGACCATTACGAGGGATAGGCAATTCCATATCGGTGCGGGCTCCGATAAGCCCGCACCGATTCCGTCTATGTTGCCGGCGCGCCCTCATGGATGGCTTTCTTAATTTCGGCGCGCAGTTCGGGCGAGTCGTGCTCGCCATGTACCGCGACAGCATGCTGAACGGCGGCCTCTATCAGTTCTTTCTCGCCATCCGCTGAGATCGTGACCGTGCAGCCCGTCTCGCTCGGGAATTCGCGGCAGTCTATGTATTTCCGGGTCATATCCGCCTCCCTATTATTTTAGTGATTAGTAATATACTCGTGGCGACGAGAGGCGACAATTCACAAGCGTTGAATCCTGCCTGAATGAAGGCGCTTTCCGTCGTATTCGCGCGATGAATCGCTCGAACTGGATCGGAATCTACCAGCCTGACAGGTGAACACGGGTCAGCGTTCAGCCTGATGCACGACGAGCGTTTCCATTCGCGGCTCGATCGCGTAGTTTCGCCGGTATGGCAGAAGTTCTCTTTTACCACCTGACGGAATCGACTCTGGAAGACGCGTTGCCGGCGCTGCTCGAGAAGAGCGTGCAGCGCGGCTGGCGCGTGGTCGTGCAGACGGGCACGGACGAGCGACGCGACGCGCTGGATGCGCATCTGTGGACCTATCGCGACGATTCTTTCCTGGCCCATGCCACCGATCGCGAGGCCCATCTCGAAGAGCAGCCGGTACTGCTCACCACTGGGCAGGGCAACATGAACGGCGCGCGCATCCGCTTCATGGTCGATGGCGCGTTGCCACCTGAGCTCTCCGCCTATGAGCGTGCCGTGTTCATGTTCGACGGCCATGACCTGGGCCAGCTCGAAGCAGCGCGCGAGCAGTGGAAGGCGGCCAGGACAGGCGGCCACGCGGTTACCTACTGGCAACAGACGCCGGAGCGACGCTGGGAGCGCAAGGCGTGACGGCTGAAGCTTCACGCGAGCCGATGGCGGAAAGGGTTCCGCGCATCGTCATCATTACCGGCTGCATGGGCGCGGGAAAGTCCACCATAGCGCAGGCGTTGGCCGAACGGCTGCCGAAAGCCGTGCATCTGCGCGGCGACCTGTTTCGGCGCATGATCATCAGCGGTCGGGTGGAGATGAGCCAAGATCCTTCGCCGGAGGCCGAGCGCCAGCTTCGCTTGCGCTACGAACTGGCGTGGAGCGTTGCCGCCCAATATGCCGACGCCGGCTTCACCGTCGTCTATCAGGACGTGATCCTGGGCGAATTTCTGGGTTGGGCGGCCGAGCGGCTTGGGGGCTATCGGCCGGCCGTCGTGGTGCTCGATCCGTCCGCCGAGGTCCTGACGGACCGCGACAGGGCACGCATGAAGAATATCTACGATGACCCGGTCTACGGCTGCTGGACCGCAGGGCAGATCAGGCGGGTTCTGCATGAGGAAACGCCGCACATAGGCCTGTGGCTCGACACCTCGGCTCAGAGCGTGGACGATACCGTTGCCGAAATCCTTGCGCACCTCCGGCAGCGGGCAGGATGACCTGCCGGAGCCCTGTTCGCGTTTCGTTGATGTGTCGCAAGAAACTTCCGCAACCCTGAAGCATTATTGCGTGCAACGCGTCGATGCAGCAAACTTTCCGCTGCGACAGTGCGGGCAGTGCGCCGCTTCGTGTGACTGGGACACGCGCTACCAAGGCGTCACCAGCCGTTTCGATCGGCACTATCGGGCGACAGGGTGCAATGCGGGTTCTCTTTCTTCTCGTGTTTGCCGCAGGAGTGGCGCTGGGTCTGGGCTATCCATGGGCGGCGCTGCACGTGGTCGGGCACCAACTGGGTGTCCTGCGCGTGTATGACCGGCCGACCGGATACACGCCTGTCACGATACGCCTTTCCCCGTCCGAGGCCCCGGTGCGTGTGCTGGTCGATTTGCGGGTGGTGGGCGGAACGCGGCTGCTTGGCGGCAAGTCGGTGGTCAGCCTCGCGGTGACCAGTGATGGCCGCAGCGTGCTGGCCGCACCGCTCACCTTCGCCGAGGCCACGCTGGAGGACAGGTCACCGCAGACCAACGAGCGCATCTACCGCGACGATGCGGGGCTGATCTCAAAGGTCGAGGAGGGGACCTATACGTTCACCGCCCAGCCGGGCGAGGAGACGGGCATCTACATCCAATCGATCGACGTAATCCTGCGGGCCGACGCGCTGCGCATCAATGAGGTGGTGCGGATGGGCGGTTTCCTGCTAATGGCGGCCGGAGCCATCGGCCTGGCCTACGCCATCGCCCGCTACCGGCGCAAACGGTGGGAGGGATCGGCGCTGGAATCAGGAGAACTGGACGAGAGCTGAGCATGAACTATCGCCACGCCTACCACGCCGGCAATTTCGCGGATGTCGTCAAGCACGCGGTGCTGGTGCGGCTGGTGGAATATTTGAAGCAAAAGGACAAGGCCTTCCGCGTTATCGACACTCACGCCGGCATCGGCCTTTACGATCTGGGCTCTGAGGAGGCCGGAAAGACGGGCGAGTGGCAGGGCGGTATCGGCCGGCTCCTCGATGCCCGGCTTTCTCCGGAAGCCGAGGCCCTGCTGCAGCCTTATCTCGACGCGGTGCGCGAAACCGATACTTCGGGCGAGCTGTATTCCTATCCGGGATCGCCGCTCATCACACGCAGGCTGCTGCGCAAGCAGGATCGTCTCTCGGCAATCGAGCTGCATCCGCAGGATTTCCAGCTTCTGAAGGAACTTTTTGCCGAGGATTTTCAGGTGCGCGTTACCCAACTCGACGGCTGGCTGGCGCTTGGCGCGCATCTGCCGCCCAAGGAAAAGCGCGGACTGGTGCTGGTCGATCCGCCCTTCGAGAAGGAAGGCGAGTTCCAGCGGCTTGTAGACGGCCTTGAGCGCGCGCACAGGCGCTGGCCGGGCGGCATCTATGCGCTGTGGTACCCGATCAAGGACCGTAACGCCGTAGCCGGCTTTCGCCAGGCGCTTGCGGATGCGGGCATCCCGAAGATCATCGATATCCGCTTCGAGATCAGGCAGTCTTCGCGCGAACCGCGCCTCGACGGCACCGGTATGATCGTGGTCAACCCACCGTATACGCTGGAACGGGAACTGCGTGTGCTGCTGCCGGCATTGCATGGCCTGCTGGCCGAGGAAAAGGGTGCGGGCTGGTCGCTGGAATGGCTCGCGGGGGAAACAGTGTCGGCTTGACCGGTGCGCGCCCATTGCGCACTATTCGTGGCAGCATTGCTTATGCGGTGATTCACGAGGTTAGCTATGTTACGCTTCGTTCACTTCGCCATGGCTGTCTTGATGGCCGCCGGGTCGCTTTTTTCTACATCGAATATTTCCATGGCTGCCGATTTCATCGTGCGGCAAGCTGAGCCCGTCAGTCTGTGCGCGGACCCGGGTTTCCTGAGGAAGATAGTGCATCGCTTCGACTATCAGGTTAGGCATGTGCCGAACCTCCCACTCGTCGGCATTGCGGATTTCTACGACATTCATGAGAACCGCTACCTGCCATTGGCCGAACGCCAGCCCATCGCGCGGCTCTATTGCGGCGCCAAGGTCAGCCTGACCGACGGCGATGTGCGTGACATCTGGTATCTGATCGAAGGCCACATGGGCTTTGCCGGCATTGGCGACAATGTCGAATTCTGTGTGGCGGGCTTCGACCGCTGGTTCGTCTATGACGGCCGTTGCCGCGTGCTGCGCTGACGGCACAGGCAGGCAAGACGATGTCCGTGCGCAGCCGCCGCTGGCGCAGCCGAGTCGCGGTTGCGCTTGGGGTGGCTATGCTGGTGGCCATTGCCGGCTGCAAGCCTCCGGAAAATAGCGGGCAACAGGCCGGGCAGACGACTGCTGCCGCCGGTTCGTCCGTGCCTCTCGGTTCCGGCTTCGATTTCTACGTGCTGTCGCTTTCATGGTCGCCGAGCTATTGCGAGACCGACGAGGACCAGGCGGCCAACAGCCAGCAATGCCGTGGCGGCCGGCCCTATGCCTTCGTCGTGCACGGTTTGTGGCCGCAGTTCGAGCGCGGCTATCCGCAGGATTGCCAGACCGACGACCCGCGCGTACCGACGGACGAAGCACGCGGCCTGCTCGATATCATGCCGGCCATCGGGCTGGTCGGCCATGAATGGCGCAAGCACGGCTCCTGCTCGGGGCTCAGCCAGGAAAACTATTTCAAGGTGCTGCGCGCCGCCCGCGAGCGCGTGACGATCCCACCCGAATACAGGCGCCTGAACGACTACCTCATGCAGGATCCGGACGGCATCGAACGTGCTTTCCTGCGTGACAATCCGGCAATCCCGGCGGACGGCATCGCGGTGACTTGCGACAATCGCTACCTGCGCGAGGTGCGCATCTGCATGACTAAGGACCTGTCCTTCCGGCAGTGCGACGAGGTCGACCAGCGCGCCGCCTGCCGCCTGCCAAAGGTGGTGGTGCCGCCGGTGCGGGGCGGCTAAAGCAACAAGATGGAGCCTAGTAAGGGCCTCCGTCAGGAGGACCGTCGCTCCAGCTTCCGATTTCCGATTTTTCGTTTTCAACCAGCGTCCAAGCCGGCCGCGTCAACTCCGGAAGAGATTATGCCGAAACTCCTCTATTCATCCGCTTCGCCTTACAGCGCCAAGGTGCGCATGGCCGCCGCCTATGCCGGCATTCCACTGGAAGCGGTGCCGACCGACACCGGGGCAGAAGGCGAAGAACTTCTCTCTGCCAATCCGCTCGGCAAGATTCCGGTGCTGATCAATGAGGATGGCAGCACGGTTTTCGATAGCCGCGTCATCAACCAGCACCTCAATCGGCTCTCGGGTAATGCCTTGTTCCCGCGCAATGCCGAAAAGCGACTGGAGGCCGAGTGGCTCGAGGCGCTGGCGGATGGCATTTGCGACTGCCTGCTCGCGCATGTCTATGAGCGCCGCGCGCGGCCGGAGGAGAAGGTGCATTCGCCCTGGCTCGACAAGCAGTGGGCGAAGGTGTCGCGCGCGTTGGATGTGCTGAATGCCAACCCGCCCAAGCTGCCGAAGAAGATCACCGCCGGCCAGATCGCGCTGCGCGCCACACTGGGCTATATGGAGCTGCGCTTCGCCGGGCAGTGGGAGAAAGGCCGAGCGAAGCTCAAGCGCTGGGCCGCCCGCTTCGATGAAAAGTTCCCGGAACTCAAGCCGTATCTGCCGGCCTGAATGCGGGCATGAAAAAAGCCGGGCGCTTGGGGTCGCCCGGCTTTCTTTTCCCCGCCCAGAGGGCGTGGAGACATTAGAACTTCATACCGATACCGAACTGGATGCGGTGGTCGCGGGCATCGACGTCGCGCGTGCCGCCGCCGGTGGTGAAGGATTTGCTGCCGTAGTCTGTGTAGCGGTACTCGACGCGGCCGAACACGTTGTCCGTGATCTTGATGTCGGTACCGGCACCGGCGGTCCAGCCAACCAGCGTGTTCTTGTCGGAAATGCCGCCTTCGGTCACCTTCAGGCTCTGCGCAGCACCACCGGCGGTGATGTAGGGCAGGATGTCCGGCGAAACGGCGTAGCCGAGTCGACCGCGCACCGAGCCGTTGAGGCCGCCCTTGACCTCGGTGCCGGCGTTGTCGCCCTTGAAGCCACCATAGCCGAGGTCACCCTCGACACCAGCGACGAAGTTGTCGATCTGGTAGTTGTAGCCCAGGAAGCCGCCGCCGACGAAGCCATCGGTGCCGATGGTGTTGCCTGGCTCCTTGACGCGACCCGAGAAGCCGTAGCCAAGGTTCACACCGGCGTAGGGACCGGTCCAGGTGTTGAGCGGAGGCTGCTCCATCGGGGCAGCGGGTGCCGGCGGCTCTTCCATGACCACGTCGGCCGCATTTGCAACGCCAGCGAAGGCCATGAGCCCGACCGCAGCCGCGAACGGCAGCGCGAATTTCAATTTGGCTTCCATATTTTATACTCCTTAGCCACAGCACTTCAGTCTTCTGTGGGAGACTTCCCGCAGGTTTGGGAGACGACCCGTCGGGTGTCTGACAGGGCTCAATGTCATGTCGAAATGCGGCCAGAGCGTACCTGAAATGGGGAGTTTAGCTGGCACCAATGAGGCGGAAAGGTGACGTTGCGACCGTGCAACACCGCTGTCAGGAGACCTTGTGTGGAGCGGCAAAAAGCCTCTTGGTTCAATGATTTGCGCCACCTATATTGAATCGGGTCGTGAACGGATGTCGCTGCCTGGGGTGATGCGCCCGCGCCTCTCGCCACATTGCCGTCAAATGAGCGAACGGGAATTAACCTGTCGGGCGCCAAAATGGTCCGCAGACAGGACTTGCACCCGAAAATTGGGGATGGACAAATGCAGGAAAATGGCAAGGTCGCTCTGGTGACCGGCGGGGCAAAGCGTATCGGCAAGGCCGTCGTGGAGGACCTTGCGGCCAATGGATTCGCTGTCGCCATCCACTGCAACCGGTCGCGCGCGGAGGCCGACGAGTTGGCTAGCGCGGTGGCGGCACAAGGCGGTGAGGCGGCGGTTGTCGTTGCCGATCTCACGGACATGCGTGCGGCCGACGGGCTGATGCGCCAGGCAAAAGCGGCCCTTGGACCTGTCTCGCTGCTCGTCAACAACGCTTCCGTCTTCGAACCCGACAGCGTCACGGATTTCGACTGGGCGACGTGGGACAGGCATTTCGCCGTCCATGTCAAAGCGCCGGTGCTGCTTGCGCGGCGCTTCGCGGAAGCATTGTCGCCGCAGACCGAGGGGCTGGTCGTCAATATCATCGACCAGCGCGTGCTGAAGCCGACGCCGCTCTATTTCTCCTACGCGCTGTCGAAGTCCGCCTTGTGGGACGCCACCCGTACCATGGCGCAGGCCCTGGGGCCGCGCGTCCGCGTCAATGCCATCGGGCCGGGGCCGACGCTGCCCAGCAGCCGCCAGCAGGAAGAGGATTTTGCAAGGCAGGTGGAAGGGCTTGTCCTCAAGCGCGGCCCTTCGCTTTTGGAATTCGGCGCCACGATTCGCTATCTATGGGAAGCGCGCTCCGTTACCGGACAGATGATCGCGCTCGACGGCGGCCAGCATCTTGCCTGGCAGACGCCAGATGTGACAGGCATTGTGGAATGAACCCCGGAAATCCCAACTTGAAGTCTCTTCACAAACCTCGCGCGGGGAGGGCCAGCGACGATGTCGCCGGCTACATGCCCGGCCATGAGGTGGAGGAAGACGACGGGCCGGAGGTCGAGGCCCAGCCGCAGGTGGTGGATGCCGCTTTTACCGCGCTCGACTGGACTGCAAATGCGGACGAAACGGAAGGCAAGATCGGGGCGGAGGTCATTCAGGCGCTTGTCAAGCGCCTGCCCAACGCGCCGGGCGTCTACCGCATGATGAACGCGGCCGGTGACGTGCTTTATGTCGGCAAGGCGCGGAACCTGAAGAAGCGCGTGACGCAATATGCGCAAGGGCGCTTCCACACCAACCGAATCGGTCGCATGGTGCGCGAGACGGCGACGATGGAGTTCGTCGTCACCCGCACCGAAATCGAAGCGCTGCTGCTCGAAGCCAATCTCATCAAGCGCTTGCGGCCGCGCTTCAACGTGCTTTTGCGCGACGACAAGTCGTTTCCCTATATCTTGCTGACCGGGGATCATCCTTCGCCCGGTATCTTCAAGCATCGCGGCGCGCGTACGCGCAAGGGCGACTATTTCGGGCCGTTCGCTTCGGCGGGCGCGGTCGATCGCACCATCAACTCGTTGCAGAGGGCCTTCCTGCTGCGTTCCTGCACGGATTCGGTGTTCGAGACACGCACGCGGCCCTGCCTGCTCTACCAGATAAAGCGTTGCTCCGGTCCCTGTACCGGCGAAATCTCGATGGCCGACTATGCCGAGCTGGTGGATGAGGCGAAGGATTTTTTGTCTGGCCGAAGCCAGAAGGTGAAGACCGAGATTTCTGCCGCCATGCAGGAGGCGGCGGAGGAGTTGGATTTCGAACGCGCTGCGATCTATCGCGACCGCCTGGCGGCGCTCAGTCACGTGCAGAGCCATCAGGGCATCAATCCGCAAACACTGGAGGAGGCGGATGTCTTCGCCATCCATCAGGAGGGCGGGCAGGTGTGCATCCAGGTGTTCTTCTTCCGCACCGGCCAGAACTGGGGCAACCGCGCGTATTTCCCGAAAGCCGATCCGGCGCTGGAGGCGCAGGAGGTGCTGGGCTCCTTCCTTGCCCAGTTTTACGACGACAAGCCATGCCCGCGGCTGGTGCTGCTGTCGCACAAGGTCGAGGAAGAGGAACTTCTGGCACAGGCGCTCGCCACTCGCGCCGGCCACAAGGTGACGATCTCCGTGCCGCAGCGGGGCGAGAAGAAGGATCTGGTCGACCACGCCCAGCAGAACGCGCGCGAGGCGCTGGGCCGTCGGCTGGCCGAGACTTCGACGCAGGCGCGCCTGCTTGCCGGCCTCGCCGGGACATTCGGGCTGGAGCGCGCGCCGACGCGCATCGAGGTCTACGACAACTCGCACATCATGGGCACCAATGCGGTGGGCGCCATGATCGTTGCCGGGCCGGAAGGTTTCGTGAAGAACCAGTATCGCAAATTCAACATCCGCTCGACCGATATCACCCCCGGTGACGACTTCGGCATGATGCGCGAGGTGATGACGCGCCGTTTCTCGCGGCTGCTCAAGGAGCATGGCGACGCGGAACCGGCCGGCGAGGGCGATGGCGAGGAAATTTCCAACGCAACGTTCCCGGCATGGCCCGATCTGATCCTGATCGATGGCGGGCAGGGGCAGATGACGGCGGTGCGCCAGATTCTTGCCGATCTTGGCGTGGAGGATAGGGTGACGGCGATCGGCGTCGCCAAGGGCGTCGATCGCGAGGCCGGCCGCGAGCGCTTCTTCGCAAAGGGGCGCGAATCCTTCACCTTGCCAGTGCGCGATCCGGTACTTTATTTCGTGCAGCGCCTGCGCGACGAGGCGCACCGCTTCGCCATCGGCTCGCATCGGGCCCGCCGCAAGAAGGAGATGACGCGCAATCCGCTGGACGAAATCAGCGGCATCGGGCCGGGACGCAAGCGCGCGCTGTTGCTGCATTTCGGCACGGCCAAGGCAGTCAGCCGCGCGGCAATCGAGGACCTCATGGCTGTGGAAGGCATCTCGGAATCGATCGCACGGACCGTCTACAACCACTTTCACGAGAACTGAACCATTGACGGCTAAGAAAATAGCTCTGGGCCAGTGCGTTCGTGCGGTTGACCCCTCATGGAGGTATCTGATTTGAGTACGGATGTGGAAAGAACCGGAAACGGGAAGGTTTCGAAAAACGGAAGCAAGATGGGCAAGCGTGCGTTCAACCTTCCCAACATTCTCACCTATGGCCGCATCGTTGCGGTGCCGCTTGTCGTGCTTTGCTTTTTCCTTGAGGGGCATCTCAAGTCGAGCGACTTCGCGCGCTGGTCGGCGCTGGTCATTTTCCTGATCGCCAGCATCACCGACTATTTCGATGGCTATCTGGCGCGCGCCTGGCAGCAGACCTCGAATATCGGTCGCATGCTGGACCCGATCGCCGACAAGCTTCTGGTGGCGACCTGCCTGCTGCTGTTGGCAGCCGACACCGACCGCACCATTGCCGGCTGGTCGCTCTGGGCGGCGATCATCATCCTGTGCCGCGAGATTCTGGTTTCGGGCCTGCGCGAATATCTGGCGGCGCTGAAGGTCAGCGTGCCGGTGACGCAGCTTGCCAAGTGGAAGACCGCGATCCAGATGGTGGCCATCGCCTTCCTGCTCCTGGGACCTGCCGGCGACAAGATCGTGCCCTACTGGACGCAGATCGGCATCACCCTTCTCTGGATTTCCGCAATCGTCACCCTCTATACCGGCTACGACTATTTCCGCGCCGGCGTGAAGCATATAATCGACGAATGACAAACCACCCGACCAGACTCGTCTATTTCGCCTGGGTCCGCGAACGCATCGGCCGGCCGGAGGAAGATATCGCACTGCCTGCCGATATTGAGACGGTGGCCGATCTTCTGCTGTGGCTGAAGGGTCGTGGCGAGGAATATGAGAACGCGCTGCAATATCCAGACGTGATCCGCGTGGCGATCGACCACGAGCATGTCGAGCATCGGGAGAAGATTGCCGGCGCGCGCGAGATCGCCCTGTTCCCGCCGATGACAGGCGGGTGAGGTCGCCATGTCCTCCGCGACCACCGATGTGCGCATCCAGCGCGACGATTTCGACATCCAGGCCGAGATTTCGCGTATAAGCGCAGGACGAGCCGATATCGGCGCGGTGGTGACCTTCACCGGTCTATGCCGGGACGAGGCCGGGCGGCTTTCCGCGCTGGAACTCGAGCACTACCCCGGCATGGCCGAGGCCGAGATTTCGCGCATCGTCGACGAAGCGATCGCGCGCTGGCCACTGCAGGCCCTCACCGTAATCCATCGCCATGGCAGGCTCGCGCCGGGCGAGAACATCGTACTGGTGGTCGCCGCTTCCGCCCATCGGCAGGCGGCCTTCGAGGCAGCGAATTTCATGATGGATTACCTGAAGTCGCGCGCGCCCTTCTGGAAGAAGGAGCATCACGCCGACGGCACTGCCGGCGGCTGGGTGGACGCCAAGGAAGCGGACGATGAGGCCGCCGCGCGCTGGCGCCGCTGAAACGCGCGAATGCCTTCGGCTGGTACCGAATATTTTTAATCATTTCGACACGGAAGCACCGCAATCTTCTGCCGAACTTTCATTTCAATGGCTGAGGAGCGGGACCATGCTGGACAGGCTTGCGGAATTCGTGATCTTCGGTTTTGCGCCTCTGGTGGCCGGCGCGCTGGTCATGCCGGCACAATCTATCGCCGGAGACAAGGTCATCACCGGCGAGGTGCTCTATCGCGAGCGCATCGCCCTGCCGCCCAAGGCGGTTCTGACTGTCCAGCTCGTGGATTTGAGCCCGGCCAGCGAGCCCTCCACCATCATCGGCCAGCAGATCATTTCCGATGCCGGACAGGTGCCGATCAAGTTCGCCGTTCATTTCGATCCGGATGCGATCCAGCCCAATGTTTCCTATGCGCTGGAAGCCAATATCACGGTGGACCATACGCTGTGGTTCGAGAACGATACGCGCTATGAGGTCGATCCGCTGAATGCGGGGCCGCAGACGCTTGTCCTGTCGATGGTGAAGAAATCGTCCTACGAGCCCGGCGGACATTCCCTGAGCGATGAGCCGCCGCGTCTGTTCGATACGATCTGGCTTGCCGAGGATATCGAAGGCAGGGGCGTGATCGATTTCGCGCAGTCGACCATCAGGATCGCCGCCGACGGCAAGGTCACCGGTCGCGGCGCCTGCAACAATTATTTCGGCGTGGCGACGGTGGAGGGCAATTCCATCGCGCTCGGCAAACTCGGCTCCACCTTCATGGCCTGTGCGCCGGCGATCATGGATCAGGAGCAGAAATTGTTCTCCGCACTCGCCAAGGCGGCCAGCTTCCGCATTGAGGATGGCAAGCTCTATCTCGCCGACAATGAAGGTCGCGACATACTGCGTTTCGCCAATCAGGGCTGACCCGGCATCGACAGACAATAAAAAAGCCGGAGCTTTCACTCCGGCTTTTCAATGAAATCAGGCTGTTGTACCCGAAATCGAAAGATCTTAGCCGACAATCTCGGTGTCGGAGAACCAGTACTTGATCTCCTGCGCAGCGGTCTCAGGGGCATCCGAGCCGTGCACCGAGTTCTCGCCGATAGACAGGGCGTGAACCTTGCGGATGGTGCCTTCCTCGGCGTTGGCCGGGTTGGTGGCACCCATCACTTCGCGGTTCTTGGCAATCGCGTTCTCGCCTTCGAGGACCTGAACGATCGTCGGGCCCGAGGACATGGATTCGACCAGCTCGCCGAAGAAGGGGCGTTCCTTGTGGACGGCGTAAAAACCTTCGGCCTCGCGGCGGCTCATCCAGACGCGGCGGGAAGCGACGACGCGCAAGCCAGCATCCTCGAGCATCTTGGTGATGGCGCCGGTCAGGTTGCGGCGGGTGGCATCCGGCTTGATCATCGAGAACGTACGTTCGATCGCCATGGTATTTCCTTGTGCAGATGGGGTGGAGATGGTGGCGGACCCTATACAGGGCGCCCGGCCTATTGCCAAGGGCCGAGAGGCACTTCACCGGTGCCGACGCATGCGAAAGCGACGCTTTTGCTGTCCGCGTTTCGCGGATGCCTCACTTTGCCATCCATGTTGCCGTTCAGGCGGCTGCCGGAACCTTGCGCGCCAGTCCGCCATGCAAGTCGAGACAACGCTGGACCCAGCCGGCGACCGGGTCGTCTGCCGCGAGGTAGGAGTAAGGCGAGGTTACCCGCACCCACTGGAAGGCGCCAAAGACGATATAGTCCGCAAACAACGGCCCCTTGCCGCCGATGAAGGACTGGTAGCTCAGCATGCTGCGCAGCGGCTCAAGCGAGGCGCGGAACGCCGCGAGCCCGGTTTCGCGGATGGCCGGCACGTCTTCCAGCTTCTTGCCGAAGCGCGCCTCGCGGCTCTCGCGGAAATAGGCGAGGTTGTCGGTGTCCTGGGTGGCGTAGATGTCCATCAGCGCGGCGGCGCCGAGATAGGGGTGGAGCGTAAGCTGCGACCAGCGTTCGACGAAGCGCGCCAGGGCCTTGCCGCCTTCCCCGCCGAACAGGGTGGGCCGGTCTGGATAGGCCTTCTCAAGATAGAGCGCGATCTGGAACGAATCCGCCACCACTGTTTCGCCGTCGCGGATCACCGGCACCGTCTTGGAGACACCGCCTTCGACATTGGGCACCTCGATGAAGGTCGTCGGCACGCTGTCGAAATCGAGCCCCTTGTGGGCCAGCGACATCGCCGTCTTCCAGCAATGCGGGCTGTAGGGTCGCGCCGGATCGCGACCGACAAGATCGTAGAGAAGAATGGTCATTGCACTTAAATTCCCAATGGGTAGGTATGGACCATATTCCGTCGTTCATCCTCCGAAGGGAAGTCCATGAAACAGCATTTCATGATGTTTGCTGCTTACAATGCTTGGGCCAACCAGCGCATCTACGATGCCGCCGCCAAGCTCACCGAGGAGGAGCTCTGTCGTGACACGGGCGCTTTCTTCAAGTCGGTGATGGGCACGCTCAACCACATTCTCGTCGCCGACCGGATCTGGATGAAGCGCTTTACGGGCGAGGGCGACGCCCCTTCGCAGCTCGACGCCGTGCTGTACAAGAGCTTTGAGAAGCTGCGCGCGGCGCGCGAGACGGAGGATGCACGGATCTTGGCCTGGATCGACGGCCTCAGCGCCCAGGCGGTGACCGGCCGCTTCAGCTACATGACGGTCACCGACATGCGCACCATCTCGCAGCGGCTGGCGCCGGCGCTGGCCCATTTCTTCAACCATCAGACGCATCATCGCGGCCAGGCTCATATGGGGCTGACGGTGCTCGGCCAGCCCTCGGTCCAGCTTGATCTGGTCGCATTCCAGCGCACCGAAGAAGGGCGCGCCTTCGCCTGAAATCGGTTCGAACGCGGCCGTTTTGCCTCTGGCGCGGCCGGTGCCGAGCCTCTGGGCCTTGCGATCCGCAAGAGTCCGGTGCAAAAGCCCGCAATGCTTATCGTCAACGATCTTTCCATACGCGTCGCCGGGCGCCTGCTTCTCGACCACGCTTCGCTCACGCTGCCGGCGGGAACGAAGGCTGGCCTTGTCGGGCGCAACGGCACCGGCAAAACCACTCTGTTTCGCGCGATCACCGGCGACCAGCCGACCGAGACGGGCTCGATCAGCCTGCCGAAGAATTTGCGCATCGGCCAGGTGGCGCAGGAAGCGCCGGGCACCGAAGAGCCGCTGATCGAGATTGTGCTGAAGGCTGATCTCGAGCGCGCGGCACTTCTGGAAGAGGAAAAGACGGCCACCGACCCGCATCGCATCGCCGAAATCCATGTGCGGCTGGCCGACATCGACGCGCATTCGGCCGAAGCGCGTGCGGCGACCATTCTCGCCGGCCTCGGCTTCGATGAAGCGGCGCAGAAACGTCCGGCCTCGTCCTTCTCGGGCGGCTGGCGCATGCGCGTGGCGCTGGCGGCGGTGCTGTTCTCGCAGCCCGACCTTTTGTTGCTCGACGAGCCGACCAACTATCTCGACCTCGAAGGCACGTTGTGGCTGGAAAACTACGTGTCGAAATATCCGCACACGGTCCTGCTCATCAGCCACGACCGCGATCTGCTCAACCAGGCGGTCAACTCGATCGTCTATCTCGATCAGAAGAAACTGACCTTCTGGCGCGGCGGTTACGACCAGTTCGAGCGGCAGCTGGCCGAGCAGCGCGAGCTTCAGGAGAAGGGCCGCGTCAAGCAGGAGGCCCAGCGCAAGCACCTGCAGTCCTTCGTCGACCGCTTCCGCGCGAAAGCCTCCAAGGCCCGGCAGGCGCAGTCGCGCATCAAGGCGCTGGAGCGTATGAAGCCGATCGCGGCCGTGGTCGAGGACAATGTCCGGCCCTTCAGCTTCCCCGAGCCGCAGAAGACCGTTGCCTCGCCGATCGTCGCGCTGGAAGGGGTCGATGTCGGCTATGCGCCCGGAAGCCCCATTCTGCGCAAGCTCTCGCTACGCATCGACAGCGACGACCGCATCGCGCTGCTGGGTGCCAACGGCAACGGCAAGTCCACCTTCGCCAAGCTGCTGTCCGGCCGCCTGGAGGCCGGCACCGGCACGATGACGGTCGCGCCGGGCCTGAAAGTGTCGATCTTCGCGCAGCACCAGCTCGATGACCTGCGGCCCGAAGAAAACGCCTATGAGCATGTGCGCCGGCTGATGTCGGAGGCGCCGGAATCGAAGGTGAGGGCGCGCGTCGCCCAGTTCGGCCTTTCGACCGAGAAGATGAACACGCCCGCCAAGGATCTTTCCGGCGGCGAGAAGGCGCGGCTCCTTATGGGGCTTGCCGCCTTCGACGGGCCGAACCTGTTCATTCTCGACGAGCCGACCAACCATCTCGACATCGACAGCCGCGAGGCGCTGATGATGGCGCTGAACGACTTTCCCGGCGCGGTGATCATCATCAGCCACGACCGGCACCTGCTGGAGGCGACCGCCGACCGGCTGTGGCTGGTCAGGGACGGCACGGTGAAGCCCTATGATGGCGACCTCGAAGACTATCGCACGATGGTCACCGGGGTTTCCATCGACCGCCGCGAAAGGCGCGAGGCGAAAGAGGCCTCCAAGGCCGACCGTCGTCGCGAGGCGGCTGCGCGCCGCGCGGCCATGGAGCCGGTGGCCAAGGAAATCCGCGCCACCGAGGCGCTGATGGACCGCATCCGCAAGCGCATCGACGCGATCGAGGATCAGTTGGCCGATCCGAAGCTCTATGACAAGGACCCGGCGGCGGCCACCCAGCTTGCCAAGGAGCGGGCGCAACTCGCTTCGTCCTTGTCCATGCACGAGGATAAATGGCTGACGCTGTCGGCGGAATATGAGGAAGCGATGGCGGAGTAGGGGCTTACCCTGCCGGCGGCGGCATGCGGGCGAAAGCCAGCAGCGCCGGGTCGATCCTGTCCCAGTCCTGCGCGGCCTCCGTCCAGAGCACCATCTGCGGTCTATAGCGCTCCGGCTCGTCCAACGTGCCGGCCCTGATCACGACGATGTCCGGCATGGCGGGAAACAGCATGTAGACCGGCGTGCCGCAGGTCTGGCAGAAGGCGCGGCTCTTCACCGTGCCCTGGTCGCCGGTGAAATCGAAGCTTTTCGGCTTGCCGTGCAGAGTTGCGGCCTTGCGCGGAAAGGCAAGGTAGGAGCCGTGTCCGGTGCCGCTGTCCTTCTGGCACTGCCGGCACTGGCAGTCATTGGTCATGATGGGCTCGGCCGTCACCTCGTAGTGGATCGCGCCGCAGGCGCAGCC
>Ga0187815_10000480_pt1 | contig 19352 bp, 19 predicted proteins | sample NC_S_5_FD_132962 | JGI IMG/M metagenome (GOLD analysis project Ga0187815, IMG submission 132962) | Wetland sediment microbial communities from Neuse River Estuary, North Carolina, USA - ASW-S_5 | ecosystem: Environmental > Aquatic > Freshwater > Wetlands > Sediment | place: USA: North Carolina...
GACGATTCCCGGCAGCACGCCCAGCACTCCGCCCTCGGCGCACGAGGGAACGAGTCCGGGCGGAGGCGGTTCGGGATACAAGCAGCGGTAGCACGGGCCGTCCGGATAGCCGAAAATCGTGATCTGGCCTTCGAAACGGAAAATCGACCCATAAACATTGGGTTTGCCGAGCATCACGCACGCGTCGTTGACAAGATAGCGCGTCGGAAAATTGTCCGTGCCATCGACGACGATGTCGTAGTCCTTCATGATGTCGAGCGCGTTGTCGCTCGAGAGATGCGTCTCGAACGTGTCGATCTGGATGTCGGGATTCAGATTGCGCAGGCGATCCGCGGCGGCCGTGATTTTCGGGCGGCCGACATCGCTCGTCCCGAAAAGAACCTGGCGCTGCAGGTTCGTCGAATCCACCACGTCGAAATCGACCAGGCCGATGCGGCCTACGCCCGCTGCCGCGAGGTACAAGCCGAGCGGGGCGCCGAGCCCGCCCGTCCCGATGCACAGGACCTTGGCTTGCTTCAGCTTCAGCTGCCCATCCATGCCCACTTCAGGCATGATCAGGTGGCGGCTGTAGCGCATCACCTCTTCTTTGGAGAGTGTGACGGCCGGACTGGCCTTTGATGGCGTCTCAGGAATTCCTATTTTTGCTGCCATGCAGAAATCTCCCCGTTTCGATCGCCCGTTAAACTCGTGCGCCGCCGGCAATCGACGGCACGATGCTGATCGTATCGCCTTCACGGACCTGCGTCTGATCCTTTTGGAGATAGCGGATGTCTTCGTCGTTCACGTATACATTCACGAAGCTGCGCAAGCGCCCGTCATCGGAGAAAAGGTGCTTCTTTAGCTCCCCAAACGTGCCCGTGAGCGCCGCAAGTGCTTCCGCCACGGTCTTTGCCTGCACCTCGACGCTCTCCTGCTTCCCTGCGTACGCCCGCAACGGCGTGGGAATGATCACCTTTACTGCCATTCACTTCCTCCTGTGGTCCCCGGGCTGCCTCGCCCGATTAGATGCTTGAGGTATGCACGATGATCTCGATGGCTTCCGGGTCGTAGCCAGCACGGTCGTCGTGGAGCCGCCAGGACGTCGTATCCTTCGGCTCGCCCTTCTGAACGCTCACAATAATATAGCTATACCAGGGCCAAGCGTGATCCCGATCGTATTCGCTGGGGCGCGCCGGGGCGTCCGGGTGCGAATGATACCATCCGATCAGTTCGAGTTTCTTCTCGCGGGCTGTCTTTTCGGCCAGGCGCACATCATCCGGCGTGACTTCGAAGCGGTTGCGCGGCGAATCGTCACGGCGGTTCGCGAGCGGCACCAGGTCGATCACTTCCCGCGTGTCGTCGCCGTCGCGGCCGAGCAGCGCTCCGCAACACTCGTGCGGATAGGTCTCGACGCCGTGCGCGTGAATCCGGCGAAGCATTTCGTCGCGCACTTTCAGCGGCGCGGCGCTCATTCCTCGCTCCAGAATCGATCGCTCAGGTATTTTTCGCCCGCATCCGGGAAGATCGTGACGATCACGGCATGCTCGCCCTTTGGCAAACGCCGCGCTACGCCGAGAGACGCCCAAAGCGCTGCGCCCGCGCTTACGCCCACCAGAATTCCCTCTTCGCGCGCCAGCCGGCGGGCGATCTGTTGCCCATCTTCGGTGCGGACTTCCATATTCTCATCGGCAAGATTGGGATCGTAGATCGCCGGAACGAGGTTTGTAGGCATGTGCTTCAGCCCTTCGAGGCCGTGGAAGCCCGAATCCGGCTGCATGCTGATGCAGCGAATCTTCGGGTTCAATTCCTTGAGGCGGCGCGTGGTGCCAACGAAGGTTCCGCTGGTTCCGAGGCCAGCCACGAAATGCGTGATTCGTCCCCGCGTCTGCTCCCAGATTTCCGGAGCTGTCGTCGTATAGTGCGCCGCGGGATTGGCGGGATTGCTGTACTGATCGGGGTAAAAGTATTTGTCGGGATCGGCGTTGTAAATTTCGCGCACGCGGCGGATCGCGCCGTCCGTGGCTTCGTCACCGGGCGTAAAGACGATCTCGACGCCATACGCGGCGAGAATCTGCTTCCGCTCGGGCGACGCGCTCGAGGGCAGGCACAATTTCACTTTGTAGCCGAGCGCCGCGCCAATCATGGCGTAGGCGATGCCCGTGTTGCCGCTGGTCGCGTCGAGAATCACTTTTCCGGGACGCAGAGCGCCGCGGCGTTCGCCATCGCGGATCATCGAGTACGCGGCTCGGTCTTTCACCGAGCCGCCGGGATTAAACCACTCGGCCTTGGCGAGAATCTCGACGTTGGGATATTCCTTGCCGGTGCGTTCGAGGCGGATGAGAGGCGTGTTGCCGATGCGGTCGAGGAGGCGCTCGCCGATTGGGCCGCCCGCGCGGGGCGCGCCTGCCGATACCAGCGGTTTGTTGGCTGCCGTCAATTCAGTGCCGTCCTGTTTTGAGGTAGCTGCCGCGGAGTCGCCTGCCCGGTGGAACTCGCGGATGCCCTTAATTCGATTCAGTTTAGCAGATTAGGATTCACGTTTACACGGGCCGCCCCATGGACGGCCCCCGCGGAGGGGTGTAATATTCTGCTTCGATGCCTCATGAATTCATCAGGCGCGAAGAAGAGCTTGAGCCCCAAGCGGCCGGCAGTCGTTTCGGTGGTCCGCCAAGGAAACATACTGCGACAGACGTTCTCGACCCGCCATTTCCGCCGAAAAAACCCCTCGGGCCAATCCCCGCGATTCCCCACGTTTTTATCCGGTTCTTTGTAATCCTGATTCTAGTTGGATTGGCAGTGGCGATGCTCGCGATGTTTTGGAAGATGTTTTAGCCTCCCGAGCCACAGTCGAGTCATTGCCCCGCCAGCGTCTTCGCCAGGGCCACGTTTTCAGTGCAATTCTGGGTGCCAATGGCTTCGAGCATCTGCGCCATGCCTTGTTCGGCTGCGGCTCGGGAAGGCTTGCCGCTGAACCACGCGCCCACGAGGTACCTGAAAAGCTTTTCCCAGGCGTCCGGCATCGTGATGATCTCGATCACCGGGTGATTATTCTCGAGATCGATGCGCTTCCACGGCCAGACGGCCCATCCGATGCCGTTGGCCTTCATGAGCTGCACCATCTGCGTCTGCCAATCCAATGTGTCCTCTCCGAATTCGCCGAGCCAGAGAGGCATGTGCGTCTTCGCGCGCAGATCGAGGAACGGTCCGAGCGCCTTCTGGTTCGGCGTGCGCCAGGCGCGGTTGAGTAGCGAATATTCGTGGAACTCGTACATCACGTTCGCGTCCGTCGGAGAGGAAAGAACGAGAAATCGTGGGCGTAATCGTTGCCTTCGAGAATGATCATGTGATCGGGATCAACGGAGCGGATGGCGGCGGTGATGGCGCTATAGAGTTTGATGAGCTCATCTTTTGACACGGCGGAAGGCAGCGCGGGCTCATTCAGCAAATCGTATCCGCCGACCGATCTGGCCCTTGCGTAACGCGCTGCAAGGGCGCGCCACAACTCCACAGTCATTTTCTGATTGGCGGGCGCGTCCGGCACAAGCCACAGGTTTGCAACCGCATCGCTGGATGGCACGTCCGCGACGGTCGAGGCCGGATTCTGGCCGCCGGGCGCGGCGTGAAGATCCAAGATCACGCAAATGCCGTACTCCGCGCCCCATGCGACGGCGTGATCCACTGGCGCGAGCCCGGCATCGTCGAGCGCGATCGCGCCGTCTGGCGAGGCTTTGACGATGGTCTTGTAGTTGATGGGAAGGCGGACGCAATCGAATCCTTGCTGCTTAAGCCGAGCGAAATCCGCCCGGGTGATGAACGTATCTTCCCACTGCCGCCAAAAAGCCTGCGCTTCGGCGGGACCAACGAGATCCGCAAGTTTTTGTTTCAACTCTGACGGAGAGCGCGTTAACCCGCGCAGCGCCTTTCCAATAAGGTAAGGCTCCGGGTCGAGCCACGGGCTCAGATTCACGCAACGCAACTGCACGGGTGCGCCTTCCGCGTCCACCACGGCGCCATTGGAGGCGTGGAGCATCGAGTTCCCTGCTGCTCGCGCGGGCGAGGAGAACCCGAAAACCCCGAGTAGGGCAAGGGCGGTCGCGACACTCCTGATTGTGCGCATGATTGCTGGTCCCTTTGCCGCTAAAAGCAGATTGCAGAATCCATTTCCAGATTCACGCTAAAACGGATAGTGCTCTGAATCAACGAGAGTTTAGATTCGCGTTGCTCAAGGAGACGCGGTCCGCCTACTTCTTTCCCCTCGGAAAGTCATCGAGCTATCGCCTGACCGGAATTCGGTGCTATTCTCCGCCCCTCGACCCTACAGGAGATCTCGCGTGAACTTCGTGCGTTCGCTGGGGCGCTGGGCGATGACCGGCCTGGTGCTCAACTGCATCATCGGCAGCGGAATCTTCGGCCTGCCCGGCGAACTGAACCGCTTGCTCGGCCGCGCCAGCCCCGCCGCGATGATCTTCGCGGTGATTCCGGTCGCTTGCATCATGGCCGCGATGGCTGAGGTCGCATCGCAATTTTCCGAGCCCGGCGGAGCCTATTTGTATGCCCGGACGGTGTTCGGGCGGTTCATCGGGCTGCAGGTTGGCTGGTTCTCGCTGTTTTCGATCATCGCCGCGGCCGCGGCGAACGCCAATCTCTTCGTGGTTTACCTGGCGGGCGTTTTCCCCGAAGCGGGCCGCGGATTGCTGCGCGTTCTTTTCCTGTCGCTCCTCATCGGAGTGCCCGCCCTGGTGAACTATTTCGGCGCGCGCCATGGCGCCGGCTTAAGCAGCGCGCTGATTGTGGCGAAGACGCTGCCGCTCGTCCTACTGATCGTGCTGGGCGTGGCTCTCTTCGGGCATCATTTCCAGGCCATCCATCTTTCCGAAATCACAGCTCCAGGACCGCGGCCGTGGCTGACCTCGCTGTTGCTGCTCGTCTTTGCCTACGGAGGTTTCGAATACGCCATCATTCCTGGCGGAGAGGTGAAGGATCCGAAGCGCACGATGCCATTCGCGCTGGGAGCGAGCCTCGTGATGGTGATGGTGATTTACACGCTGATCCAGTTCGTCACCGTGGCCACGATTGGGACGAGCACGAGCGACCGGCCGGTGGCGGATGTGGCCTTGGTTCTGCTGGGGCCGGCCGGCGCGATCTTCATTGCGATTGCAGTGATGATTTCAACGAGCGGGCATGTTTCGAGCGTGATGCTGCACGCGCCGCGGCTCGCCTATTCGCTTTCGGCGCAGCGCGAATTCCCGCGTTTCCTCGCGCGGCTGCATCCGCGATTCCACACGCCGACGACCGCGATCGTCTGGTACGCGGGCTTCGTTTGGGTGCTCGCGGTCACCGGCGGCTTCTACGTCGCGCTCGTGTTGTCCACGGCGTCCGCGGTGGTGATGTATGTGAGCGTCTGCGCATCCATGATCAAGCTGAGGCGGACGCGCCCCGAGGCGGACGCCATGCGCGTGCCGTTCGGCGTGCCCGTCGCCATATTCGGAATCTTAGTTTCGATCGCGCTCCTGAGCCAATTGGACCGAACGGAGGCTCTACTGATGATCGTGACCGCGCTGATCGCGATCGCCAACTGGTGGCTGGTCCGAGGACATCCTCCGCAGGCGGAAGTAGTCTTGGCGGAGCCTCCAGTGCAAAGCTGAACGCGATTTAGGCGAATTCCTGAAGTACTTGCTTGCAAGCCTGACATAGAATCCCGAAAGGGCTCGCAGTGGACGACGAATCGAAATGCCCGGTGACCGGTAAGCGCAAGTACGCAACCGAAGGCGAAGCCCTGGCCACCGCCGCCCACCAGATTGCAACCACCAATGCACCCAAGGACCTTCGCGCCTATCGATGCTCCTGGTGCGACGCCTGGCACCTCACGAAAAACGCGGGGAAAGCCGTGAGAGAGCGCAGATAACCGATTCGATCAGTCAATTGATTCCCGCCCTGCCCTTCAAGCTCCTCGACCGCCCTGGCCCTCTAGCTATTCATTGGTAACTAACATGTGATATGTATGCGGGCCAAGATCGAGGAGGGCCGCACATGGCGCGTTCGATCGGCGTTACGATTTCAGCCATCGTCGTATTTATCGGCTCCGGATTCACCCTTTTGTCGGGGGCGATGATGGTGCTGGGCGCCGTTGTGGTCCAGCGCTTGGGCCAGACGCAGACGCCTAAGCTCCCCGCAAATCTCGCCTATTTCGTGGTCGCTGAGGCGGTTTTTATTCTTGGCTTCGGGGGCTGGGGCATCGCGACCGGCGTTGGCCTCATCGTTACGAAACAATGGGCCAGGATTTGCATGCTCGTTTTCGCCGTTCTCCTCGTTCTCTTCTCTCTTCCCGCGACATTGGTGATGGCATTCATTCCGCTTCCCAACACCAGCGCCCCCGACCTGCCCTCCAACTTTGGATCGATTCTGCGCGTCGCCTTCGTGGTCTTCTACGGAATGTTCGCAGCGCTCGGCGGGTTCTGGCTCTATTTTTTCAACAGGCGCAGCGTGAAGGAGCAATTCGGGGGAAATCGGATCAGCGTGGAAGGGGCCGTGCCGGGTTTGTCCATCGCTACGCCGGATGCCAAACCTGCCAGGCCGCTCAGCATAACGATCATCGGATGGTTCCTGCTCGTCAGCTCCGCAGTGGCTCCGTTCTTTCTACTTTTTTCACATTCCCTATTCCGCAGCGTCCAAATGCCGATGTGTTTTCTCGGTTTCTTTCTCTTCGGCCGGAGCGCGATGCTCGTATTTGCGATCTGGATGGCGTTGCAATTGGTTGCGGCAGTCGGATTGCTGAAACTCAAGAACTGGGGCCGCCTCGTGACGATCGGCCTCCAGTGCCTGGGCATCGTGAATGGAGTCATACTCGTTGCTGTTCCGGCAAACCGCATCCGATTCCAGCAGCTCATGGACTCGCTGACGGCCTCGATGAATACGCAGTTCCCCCAGCCGGTTCCGTTTGTTGTTCCCGCGTGGATTGAAATCGCGATATCTCTTCCCTTTTTTTTGCTAATCCTGTGGTTTCTCATCACGCGAAAGCGGGCTTTTGCCTCCGCGGCACCGGGGCCCGCGATACCTTAGAAATGAGCCGGCAGCCGCGATGTGTGATTGATGCCGCTTTCCGACCCCGGGCCGTTGAAAATTCGTTGTGTCCAGCTCAAGAGGAGCATAGGATGCGCGAGGATTCCCTTGCGCGGGTGACGCATGAATATTCCCAGGAAAATTCAGATCGTGCTTCCGATCGCGCTCGCGGCAGCGCTGGCATCCGGCGCAGCAGCGCAACAAGCGCCATCCCAACAGGCGCCCGCTCAGCGCCCGTTGCCGCGCGACGGCTTCCCGGTGGGGCCGGCGGCGCACATTGACAGCTTCACCGTGAGCCCCGGCGCGATCCAGCCGGGGCAATCCGTCACGCTGGCGTGGGCCGCAGTAAACGCAGACCGCATCACCCTCGACCCGGGCATCGGCATCGTGGCCGCGCGCGACAGCCGCATGGTGACGCCGCGCGTCACGACGACGTACATCCTGCGTGTGTTTGGCTTTGGCGGCAAACTCGCCGCCACGCAATCCGTCACGGTGCTCGTGGCCGGCACAACGCCCGCGCCCGTCGAGGCCACGCTCGCCGCGGACGATTCCCTCGCCAGCAAACCCGTCCCGCGTATGCCCGATGGCCATCCCGACCTCAACGGGATTTACATCGCGCCATATCATTCGATCAACGTAGTCGACGAAATCAAGCTGAAGCCAGGCGCCGAGAAATATCATGTGGGGCCCGAGTACACGTTTTCGCTGGGCGAGCATTGCCTGCCGCGCGGCGTGCCGGATGTGATCGGCGAGCCGTATCCGATCCAGATCGTCCAGAACGCGAGCGAGGTGGTGATCCTCTACGAAGCGGGCGAATATTTCCGCGTGGTCCCGACCGATGGCCGCGGGCACCCGAAGGATCTCGATCCCACGTGGATGGGCAATTCGGTTGGCTACTGGGATGGCGACACGCTGGTGGTCGACGCGATCGGCTTCAACGACAAAGTGTCGGTCGGCGAGTACCGGCATACCACCGCGTATCATGTGGTCGAGCGATTCGAGCGCATCTCATACGACACGCTGAAATATTCAGCGACGATCGACGATCCCAACGTCTTCGCGGCGCCGTGGACCGAGGTCGGCACCTTCACGCTTCATCCCGAATGGTATTTGCAGGAATACATCTGCGACGAAAACAATCACGACTACCAGAAGTTGTTCGACCAGTACAAGCCGTAGGAGACTCCTAGACTCGGCTCGCTCGCCAAACTGAGGAAGCAGCAGCTAGAGGCAATACGCGTGAAAGTAATGCTCTTGGCCCTGATGTTCTTCGGTTCTTTCAGCTTGCCCAAGCAAAAAGGGCCGCGCCCGGCTCCGCCTCGGTTCAACGATCTTTCGCAGAATGATAGAACACGACTGGATCAGCAGAGAGCGGTCATCGCGGCCGTGGTTAAGCGGCGGTACGGGGTGTCTGCGCTCAAGAAAGAGCTTTCGGCGCCCGCAGCAGGCCCTCTGCGATGGAATACTCCCGCAATGTTTGACGATCGGATTCCCGTGTGCTAAGAGGAGGCACGCGTACGCCTTCTAAGTCGAACTTGGGATCCCCAGACGGTTGAATCGCAAGGAGCACCCCATGAAGAAGGTCCTCAAGTGGCTGGCCTCGGCGCTCTACGGGCTGGTGATGATCGAAGTGGTTATCATGATCAGCCCGTTCGCGTTCTATTGGTATTCGCTCTACGCGCCCACGCTGCAAGGACTGCATCGCTGGCGCGCAACCGCCTGGATGGAAGCTTTCTTTCTGCCGCATTCGGTGATTACGACCAGCCGCGCGCTCGAGTTCATGCGCTGGCGAGTCGGCTCCTGGGCTTTCGGTCTGGGATTGCTGGCCGCGCTGATCTGCGCCGTGCAGGTGTACGGCACCAAGCTCTTCAAGCACAAGGCGGCCACGGGCTGGATGTACAAGTACATTCGCCATCCGTTTTACGCGAGCCTCGCGGTGGCGGGCTTCGGACTGCTCACGATCTGGCCGCGCATCATCATCCTCGTCCTCTATCTCGGCATGCTCTTCCTCTACTATTTTCTGGCCCGCTTCGAGGAAAAGCAGGTCGAGGCGGCGCACCCCGAGTATGCCGAATATCGCAAGCGTACCGGCATGTTCCTGCCCGGAAATCCTGGCGGCAAGCTCTTCCGTTTGTTCTTCGCCTGGATTCCGAATCGCGGGCTGGCCCTCGCAGCGTCGAGCGCGGTGATCGTCGTGCTGGTTCTCGGCGGGGCGCTGGCTTTACGGCGCGATACGATCGCCCATACGTCAACCGATCTGCTTCCGCAGGATCGCACGCTCGCGATCGCGATCTGGCCCACGCCGCCCGATCGAATTCAGCAAGTTGTCTCCGCCGCGCTGCAGGATGATCGAGTCCGCACTGCGCTCGAGAAAGAGCAAGGTGCCGCCTTCACGGCTCACCTGCTTCCCAACGACTACGGCATGGTAAGCATGTTTGCCGATGTGGACACGGATCACCGCATGTTCAGCAAAGTGTCCGTCCGCCGGATCACTTCCTGGCTCGGGTTTGCCGTCCCATCCGTCGATCCGCGCCACAAGAACCGGATCATGGGCAGCCCTCAGGACGACTACAAAGTAGTTTTTTCGCGCGTCGATGAACCCGGCGATACGCAGCTGCCGGTCTCGAAGGTGACCGACCTCTCCGCCAAGATGACCCCGGTCGTCATCGCCTACGTCGATGGCGCGAATCCTGTGGTTGACAACGTCCTGATTCCGCCTCGTCGCAGTTTCTGGGGCGACATCACCATGCCCATGTTCTGATCGGGTGTCCCCGCAGCTACAAGAAAGGCAACGGTGCGTGACTCCAATCACGTTGAGGCGTGACAACGCTCACCGACTTTGCGTGCGCGCAGCTGTAAGAGGGAATCGAAGAGGGGAAGATCACCAAAGGGAATGAGCTGCGAGACCACCGAGAAAGAAAAGAACGGTTAGGCCATCGGCTCTGCCTCAAGAAGGTTTGACCTTGGCAGATCATCGCCTTCTTATGTGAAACAGCGGCAAGACTGAACTACACGTAAAGCGCCAGCTGTTTCGACGCACCGGCCATCGGGCCGGAAGATGCTTTGGCCTTGCCGCTGCCTCCAAAATGCAATGGCTGATCGCCTCTGGTGAGGCGGGGAGGAGTGGTCATGAGAAATCTATATGATGAGTTGTTTGGTTTCCGCCGGGAATTCGATGAGATGTTCAACCGAATTCTGAACGGCAAGCCATGGGTGGAGCAGTCGCAATTCCAGCTGCCCGCCTATACGAGGGAGTTCAATTTCACCCCCGCAGTGGAATCCTACGTGGACAAAGAAGCGAAGAAGTATGTTTGCCACGTGACGCTGCCGGGCATTGAACCCAAAGAGCTCCAGATTCATGCACAGGGGAACCTGCTCACGATTCACGGCGAGCGGAAATTCACTCGCAACATCAAGGAAGTTGAGCTGTTCGAGCAGGAAGTTGCTTATGGCGTGTTCGAGAGGACGATCACGCTGCCCGAAGGCGTGGTTCCGGAGAAACTGACCGCCGAATACGCGAACGGCGTGCTCGAAATCACGGCGCCGATCGCCGTGGCAGCCTTGCCGCGGAAGATCGAAGTCAAGATGATTGCGCCAGCAGTTGCAAAGCACGCTGTCGCCGCGTAAGTAGCAAGCGAAGGAAACGGCCCGGAACGATTGGTTCCGGGCCGTTTTTTTTGTGCGACCACTTAGTTGAGCTAAAAGGCGAGCAGATCCATCATCCGGGAAATCTGCTCGGGCGTGTTATAGAGATAGGGCGCGATGCGAATCGCTCCTTCGCGCAGACTGACGAAGATGCGATTCGCTTGCAGCTTTTCGAAGAGAGCGGCGGTCTCGCTTGGATCGCGGCCGGCGATGCAGACGTAAGGCCCGCGCCGCTCGCGTTCGGCCGGAGAGGCAAGCACGCAGCGGCTTCCAGGCAGCCGATCGATGATCTGGCCCACCAGCGCCTGGTTGTGGCACGCGACCGCTTCGACGCCCGCTGCGAGAACGAGATCGAGCGATGCATCGAGCGCCGCTAGATTCGTGAAGTTCGCCGTTTCGGCGGCGTCCCAGCGGCGCGCTCCCGGAACCACGCGCAGACTCTCCGCCGGAAGCTCGCTGAAATTTCGCGCGCCTTCGAGCGCCTGAAAGTTGAGAGGCCCGGTCGTCAGCCGCTCGCCCGCCTCGGGAGCGACCCAGAAAAATCCCGTGCCATACGGACCGAGCAGCCATTTGTATCCGCTGCAAACGATGAAGTCCGCGCCCAACTCCGCGACCGTCATCGGCATCGCGCCCGTGCACTGGCTTCCGTCGAGCAGCAGCATCGCACCCACGGCATGGCACGCTTCCGCCACGCGTGCCGCATCGAGCCGCGCGCCGTCGTTGAATCGCACGAGGCTCGCCGACACGATTCGCGTGCGCGGGCCGATCGCGCGGACGTAGTCGTCCGCGGTAATGAAGCGGCCAGCCGGCGACACCTTACGCATCGCGAGCTTGCCCGCTCGCTCATAAGGCAGCCAGCTCGAATAATGGATCGGAAACTCACGCTGGCCGATCAGGACCTCGTCCCCCGGTCGCCAGTCGACGCCGGCGGCCACGCACGCCGCGCCGGCGCTCGCTCCCGTCGTGATGGCGACGTCGTCCGGCTGCGCGCCGATGATCCGCGCGATTTTCTCGCGAACGCGGTCGGGCAGATCGAAATGCAGGGCGTCGGGAATGTTGAACGGCAGCATCTTCCACTTCAGGGCTTCTTCGGCCGCGCGCACCGCAGTCAGCGGAAGCGGACCTTGATACGAAACGTTCAGGTAGATGACGTCGCCAAAATCGGCGAATTCTTTGCGATAGTCGATCGCCAATTCCGTTGCTGGATTCATACGAGAATCTTAGCCGCGACCGGGAATAAGCAAAAGGCGTGGGGTCGCTCTCGCCGTGGACAATTTGGCCTGACAACCTCTGAAGCTTGCGGCGGCCGATCAGAAATGGCCGCGCAGCTCGCGAAATGCCGAAAGAATCAGCAGGCGCCCCGTGCCGCTTTCGAGTTCCGCCTTCTCGAGTTCCCACGTCGCCGAGTGCGGGATGAACACCGCGTTCAGCCCCGATTGCAGCGCGGGATTGATGTCGCTGCGCGGGCTATTGCCGACCATCCACCCATGCGACTTCACGATCTTGAACTGCTCGATCATGCGGCCATACGTCGACGATTCTTTTTCGAGCACGATTTCGATCGCGTCGAAATAGGACTGCAATCCCGAGCGCTCGACCTTCGCCGCCTGCTCCGCGGGTTCGCCCTTGGTCAGCAGGATCAGCCGGTGGTGCTTCGCGAGATACGCCAGCGTCTCCGGAACGCCATCGAGGATGTGCGGCGGCGTGTTTTCGAGATCCTTCGCCATTCGCTCGATTTCCTTCACGATTTCGCGGCGCGCCGAGTTTCCCGCCAGTTTCAGATACGTGTCTTCGAGCGAGCGCCGGAAGCTGCGCACGCCGTAGCCGTGCTGCCGGATGTTGCGCTGCTCGGTTTCATTCAGGATGTGCCGGATGTATTCGCGCGTATAGCCGAGGTGCTCGAGCTGCGTGATGAAATCATCGATCGTCTTCTCGAAGAAGATGTTGTTTTCCCAGAGGGTGTCGTCCGCGTCGATGAGCAGAGTCTTGCGCGCCATGCTGAATCTCCAATTAGGAATCTTGCTTCAGCGGGAAAAATAAGAGAAGAAAATTCTGCGGCCGCGCCGTTCGCCCGAGTTGCGCGCATCGCCGCGTGCGGGGTCTGCGTCCAGCCGTACTCAACTCAGGGGACACAAAGCACACCAGGAGGACACGGAGAAGCTTTGCCGATTCTCTGTGTACTCCGTCCCTTCTGTGTCTCCTCTGTGTTTAGCTTGGGCAGTGAAATCCGCACCATGCGTCAAAGCACAGGAAGCGCAACAGGAGAAATATCCTAGGCGGTTGCGGGAAGGAATTCGTAGCGCTCGATGCGCGCCGCCACGCCGCGCCGCCCATTGTGCGGCTCGACGCGCAGCACCCGCGCGTAGCACCGGATGTGAACGTCGCCCGCCAGCGTGATTTGCTGCGGCAGCGTAAGCACAAATTCGATCGAGCTGCCGGTTTCGACGCTCGCCTCGATCAGGAAATACAGCCCGCGGAAGCTGACGTCGCGCGTCTCGCCCTGCTTCTCGATCACGCCCTCGCTTGCCGAAAACCGTACCTTCAGCGGAAGCAGCATCGAAAAACGCCGCGCCGCGCGCCGTTCCACACTGTTTTCCATTCAGCGCCTCGTTGGTTTGCTCGACTGCGCCCACGCTATCATCGGTTTCCGCAGGGCGCAATGGATTTTAGGTGATCGAATGGATCGGCCTTCCGTTTGCGTTTCGGTACAGCTTCGCTTTGGGACGTTTGACCTCCGCGCTCCCCGCGGCTAGGATGTAGCCCCATGCCCGAGTCGGTCAGCCCCGTCGATTTGAGGAAGTCACCTCGAGCCCGCCTCCACTTGCCCGCGCGGCTTCGCTGGCTTGGCCCTCTCGGCATGCGCCTCGAAATTACCGAAACGATCGACGTATCCCGCGAAGGGCTGCTTATCCGCCGCTCCGAACCGTGCAGCCCGCAGGCGCGCGTGTGGGTCGCTTACCCCTTCGATCCTTCGGCCGCCGCGATTCAGCCGGAAACGCCGGCCCGCATCGCGCGCGTTCAAGGAGGCGCGAAAGGCGGCTTTTACGTCGGCCTGCAGCTGCAGTTGCCCGCGCGCGAATCTCCCCGGCCCGCGGAAGACGAGCGCCGGAAGTCCGCGCGCTTTTCCTTCGCCCTGCCGATTTTCGTGCGGCCGGCGGGCAGCCAGTGGCCGGAAGAATCGATGACGCAAAACGTTTCGAACAATGGCGTCCGGTTCGAGACCACGCGCACGTACAAGGTTGGCGAGACGGTCCGGGCGAAGATTCCCTGGGCCGAGTGGGCGAAGACGGGCGAAATTCTTGGCCGCGTGGTGCGTGTGGAGGGCCCGGCCGAAGCGCCGAGCGAAACGCCCAATGGCGCTTCGCCTCAAGCCGCTGCAGACCTCCCGCTCACGTCCATTGCAGTCGCATGGATGAACGCCGAACGGAATGGCGATGCCATCGCGGCAAGAGTCTCCAAGACAGGCAGCCACTGAAACTCAAACTTGCGCTCACACAAGCGCGAGCGCCCGATTCCCACCTTCGACTGATTCCATGGCGGACGTCTTCCATCGCAATTTTTTCCTTAAAGGCCCTGCCGGCCGCCTCGAAGCGATGCTCTGGACATCCTCGGCCGCCGATCCGGATTTCGCCGCCGTCGTCTGCCACCCGCATCCGCTCTTTGGCGGGACGATGCACAACAAAGTCGTTTTTCAGGCCGCGAAGGCTCTGCATGACCGCGGAGCGCCTGTGCTGCGCTTTAATTTTCGCGGCACCGGGCAAAGCGAGGGCGAGCATGACAACGGCCGCGGCGAACGAGATGATGTCCGCGCAGCGCTCGATTATCTGGCGGTTGAATTCCCCGGCAAGCCGCTTCTGCTCGCGGGATTCAGCTTCGGGTCATCGGTCGGCCTGCGCGTGGGCTGCGCGGATGCTCGAGTCAACAAATTGATCGGCCTGGGGCTGCCGGTGGATAACGTCGACATGAGTTTCCTGCAGGCCTGCGCGAAGCCCAAGCTCGTGATTCAGGGCGCGAACGACCAGTTCGGCGCCCGCGCCAGGATCGAAGCGCTCTTTGCGACTCTGCCCGAGCCAAAGCGCCTCGCGATCGTCGACGGCGCCGACCATTTCTTTACCGACCGCCTCGATCAAATCGGTGTTGCGATCAATGCCTGGCTCGACGCCTAGCTCGACATCTCTATGGTTAGCTTCTCTGCGTACTCTGCGTCTCTGCGGTAAGTCTGGGTTTCTCCGTGATCTCTGTGGTTCGGGCTCCGTGATCTCTGTGTTTAGACAAACCGCAGCGCAGCACCGGACGAGCCAGTTGCACGGTTCACCCGCGCGGCTCGAAAAGTTTCAGGAACTGATCGCGGGGCGCCGGCTCGACGCCGACGAGCGCTAGATTGGCGCGCACATGCTCGACGCGGCTCATGCCCACCAGCGCCGTTGTGACGCCCGGCACGGATCGCGCGAATTGCAGCGCCTGCTCGAAGTTTTTCTTCAGCCCCAGTGCCTCGCCGATATACGCCGGCAGATCTCGCGTGAGCTGGCCCTGCAGCAGCGCCGCGCTCGACACCAACGTGATCCCAAGCGTTCGCGCCGCCTGCACCATCGCCAGCGTCTTCCCCTGCACCACCTGATTCGGCCGGATCAGCGCCTCCGGCATGGCCAGATTCACCGGCAGCTGGACAAAGCGAAAATGATGATCGCTGCCGCCGACTTCGCGAGCGATTTCTTCCATCTCGGCGAGCGAAAAATACCCTTGCGCCTTCGACTCCTCGCGGAACGCGTTCCACGTCGCAAGGCCATACGCGCCGATCTTCCTGCTCGAAACCGCCGACTCGAGAAATGCAAACGCCTCACGGATGCGCTTCTTCAGTTCATCGCGTGAAACATCGCTCAACTGCGTTTCGGGATTGTGCAGATAGAAAACGTCCACGCACTCGACGCCCAGATTCCGCAGGCTGCGGTCAAGCTGGTCGGCCAGATAGCGCGGCGTCATGCAGTGGCATCCGCCCGCGATTTCCTCGGGGCGAAAGACGCCGCGTTCAATATATTCGCGCGAAAAATACTCGTTCGCGTCGTCCGGCATTTCGCCGTCCGGCGTGAGAAACCCGGCCTTCGTGCACAGGACGATTTCGTCGCGGCCAAAACCTTTCGCAGCAAGTTCCTTGAGCGCCGCACCGACGGAGCGCTCGCTGCGCTGCAGGCGATAGTTGATCGCCGAATCCACCACGTTGATGCCGCCCGCGAGCGCCGCGACGACGGCCTCGGCGTAGCCCTTGTCGGCGGCTTCGTCCGGCTCGCCGAGATAGGTTCCGATACCAATCGACGAGAACAGCAGCCCGCCCGGAATTTCGCGGAAATGTCCGGCGGCGGTGCGCCCCTGAAATCGCGCCGCGTAGCGCAGAGTTCCTTGCGCCGTGGCGCGGCCGGGCATGCGCTTGCTATCGATCGAGGCGGAAGTTGACATCAAGACTCTTTCGATGCGGATTCTGTGCGGCGCGCGAAGTATATCAGAATAGGGAGCTACGGCAGGACGCGCGCGGTCATCTCTTCCACTGTCTCCTGGGCTTCGACGCCGGCTGCGTCGAGCAGTTGGCGCGCCTGGCCGCGAATCTTCGGCAAATGCCGGCCGAACGCAATTGCCCCCAGGATGGCTGCGACTCCGCCGAGCGCCACGGTTCGCGGCGCGCCGATCCGGTCGGCGAGCGCACCCGAAAGAAGCGCACCGAACGGCGCCATGCCCATGAACATCATGGCGTAGATGGCCATCGTGCGCCCGCGCAGTCGGTCGGGGACCATCGACTGGATCAGCGTGTTCGTCGAGCCCATCTGCGTCATCACCGAGAAGCCCACAGGCACCAGGAGAATCGCCGAGAGAACCCAGTGGCGCGAAAACGAAAAGAGAATCAGCGCTGCGCCAAACGATCCGCAGGCCAGCGCCACGACCCGTCCCAGGCCGTCCACTCTGCGGCGCGCGGCGAGCAGCAGAGCGCCGGCCAGTGCCCCCACACCCGCTGACGTCATCAGGATGCCCAGCGTGCGCGCATTTCCATGCAGGATCGTGGCGGCAAACACCGGCATGAGCACCGCGTAGGGCATGGCGACGAGGCTCACCAGCCCGATCAGCAACAGCAGCGAGCGAATCGGCGCCGTATTGCGCACGAAGCGGAAGCCCTCGCTGATGTGTTCGAAGGGCGACACTTTCTCCGCCGGCCGCGGGTTGCGCGGAAGCTTCATCATCAGCAGGCCCGCGATCACCGCAATGTAGCTCACGGAGTTCGCGAAAAAGCACCAGCCCTCGCCCACGCTCGCCACCAGCAAGCCCGCGACCGAAGGCCCGATGATTCGGGCGGCGTTGAACATCGACGAGTTCAGTGCGATGGCGTTCATCAAATCCTCGCGGCCGACCATTTCGACCAGAAACGCCTGGCGGGTGGGAATGTCGAAGGCATTCACGACGCCCATCAATGCCGCGAGCAAAATCACTTCGCCCACCGTGACGCGTTTCGTGATCGTAAGAAACGCCAGCGTGCCCGCGAAAATCATCGACAGCGTCTGCGTCACAATCACCACCTTGCGCCGGTTGAACCGGTCCGCAACCAACCCCGCCAAGGGCGACGCCAGCAGCACCGGAAGCTGCCCGGCAAACGTCACGGTGCCGAGCAGCAGCGACGAGCCCGTCAGCCGGTAAACGAGCCAGGCTTCCGCGACGGTATCCATCCACGTCCCGACGAGCGAAATCAGCTGGCCGCTGAAGAAGAGCTGGAAATTGCGGTGCTTCAGCGAGCGAATCGTATCGTGGAACCGCGAACGGCCCCGCGATGCTCCGCCTGCAGGGTCTTTCTCTGTGTCCGTGGCAGCCATCTTTTTAATTGTACGATGTAACCGCAAGCCTGCCGGAGCGATTGTCGCCGATTAGCTCACCAATTTGGCTGTGCCGTTTCGGTGGGGGCCGGTCCCGGCGGGGCGAGGAGCCTTGCACACGCGCGCAGGATCCGCCGGTAGGGCCATTCGCCATCGCGGAAAAGAATTTCACCTTCGCGTGGCTTCGAGTAAAACCAACAAGCCACGAGCGACAAGTGCTCGCCCAGTTCGGCGGGCGCCTCGCTCAAGCCGTACCGCTCGCGCCAATTTGATCCCGGCGCATCGTCCGCCGGCTTTTCGTTGGGCGTCGAAGTTGGCGCCTCCAATTTCTCGCGAATCATCGCTTCCACCGACCGCGGCTGGCTCGAAATTTCGCCGAAGCGCAAGAAAATCGGCTCGTCGAGCATCCCTCCGCGCAGCGGAAATACGGCGACCGTCTTTTCTTCGGCTGCGCGCTCCAAAATTACTGCGTCGAGATCCTGGACACGCCGCGCCAGCTCGGGCAAGCCTCGTAGCGCCGCCGAAACTTTTTCGAGGCGCTTGTGCAGCGCGGCCGCGCGCTCGAAATCCAGCGCCTCGCTCGCCGCTTCCCTTTCGCGCTCGAGCGACGTCGTCAGCGCTTCGCCCGTCGACGCCAGCGCCTCGAGCACGCGGCCCAGTTCGGCGTCGTATTCGTCCTTCGTGCAGCCGGCGAAGCACGGCGCGAGGCACATCTTCATTTCGGAATAGATGCACCCCGGAAAGCTCGGATCGCGGCGAATCTTGATCTGGCACCGCCGGATTTTGAAGAGATCGAGAAAGCCTTCCGCGAAAGCGTCCGCCGCGCGCCGCGAAATGAACGGCCCAAAGTAAAATCCCTCGTCCGCGCGAATCCGCCGGGTCGCATAGCAGCGCGGATATGCATTGCGCAAATTTACCTTCAGGAGCGCGGGCCCGCGCAGTCGCAGCAAGGCGCGATAGCGGCCCGGGAAATTCGCCTTCGCATGCTGATAGAAAACGAGCGTCTGCTCGAATTTCGAGCCGGTGGCGCGATAACGAATCCCAGCCGCCACCGCGCGCAGATTCAGCCGCTTCGACGCTTCTTCTTGTGGGCGGAGCAGCCGCTCAGCCGCGCGCCGCAGGTCCGCTGTCTTCAGCAGGTAGGGCTCGGCCCCGGCTTCGCGCATCTCGACGAGCAGCACACCCGCCCGCGCCGGCACCGCCGCGAAAAAGTCCTCTTCGCGAGCCAGATCGAGTGGATCGAATGCCTGCTCGCAATCTAATTCGAGCATAGCGCAAGCATACAACGGCGCTGCGGTGCCTTGTTGGCGTTCAGGAGAATGATTTGAGGACCCAGCCCGCAATCACGAGCCGTTGGATTTCGCTCGTGCCTTCGTAGATTTCGGTGATGCGCGCGTCGCGGTAGGCGCGCTCGACGGGATATTCGCGGCTGTAGCCGTTGCCGCCGTGGATCTGAATCGCTTTGTGCGTGACGCGCGTCGCCATCTCGCTCGCGAAAAGCTTGGCGATGGCCGCCTCCATCGAAAAGCGTGCGCCGATATCTTGTTTCCACGCCGCGCGGCGCGCAAGCAGCCGCGCCGCATCGATTTCCGTCGCCATATCCGCCAGCATGAATTGGATCGCCTGAAACTCCGCGATAGGATGCCCGAACGCCTGCCGCTCCTTCGCATAGGCCAGCGCCGCCTCGAACGCGCCCTGCGCGATTCCCGTTGCCTGCGACGCGATGCCGATGCGCCCGCCGTCGAGCGTGGTCAGCGCGATTTTGTAGCCGTCGCCCTCGTTGCCGATGCGGTTTGCGGCGGGCACCTCGCAATCCACAAA
>Ga0187815_10000481_pt1 | contig 19343 bp, 16 predicted proteins | sample NC_S_5_FD_132962 | JGI IMG/M metagenome (GOLD analysis project Ga0187815, IMG submission 132962) | Wetland sediment microbial communities from Neuse River Estuary, North Carolina, USA - ASW-S_5 | ecosystem: Environmental > Aquatic > Freshwater > Wetlands > Sediment | place: USA: North Carolina...
ACTTCGGCGCCGACCATGTGGGCGCCGAGGAGCTGGCCGGTCTTCTTGTCGAAGATGACCTTGACCAGGCCCTGGTCCTCGCCGAGCGCGATCGCCTTGCCGTTGCCGACGAACGGGAAACGGCCGACGCGGATGTCGAGCTTCTTTTCCTTGGCGGCCTGCTCGGTGAGGCCGACGGAGGCGATCTGCGGCGCGCAATAGGTGCAGCCGGGGATCATCGCCTTGTTCATCGGGTGCGGATTGAGGCCCTTGATCGCCTCGATGCAGATGACGCCCTCGTGCTCGGCCTTGTGCGCCAGCATCGGCGGGCCGGCGACGTCGCCGATGGCGTAGATGCCGGGCACGTTGGTCTTGCCGAGCCCGTCGGTGACGACAATGCCGCGGTCGGTCTTCACGCCCAACTTCTCGAGGCCGAGATTCTCGATATTGCCGACGACGCCAACCGCGGAAATGACGCGCTCGACGGTGATCTGCTGCGACTTGCCGTCCGCCTCGATCGTCGCCGTGACGCTGTCGGCTTTCTTGTCGAGCTTCGTCACCTTGGCGCCGGTGAGGATCTTGATGCCCTGCTTCTCGAAGCTCTTGCGCGCGAAGGCCTGGATCTCGTGATCCTCGACGGGGAGGATCTGCGGCAGCACCTCGACGACCGTCACCTCGGCGCCGAGCGTGCGATAGAACGAGGCGAACTCGATGCCGATGGCGCCGGAGCCGACGACCAGCAGCGACTTCGGGATCGCCGGCGGCACCATCGCCTCGAAATAGGTCCAGACGAACTTCTTGTCGGGCTCGAGACCGGGCAGCACGCGCGGCCGCGCGCCGGTGGCGACGATGATGTGCTTGGCCTGGTACTGGCCCGCGCCGAGCGTGCCCTTCGGCGCCTCGCCGCGGCCGGCCTTGACGGTGATCCGGCCCGGTGCGTCGAGCGCGGCCTCGCCCCAGATGACCTGGACCTTGTTCTTCTTCATCAGGAAGCCGACGCCGTCGTTCAGCCGCTTCGACACGCCGCGCGAACGCTTGACGATTTCGGTCGCGTCATAGCCGACATTGTCGGCCCTGAGCCCGTAATCCTTGGCGTGCTGCATGTAGTGATAGATCTCGGCCGAGCGTAAGAGCGCCTTGGTCGGGATGCAGCCCCAGTTGAGGCAGATGCCGCCGAGATATTCACGCTCGACGATCGCCGTCTTGAAGCCGAGCTGCGCCGCGCGGATGGCGGTGACGTAGCCGCCGGGGCCGGAGCCGATGATGATGACGTCGAAAGTAGTATCGGCCATGAAGCCTCGCCTGAATTGCGCTGGCCTTTCCGTCGTCATGGCCGGGCTTGTCCCGGCCATCCCGCTTATAAAGGCAAGGCCGTGCCAGCCTAAGCGAGATCGCCGGGACAAGCCCGGCGATGACAGTTCAGCAAAATCACACCACCATCATCACCGGGTTTTCGATCAAAGTCTTGAACGCGGTGATGAGCTGCGCGCCGAGCGCGCCGTCGATGGCGCGGTGGTCGCAGGACAACGTCGCGCTCATGATGGTCGCGACCTCGAGCTTGCCGTTGCGCACGACCGCGCGCTCCTCGCCGGCGCCGACGGCCAGGATGGTCGACTGCGGCGGGTTGATGACCGCGGTGAAGTCCTTGATGCCGTACATGCCGAGGTTCGACACCGACGTGGTGCCGCCCTGGTATTCGTGCGGCTTGAGCTTCTTGGCCTTGGCCCGCGCGGACAGGTCGCGCATCTCGGCGGAGATCGCCGACAGCGATTTCGTCTCAGCCTGGCGGATGATCGGCGTGATGAGCCCGAACGGCAGCGCCACCGCGACGCCGACGTCCGAATGCTTGTGCCGCAGCATCGCCGCCTCGGTCCAGGAGACGTTCGCCTCCGGCACGCGCTGCAGCGCCAGGGCCAGCGCCTTGATGACGAAGTCGTTGACCGACAGCTTGAAGGCCGGCTTGCCGTCCTTGTCCTTGGGGGCGGCGGCGTTGATCTGCTCGCGGGCGGCGACGAGCCTGCCGATGTCGCAGTCGACGGTGAGGTAGAACGTCGGCATCGACTGCGTCGCGGCGGTCAGCCGCTGCGCGATCGTGCGCCGCATCGAGTCGTGCGGGATGAGGTCGTAGGAGCCTTCCTCGTAGAGCGCGAGGATCTGCTGATCCGACATCGCAGGCGCGGCGGCAGGCGCCGCAGCCCTGGCAGCCGGCGCGAGGCCCGGCGCACGCAGGCCCTTGCCCGATCGCGCCGCCTCGACGTCGCGGGCGATGATGCGGCCGTGCGGGCCCGAGCCCTCGACGCGCGCAATGTCGATGCCGGCGTCCTTGGCGAGCCGCCGCGCCAGCGGCGAGGCGAAGACGCGGCCCGTGGAAGCGCCTCGGCCTTCGTCCTTCGAGACGGCGCTTCGCGCCTCCTCAGGACGAGGGGCTGGCTTTTGTGCCGGCTGAGGCGCCTTTTTAGCCTCATCCTGAGGAGCGGCCGCAGGCCGCGTCTCGAAGGATGGGGCGGGCTTGGGGGCCTCGGCCTTCTTCTCCGGCGCCGGTGCCTTGACCGCAGCGCCGGCCGCCGCCTTCACGTCCTCGCCCTCGCCGGCCAGCACAGCGATGACCGCATTGACGGCGACGTCCTGCGTGCCTTCCGGCACCACGATCCTGGCGATGGTGCCCTCGTCCACCGCCTCGTATTCCATCGTCGCCTTGTCGGTTTCGATCTCGGCGATCACGTCGCCGGACTTGACCTTGTCGCCTTCCTTCTTGAGCCACTTGGCGAGGTTGCCCTTCTCCATCGTCGGCGACAGCGCGGGCATGAGGATATTCGTGGGCATGTGCGCTTGGCCTTAACGGTAGCAGACGGACTTTGCCGCCTCGACCACCTCGGCGGCGGACGGCAGCGCGAGCTTTTCCAGATTGGCGGCGTAGGGCATCGGCACGTCCTTGCCCGACACGCGCAGGACCGGCGCGTCGAGATAGTCGAAAGCGTGCTCCATCACCCGCGCCGCGATCTCGGCGCCGACGCCGGACTGCTGCCAGCCCTCCTCGACGGTGACGCAGCGGCCGGTCTTCTTGACCGATTCAACGATCGTCTCGGTGTCCATCGGCCTGAGCGTGCGCAGGTCGATGACTTCCGCCTCGATCCCCTCGGCCGCGAGCTCCTCCGCCGCCTTCAAGGCATAGGCCATGCCCATCGACCATGAGACGATGGTCACGTCGCCGCCCGCGCGCGCGATCTTGGCCTTGCCGATCGGCAGCACGAAATCGTCGAGCTTCGGCACCGGCGAGGAATGGCCGTAGAGGATCTCGTTCTCGAGGAAGATCACCGGATTGGGATCGCGGATCGCCGCCTTCAGAAGACCCTTGGCATCGGCCGCGGTCGACGGCGAGATCACCTTGAGGCCGGGGATGTGGGAGTACCAGGCCGAGTAGTCCTGGCTGTGCTGCGCGGCGACGCGCGCGGCGGCGCCGTTGGGCCCGCGGAACACGATCTGGCAGCCCATCTGGCCGCCGGACATATAGAGCGTCTTGGCCGCGGAATTGATGAGCTGGTCCATCGCCTGCATGGCGAAATTCCAGGTCATGAACTCGACCACCGGCTTGAGGCCGGCGAAGGCCGCGCCGATGCCGAGCCCGGCGAAACCGTGCTCGGTGATCGGCGTGTCGATGACGCGCCGGTCGCCGAATTCCTGCAGCAGGCCCTGCGTCACCTTGTAGGCGCCCTGATACTCGGCGACCTCCTCGCCCATGACGAAGACGTCCTGGTCGCGGCGCATTTCCTCGGCCATGGCGTCGCGCAGGGCTTCGCGCATGGTCATGGTGACCATCTCGGTGCCTTCGGGAATGGCCGGATCGGCGGCGGCCCTGGCTTCGGCGGGCGCCGCAGGCGCCTTCTGCTTCGGCGCCGGGGTCTCGGGCGCCTTGGCGGCGGGCGTCGCCGCCGGCGGGGCGGATTCGGCCGCCTTCGCCTGCTGCGCCGGCTTCACGTCCTTGATCGCGCCCTTGTCCTCACCCTCGCCGAGAATGACGGCGATCGGCGTATTGACGGCGACATCGGCGGTGCCTTCCGGCACCAGGATCTTGCCGAGCGTGCCCTCATCGGCCGCTTCGACTTCCATCGTTGCCTTGTCGGTCTCGATCTCGGCGATGACGTCGCCGGACTTGATCGCGTCGCCCTCTTTCTTGAGCCACTTGGCGAGGTTGCCCTTCTCCATGGTCGGGGAGAGCGCGGGCATCAGCACTTCGGTCGGCATGGTCGCTACTGTGTCCTACGCGGGCGGCGGCTTCAGGCGCGGTATACATCGGTCCAGAGCTCGGAGACATCCGGCTCGGGATCGTGTGTGGCGAATTCGGCGGCTTCGTTGACGTGGTCGCGCACGTCGGCGTCGATCTTCTTCAATTCGTCTTCCTTGGCGATCTTGTTCTCGAGGATCCGGTGGCGCGCCATGTCGATCGGATCGTGCGCCGTGCGCACCTTCTCGACTTCCTCGCGCGTCCGGTACTTCGCCGGGTCCGACATCGAGTGGCCGCGATAGCGGTAGGTCAGCATCTCGAGGATGAACGGCCCCTTGCCGGCGCGGCACCAGGCGGCCGCCTTCTCGCCGGCGGCCTTCACCGCGCGCACATCCATGCCGTCGACCTGCTCGCCGGGGATGTTGAACGACAGACCGCGCTTCGACAGGTCGACCTGCGCCGAGGCGCGCGCGATCGAGGTGCCCATCGCATAGCGGTTGTTCTCGATCACGTAGACGACCGGCAGCTTCCAGAGCTCGGCCATGTTGAAGCTCTCGTAGACCTGGCCCTGGTTGGCGGCGCCGTCGCCGAAATAGGTCACGGAGATGTTGTCGTTGCCGCGGTAGCGGTTGGCGAAGGCGAGGCCGGTGCCGAGCGGGACCTGCGCGCCGACGATGCCGTGGCCGCCGAAGAACCCCTTCTCGACGCTGAACATGTGCATCGAGCCGCCCTTGCCACGCGAATAGCCGTGGGCGCGGCCGGTGAGCTCGGCCATCACGCCCTTCAGGTCCATGCCGGTGGCGATCATGTGGCCATGGTCGCGGTACCCGGTGATGACCTGGTCGCCTTCCTTCATCGCCATTTGCATCCCGACGACGACGGCCTCCTGTCCGATATACAGGTGGCAGAATCCGCCGATCAGGCCCATGCCGTAAAGCTGGCCCGCCTTCTCCTCGAAGCGGCGGATGGTGAGCATGGTCCGATATGCGGACAGCTCCTGCTCCTTGTTGAAATCGGCAATCGGACCTTTCGGCTGCGCCTTGTCGGCCTGGTCCGCATTCGTTTTTTTCTGGGCGACCGCCATAAAAACTCCTTGAGCGGCGTCGGGAAGGATCGGTCCGTTCCCATAGCTTAAATCAAACGGAGGCGGAAGCGCACCACCGCCCGGCAGACCTGCGGCCCGACGGCGCGCGCGGCCTGCGGTGGATAACGTGTGGCGGGGGAACGGGTTGCTAGCGCGGGTGAAGGAGGAGGACGAGGTCGCGCGGATCGACGTAACCGATCAGCGCCCGCGCCCGCTCCTCGAGCATGTCAGGATCGATCCGGTCGGACCGCAGCAGCGCGACGCGACGCTCGAGATGGGCCCGTTCTGCCTTTAATTCCGCGAGCTCCTGCTGCATCGACGCCATCTGCTGGTCGAGGTCTTGCTGCGCGCGCAGGCCATGCCGGCCGGTGAAGGCATTCACGGCGAAGTAGCCGATGAACAGGGCGGCAAAAAGGTAGAGACCGAGCGCAGTCAGGATGGCGCGGCGGCGACGATGCGAGACCATGGCGCGCGACAATGCCGCAGGCGCGTTAAGGTCGGCTTAAGGACGGCGGCGCCGCCCGCGCAATAAAATGGCCGGGACGAGCCCGGCCATGACATCTTCTGACTTTGCGCGGCGGCCTAGATTCGCGTCCGGATTTCGTTGAGCACGAAATTGCCAAAACGCTTGGCACGGTTGCGCAGCACGCGCAGCGCACCCTGGTCGACGAAATAGGTCAGCAGGATCGAGTCGCGGGTCTTGACCCGGTTGTGCACCGGATCGGCCGAATGCCAGGTGTCGTCGCCGACCGCGAAGGCGTAGCCGGTGTTCGGGGCAAAGCGCATCTGCGCCTTCTTCGGCATCGAGCCATCGGCGAGCTTCTCGTGGAAGATGGTGCCGATGTCGGTGTTGGCGTCGTCCGCCGGCAGATAGAGCTGAACGGTGATGCCCTTCCAGCTCGTATCCGTGTGCGGCGGGATCAGGTAGCCGGGAACGTCGCGGGTCAGGATCGGGATCGGATACATCCCGACCGATGCGTGGCCCTCGCCGAACCGCTTCTTCAGGCCCGGCGCCAGGCGACGCATGAAGGCCTGCTTGACCGGCTCCGAGCACAACGCCCGGCCGACCACATCCCACAGCGCCTTCTTTTCCGGCGGCAGGTTGCGGATGTATTCCGGGAAGAGATCGATCTTCACCCGCGTATGCGTGCCGTCCTCGAGATCGAGACCCTTGCTGCGGCCATGCATCGGCCGGTAGTCCCGCGTCTGCGGCATCAGCGCCAGCATCTGGGCGTAGATGTCGTCCGGGAAGACGCGGTCGAACTCGAGATGGAAGAACGGCTTCTCGACCGCGCGCGCGGCGTCGACCGAAGCGGCAATGGATTCGGCAAGCCGCGCGATCATGCGCTGGCGATCGTGCCGGGCAAGACTCGTCGATTGGTCCATGGAATCACCCTGCGGTTCAGGCCGAGGTCGATCTGCAATTTGCGGGTATTCGCGCCCCGAGGCAAGGCGGGGCGCGCGGCGGCTAGCGTGCCGCCTTCAGCACGCCGCGACCGCCATAGCGCGCCTGATCGCCGAGTTCCTGCTCGATGCGCAACAGCTGATTGTACTTGGCCGTCCGGTCGGAGCGGGCGAGCGAGCCGGTCTTGATCTGCCCGCAATTGGTGGCCACCGCGAGGTCGGCGATCGTCGAATCCTCGGTCTCGCCGGAGCGGTGCGACATCACCGCGGTATAGGCCGCCTTGTGCGCCATCTCGACGGCGGCGAGCGTCTCGGTCAGCGAACCGATCTGGTTGACCTTGACCAGGATCGAGTTCGCCATGCCCTCGTCGATGCCCTGCGCGAGACGCTTGACGTTCGTCACGAACAGGTCGTCGCCGACGAGCTGGCACTTCGTCCCGATCTTGTCGGTCAGCGCCTTCCAGCCGGCGAAGTCGTCCTCGGCCATGCCGTCCTCGATCGACACGATCGGATAGCGGCCGACGAGATCGGCGAGGTACTGCGCCTGCTCGGCGCCCGAGCGTGTCTTGCCCTCGCCCTCGTAGACATATTTGCCGTCCTTGAAGAACTCGGTCGCGGCGCAATCGAGCGCCAGCATCACCTCTTCGCCGGGCTTGTAGCCGGCCTTCTCGATCGCCTGCATGACGAAGTCGAGTGCGGCCTCCGCCGATTTCAGGTTCGGCGCGAAGCCGCCCTCGTCGCCGACATTGGTGTTGTGGCCGGCCGCCTTCAGCGCCGACTTCAGCGTCTGGAAGACCTCGACGCCCATGCGCAGGCCTTCGGCGAAGCTTTCGGCGCCGGTCGGCATGATCATGAATTCCTGGAAGTCGATCGGATTGTCGGCGTGCGCGCCGCCATTGACGATGTTCATCATCGGCACCGGCAGGAGCCGCGCCGAGGTGCCGCCGACATAGCGATAGAGCGGCAGGCCGGAGGCCTCGGCCGCGGCCTTGGCGGTGGCGAGCGACACGCCGAGGATGGCATTGGCGCCGAGGCGCGCCTTGTTCGGCGTGCCGTCGAGATCGATCAGGGTCTCGTCGATCTGCACCTGCTCCTCGGCGTCCATGCCGCCGATGGCGTCGAAGATCTCGCCGTTGACGGCGTCGACCGCCTTGAGCACGCCCTTGCCGAGATACCGGCTCTTGTCGCCGTCGCGCAGTTCGACCGCCTCGTGCGCACCGGTGGAGGCGCCGGAGGGAACCGCGGCGCGGCCGCGCGATCCGTCCTCGAGCACCACGTCGACTTCGACGGTGGGATTGCCGCGGGAATCGAGGATTTCGCGGCCGATGATGTCGACGATAGCGGTCATGTGCGGGGTCCTGCTCGTGTTTTGCCGGGCTTCTACAGGATCGACGCCCCCCTTGTCATGCCCTGCCAAGGCAAGGCATGCAGTGCTTGAAAAAACCCACGATAAGCATCGATGGCAAAACGCAGATTACAGCTCGGCCGCCCGGCCACGATCCCCGCCTCGCCGGACCAGGCGGTGCTCGACCGCGTCCCGAACCCGCAGTCCGGGACGAACTACGTCGCCCGCTTCACGGTGCCGGAGTTCACCACGCTGTGCCCGATCACCGGCCAGCCCGATTTCGCGCATCTCGTCATCGACTATGTGCCGGGCCGGTTCCTGGTCGAATCGAAGTCGCTGAAGCTCTACCTCGCCAGCTTCCGCAACCACGGCGCCTTCCATGAGGATTGCACCGTGGCCATCGGCCGGCGGCTCGTATCGCTGCTCAAGCCGAAATGGCTCAGGATCGGCGGCTACTGGTATCCGCGCGGCGGTATCCCCATCGACGTGTTCTGGCAGGCCGGCAAATTGCCCAAGGACGTCTGGGTGCCGGATCAGGGCGTCGCGCCCTATCGCGGCCGCGGCTAGACCGCGGCGGGATCGCGCCGCAGCCACTGCGCGCAGGTCAGGCCGACGGCGACGAGCACCGCCGCGCCGAGGATGAGCAGCGGCCCGATGCCGAGGCTGCTCGACAGGCCGGCGCCGTAGACCGCCGGCCCTACCGCCTGGCCGAGGAAGAAGAAGAACGAGTGCAGCGCCATCGCCGCGCCGCGTCCGCTCGGCGCCAGTTCGCTGGCGTAGATCTGGATGACGGCGTGCAGCATGTAGAAGCCGAAGCCGAGCACCAGGAAATTGGCGAACTCGATCGGCCAGGGCAGCATGGCCGCGATCACCAGCAGGCAGAGGCCCATGACGACGCCGCCGAGCCGCATCAGCCAGCGCTCGCCGAACAGCGGCAGGATGCGCGACACCAGCACGCCGTAGAGCGCGCCGCCGACGCCGAAGCCGGCCAGCACCACGCCGGCGATCGAGGCGCGCGTTTCGCCGGCATTGTGCAGCATGGTCGCGATGTGCGGGAACACGCCGTACATGAACAGCGCCTCGAGGAAGACGGCGCCGAAACAGATCTTGGCCAGCGGATTGCGGAAAATCGTCGCGTAGTTCGCCATCGTCGAAGCGAGGTCGAAGCGGCCGGCGGTTTCCTTGATGCCGCGGAAGCCCGGCACGGCCACCGCGAGCACCAGCATGCCGAAGCCGCCGAGGACGAAGAATACGCCGCGCCAGCCGACCAGGTCGCTGAGAATTCCGGCGATGGTGGCCCCGAGCAGATTGCCGGTCATGATTGCAAACAGGAGACGACCCATGGCCACCTGCCGCTCGGCAACCGGCACCATGTCGCCGACAAGGGCGAAGGCGATCGGCACCACGCCGCCGGCCGCCATGCCGGCGACCATCCGTGCCCCGACCAGCACGTCGAAGCGCTGCGCCATCCCGCACACGACGGTCGCTGCCGCCACGCCGAGCAGACAGACGAGCATCAGCCGCACCTTGCTCATCATGTCGCCGAGCGCGCCGAGGAAGGGCTGCACCAGGGCGTAGGGCAAGCTGAAGGCGGAGGTCAGCAGCGCCGCGGTGGCCGGTTCGACGCCGAGGCCGAAGGCGATCTGCGGGATCACCGGGTCGGTCGAGCGCATGAAGAGGGAACTGGCGAAGACGATGACCGCGATGAGATTGAGGGTCCGGATCATGCGGTGCGTTGGGACCGGATCAGGCTTTAGCCAGCCGGTCGAACTCAACGAGCCTGCGCAGAAGCGGCTCCATGTCCTTGAGCGGCAGCATGTTCGGCCCGTCGGACGGGGCCCTGTCCGGGTCCGGATGGGTCTCGATGAAGATGCCGGCGACGCCGACCGCGACGGCCGCCCGCGCCAGGACCGGCACGAACTCGCGTTCGCCGCCCGAGGAGGTCCCCTGCCCGCCCGGCTGCTGCACCGAATGGGTGGCGTCGAAAATCACCGGCGCGCCGGTGCGCGCCAGGATCGGCAGCGCCCGCATGTCGGAGACGAGGGTGTTGTAGCCGAAGGACGCGCCGCGTTCGGTCACCAGCACATTGGCGTTGCCGGCGCCGGTGATCTTGGCGACGACGTTGGTCATGTCCCAGGGCGCGAGGAATTGCCCCTTCTTGACGTTGACGACCTTGCCGGTCGCCGCCGCCGCGACGAGCAGATCGGTCTGCCGGCACAGGAAGGCCGGGATCTGCAGCACGTCGACCGCCTCGGCCACGGCAGCGCACTGATCCGCCTCGTGCACGTCGGTCAGCACCGGCAGGCCAAGCGTCGCACGGATCTCGGCGAACACCGGCGCCGCGGCTTTCAGGCCGACGCCGCGCGCCGAGCCCGCCGAGGTGCGGTTCGCCTTGTCGAACGAGGTCTTGTAGACGAGGCCGATGCCGACGCGGGCGGCGATCTCCTTCAGCGCCGCGGCGGTCTCGAGCGCATGCGCCCGGCTCTCCATCTGGCAGGGGCCGGCGATCAGCGCGAGCGGCAGGGCATTGCCGAAGCGCACGGCGCCGACGGTCACGACGGATTTCGGTGTCACGGTGCTCAAAGGATACCTCGCGGGGCGCGACCATGCGGCGGCGCGTCCGCCCGGTCAACCGGCCGGCGCGAACAGCAGCGTTGCGCCGTGCCCGGACGCCGCAGGCACGACCAGCGCGCCGGCGGCATGGCGAACGGCGATGCCGGCCGCGCCGAACCGTGCCCGTGTCGCAGCCGGATTGGGCGTCGCGAAACGCAATGCGGCGAGCCGCGCGCCGCCCTCCGTGTCGGGCGCCGGGACGCCGTAGCGCCGCACGAAATCGGACCCGGTCATGACCTCGATCGCCCCGCGCGGCAGCGCGATCACGTAACCCGCGCCCTCCTCGCGCACGCGCGCCGCGCCGGTGAAGGCAAGCAGCATGTCGCGATGGGCGGCGGGCTCGTCGGCGACGACAACGATGTTGGCAATGCCGACGACACCGTTGGCGTGCGTCTGGAACGCTGGGTTCCAGAAGTTCTCGGGATAGTGCTGCTGGCAGGTGGCGAAATGGATGGCCGGCGCGCGGCGATCCTCGGCGAAGGCCAGTGAGAAGCCGACCCTGACCGTGCTTCCGTCCGGGCGTTTCGCTTCGCGCTCGAACCGCAGGGTGTCGGAGGCGGCGATGCCGGAGACGCGGAAATCGGCGACGTCGTGCCCGGAATCCTTCGATTCCAGGATGACCATCGACAGTCCCTCATGGGCGGCGGCGAAGTCGCGGTTGTAGACCGCGAACAACTGGGAGATGCCGTCGTCGCCGAGCTTGTCCGGCTCGACGAAAGCCACGAGCTCGATGAAACAGCCCGGGAACTGCACGATGTGGTTATGCGTGCCCCAGGGATGTCTGTTGCGGGCCCCGACCGTGAAGCCGAGCCGGCGGTAGAGCTCGGCCGCGCCATCGAGATCGCGCACGGCATGAACGATGTGGTCGAGGCCTCGTGCCATGGTCACCCCTTGCTCGGGCGCGCATCATGGCAAATCGATCCGTGAAACGGAAACGACCATGGGCCGCGCGCCGCTGGACGCACGAACCATGGCCGTCGTTTGCGCGATTCGCGAGTGCGCTGGTGCGAGGCGCGCTTCCTGTGGCGTTGCACGGCCCTGGACGCGGCCGCGCACGGTGCCATGTAGCCGTAGAAGCCCTCGCCGCCGTCGGTCGACACCTGGCACAGGCCGGCGCGCTGGATCTCGCCGTCGCCGCACCGGCGTAAACCGGCGGTAGCCGTCAAATTGCAATTCGTAGCGGCGCCGTAGCGCGCCGTCGCCGAATTGATAAACGGGAGAAAGCCGTACCGGACTACTTCACCGCCGAGAAGGACGTCGGCTGCAGAAACGTATTGGCGATATTGGCCACGATGGCGCCGTCCTTCTCGGTCTCGGCGCGCGTCGCAATCCAATCCGGATCGGACTGGAACGCATTCCATTTCTGCTCGCGCTCGCCCATCGATTCCCAGGCGAGCATGTAGGTCAGTTCCTGGTTCGAGCTGCCGACGGCCGTGGTCCAGAAACCTGCCTGGCGGATGCCGTGCCGCTTCCACAGTGCGAGCGTGATCGTCTCGAAGCGCTTCAGCACCGCCGGCAGGCGGCCGGGCACGGCGCGATAGACCCGCAATTCATAGATCATCTCTCTCCCCCGATTTCCGCTCGTATGGACGCCGCACGGACGACGCCGCGTCCGATCACACCAGCCGGCTCCGCTCCATCGCCGCGCCGATGAAGGAGGCGAACAGCGGATGCGGCTCGAATGGCCGCGACTTGAGCTCGGGGTGGAACTGCACGCCGATGAACCAGGGATGGTCCTCGTATTCCACGATCTCCGGCAGGATGCCGTCGGGCGACATGCCGGAGAAACGCATGCCGTGCTGCTCGAGCCGGTCCTTGTAGGCGGTATTCACCTCGTAGCGATGGCGGTGGCGCTCGGAAATTTCGGTGCCGCCATAGATCTGGGCTACGCGGCTGCCGCGCGTCAGCACGGCATCGTAGGCGCCGAGCCGCATGGTGCCGCCAAGGTCGCCGCCGGCGGCCCGCTTCTGCAATTCGTTGCCCCTGAGCCATTCGGTCATCAGGCCGACAACCGGCTCCGGCGTCGGCCCGAACTCGGTCGAGTTGGCCTCGGCGATACCGCAGAGATTGCGCACCGCTTCGATGCAGGCCATCTGCATGCCGAAGCAGATGCCGAAATAAGGCACCTGCCGCTCGCGCGCGAATTGCGCCGCGCGGATCTTGCCTTCGGCGCCGCGCTGGCCGAAGCCGCCGGGCACGAGGATGCCGTTGACGTGCTCGAGGAACGGCGCCGGGTCCTCGTTCTCGAACACCTCCGACTCGATCCAGTCGAGATTGACCTTGACCTTGTTGGCGATGCCGCCGTGCGACAGGGCCTCGATCAGGGATTTGTAGGCATCCTTCATGCCGGTGTACTTGCCGACGACGGCGATGGTGACATCGCCTTCCGGATTGCGGATGCGCTCGTTGATGAGCCGCCAGCGCTCGAGATCGGCCGGCTGCTTCGGCTCGATACCGAAGGCCGCGAGCACCTCGGCGGCGAGCCCCTGCGCCGAATAGGCTTCCGGCACGGCGTAGATGTTGTCGACGTCGCGCGCCTCGATGACGGCGCTTTCGCGCACGTTGCAGAACAGAGCGAGCTTGCGCCGCTCGCCTTCCGGAATCGGCCGGTCGGTGCGGCAGAGCAGGATGTCCGGCTGGATGCCGATCGAGCGCAGCTCCTTGACCGAATGCTGCGTCGGCTTGGTCTTCAGTTCGCCGGCGCTCGGGATGAAGGGCAGCAGCGTCAGATGGATGTAGACCGCGTGGTTGCGCGGCAGGTCGTTGCCCATCTGGCGGATGGCTTCGAAGAACGGCAGGCCCTCGATGTCGCCGACCGTGCCGCCGACCTCGCACAGCACGAAGTCGAAGCCCTCGTTGCCGTCGCGGATGAAATCCTTGATGGCGTTGGTGACGTGCGGGATCACCTGGATCGTGGCGCCGAGATAGTCGCCGCGCCGCTCCTTGGTCAGGATGTCCTGGTAGATGCGGCCGGTGGTGATGTTGTCCTGGCGGGTCGCCGGCCGCCCGGTGAAGCGCTCGTAATGGCCGAGGTCGAGATCGGTCTCGGCACCGTCATCGGTAACGAAGACCTCGCCGTGCTGGTACGGCGACATCGTGCCGGGATCGACGTTGAGATAGGGGTCGAGCTTGCGAAGGCGGACCTTGTAGCCGCGGGCCTGCAGCAGCGCGCCGAGGGCCGCCGATGCCAGACCTTTCCCGAGTGAGGAGACCACGCCGCCGGTGATGAAGATGTACCGCGCCATGGGACCTAACCTTTAGCCTCCGCGAATCGATTCGACGAGCGTGAAAAACGAAGAGCGGCTTTGCGTCTGTGATCTGTGGACAAAACCGCCGCAAATTCCGAACGTTGCAACGCGAACCTCACGTCATATCGCAATGAAGAAGGGCCGGTCACCCGGCCCTTCCGAAGATGTCTATTTCGACTGCGGCACCGTCGGCCCGCTTGGGGCGGCCGGCGCGGCAGGCGCCGGTGCCGGCGCCGGTTTGCCGCCGAGTTGGTTGAGCAGGCCGCCCTGGCCGCCGAGCGGCGGCACGCTGCCGGGCTCCGCAGGGGCCTGCGTCGGCGCCGACGAGCCGCCGCCGATGATCGAGGTCGGGCGGCGATCCATGCCGGCGAGGATCGACAGGATCAGGCTGGTGACGAAGAACAGGCCCGCCAGGATGGCGGTGGCGCGGGTGAGCACGTTGGCCGTGCCGCGGCTGGTCATGAAACCGCCGCCGCCGCCGATGCCGAGGCCGCCGCCTTCCGAGCGCTGCAGCAACACGACGCCGATCAGCGCGAGCACCAGCATCAAATGGATGACAATGACAACGTGCTGCATGAGGGCCCAGAATCCGTTCGAACCAGTTCACCCGGGCGGATGCCCGAGCCGGTCATTCCCGCTCCATATAGGGAGGCGCGGCGGTCTCTACACGATCGAAACCGCTTTTTCCACCCTCGTCGGCGCCTACCGATAGGCGGCCGCGATCCCCAGGAAATCGTCCGCCTTCAGGCTGGCGCCGCCGACCAGCGCCCCGTTCACATGCGGAACAGCCATCAGTTCCGTGGCATTCGAGGGCTTCACCGAGCCGCCATAGAGAATCCGGACGGCAGCGCCTTCCGGCCCAAGGCCGCCGACGAGCCGCTCGCGGATGAAGGCGTGGACCAGGGCGACGTCTTCCGCGGTCGGGGTCAGCCCGGTCCCGATCGCCCAGACCGGCTCGTAGGCGACGACCAGATCGGCCGCGGACGCCCCGTCCGGCAGGGAGCCGGCGAGCTGGCGGCCGACCACGTCGAGGGTCTTGTCCGCTTCGCGCTCGGCCCGCGTCTCGCCGACGCAGACGATCGCGGTCAACCCGGCGCGGCCGGCCGCCTGCGCCTTGGTGCGGACCTGCTCATCGCTCTCGTGGTGATCGGTGCGGCGCTCGGAGTGGCCGACGATGACCGCGCTCGCGCCGGCGTCGGCCAGCATCTCTGCGGCGATATCGCCGGTATGGGCGCCCGAGGCCTTGGCGTGGCAGTCCTGACCGCCGATGGCCACCGCCGAGCCGCGCGCCGCCTCAGCGAAAGCGGCAACCAGGGTTGCCGGCGGGCACACCATCAGGTCCGCTCTGCCGGAGAGCACCCCGGCACCGGCCATGATCTTGCGCAGCTCGCCGACCGAGCTGCGCAGGCCGTTCATTTTCCAGTTGCCCGCAACCAGCGGGCGCAGGTCCGTCGCCGCCATATCGATGAATCCCCTTTTCTGTGCGGTTAGCAGAGGCGCGGGTGCGGCGCCAGAGCCGATCCCTCTTGTGTTGCAGGGCGTTAAACGGCGGCTTAAAAGAACCCGGTCTCCCGTCAAGCACCGGAACTTCAGACAGGACGAAGTCGCGCGCCCATGCTCCGCAACATCCACAAAGCCTCCTCGACCTGGCTCGGCAAGATCATCATGGCCGTGATCATGGGCTTCCTTGTCATCAGCTTCGCGGTCTGGGGCATCGCCGACATTTTCCGCGGCGGCTTCGGCCAGAACGAGGTCGCCAGCGTCGGCAGCACCGACATCTCGATCGACCAGTTCCGGCAGTTCTACAACGACCGCCTGCAGCAGCTGTCCCGCCAGGCCGGCCGCCCGATCACCCCCGACCAGGCCCGCGCCCTCGGCCTCGACCGCCAGTTGCTCGGCCAGATGGTCGCGCAGGTGACCCTGGACGAGCAGGCGCGCAGGCTCAACCTCGGCCTGTCCAACGAGCAGATCGCCAAGCAGATCACCGAGGACCCGAACTTCAAGGGCCCGAGCGGACAGTTCGACCGCAACCGGTTCGAGCAGGTGATCCGCGACGCCGGCTACACCGAACAGCGTTTCGTCGCCGAGCAGCGCAGCGTGCTCTTGCGCCGGCAGATCGCCCAGACGGTCGGCGGCGACGTCGCCGTGCCGACCGCGGCGATGGAGGCGATCAACCGCTTCCAGAACGAGCGTCGCGACATCGACTTCCTCGTGCTCGGGCCGGCGCAGGCGGGCGAGATCGCCAAGCCCACCGACGAGCAGCTCGCCAAGTATTTCGACGAGCGCAAGGCGACGTTCCGTGCCCCGGAATACCGCAAGGTGACGCTGCTGCCGCTGTCGCCGGCCGAGCTCGCCAAGCCGGACGCGGTCAGCGACGCCGATGCGCAGACCTATTTCGATCAGCACCGCGACCAGTACGGCACGCCGGAAAAGCGCGAGCTGCATCAGATGGTGTTCCCCGATGAGGCCCAGGCGGCGGCCGCGCGCGAGGAGATCGCCAAGGGCAAGAGCTTTGCCGACGTCGCCAAGGATCGCGGGCTCAAATCCTCCGACGTCGATGTCGGCGTCGTGACCAAGAAGCAGATCATCGACCCGGCCGCCGCCGAGGCCGCCTTCTCGCTGCCGGTCAACGAGGTCAGCCAGCCGGTCAAGGGCCGCTTCGGCGCCCTGCTCCTGCTCGTCACGAAGATCGAGCCCGGCTCGCAGCAGTCCTTCGACGCCGTCAAAGCGCAGATCAAGCAGACGATCGCCGAGACGCGCGCGCGCTCGTCGATCAACGACCTGCGCGACAAGGTCGAGGACGAACGGGCGAGCGGCGCGACGCTGCCGGAGACGGCCAAGAAGCTCGGCCTCAAGTCGATCACCGTCGACGCCGTCGACCGCTCCGGCCGCGGCCCCGACGGCAAGCCGGTGCCGGTCATGCTCGGCTTTCCGCAGAACCTGCTGACGTCGGTGTTCTCGACCGACGTGGGCGTCGACAACGAGGCCTTGCAGCTGCCGAACGGAGGCTTCCTCTATTACGACGTCTCCGGCATCACGCCGTCGCGCGAACGCAAGCTCGACGAGGTCAAGGCCGAGGTCGAAACGCGCTGGCACGACGACCAGGTGGCGCAGGCGCTCAAGACGAAATCCGACGCCATGCTCGGAGCGCTCAAGGGCGGCGCGACCTTCGAGAAGGTCGCCGCCGACGATGGCGTGGCCGTGCAGAAGGCGATCGACCTGCAGCGCGGCAAGGCGGCGCCGAATGTGCCCGCCTCGGTGGTCGACGACGTGTTCAAGACCGCCAAGGACGCTGCCGGCAGCGCCGAGGGTCAGGCCGACACCCAGCGTTACGTCTTCCGTGTGACGCAGGTCACCGACCCGGCGCTCGACGCCAGCGCGGTCAACGTGCAGCAGATCAAGAGCCTGCTGCAGAACGCCTATTCGGACGATCTCGTCGGCGAATACCTGGCGCGGCTCGAAAACGAGTTCAACGTGAAGATCAACCAGTCCGCGCTCAGTCAGGTCGTCGGCGGCACGACCGAACAATAGTCATGCAGATCGAGCCGTCGCAGGACGACTTCGCGGCGCGCTATGCGCGCGGCGAGGCGCAGGTGGTGTGGACGACGCTCGTCGCCGACCTGGAAACCCCTGTCTCCGCCTTCCTCAAGCTAGGCGGCGGCAAGGCGATGAGCTTCCTGCTCGAGTCGGTCGAGGGCGGCGCCGTGCGCGGCCGCTATTCGATCATCGGGCTGGAGCCGGACGTCGTCTGGCGCTCGCAGGACGGCAAGGCGTCGATCAACCGTCGCGCGCGCTCGAGCGCCGACGCCTTCGAGGCCTGCGCCGAACCGCCGCTTGCCGCGCTGCGCGCGCTGATCGCGGAAAGCCGCATCGCCCTGCCCGACGCCCTGCCGCCGATGGCCGCCGGCGTGTTCGGCTATCTCGGCTACGACATGGTGCGGCAGATGGAGCACCTGCCGGCGGACAAGCCCGACCCGGTCGGCATCCCCGACGCGGTCATGGTGCGGCCGACTCTGGTCGTCGTGTTCGATGCGGTCAAGGACGCGATGACCGTGGTGACACCGGTGCGTCCCGAGCGCGGCGTCGACGCGAAGGCGGCACTCGCGCGTGCCATGGAGCGTCTCGCCGGCGTGGTCGACGCCCTCGACAAGCCGCTCGACAAGTCGCTTGCCGAATACGACGGCGGCCCGCTCGAGGTGCCGCCGCAGTCGAACACCACGCCGGACGAATACCGGGCGATGGTCGCGCGGGCGAAGGACTACATCGCCGCCGGCGACGCCTTCCAGATCGTGCTGGCGCAACGCTTCGAGGCGCCGTTCGCGCTGCCGCCGTTTTCGCTCTACCGGGCGCTGCGCCGCACCAACCCGTCGCCCTATCTCTACTTCCTCGACTTCGGCGGCTTCGCGATCGCCGGCTCGAGCCCCGAGATCCTGGTGAAGGTGTCGCACGACGTCGTCACCATCCGCCCGATCGCCGGCACGCGCCCGCGCGGCGCCACGCCGCACGAGGACAAGGCGCTGGAAGACGAACTGCTGGCCGATCCGAAGGAGCGCGCCGAGCATCTGATGCTGCTCGACCTCGGCCGCAACGATGTCGGCCGCGTGGCGAAGATCGGCACCGTGACGGTCACCGATCAGTTCTTCGTCGAGCGCTACAGTCACGTCATGCACATCGTCTCCAATGTCGAGGGCAGGCTCGACCCGAAACACGATGCGCTCGATGCGCTCGCCGGCGGCTTTCCCGCCGGCACCGTGTCCGGCGCGCCGAAGGTGCGGGCGATGCAGATCATCGACGAGCTGGAGAAGGACAAGCGCGGCCTCTATGCCGGCTGTGTCGGCTATTTCTCCGCCGCCGGCGAGATGGACACCTGCATCGTGCTGCGCACCGCGCTCGTCAAGGACGGCAAGATGTATGTGCAGGCCGGCGCCGGCATCGTCGCCGATTCCAATCCGGCGGCCGAGCAGCAGGAGTGCGTCAACAAGGCGAAGGCCTTGTTCCGCGCGGCGGAAGAGGCCCGCCGTTTCGCGAGCGCCGCCAAGCGCGGGCAGTAAAGACGAGCCGATCGACCGCGAGCCGGCTCGCGCGGCGCCGGCTCACGACAACCAGCCCATCGCCGCGCCGGCGAGGATGACGACACCGAGCAGGAAGCGATAGGCGACGAAGGGCCAGCTCGAGAAACGCTCGAGGATGCGCATCAGGCCCCAGATCGCGAAGAAGGCCGAGATCGAAGCCACGATCAGGCCGACGGCGAGCACCGACCAGCCGTGCGCGCTCAAATGGATCTTGTGCAGCTCGTAGATCTCTTTCAGGCCGGCGAGCGTGATCGCCGGCACGCCGAGCAGGAACGAGAACCGCGCCGCCTCCTCGCGCTTGAAGCCGAGCGCGAGCGCGCCGGTCAGCGTCGAGCCCGAGCGCGACACGCCGGGGATCAGCGCGCCGACCTGGGCG
>Ga0187815_10000482_pt1 | contig 19332 bp, 15 predicted proteins | sample NC_S_5_FD_132962 | JGI IMG/M metagenome (GOLD analysis project Ga0187815, IMG submission 132962) | Wetland sediment microbial communities from Neuse River Estuary, North Carolina, USA - ASW-S_5 | ecosystem: Environmental > Aquatic > Freshwater > Wetlands > Sediment | place: USA: North Carolina...
CAGCGAGGAGATCGGCGCCAGCGAGTTGTTGAGCTCGTGGCTGATCACCCGGATCACCCGCTTCCAGGTCGCCACCTCCTGCCGCGACAGCTCGCGCGTCATGCGCCGGAACAGGTGCAGCCGGTGCGGCCGGCCCTGCAGGCGGAACGCGCGCTGGGACAGGTGGAAGGTTTCCTCGCTGCCGTCCATCTCCACGCTCAGCAGCGCGTCCTCGCCGCTTTCCACCGCGCGCGACAGCGCCTCCGGCGCCTCGGTCAGCAGTTCGGCGAAGTCCAGCCCGTTGAGGCTCTTGCCCTCGTTGAACAGGTGGCGCGAGGCGATGTTGGAGTACACCACGCGGCCGCTGCCGTCGGTGAGCACCAGCGCCACCGGCGTGTTCTGCACCACCGTCTCCAGCAGCAGCTCGCGCTGCACCAGGTGCTGGCGCTGTTCGCGCAGGGTCTGGCCCAGCGCGTTGTGCATGCGGATCAGCTCGCCCAGCTCGTCGCTGCGCCGCGCCGCGATGGAAAAGCTGAAGTCGCCGTCACGGTAGCTCGCCACCGCGCCTTCCAGGGCACGCAGCAGGCGGCTCAGCGGCGACATCACCAGGTGGGCCAGCCACCAGGCCAGCGGCAACAGCACCAGCGCGCTGACCACCAGGCCGCCGTACACGCCCAGTTGCGCCGGCGTGCGCAGCGACACCGACAGATCCTTGTGCAACCAGTCGAACAGTTGCGGCAGCGGCCACTGGGTCAGGCCCACGTAGACCAGCGCACCGGCCACCGCGGCCACCGCGAGCAGCAGGGTCAGCCGGGCCTGCAGCGAAAACAGGCGGCGCCACATCAGCGGCGCCCCGCGCTGCGCGACGCCGGATTCAGCGGCATGCGGGATCCTGCGGCGTCTGCGCGCAGACGACCGGCGGCTTGCCGTCCTGCCAGGGGCGCGGCGTACCCATCACCGCGTTCTGGTCGTTGGCACGCGGCGGCGGCGGCTCCTCCTCCCAGGTCTTGCGCTCGCTCTCGAACTTGAACGGCGATGGCCTGGCCGCCGCATCGCGGTTGGGCAAGCTGCGACCATGCGCGGTGGCGGCGGTGGCTGCAGGACGGTTCCACGCATCGTCCTGCCCGCTGGCCGCGGGTACAGCCGTCTGCGCCACCGCCGAAAAGGCCAGCAGGCAGAGCGGAGGGAAAATGAGGCTTCGGATTCGCATGTTGACCCCTGAACGACCCATCCGGCGTCTGTCGATATTTAAGGATGATGCGGCTTTCGACCACATCACCGAGCACCTACGGGCACTCCGGCTTCATCGCCGAAACCTTGCACTCCACCCCGGGGCGCCCGTACTGCACCAGGGTGTGGTTGGTCATCTTGTGCTGCTCTGCCACGACGCGCGCCACGCCCTGCCCCATCTGCCGTGCCAAGCGCGCACCAGGGCCATCGCCATCCTTGAAATGGAACTGGACCCTGCCGGCCACGGCGGCTTCCGTGTCTCCCGGCAGGCGCGGATGCTGCACAACCGGCGCAACCATCGACTGTGCGCAGGCGCCCGCGCAGAACAGGAAGAGCAACACCGCCGGCAATATCCGATGATTCATGTCTGCTCCATTGGCGACCGTGAAAACCCGACACCCGACCGTGCGCAGTTATACCGTACCTATGCCGTCAGCCCGTAGCGCTCCATGCGCCGGTACAGCGCCTGGCGCGACAGGCCCAGCACCTGCGCGGCACGGCTCACCACGCCCTCGGCCTGGTGCAGCGCACCCTCCACCGCCTCGCGGCTGGGCTCGTCGAGGTTGCGCGCCGCCGCCGGGGCGACCTGCGGCAGGTTGAGCAGCTCCGGCGTGATCGGCTTGCCGCCGGCCAGCAGCGCGGCACGCTCGATCGCGTTCTTCAGCTCGCGCACGTTGCCCGGCCAGGGATAGGCCAGCAGCGCTTCGCGCGCGGCATCGCCCAGCGTGGCGCGGTCGGCGAGGAAGTGCTCGGCCAGCGGCAGCACGTCGTCGATGCGATCGGCCAGCGGCGGCAGGTTCACCTCGATCACGTTGAGGCGGTAATAGAGGTCTTCGCGGAACGTGCCGGCGCGGATCATCGCCTTGAGGTCGGCATTCGTCGCGCTCAACACGCGCACCTTGGCGTGCCGCGTCTTGCCGGAGCCGAGGCGCTCGAACTGGCCGGTTTCCAGCACGCGCAGCAGCTTCATCTGGCCCGGCAGCGGCAGGTTGCCGATCTCGTCGAGGAACAGCGTGCCGCCGTCGGCCAGCTCGAAGCGGCCCTCGCGCGCCTTGTTCGCGCCGGTGTAGGCGCCGGCGTCGGCGCCGAACAGCTCGGCCTCGATCAGCTCGCCCGGCAGCGCGCCGCAGTTCACCGCCACGAACGGACCCTTCTTCACCAGCGAGTTCGCGTGCACGATCGCCGCGATGCGCTCCTTGCCCGCGCCATTCGGCCCAGTGATCAGGATCGGCACCTCGGCGCGCGCCACCTGGCAGGCCAGCTCCAGCGTGCGCGCCATCGCCTCGGAGGCGAACACGAGGCCGTCCAGCTCGTAGGTGCTCTGCAGCACCTCGCGACGGCGGCGGCGCTCGCGCCGCGCGCGGCTCACCTCGCGGGTGGATTCGGAGAGCTCCAGCAGGTTCTCCACCGTGGCCAGCAGCTTGTGGTCGTCCCAGGGCTTGGCAAGGTAGTCGGCGGCGCCGGCCTTCACCAGCTCCACCGCGGTCTCCAGGTGCGTCCACGCGGTGAGCAGGATCACCGGCAGGTCGGGGTGCCGCTCGCGGATCGCCCGGAACAGCTCCACGCCCTCCTCGCCCGAGGTGGTGTCGGCGGTGAAGTTCATGTCCTGGATCACCACGTCCACCCGCTCGCGCTCCAGCGCGGCCAGGCCTTCGGCCTGGTTCAGCGCCACCAGCGGGCGGATGTCGTGCAGCGACAGCAGCAGCGACAGCGCCTCGCCCACGGCGGGGTTGTCGTCGACGATCAGTACGGTACGCATGGGTTTCCTGCACATGTCCGCATGGATGCGGCTCCGGTTGAAAAGGTTGCCATGACCATCGGCCTACGTACACGAAAATTTCCGCGCATCACACGCTGCGCGTCGCCACCACCGGGGGCACCTGCGCGGCGCGCAACGCCGGGCCGAGCACGGCGAGCTGGCCGAGCAGCAGCATCAGCAGCGCGCCGAACGGCAGGTAGTGCCACGGCAGGCGGGTCAGCTCGTAGTGGCGCATCAGCCACAGGTTGATGCCGTAAGCGCAAGCGAGGCCGAGCAGCACGCCGACACCGACCACCAGCAGGTTTTCCAGTTGCAGCTCGTGCAGGATGTGCTCGCGACGTGCGCCGAGCGCGCGACGGATGCCGATCTGCCGCGTGCGTTGCTGCACCCAGTAGCTGGTCATGCCCATGATGCCGACCAGGGCCACCAGCAGCACGATCAGGCTGACGCCGGAGAGCAGCCACACGGCGGCCTTGGGCTGGGCCAGCATGGTTTCGCGCATTTCGGCGTAGGTATGGTAGTTCGGATCGACGCCCTGGATCATGTTCGGGCCCAGCTCGCGCTGCACCACGGCCTTGACCGCCTTGAGCACGCCGGCCACCTCCGCCGTCGAGCGCACGCGCACGCCGAAGATCGGCACCGGCCAATCCGTCGGCGTGCCGGGGAACAGCATGCTGTAGTCGATACTCGCGCGGCTGTCCTGACCAAACGCGTTGCGCATCAGGTGCGCGACCACGCCGACCACGGTGCGCCGCCCGGCATCCGCCTGTTCACCGATGCGTATCACCTGCCCCAAGGCATGACCGTCGGGAAACAGACGGTTCGCGAGTGCCTGCGTGATGATGGTCGGCCCGTCGGTCCCCACGCCCACCCCCTTGTAGACCACCGCATCCTCTCTGGCGCTGAAATCGCGCCCGGCCACCAGCTTGAGCCCCAGCGTGTCGCGCAGGCGATCACCAAGATAGATGGCCGCGCTGGCCTTGATGCGCTTGTCTTCGGTGAGGACGGTGCCGTTCATCTCCGCCGTGGTCTGCATCGGCCACGACGCGGCCAGGCTCGCCGACGTCACGCCGGGGATGGCGCCCAGCTCCGCCTCCGACTGGCGCAGCGTGCTCACCGGCCACGGATTGCCGCGCGGCGCGATACCCCACGCCACCACCAGTTGCTGCGGCTGCGCCACGCCATCGGGCGTGAGGATGGGCACCAGCTTCTGCTGCAACAGGAACAGCGCGTTGCAGGCGATGGCACAGGCCAGCGCCACCTGCAACACCACCAGCAGCGGCATCATGCGATGGTGCAGCAAGGGTTTGACGGTGTGTCGCATGGATATCTCCCTCAACCCAGCTTGATCTGCAACGCCGGCGGCAGCCGGCACACGCGCCACGCCGGCAGGATGCCGACCACCAGCCCCACGGCCAGCGACAGCACGAACAGCGCGGCGAACACGCCGGGGCTGAACTTCGCCGCCTCGGCGTAGCCCACCGGTTGCATGCGCACGATCCACAGCCCCAGCCAGGTCAGCGGCAAGGCCAGCACGCCGCCGAGCAAACCGAGCACGCCGGTTTCCACCAGGTGCTGCACGAACACGGTGCGCTTCGACGCACCCAGCGCGCGGCGGATCGCCACGTCGCCCTGCCGGCGCAGGAAGCGCGCTGCCAGCAGACCCGCCACGTTGATCAGGCACAACAGCAGGAAGGCGCCGGCCAGTAGCAGGTTCAGCCGCACGTCGTCGGGCACCACATGGTTCAACGTCAGCCAGGCCCGCGTGCCGAACAGCTTCGCCTGCGGCGGATACACGAAACGCCCGGCGTCTTGCTGCGCGTTCGCATAGCCGGCGAGGAACTCACCGTAACCGGTCACCGCCGACGGCGTGTCCAGCCGCAGCCAGGTCTCGATCCAGCGGCACTGCGCCACCGCGGCGGACTGGAAGCTGGCCACCGGCGCGCCCTTGCCGCACTCTCCGGCGAGGAACGGCCCCACGCCGGCATCCAGCGCCGCCTGCGCGGGCACGAAGAACTCCGCCTTCTGGCCGATTACCGTGCCCGGGTTCTGCTGCACTTCGATCATCTGCACACGCGGGTTCCACGGCTCGCTCACGCCGATCACGCGGAAGCTGTGCGTACCGAGCGTCACGCTGCGGCCCACCGCGTCCTGCGTGCCGAACAGCTTCTGCGCGACCTCGGTGTCGATCACCACCACCGGCGTGGCGGCGGTTTGCTCGGCCTCCGTCCAAGGTCGACCGTAGCGCAGCGCCACGCCGAAGGTCTGCAACACCGGGCCATAGGCCATCAACCCGTAAGCCTGCGCCGACTGCTTGCCGGCCGGCCGGCCAAACGTGGTCAGGCTGTTCGCCACCGCCACCTGTTGCCGGGCGTGGCGCGCATCCACCAGCGCCTTCGCGTCGGCAAACTTCAGCAGGCTGTCCGGCCGCTTGTAGTCGGGGCTGTCCTTGTCCACCGCCTCGCGCGCATCCATCGTCGCCACGTACAGGTGCGCGCTGATGCCAGGCAAGGGTTCGCCCGAGAGCGCGCCGAAGATTGTCATCGCCGTCATGGTCGACGCGATGCCGATGGCCATGGTCAGCACCAGCAGCCCCACCATGGCAAGGTTCTGCCGGCAGCGCCGCCAGGCCAGGCGAAGGTAGTAATCAAACATCCATCCTCTCCTTGAATGAACTCCCGTCTACCGCTCGCGAAGGCAGGGAAAAACTCATACGCTGCGCGTCGCCACCACCGGGGGCACCTGCGCGGCGCGCAGCGCCGGCGACAGCACCGAAAGCTGCCCCAGCCCCCACAGCGCCAGCGCGCCGGCCGGCAGGTACCACAGCGGCAGGCGCGGCAGTTCGTAGCGGGTCATCAGCACCAGGTTCAGCACCACCGCCAGCAGCGCGCCCAGCACCACACCGGCAGTGACGATCAGGAAGTTCTCGGCCTGGAAGTAGTGCAGGATGTCGCCGCGCGTGGCACCTATCGCACGGCGGATGCCGATGCTGCGCGTGCGCTGCTGCACCCAGAAGTTCGCCAGCCCGGCGATGCCCAGCGCGGTGACGAACAGCAGGCCCAGCGCCGCGGCCACGAGCAGGCCGATCATGGTGGTGTCGCGCTGGAAATAAGCGTGGCGGATCTGCGTATAGGTTCGCACCTGATCTGGATCGATGACGCGGTTGGGATCGACCTTCAACAGCGCCGCCTTTGCAGCTTTCAAAATGCGCTCACGATCACCCGGAGCACTGCGTAACACGTAGATTTCGCTGGTGGTGTCCGGCAACTGCGACGTGATCACGCTCTGGTAGCCATTCCCCATGCCATGCAGCTCCGGACGCGCCAAAGTGGCAACGACGCCGATCACGCACACGGCATTGCCCCCCATGACCATCACCTTGCCGAGCGCGTCATGCCCCGGATAAAGCCTTTCGGCCAATGCGCGGCTGATGATCGCGACGGGTACGTCGCCTTTCGTCGTGTATTCCCCGGGAAGGAAATCACGCCCCGCCACCAGTTGCAGCCCCAGTGTACCGAGCAAGCCATGCGTGCCGTCGTAAAAGCTGGACATTGGGCAACCGCCGTCCTTGAACAACGACGATGTGCGCATCCCTTGCTCAAATACCTGCCGATTGGGACACACGGGGCCGAATGTGTCGCTGCGATTCAGCGGCAACGCACCACTCACCGCCGCCACGGACTCCACTCCGGGAATCGCGCGCAGGGACGCAAGGTCGGTTTCGTGCAGGGCTTGCGCATTCTGGCGAGGGTCTGTGCCGGCGCTCTGGATCGTGGACAGATCGCTTTCGGCAATGCCCGTAGGCATCGAGACCTCCGCGACGCGATTGGCGATCATGAAAGCCACGTTGCAGACAATGGCGCAGGTGAAGGCTACCTGCAGCGTCAGCAACAGCGCTGTGAGCTTGTGGTGGCGCAGGGTGGAAAGTATCGGTCGGAACTGCATGGCGATGACCCCGGTCAAAGCGTCTTGAGTTGCAGCGCAGGTGCCACGCGACAGGCCCGCCACGCGGGCAGCAACCCGGCCATCACGCTGGCGGCGACCGCCAGCACCAGGGTTGCCAACAACATCGATACATCCATCCGTGCGACATGAGCGTAATCGTCGGGACGATGCCGTACGCTCCACAAGCCGAATTCTGCAATCAGCACACCAAGCACGCCGCCGATCACGCCAATCGCCGCCGACTCAATGCCGAACTGCACGAAGATGTCGCGCTGCCGCGCCCCCAATGCGCGACGCACGCTGATCTCGCCGCTGCGGCGAAGGAACTTCGCCAGCAACAGGGCCACGATGTTGAGCATGCACACGAACAGGAAACCCAGCGCCAACCACAGCTGCAAGCGCACGTCACTGGGTACCAGGTTCTCGTGCGCCAGCCAGCCCATCAGGCTATACAGCCTGGCGTTGCTCGCCGGACGCTGGAAACGGCCCAGCGATTTCTGCTGTGCGGAATAATCGATCAGGAAATGCTTGTACGCAGCCGCCTGTGTCGGCGTGTCCAGTTGCACCCAGAACTGCAGCCATGTAGTGGTCGCGCTGCGCATGTCGACATTGAGTGTTTTTCCCCATCTGTCCACGCTGCCATCGACATCAAAATTCAAATCCACTGCCGTGGACAGCGGCAGAAAAAACTGGTCGTGATCGCTATATCTCTTGGCCCTGTCGTCGGCATAGAACAGGGGCGACGGATACCAATCGGCGGTTACGCCGGCCACGCGAAGATCGTTTTCACCCAGCCTGACCATCTTGCCGATGGCATCGACGTTACCGAACAGCTTACGCGCGAGCGAATCGGCCAGCACCACCACGTGCGCGCCGGCCATATCGTCAGCCGCACGCCAACTGCTGCCGTGCTCGAATCGCACACCGAACATGGCAAAGAAATCCGACGTGGTGTAGCGGCCATTCACGTAGAACGGTCGCAAATCCACAGCCTCCGGACGCATCAGCAAATCCCCGCCCGCCATCGCCGCCTGACGCTGGGCACGATGCGCATTGAGCAGGGCCACCGCATCTGGCCAAGTGAGGTGGTCGGAAGCGTCATGGCCAACCGAAAAGCCATTGAACTTGAGCGGCAACGGATCGAGATGCGGCGTGTACAGCAGCGCGCTGCGCCCCGGCAACGGGTCGGCGTCCATCACGTGCAGCACCGTGATCATGGTCATCGACGCGCCGATGCCCAAGCCGATCGCCAGCACCATCAGGCCAGTGAGGATCGGCGTGCGCCTGAGGCTGCGCCATGCCAGATCGAGGTAGTAACCGAACATTCCATGCCTCCTTGATTGGACTCCTCTCTCCCGCACTGGCGGGCACCCTCTGCCGCAAGCGGGAGAGGGGAAACCTCAAACGCTCCTCGTCGCCACCACCGGCGGCACCTGCGCCGCGCGCAGCGCCGGGCCGAGCACGGCGAGCTGGCCGAGCAGCCACAGCGCGACCGCACTGACCGGCAGGTAGTACCAGGGCATGCGGGCAACCTCGTAGCGCTGCATCAGGTACAGGTTGATGCCGAAGGCCAGCACCATGCCCAGCACCACGCCGGCCGTACTCAAAAGGAGGTTCTCGGTCTGGAAGTACTGCAGGATGTGGCTGCGAGTGGCCCCCACCGCGCGACGGATGCCGATCTGGCGCCGCCGCTGGCCCACCCAGAAGCTGGTGAGGCCGACGATGCCGAACGCGGTCACCGCCAGCATCACCACGCACACCAGCACCAGCATCCAGACCATGCTGCTGGTGTCGGCGAAGTAGTCGGTGCGCATCTGCGCGTAGGTTTCGCCCTCCACCACTGCGCCCGGTTCCAGCCGGCCCAGCGCCTGCACCGCTTCACGCACGACGCGATCGCGATCCTGCGGCGCGCTGTGCAGCACGTAGTCGCCCATCATGCTGTCGGGACGCGACGGATAGAACACGCTGGAATACCGTCCCCCGGGACCGCTGAACTTGGGATCCTGCGCCAGCACATCGCTGACCACGCCCACCACCGTCCAGCTCTTGCCATTGGCATACAGCGTCTTGCCCAGCGCGCCCTGGCCGGGCCAAAGGCGTTGCGCGTCGCTTTGCGTGACCAGCAGGACGTGACCGGTGGACTGGAAGTCCTTCAGGCCGCTGTCCGCGTATTCGTCGGCGTTGAAGAAGCGCCCTTGCAGCAGATGCAGCCCCAGCGCCTGCTCGCCGCCGCTGCCGAGGAAATACACCGAGGTGTTCACCGTGGTCTTTCCGTCCGGCGTGGTGGTGAACCCGGTCAGCGCCGGATTCTGGTCCAGCGGCATGCTGGTCACCGCCGCCACCGCCGTGACGCCGGCAATGCCGCGCAGGGCGGCCAGATCACGCGGAATCCCACTGGCGGCAAGCGCGGGATCGGTGCCGTTCACCGTGATGACCGAGATGCCGGCCTCGTCGATGCCGTTCGACCAGTGGATGCTCGCCATGCGCTGGCCGATCATGAACACGGCGTTGCCAAGCACGGCGCAGGCCAAGGCGATCTCCAGCACGATCAGCACGGCAGGGATGCGATGGCGGCGCAGGCTGGAGAGAATCGGACGGATTTCCACAGGCATGCTCCTCAGGCGTCTTTCAGTTGTGGCGCAGGCGCCACCGCGCAGGCGCGCCACGCGGGCAGCAGGCCGGCGACCAGGCTGGCGACCAGTGCCACCACGAAGGTGAACAGGAACATCGTCAGGTCAAGGCGGGCGAGGTCGGCATACTGCGCCGGCTGGTGGCGTATGCCCCACAGCCCCAGCTCGGCGAACACCAGGCCCAGCACGCCGCCGGCCACGCCGACGATGCCGGCCTCGACCATGAACTGCGCGAAGATCGCGCCACGCGACGCGCCCAGCGCGCGGCGCACGCCGATCTCGCGCGAACGGCGCAGGCACTTGGCCAGCAACAGGCCCACCGTGTTCACCACACAGATCAGCAGGAAGCCGAACGCGAGACCCGCCTGCAGGCGCACGTCCTCGGGCACCACGTGTTCGCTGCGCATCCATGCCATCAGACCCGACAAGGCGGTGCGGGACTTCTGAAACCTGCCCAGAGCCACCTGTTCCTTCGCGTAGTTGCCCAGGAACAGCTTGTAGGCCGCGACATCGGCGGCATCCGGCAACTGCACCCACAAGCCAAGCCAGATCGCCGGCGCCGATTCCAGATGCTCGACATCGATCGACTTCCCGTAGCCCATCATCGTGCTCGGCATCAGGCCGTCGACGCGTGCACCCTGCAAGGGCAAGAACACCGCGTCGCCCTTGCCGTAGCTGTGTCCACCCAGATGCACCGCGTAGAAACGCGGTTGTGGCGCCCATGCGCGCAGCACGCCAACGATGCGGAAGTCGTGATCCTCGATGCGAACCATCCGCCCCACGCTGTTGGCGCCGCCGAACAACCTGTCGTTGAGGTCGCCCGCGATCACCGCGACCTGCGCGCGGCTGTCGTCGTCCGCCGCGGACCAACCCGAGCCGTACCGGAACGGCGCGTCGAACATCGGGAAGAAGTCGGCCGTGGCCAGCACGCCCTGCGCATAGAACGGCTTGCCGGTACCCGACGGCGGCGTCAGCTTGACCTGCGACATGGCCATCGCCGCCTGCCGTTCCGCCTTGTGCGCGTGGATCAGGTTCATGGCGTCGATGTAGCTCATCAGAAACGGCATCCGTTTCCCGCTGCGCGAGAACGGCTGGTTCGCGGGATAGGGATCCAGCTGCGGGTAGAACAGCTGCGCGCTCTTGCCTGGCAGCGGATCGCCGGACAGCAGCCTGAGCACGGTCAACGTGGTGATCGTGGCGCCGATGCCCAGCGCCAGCGCCAATACCATCAGCGCGGTGAGCACCTTGTTGCGCTTCAGGCTGCGCAGGGCCAGGTCGAGGTAGTAGCCGAACATGCGTCACTCCTTGCGTTTTCCCCGTAGGAGCGCACCCTGTGCGCGATCGCTGCGGCATTGATCGAAGCAAAAGCATTCGCGCACAGGGTGCGCTCCTACACCGAACGCGTCGCCACCACCGGCGGCACCGCCGCCGCGCGCAGCGCCGGGCCGAGCACGGCGAGCTGGCCAAGCAACCACAACGCCAACGCACCGGCCAGCAGGAAGTGCGCCGGCAGGTGGGCCAGCTCGAAGCGGTGCATCAGGAACAGGTTCAGCGCATAGGCGAATGCCGCGCCCAGCAGCACGCCGCCGCTGACGATCAGGAAATTCTCGGCCTGGAAGTAGCGCAGAATGTCGCCCCTGGTGGCGCCCAGTGCGCGACGCATGCCGATCTGCCGGCGCCGCTGCTGCACCCAGAAGCTGGCCAGTCCGCTCACCCCCAGCGCGGTGACTACCAGCAGGATCAGCATGATCGCCACCAGCATGCGGCCGGCGGCGAGGTCGCTCTTGAAGTAGTTCGCGCGCAGCTCGGCCATGGTGAGTAGCTTGCTCTGTACATGGCCGGGGTTGGCCTTCTGCAGAGCCGCGGCGGCGGCACGCAGCACCTGCGGCAACTGTGCAGGATCGCGCGCGCGGATCATGAAACCGCCGCCCATGTCCTGCGGCCCTACCCTGTACTCGATCACCATCGAATAATCGTCGGTGAGGCGGCCGGTCAGTTCGCCGCGCAGGTGATCGATGATCCCGACCACACGCTGGGCCGTGTTGCCGTCGTAGAACGTCTTGCCCAGGACGTGGCCATCGGGGAAAAGCTTCGACGCCAATGCACGCGTGATCAGTACGGGCTGCTCCTTGATCTGTCCCCACTGACTGGCATCGGGCAGTTCCTCCGACGAGAAATTCCGACCCTCGACGATGCGCACGCCCAGAGTCTCGCTCAGCCCCTGGCTACCCTCGAACTCGTAGGCTTGGGTAACCGCGTGTGAGCGATCCGGATCGAGGAACACCGGGGAAGGACTTGCATACCACAGCGGCGGGCCGCCGTAGCTTGCTGTCGCCACGCCCGGCGTGCCGCGCAGCGCGGCGAGATCGCCGGCTAGCGTGCCGGGGTTGTCTTGCCCGATCACGCCGATGCTCTGGATCAGCCCGATCTCGCTCTCCGCCGCACCGGTCGGCACCCGCGAACGCTGGATGTTGCCGTAGACGATGAACACCAGGTTGCCGAGCACCGCCATGGTCAGCGCGATCTCCAGCATCAGCAGGATCACCGCGGTCTTGTGGCTGCGCAGTGCGGCAAGGATGGGGCGGACCTGAAGAAGAATTCTCATAGCGACTTCACCTGCAGGGCGGGGGCCACGCGCGAGGCGCGCCAGGCGGGCCAGAGACCGGCGCCCAGCGCCGACAGCACCGACAGCGACAGCGCAGTGCCCAGCATGGAAGGATCAAAATGGGCGGAGGCGGCGAAGCTCACCGGCTGCTGTCGCACCATCCACAGCCCAAGCCAGGCCAGCGGCAGGCCGAGCACACCGCCCGCTACGCCCACCACGCCGGCCTCCATCAGGCATTGAGCGAACACGTCGCGGCGCGAGGCGCCCAGCGCGCGGCGCACGCCGATCTCGCCCGACTTGCGCAGGAACTTCGCCACCATCAGGCCCACCGTATTGACCAGGCAGATCAGCAGCACGCCGAAAGCGATCCAGGTCTGCATGCGCACCGTCACCGGGATCACGTGCTTGTAGTCCAGCCAGTCCAGCAGATTGCGCAGGCGCACGTCGGGTTCGCGCTGGAAACGGCCCAGCTGGTGTTGCTGCCGGCTGTACTGGACGAGCGCAGCGCGGTAGTCCGCCACTTGCGCCGGCGTGTCCAGCTGCACCCAGAACTGCGCCCAGGTGCACTGCTTCGCCTTCGGGTCGTGCGTGCCCGCGTTCGGGTCGTTGCCCCAGCAGTTCATGGGGCCGTAGCCGTAGTCCTGCGGCAGGTCCAGCCAGGTGAAGAACGGCAGGTACATCTGCTCCGCCTTGCCGAAGGCGCCGCTATTGAGGTCGTAGAAATGCGGCTGCGGGTTCCAGTCGGCGACCACGCCGGCCACGCGAAAGGTCTTGGTGGCGATCACCAGTGTCTTGCCTACGCTGTCGGCACCGCCGAACAGCTTCTGGTTCATCGCCTGCGAAAGCACCACCACCTGGGCGTGGTTCGCATCGTCCTGCGCCGACCAGGCCGAGCCGTACAGAAAGGGCACTCCGAACATCGCGAAGAAGTCAGCGGTGGTGGCGCGGTCGGTATACATCGCCAGCGGACTGTCCGGGGCATCCTTGCGCACCGGCAGCCAGTTCGCGCTCATCACCGCGCCGCGCGGCGCGACGCCCAGCCGGTAGAGATTCACGGCGTCGAGATAGGTGAGATCGTCCGGCGGCTCCTCCTTGGCACCGGGCAGATCCGCCGGGCGCGGATCCACCTGCGGATGGAACAGCACATTGCTGCGTCCCGGCAGCGGGTTGCCCGACAGGTTGTGCAGCACCGCCAGCATGGTGACGGAGGCACCGATGCCCAGCCCGATGGCCAGCATCATCAGCGCACTCAGCACCTTGTGCCGTCTGAGGCTGCGCAGCGCGAGATCCAAGTAGTAACCGAACATCTAAGCCTCTCCTTTGCCTGTCTCCCACCTGCCTGCAGAGGTAAGGAGTCAAAAACTCACACGCTGCGCGTCGCCACCACCGGCGGTACCGCCGCCGCGCGCAGCGCCGGGCCGAGCACGGCGAGCTGGCCGATCCCCCACAGCGCCAGGGCGCCGACCGGGAAGTAGATGCCCGGCAGCCGCGGCAATTCGTAATGCAGCATCAGGAACAGGTTGATGGCGTAGGCCAGCACCATGCCCAGCCCGATGCCGAACGTGACGATCAGGAAATTCTCGGTCTGGAAGTAATGCAGGATGTCGGCGCGCCGGGCGCCGAGCGCACGGCGGATGCCGATCTGCCGGCGCCGCTGCGCGACCCAGAAGCTGGCCAGCCCCACGATGCCAAGCCCGGTCACCAGCAGCACCGCCATGATCACGCTGACCAGCATGCCCGCCATCGCGTGGTCGTCCCTGAAGTAGTCGCTGCGGATCTGGTCGTAGGTACGCATATGCGTGATCACGCGCGTGGGATCGGCGCGTTTCAGCGCCGCAGCCGCCGCGGCAAGCACGCGCTGCCGGTCCTGCGGCCGGGTGCGCAGCAGGTAGCTCTGGTCCTTGGCGGCGCCCATGTGCAGCGGAATGATCATCGAATACTGCGCCGTGGCGATGTCGTAGGCGTTCGCGCGCGCCAGCGTCGCCACCATGCCCACCACGCGGAAACTCGCCGTTGGGGTCAGCCAGATCAATTTGCCCAACGGGCTTTGCCGCGGCCACAGGCGCTCGGCCAGCGCCTGGCTGATGACGGTGGGCATCGGAAAGCCCTTTTCGCTGCCGTCGGCGAGCGACTTGAGCACGACGTCGGCGTCGACGTAATCGTCCGTCCTGAGCGCGCGCCCCGCCACCAGGCGCAGTCCAAGCGTGGGCAACAGGTTCTCGCCGAAATAGGTGGCCGTGCTCAGGGTCCGGTGCGGTTGCGTGGGCGAGAGCATCACGTTGCCGTTCGACGAAGTCCCGCCGAACGGCACCTGGTTGCTCATGCCGGCGGCCTGCACGCCGGGGATCTTCCGCAACGCGGCGAGATCTTCCTGGGCCCGCGCGTAGCGGTCCGCGAGCGGCGCGATCGACGCCTGCTGGATCTGCACCACCTCGTGTTCCGCGACGCCGCTGGGCATGTCCATGTGCCGCAGGCGCTGCGCGACCAGGAACACGCCGTTGCAGATGATGGCGCAGCTCAGCGCGATCTCCAGCATCAGCAGCCAGAGGATGACCTTGTGCCGGCGCAACGTGGCAAGTATCGGTCGCAGTTCCATGTCAGTTGCTCTTGAGCTGTAGCGCCGGCGCGACGTTGCACGCGCGCCACGCGGGCAGAATCCCGGCCAGCAGACTGGCGCCGGTCGCGAGCACGAAGGTGAGCAGCAACATCGCGGGATCGAGATGCGCCAGTGCCGCATAGTCGGACGCGCGATGCCGGACCATCCACAGGCCGAACAAGGCCAGCAGCAGGCCGCCGCTTCCGCCGGCGATCCCGATCACCGCGGATTCGGTCAGCAGCTGCGCGAACAGCGCGCGCTTGGACGCGCCCAGCGCGCGCCGCACGCTCAGCTCGCCCGAGCGACGCAGGAACTTCGCCAGCATCAGTCCCACGGTATTGACCAGGCACACCAGCAGGAAGCCGAACGCCAGCCACGCCTGCAGGCGCACGTCGCCCGGCACCACGCCGTTGTAGTCCAGCCATTGCATCAGGTTGCGCAGCTGCACGTTGGGCGCACGCTCGAAGCGGCCCAGCGTCTTCTGTTCCTCCGAGTAGTGGACCAGGAACTGCCTGTACGCCGCCGCCTTGGCCGGGCTGTCCAGCTCCACCCAGAACTGCAGCCACACGCAGGCCGCCGAGGGGTAGGCGCCACCCTCCACGCCGCCGGTGCCGTTGCCCCAGCAGTCGTCGGAGCCGTTCTTGTCGAAATGCAGTTCCAGCGCGGTCTGCAACGGCAGGAACACCTGTTCGTGGTAGTTGTACGCGCCGGTGGTAAGGTCGTAGAAATGCGGGTTGGGGCTCCAGCGGTCGAGCACGCCGGCGATGCGGAACGTGGTGCCCTTGATGCGCAATGCGCGTCCCACGCTGTCGGCGCCCTTGAACAGCTTTTCGTTGAGCTGGCGCGTGATCACCACGTCGCGGGCATGTGCCTCGTCGTCGGCGCCGGTCCAGCCCTGGCCGTGCAGGAACGGCACATCGAACATCGCGAAGAAATCCGCCGTGGTGTAGCGCGCCTCCACGTAGAACGGATCGAGCGACGAGGCATCCGGCTGGATCGGCACCGCGCCGCCCGCCATCAGTGCCTGCCGGTCCGCGCGCTTCGCATGCAGCAGGTTCATGCCGTCGACCAGGGTCACCTGCTCCGGAGGCAGCGTGCCGGGCATCATCCCGCGGACATCCTGCGGATCGACCTGGGGGTAGTACAGATCGGTGCTCTTGCCGGGCAGCGGATCGCCGGAAAGCACGTGCAACACAGTGAGCGTGGTCATGCTCGCCCCGATGCCCACCGCGATGGCCAGCACCATCAGCGCCGTCAGCACCTTGTTGCGGCGCAGGCTGTGCCATGCCAGGTCGAGGTAGTAGCCAAACATACCGTGCCCCCGTTGGTTGAACCTCCCTCCCCCACTTGCGGGAGAGACCCGTCTTGCTCCCCGCTCCCGCCTCCCGGAAAGGGGCCGAGGGAGAGGGCGTGCGGCGTGGCAGTCAGCCCTGCCCCATCCCAGACCCTTGCCCCGCTCCTCGACGCACCGCCACCCTTGGCCCTCCCAGCGCGTCCGCAAGCGGGCGGCGGAAATGCGTTCACACACTCCTGGTCGCCACCACCGGCGGCACCGCCGCCGCGCGCAATGCCGGACCGAGCACCGCGAGCTGCCCAAGCCCCCACAGCACCAGCGCGCCCACCGGCAGGTAGTACGGCGGCAGGTGCGGCAGCTCGTAGAACTTCATCAGCACGGCGTTGAGCACGAAGGCCAGCAGCATGCCCAGCGCGATGCCGAACGTGACGATCAGGAAGTTCTCGGTCTGGAAATAGCGCAGGATGTCACCGCGCGTCGCGCCGATCGCGCGGCGGATGCCGATCTGCTTGCGCCGCTGCGCTACCCAGAAGCTGGTGAGGCCGACGATGCCCAGCGCGGTGACCCCCAGCATGAGGGCGACCACGCCGAGCAGCAGGCCGATCATGATGCGGTCGGTCTTGAAGTAGTTCGTGCGCAGGTCGCTCAGGGTCTTGCTGTTGTCCTGGTCAAGCACCACGTCGGGGGCGATCTTCTGCACGGCGGCACGCGCCGCCTGCAACACGCGTTGGACATCCTGCGGCCGGGCCCGCAGCAAGTAGGTGCCTGACAGCGAGCCGCCCGGCACGGTCGGCGTAAACACCGTCCATTCTTCCTGCCCCGGATGGTATTGACCCGGTTGCGCGCGCGCGTAATGGTCCACCACGCCCATGACGCGGAAGTGCATCTTGTCGCACCAGAAATCCTTGCCCAGCGGGTTCTCGCCCGGCCACGCATGTTTTGCCCACTGGCGAGTCACCAGCACCTGCGCATCGTCGGGAAGGAAGCTGGTGGCGGGCCGATAGTCGTCGAGCTGCGGGATACGCCCCTCGACCAGCTTCAGGCCCAATGCCTTGAACGTGCCCGGTCCGGCCAGCACGAAATCCACTACACCGATCAGGTTCTTGAAATCGCCCGGCTCATGCGTGACGCCCGCCGCACCCGTTTGCGGTCCGAACGGCACCTCGCTGATGAGGGTGGCCGATTGCACGCCCGGAATGGCCCGCAAGCCAGTCAGCATGCGCGCGTTCACATCGGCGGCCTGACTCGGGTCGAAGCCATTGACTGTCAACACTGCCAAAGAGCTCTCGTCGACACCGCTGTTGATCTGGATCATCGTCCAGCGCTGCGCCACCAGGAAGCAGGCGTTGCACAACACGGCGCAGGCCAGCGCGATTTCCACCGCGATCAACAAGGTGGCCAGGCGATGGCGGCGCAGCGCCGCGAGTATCGGTTTGATCTGCATGGTCCGCCCCCTCACAGTGCCTTGAGTTGCCAGCCGGGAACCACGCGGCTGGCACGTAGCGCAGGTATCAGCCCGGCGAGCAGGCTGGCACCGACCGACAGCACGAACGTGACGAGGAACATGGCAGTGTCCATGCGTGCGAGATGGGCGTAATCCACCGGTTGCTGCCGCACCAGCCACAAGCCAAGCAGCGTCAGCAGCCAGCCAAAAAAGCCGCCGAGCAAACCGATCAAGCCGGCTTCGACCAGGCACTGCGCGAAGATCGCGCCGCGGGTGGCGCCAAGCGCGCGGCGCACGCCGATCTCGCTGCTGCGGCGCAGGAACTTCGCCAGCAGCAAGCCCACTGCGTTGAACAGGCAGATGACCAGGAAGGCCGATGCCAGCCACGCTTGCAAGCGCACGTCGCCAGGCACCTGGCCGCGGAAGGTCAACCACGTCATCAGGTCGCGCAGCCGCGCATGCTCGCTGCCCACGGCAAAGCGGCCCAGCGACTTCTGCGTGTCCGCGTAATCGTTCAAGAAGTGCCTGTAGCCGCGCACCTTGGCCGGGCTGTCCAGCTCCACCCACAACCAGACCCACACGCAATCGGCGTTCTGCAGGTCGCCCATGGATGGCGGCACATGCCAGCAGGTGTAGGCCTGGAAGTTGCCCTTGTTGATTTCCATGCTGCTGGTGAACGGGGCGAAGACGTCTTCCGATTTGCTGAAGTTCTGGCTCCACGGGTCGTAGAAGAGCGGCGAGGGGCGCCAAGGCTTCAGCACGCCGACGATGCGCATGTCGGCATCGCGCACGCGCAGGATGCGGCCCACGCTGTTGGCGCCGCCAAACAGCTTCTGGTTGAGGTCAGCCGAAATCACAGCCACGCGCGCGTGGTGGGCGTCGTCGTCCGCGCTCCAACCGGAGCCGTACTGGAACGGCACGTCGAACATCGGGAAGAAGTCCGCCGAGGTGGAGAGCATGCTCGGCATCAACGGTGGCTGGCCGCTGTCCGGCAGGCGCACCTTGACGGTACTGCTGGTGATGATCGCCTGGCGGTCGGCGCGATGCGCGCTCCACAGGTCCATGGCCGAGCGGTAATCCATCGCCGGACGCGGCTCGGTGGCTCCCCCCACGATGGGGTTCTCCGGATCCACCTGCGGGAAAAACAGCACGCCGCTCTTGGCGGGTATCGGATCGCCGGAAAGTAGATGCACCACCGTCAGCGTGGTCATCGACGCACCGATACCCACCGCGATGGCCAGCACCATCAGTGCGGTGAGCATGCGGTTGCGCTTCAGGCTGCGCAGCGCGAGATCGAGGTAGTAAGCAAACATTCCATGCCTCCGAGTTGAACTCCCCTCCTCCTTCGAGGGAGGGGTTGGGGCAGAGGGTTCGGCCAGCGCTCGTTGCCGCGCTTCGCCCGTACCCTCTCACGCCCTTGCGGGCACCCTCCCCCGGAGGGGGAGGGAAAAACCTCACGCCGCCCGCGTGGCCGTCACCGGCGGCACGTTGGATGCACGCCGTGCAGGCACGAACACCGCGCACTGGCCCAGCACCAGCACCGCCACCACGCCGACCAAGGTGTAGACCACCGGCAGGCGATCCATCTGGTAGAGGCGCATCAGCCACAGGTTGAGACCGATCGCCATGACGATGCCGATCAGCGCGCCGCCACCCGCGATCAGCAGGTTCTCCAGCTGGAAGTAGTGCAGGATGTCGACCTTGCGCGCGCCCAGCGCGCGGCGCACGCCGATCTGCCGGTGGCGCTGGCCGACCCAGAAGCTGGTGAGGCCCACGATGCCTGCCGCGGTGACGCTGAGCAGGACCAGGCAGATCACGCCCATCAGGATCGCCATGCCCACGTCGGCGCG
>Ga0187815_10000483_pt1 | contig 19331 bp, 13 predicted proteins | sample NC_S_5_FD_132962 | JGI IMG/M metagenome (GOLD analysis project Ga0187815, IMG submission 132962) | Wetland sediment microbial communities from Neuse River Estuary, North Carolina, USA - ASW-S_5 | ecosystem: Environmental > Aquatic > Freshwater > Wetlands > Sediment | place: USA: North Carolina...
CCCCGCGAACACCTACCTTCACATGAACGGGGGCGTGTCGCAGTCACTCCGCAACCGCATGGCCAACGGAGAGGAGGTCGAGCGACGAGCGATTGCGCGGGGTCCGATTCGGATTGGGGACGCCGTCCTGAGCCGGCCCGAGGGGCTCGGTGCGGGCATCCTAATCCACGCGCCGACGGTTGAGATGCCGGTGGACCACGCGACGTCCGAGTCGGTCCGTCTCGCCACCGGGGCCGCTCTACGACTCGCCTCCCGCTACTCGCTGAAGTCCGTGGGGTTCCCCGCGATGGGAACCGGCACGGGGGGCGTCACGATGGATGAGGCGGCCGCCATCATGGTTCAGGAGGTCGCCTATCACGCGGTTCACGAGGGCACCACTGTCGAGTGTGTGGTCTTCGTGGCTTGGGAGCGGGACCCTGGCTTCGCGCCCGCGGTGAAAAAGGCGATCGGGGGATTTGGAGGAGACCCGCGCGCACGCCGAGGAACCGACCGAGACTATCCCAGTCCTGGGGAACGGAGCGGACTGATGTCGCCGGGGAACGCTAGGGTGTTGTGCTGGCAAGGGACACAGGACGGACCAAGCCAGAGCTGACGGCTCCGCAGGAGGCGGCTCGACTCATCGTGGACCAATCTTAGCGTCTCGTAGACAGGAAGCCCGAGGTGGGCGAGCGGGGTGACCGGAGAGGGGCGGAACGGGCTAAGTACGGGGAGGCAGCCCATATCCGCCAGGGCCTCTACGCCCTGCAGGGTCTGACTCGGGTCCTCGAGGCCCACCAAAATCAGCGAGAGGACCTTGCCCTTTCCGAAGCGGTTGACCGCCGCTTCGATAAGTCGGAGAAACTCGGCCGGGGAGGTCCGTGCTTTGCCGGGCATGAACGTCCGTCTTGCTTTGGGGTCGAACAGTTCCATGTTGAAGAAGAGGTGGGCGACCCCCGAATCGTAGAGGATCTCGGGGAGTTCCCGGTCCGCCCATGGGACCATCATGACGTCGACTGGCACGTTCGTCGCTGAGACAATCTCCCGGATCGCGTCGAGCAGGTAGGGTCGGTCCGTAGGCGTCGGTGTCCCGCCGCTCACTAGGACGTGACGCGCCGGAAGTCGCTCGTCGTCCAATGCAATCTGGACCGCCTGGACAAGACCCGGGATACTCTTTTTCTCGTACTGGAACGAGTAGGGGAGGTCGCAGAAACGGCATCGAAGGGAGCATCCCGCGATTGGCGCGACCCGGACGCGATCCGTCTGGGTCGCGATCAGAAACGGGTAAGGCACACCATCCTCGTTCGACTGGGAGAGGTACGATGGAAACGGCAGAATCTCTGCGGGGACCCGAAAGTCTCGGTACTCCACGACGAACTCCCCCTCGAAGAGCGCAAGCTGAACCTCGGACCGCTCCGACAGCGGGGCGTTTACGTAGACGTCCTCGCTGAGGCGCAGGGTGAGCCCGCTCGTTGTCACGTAATCCTGGTGCACCACCGGGGCACCCTCGCGGAAGGCCGCGATCGCCTGTGCAACGTCGGGAGGTACATGGAGGCCTTGGGAGAGAATCCGAAGTTTGCCTTCCTCAGTCGCGGTGGACATCTACCCTTCCGACCGCTTCTTGACGACGAACGGACCGATTGCAAGGAAATCCAACCCTGTCGTGTAGAAGTTCCGAAGGGCGTCAACGGGGTCGTTGACGATCGGCTCGCCCGCGTCGTTAAAGGACGTGTTTAGAAGCGCGGGGACGCCGGTGAGCTTCTCGACCTGCTCGAGGACCTTTCGGAACGAATCGTGGAACCCCGCCGGGACGGTCTGGGCCCGAGTGGTTCCCGTGACGTGGGTCGTCCCCGACAAGAGTTTCTGACCCCGCTGGGTTACGGGAACGGCGATGGTCATGAACCGGTCCCGCGCCGCCGTCTGGAGCAGGGTCTCCGCCTGTTCCTCGAGGACGGATGGGGCGAATGGCCGCCAGGGTTCGCGATGCTTGATACGTTCGTTCACCCTTCGAGAGAGGGTCTTGTCGTTCGGCATCGCCAGGATGCTCCTGGAACCGAGGGCGCGGGGCCCGGCTTCGGCCCGTCCCTGGAACCATCCGATGATCTCGCCCCTCCCCACGTGTTCTGCGGCCTCCCCCGACACATCCGCACTTCGCCGGTACTTCACGCCGGAGTTGCGGAGTACGGTCTCGACTTCTTCCTCCGAGAACCCGGGCCCGTAGAACGCGTGTCGCATCGGTTCGGGGGCCAGCCCGGTCTCCTCGAAGTGGACCCAGTACGCAGCGCCGAGGGCCGCCCCCGAGTCCCCCGCCTGGGGCTGAATCCAGAGGTTCTTCACCGACGGAACGGTCGTCAGGATCCGGCCGTTGTTGTCGCAGTTGAGCGCCACGCCTCCCGCCAAGCACAAATCCCGGTATCCGGAGACCTCATCCAGCTGACTGATGAAGTGGGAGGTGACGCGGTAGAGGGTCTCCTGCAACGACCTCGCGATGTCCGGGTACGGGGAATCAAGCGGGGAGGTCGAACTGGGCCGCTTCGGCACACCGAGAATCCGCGGCAGCGGCGATGGATGGAGGAACCCCATCTCGCACTCTCGGGTCCAGAACGCACGGGGCTGAATGCGAAACCCGCGAGGCGATGTGCGGACCAGCGCGCGAAACGACGAGGAGAAGGTATCCGATCCGTACCCGGCGAGGGCCATGACCTTCTCCTCGTCGCGGTTCATTCGGAATCCCAGGAAGTCGGTCACCGCGCCGTACACCCGGCCCACGGAGTGAGGGAGAGAGCTGAGGGACACGGTCTCGAAGTCGAATCCGTTGAAGGTCGACAGACGCACTGCCTCGAACTCGCCCATCCCATCCATCGTCAGTATGTTGCAGCGGCGCGCCGTCGATGAAAAGCACGCCCCGGCCGTGTGCGCGTCGTGGTGGGGCACGAACACAAGTCGCGTCCGCCCTCTGGAACAGAGGCTCCTCAAGTGCCGGATGTAATCGCGGAACGCTCGCCTCCGCCGCGCGAGAACGCCTCGGGGGAGGCCCGGGAATCCTCGGGCGTAACGTGAGGGATTTCGCAGGATTGAAGGAAAATCGAAACTGAGTGCGACGAAGTCAAGGTCCTTCCAGTCGAGGCAACCCTCGGACAGACAGAACTGGATGCTCTTCCACGGGAACAGCCGGACATCGACGTCAACGAACGGGCTCATCATCTCGTTGGTCGTAAACGTCACCCGTTCGTACGACCTCACACCGTGCTTGACTCGTGAGAACCTTTCTTCCTCCGCGATTGCGACTATTTTCCCGTCGATGAGCAGGGCGGCGGAGGGATCGTCGAGGAATGCGGAGATCCCCAGGACCCGCAGCGACGCCGTCACGCGCGCCGCGGCAGCACGTCGGAGTGAGACCAGCGACAATCCGGTGCGAACCGTAGGAACGGGAGACTTTCCTCATCCCAGGCGTTGAATGCCCCGTCGCATCCCTCGAAGACGAAACCCGGGGAAGGCGGGCCCACCGCGGAGATGTGCGGGTGAAGCCCTTCAAACGCGGTCAGCTTCATCTCGCCACCGCGCACAGTGATCTCGCCGACGATTGAACCTCCGACGAAGCTGGCCTGGAGGAACTTGCAATCGGTGAACGGTGTGTTTGACAGCACTCCGCGAAGGAACACCGTGCCTTTCCCCGAGCACTGCTCAAAACTCGATCGCTCGGCCGCCCGCGGGGTCTCGACGTCGAAATGGCAATCCTTGAAGATCGTGCCGTCAAGGTCGCAGTGCTTGAATCGGACCCGTTCGAACCGGCAGTGGTCAAATAGCGCCCCCCGAAACTCGCACCTGTCGAACACGACGTCGGAGAGGGTGCAAAGATTCGGAGCGGCCCCATCGCCTTCGACGCTCCCGACCACCAGCTGCTCCTCGCCGACATCGAGGGGATGGATCCACCGACCGGTCCACTGGAGTCGTCGAAGTTCCAAAGGCTGCTCCCGTCCAGGTCCGCCGTAACTGCGTCCTCGCTCCAAGCCGACCGGTGCCCCTCGCTCAACGACAAACGAGGAGACCGCGTCTTCGAACTCCTTCGTGATTCTGCGATCGCGGGACCACTGAGTGAACGCCGGGCCCATCTGGTCGTGCACGAGTTCAATTATCGGGCAAACCCCGGGAGGGGAGATCCTTCGCAAGATGTTCTTCCTCTCCAGCCTCTCGATCGTCTCGCCGAAGACCCGGGCGAGTTCCGCAAGCGGAGAAACCCCGTCGGCCCCCAAATCCCTCATCGGTCCCGATAGGTTCGAGTGGTTCACTCGCCACTCCGGTCCCGACCAGTCCGCGGTCTCGACGGTGGTCTGCAGGGTTCGGATGCGCACCGCGTGATACGGATGAAGCAACAGTGTTGCGAGCTCGCGCGAGAGGGATTTGTAGAACAGTTCGGGCTCGCGAATTGAGACCTTGAAGTCTCCTAGTGCCAGGTTCTCGGCGAGCCGCTCCGACACGAAGGCGACGACGTCGTCAACCAACGTCTCCTTCTCGAAGGCACGGTCCCGACCTGATGGAACTGCGAGGGCCTTCGTGATCCAGGATTCGAGCGCCTCGAGTCCCACCTCCCGCCGAGCTCTCCGGTATCGATCCAGGAGTTCGTCATTGAACTCGACCACGCCCGAGGGGTTCATCGTAGCATTGTCGTACAGGTCGACTAGGACCGCCTGAAGCGACAGCAGGTCCACGGGCAGGGCATCATGCGTCCGGGTGTCCCCCCCGTTCGGAGCCAAGCCATGGGCCATGTCTCGGATACGACGAATCAGCCTCTCGGCGGTCTCAGGCGAACCGTCACCGAGTCGGAGGGTCACGCCCCTCTCGTTTGCGTGGTCCACTGCCTGCTGGACGGCCCCGAGCGCAGCCCGACCCCTCATCGGGGAGAGCGGAAGGACGCGCCCGCCGAGGTCGGGGACCTTTAGTTCGAGAACTCGCATCTTCCCCCAGTACTCGTCCCGAACCGATATCAAGAGGTGGAGGTCAGGGATTGGGGCGTCAAACAGCAGTGCAATCGCCTCGCAGACTTCCGTCGCGAGGCGTTCATCCGCCCGCAGTACTTCCTCGAATTGGTCGAAGATAAGGATGATGCCGGACCGTCGGCTTCTCAGCCAATGGACGAGGGGGATCAATCCTTGGTCCGCGGGGTAGTCCACCGCGAGCTCGCCAAAGAAGTTTGCATCTTCGACGAGAGGCCCCGGCACCGTACGGTAGGTGAGCAGGGCGGCCCGGACGCTCGCACCGACCGGGCTCTTCAGGTCTCTCGCTCTTAACTCTCCCCAGTTTCGAAGGATGAGTACCGGAGGTACATTTGCCGGAAGGCCGCGCAGGGACCGGCTCTTCTTCTCTCGGGAGAGTCCTTTGACCAGCCCGGCGCGCAGCAATGAGGTCTTTCCGCATCCGCTCGGCCCCCGAAGCACCGTGAGCTTCTGCCGTGTCATCTTGTCGACGAGCCCCTCGATCTCCGAGTCTCGACCGAAGAAAATCTCCCAATCCTTCTGTTCGTACGGCTGGGGACCGGGCCACGGGGGGGCTTCACGCAGGGGGATTCTTGGAGATGCGGAGTTTGACTCAGTCATCAGTAGTGCTCATCCCACGACGCGGCCAAAGACCGACTCCAGGTCCTTGAAGTCATGCGGCAGGGGCGTGATGTGGAGAGCTTGGAGAATCGATTCGGAAAACGGGTCTACGTAGGAACTCACGAGGTACTTCCTGAGCTTGACCCACTCCCGGGGGTGTCCGTAGAGTCCTTGGCTGTAGAGCTGAAGTCGGATGTTCCAGTCCCGGACCGAGTAGCCGAGGAACCAGATTGCGAACGGCTCCTGCCGCGATGGACGAGGATTCGTCAGTCCCTCCCAGAGCCACTGCGGAATGCTCTCGCGGTACGAGAAGAGGGATCTCAGATAGTTAATCTCCGGAAGAACCAAAAAGTGACGGAAGTCCATGATCTCATTGTCGCGGCTCAGCTCGTCGTGCTTGATCGACAGATCGGCGTCCACCTTCTGTTCGCACAGGACCTGGCCGCGCTGCGCATCGCCGGCGCAGAACTCGTCGTCCAGCGGGGATCCGTGCAGCTTGACCACTAGGGGCCCGAGGAACCGGAGAGGGGGCGAGGAACAACTTCGGTCGAGAATGATGTAGCTGGGCAGCTCCCGCTCCTCCCACGCCTTGGGGAGAGCCCCGTCCGGCCCGACCGTCCGGAGAATCCACTTCGGTTGCCGTCCTTCATCGTAGACGTCGGACGGCGGATCCGGAGATTCTTCTGCGGGGCGGTGAGCGTTCCCCGGTCGATCCTGTGCTCCGTCCCTCCGGGGAGGAGAGGCGCCGTGCAGCTCGCTTCGGAGGGGGTACACCACGTGGTAATTCATCCCTCGGTTTGCCAGGGCGTGCTCGAGGGATTGGTCGAAGTTAGTCGTAAACGCCATCGCGGGCATGACGTTGGGGGGTCTTCCGGTGGGATGGCGGATCCGCGAGACCTGATTGCTGTACTCAGCGTGGCTCTTCTGTAACGCCCTGACGATGTACTCGAGCAACCGCCCTTCGACGTGCCCCGGCTGCCCGTTCCCGTGGGTCCCGGACTCCGAGCCGCGCCCCGGAACCGCCCCTCCGTTCGGGGGTCGGGCGGTCGCGGAGGATTCGAAGAACCTAAACATGGTTCCTACCCACTTCGCGAGACGATGCTGGTCTTCTGGGTCGTGGATCACGAGTCCGGCTGCCTGGGAGAACTCTGCCTGTGGTGGGCGGATCACTCTCGAACCGTCCGATGTCAGCGAGAAGAGGAAACCAAGTTCGTCGGTCGTCGGGTACGCGGCCACATCGAACATGAACGTGTACCAGAGAAGGTCGGAGAGCCATTCCGTCATGTCAGGGCTGATCACGGAGTCCTTCCGGTCCCGGAACTCCAGCACCTCGTGGCGTGAACACATGTGGTCGAGGTTCGCTTCGATTGAGTGAACGAGGTTGCGCGGCCGATCGGCCAGGACTCCGATTCTCCCCTCGCCCTCGCCCCACGGAAGGGAGAGGTATCCCCTGTCTCCCAAGAGGTAGAGCGCCATCCTCTGGAGCTTATCGGAAACCGCTCGGGCGGCAAACTTCGGCGGAATCCACTCGGGCTCTTCGTTGGAGTTCCGGCGGCCTCCATCGTCCTTGGTGATTGCCTCGGCCGCCGCGAGGAGTTCGATCAGCTGGTCATGTAGCTGCACGAACAGCTGGCCCGATTTCCCTTTAGAAGATTCGGGTTGCCTCAGTGCCAGCGCGATTCGGGAGTCTGGTTCCAACGGTCTCGGTCGCTCGAATAGGGAAAGGCCGATTCCCTGAGAGAGGGTCGTGTTCAGGCATGTGAGGGCGTACCGGAATCTATCCATTTTCATCTCGTGCGGCGAAGGTCCCACCGCATCGTTCGACGTCGTATCCCGGCGGAAGATGATCGATGGGGCCCGGCCGTCGAGGAGGGCTCCCAGGTAGATCGCCTCGGCGGACTCAGGATCGAACCTCGTCGCGAGTCGTTGAATGCGCTCAGAACAGGTCATCCACGCTAGTGGAACTCCGGCTGAGGGCGCGGCGATTCCCTCCATGGCCCCCGACCGATCCGCCGGGACCGCGGCTCCGATGAACGGAACGAAGCTACCCGAGTTCACATCGCGCTGCAAGAGCGTTGTAAGATCGTCTGCCACGGGTCCAAGCCTTGGAGAATCTCCGACGATAAGAATCTATCTTGGGCCCGAGTTGTAGCGACTACTTCCCGTTTGGACCACTTGAAAGCGGGGGTGAGCGAGGAAAGGAGCTGGTGGTTCCTTCGCTGACCCCCTCTCTTCTCCGCTTCGCGAACTCTGCCCGGCTGAGGAGGTCCGAGGACGAGCGGGGTTGGGCCGCGTGGCAGTCGGCCGCTGCCACGGAAATCCGCTGGCAGGTCTCACCCGGCCCGCCGGTTCGTAGATCCACAGGTAGTCGTGCTTGAAGGGCCCGACGGAGCTCTCGACAGTCCTGTGTTCCTCCGAGCGACGCCTGCGCGTCGTGCTGGGCAGCGGGTCCGAGCGCCCGCACGTTCTCCTGGAGTCGTCGAGCCACGAACTGATCACTTTGTGTACACCCCCAGCGGGGAGTTGTGGCGCAGACCGGAGGTGGTGAACTCGGCCAGAGGGTTACCTCAGGTCCCTCGGACGGAAGCTCGCTGGGAAGCGAATCCCTCTCCGGGCTATCACAAGCGTTGCAAAGCCCTTCACGAAACGTTAGGCCGTTGCCGGCCATGAGGATGGTCGACGTGAGCCCTCGTTCCGTGACTGGAGCGAAGACTGAGAGCCCCTTAGCTGCCTCACCCACCCCGCGACGTGGACCCTTTGCGCCGTCCTAACGACAGCTATTTTTGGGTGAACATGTTCCTCCGAGCAGCTGTATGCCGGAGCGAGTGTACATCGCCGAGGCCGCTGGCGGGAAGGAGGACCCGGACGAATCTCGGCCCGGTATCCGTCGGCCCAAGAAGAACCCTCTGGAACTCAAGAAGGGCGAGGTAGAGAAGGAAGGCAAGAACGAATCAACGGGAGAACCGGACGACCCGACGCCGTCGGCATGACCGACGTCCCGAGCGTTTCGGACGTCCTGACCATCATCTTCCTGCTCCTCCCTGGATTCGTTGCGATTCACATCGCGCGGAGGCTGGGCCGGTACGAATTCACACTGACTGATTTCGAGACGACAACCTGGAGCCTCTTTGGATCTCTGCCCATCGACGCCGCTTTCGTCGGTGTTCTCGCCATCTTCGGAGTACGTCTAACGTCGTTCTCTGATCTTTCGAACGAACTTCTCGTTCCCGGTGCTGCAGCTTTGTTTGTGGCCCTTGCGCTGATTGGAGGCGGTGCGACAGGCCTGGTTCTTCGCTATACGATTCACAAGGGTGTGCGCCAGGGTGCGGTTTGGGATGTCATCTTCGGTCAGTTCATGAAAAGGAGGAAGGGAATCTGGATTACGGTCTACACTTCAGACGGAAAGGAGTACCAAGGCGCCTTGGCTTGGATGTCACAAGGGCCTAACATCCCGAAAGAGATCCTCCTCCGTAGCCCAATCGAGGTGTTTAGGAGTCGAGACGGAGAAGTCCAGAACACACTAGAGGGGGCGGACTCAATCTACTTCCGTGACTCGAACATCGATCGAGTCGCGTTTGAAACTCCGCTCGGCCTGTAGATCTGAGGCTTGGGCTACCGAATCGGGTTACAAGCCGTCTCCGAACACTTCCAGAGAGTTCGAATCTGCGTCAACTCACTCAATAGGGGGGCATCCCCCTCACCAAAACCCGACCTTCCAGACCGCCCGCCTTCAGGCAAGGGCTTGGCAATTCTCGGAACGGGTGTGACGAGAATCTACGAAACCCAACCTTTGGCGGAGCCGTATGAAGGGATGCATTGGCCGGCTCTTCGCCAGAGCATCCTTTTCTTCCGTAGTAGGTCCTCCCCCTAGCATGACCCGGCGACTCCCAAAGGAGCGTCGCTTCAAGAGGCATGTTTTTGTTAGCATGCCTAGTGCTCTAACCTCCCGTCAGAAGGACCTCGTTGACGCGTTGTATGAGGAGCTGGATCGGCGGCGTTTGTACGCGAGAACGATTGGCGTAACCGACTTCGGAACAAAGTCCCCGCTCGCGCTAGTCAGACGGACCATGGCGAAGTGTCATGGTGCTTTGATCCTCGGGCTGATTCAGGGAAGAATCGATACCGGAACAAGCAAACCTGGGACCAAGAAGCGCCGGCCACTTCGCAGTTCCACTTTCCCGACTCCCTGGAACCAATTGGAGGCAGGCATTGCTTACGCCATGGACCTCCCCCTGATGATCGTGAAGGAGGTCGGGATCTGTGGCGGCATCTTCGATCCCGGGGCCGTTGGCGACCATTTCGTTCATTCGGTAGACTTGGGGACCTCACGTACCTGGCGGACCGCGGAACTGAAATCTAGTCTGGACGAGTGGAATGCCGAAGTGATCTGTCATGCGCAGACAACGGCCCATAGGCGTTGATGAGTTTCTGCATTCACAAGCGGAAGGTCGAACCGCAACGTTCAGCGGAGGATAATGTGGCACGGAGTCTATCGGTCAAGATACCGGCGAGCCTGACCAACTCAGAGGACGCCAAAAACCGTCGAGCGGAGTGTTTGCCTCCCAACCAAGACCTGGGCACCTGGACGACTGGATCGGGGTCCCCAGCTACGGATTCAAGAAGAGGTACGCTGCAAACGCGAGATAGAGGATAAGGAGCAGGGCTGGAACAACGGATTCCACGTAAGTGCTGGACGTGTAGAGCCTCCCCGTCGCTTTCGACGGAGCTTCAGTACCGCTGGTACGGTAGTTCCACTCAACCGAGAAAACGGCCGCGGGGAGTTGCTCCTCCAAGCGGTTGATAACGTAGAATTTCGCCCGATTCAGTTGATTCGCGGAGTAGATTCCGGCCAGCCACGCGATTGAGACAACTGCACCTGCGATGCTAATCCAAGGTGCGAGTTTCGGCGGTATCGCTGGCGATTCCGCGAGAGTCCCACCGATGCCTACTCCCGCGACCGAGAGAATCACGGACGAAAGGACGAGGTAGAACTCGTTCATAGAGGCACGGCGGTCGCTTACTGCATCGGCACGTTCGACAGCAAGCCGGTACTGTTTTAGGACGTGTTCTCGAAAATCAGGTCCGTACTCGGCAGGCGTGAGATGGAAGAGTTGGTCCTGTCCCGTTGAGGGTCCTCTTGTAGTCATGATCTACCCCGAATCGAGGTGCCCTCGGATCTCGTCCCGATTCCAGTACAAGATCGGAGCACCATGTTCCAAGAGGGGCGCAGGTATGGGGTCGTTTCGGTCGCGGAAAATCCTTACCCCTATGACCTTCTTGCCTTGACGGTAACTCTCCTCCAATTCCCAGTTGACCGCTTCACGAGTCGCGGTCTCGGGTCCAATCATGCAGATGGTCATTGAAGTCAGTCCAATCTGCTCCCGACAATTCGACCTCCAAGCCTCGTCAAAGGGCTCCTTCACGGAGTAATCCCGGAATTCCATTCCGAAATCCGAGTCTCTGGCCTGAGCTCGGAGCAGGTTGACTTGGGCTTCGTCGGCCACATGGAAGCTGATGAAAACGTTCCTCGTTCGTGGAGGTCCGCCTGCGGCGGCTTGGCTTTCTTCCAGGCCGGTCTTGAAGACCTTTAGACTCTCAGAGGGTATGAGTGGGCCGCCTCCGCCGTACCCGCCTCCCCCTCCGCTTCCGCCCATCAAACTCTCCTCTTCCTCGGCGGGCGCCGATTCCGACGCGCAGTCCCACTGAGACGTTTCGCCTCCTCCAGCGCGTGCGTGCGGTCCGCGCAGCTCGAACAGCGGTTGCATGGGCGGTCCCCGCCTTGCTGGCATGAATACGTGACCTCAATCGGGGCGTGCAGGTTTTGGCCAAGCGCAACCACCTCGGCCTTCGACAGTGCGAGTAAGGGGGCCGTGACCAGCATTCTGCTTCCGAGGCTTTCAGACAATGAATCCTGGGCGAGTCGGACGAAGTCCTTCGTCTGGTCCGGATAAAGGGCGTTTGCGACCAAGCCGAGGGCGACCGCCCGGGTTCCATTGGAATAGCCGATGGCTCCTCCAATCGATACCAAGACTAGGTTCCGAGCCGGGAAGAAGGGGTCCCTAGCCCATCGCCTACCGTTCCGAGTGAGACCGCTCGGCACTTTCCCCAGTCCCGGAGCATCCACTCTGACTGGGCTTGGGAGCTTCGCTTTCCGGCAGAATCGCTTCAATGCTGACCACTCCCGCCGCTCGGCCAGTTGCCCATAGTTCACGTGGAGAGGGAGCACAACGTGGTGCTCCCGCTTGAGTAGGTAGAGTAACACTGAGGAATCCAAGCCCCCTGAAGCCAGGACAACGGTCTTCATGGGTTATCGCCCCCGCATGTACTCCCAGATCGCGAGGTCCAGTGCTGAAGTTTCGAGTCCTGAATTGAATGCCAGGGATGTGAATGCTTCTTCCATTGATTCGTAGTTCATCCTGGATCCGGAGCCCGCGATTTCCTGACTGACCATGCCCGTCTCAGACATGAACCGGCGCAGATGAACGTCGAGCACAGCGACATCGCGTCCCCTACCGATATTCCGAAGGAAGTGTGAAGCTTCCTTCATGCCAAGACCTGCGACGTTCATAACTAGGGCTTTCCGAGCGTCGCCCGCGTTAACGAATTCCCTTAGGAAGCCCAAGATCCCACCGCGGCCATGGTCATCGTAGAATAAACAGCCGGCCGCTGCAAGTCGCCGCGCCTTTTGGTCTGGGAACCGACAGGAACCAGGCTTGAGGGAGAGAAGTCTGCGAATCTCGTCCACCTCGACACACGCAGGCGCTGTTGACAGGCGATTGAGAACCCCGGCTCGCGAGAGTCGGTCAAGGCAGGCACAGACCGCCTCGAACCGGGTCATAGGTGAAAGCAGGCAAAAGCACATTTCCCTCCATACCTGGCTTTCAGAGATAGACCTGCTTCGGCTCGCGCTTTCGACTTCGCTGGCGACCCTACGGTAGCGCGAGAGAACCCCCAGAGGCAGCATCAGGCAGGCGGGCCGCCGATAGCGCACGCTATCTTGCATTGGCCCCGAGCTGCCCCGCCTCAACTTCGGTGACCGCCTTTACAACCTTCTCTGCCCGTTCCTTACCGACGAACTCCTGAAGGAAATCTTGAACAGTGCGATCCTGAATCATCTGCCGCAAGCGCACTCCAAAATCCTGATAGAAGAGCAAGTTGTGCAGAATTGCACGTTCCCGGTCCGGCCCCGGCAGGTCGGAACAGAATCCACACTTGCAGCCTGTGCTTCCAAGGAGAATGGGATCGGTGACCGTCAACGTGCGGACATCGACAGCCCCCTGAACCCAGTCCAAACTGTCGAAGGAATCCGCCCCTGCTAACGCGTATGATGCCATCACGACGGGATTCCCGCAACCGAGGACATGGAGCAGCAGGAGCTCGTCGCACCGATTCAGTTCGTGGCGAATCGCGCTCAGCGTCCGAACGCGTTCAAGCAGGTTAGGACCGCATTCACGGTCGGGAATCGCGACTCCCGAGACAGAACCATCGTCGCCGGCTTGTCGGGTCTTGGTGACAATCCCTTGCCTGTCTCCTCCGTGAATGATGTTCAGAAGGGGTTCAGGTCTGTTGAGTCTTTCACGATGGTCCCTTTCTGTTGTTGGACCATCGTAGGACAGGTGAAGATCGTGCGGAACCACACCGGCGACTTCTGCGTACTCCTTCGCCGACCAGTCTGTGATTCCGAGCACTTGGCACTCGAAGATGCCACTATCTAGCAGGACGGTGCAACCGGCGCGTCTCAAGGTGGATACGAGCGTCGCCGCCTTGGAGAGGTCGCCCCCAATCTTGTGCCTGCAATCATAAGCGGAAACGAGAACTCGAGGGTAGGCCGCCTCGCTAAGCAGGCGGAGGAGCTCCTCAGGAGGGCCAACCGAGCACGTGGATGAAACCGCCGGAAAGTATGTTGGTGTCGAGAGATTCGGAACACCCATGCCCACCGCACTCCGCGCTAGGCCGAGATGATGGAGAATACGAGTCGCACCCACGGCAGAACAGGGAGGTGTCCCGGGCGATAATCCTGCGCTTGGAGAAGGCTTCATCTTCTGGTTGCGAAAAGGCCGCCCTCAATGCTCTCCTCCCCTTCCTCAGCCGTCCTCGTGTCGGGGTCCTCGAACTTCGGAGTCCAAGTGGTCGAATCCAGATCATAGCGATCCAATCTGATTGGAGGGGGATGCTCGGCCGTTTGATAGCATATCCCCGTGCGGGAACATCAGGGGAGGGCAAATCTCCTCCATTACAGTGGAGGGGGGATTGACATCCCGGTGGAGGGGTCCCCTCAGACAATCCCCCGTTATGAATCAGCCGAAGTGCTGACCTGATATCTACTCGTCACGAAACGAGCGCTTTGACTACGGCGACGCGGGCGGGAATCCCGAACCCGGTGGCGACGGGGCCGTCACGGGCTTGGGAGGAATCATCTCCGGCGGCGGAGTAGAACCACTGCGATCGCGATCGCCGCGACAACGACCGCGACCCCGATAAAAGCGTAGTCCAGCGCCGGGAGCCCCGAGGGGGCGCTCGACGTGAAGTCTTCCATTACTGGCGAGGGGCTCACCCCGTTGACCGTCACGTTGCCCGTCCGGGTCGAGTGACCCGAGGCGGAGACGGAGTAAGTGAACGTCCCGTTTGGGAGCGACATTGAGATTGTCGTTCCGGTTGAGTCGAGCGGAGACTCACCCGTGATGTTCACCCACCACTCCGTTCCCGACGGTAACCCGGTCTCCGTGAAGGTCACCGCATACGTCACGAGCGAGAACGTCACGGAGACCGGCAGGGCCGTCCCGTTCACCGTGAACGAGATGCCCGACGCCTCGAAGCTCGTGCTTGCGCTCCCAATCGTGCAGTCATAGGTCCCGTTGGGTAGCGCCGTCGTGATCGTTTGGCCCGTCGAGCTTAGCGGTGGCTCGTCCGTGATGTTCACGTACCACGTCGTCCCCGTCGGGAGCCCAGTCTCGGTGAAGCTCACCGTGTAGGCCCCTGTGGTGCCTACCACGAGGAGAGTGCCGCTAAGATCAGACACTGGGATGGTTCCACATGTCGTCGCAAATGAATAGGCGACATCAACTGCCTTGTTCCAGGCGCCACCCGAGTAATACTCCATCTCAGTTGCCCCCCCCGCCGGCGATATGCAGACGGTCGCCAAAGCGGCTGTCCCTAGGGGTGGGCTGCTGCCGACCTGTATGTCGAAGAACTGCGGGTTTCCGAGGTTCAGCGACCCAACCTCGAGCTGCGAAGGAGTGGCGGCGGTGCTCGTGACAGTAGCTGGAGACCCGTCGGCCGCGCTAGACCCCGTTATCGCTACAGTTATCCCCGTCGGCGAAGTTTGGCTGATGTAGGCGGCTCCATCGGAAACCTCAGCGGTGCTAACCGTCCCCTCCATTTGTTGTGAGACGTAATCGTTGAACTGGACGAACTGATTCTCAGCCTCGGTGGTAGGCACTGAAATGGTCATCAAATCCGGGGAGGCTCCATGTGAATACTCGAGACCGCTTTCCGATTCACCAGTACTCGAGCTCGAACAGAGTGCACCGAAGAATCCCACCGGACAGAGAACGTCAGAGGATGTCGCAGACCCGAAGTCGTCACTATCGGACATTTGGATCGACGACGTGACGAGTCCCGCTCCCGAAGTGAAGTGCGCATTGGCATAATTCCCCTCTCCAACAATCGAAAGTTGAGGGGAGTAGACAGGTAACCACTCGGATGAACCGCACGAGACCGCGCTTACCTGGTTCGAACAACCTGTTTCGGTAATGTAGGAGCTTCCCAAAAGAAGAGGGAGGGCAGCCGCATCTACGTTCCCAGTGTACAAAGCCTTGGACCCGGCTGATGAACTGAAGGCCAAATCCTCACCAGAGCTGGATTGTTTTAGTTGGGACTGGACCGTAAAGGTGGGCGTCCTGCCAACGGAGGCAAAGCCCTCGGTGCTAGGTGTCCCGCCAACGGTGCATGATAAGTCTGCGCACGGCACATCGCCGGCGGCGTTCACGCTCCAGACCCACACGCTGCCCTCTGCCGATGCTGAGCCCTCGTCATCGTACTCATAGTCGATTACGTTCTGAACCCAGTAGACAGGGTAAGCGCCGTTATCGCCGGGGGTAAAGATCCAGAAGTTCTGTTGAATTGAGAAGCAATCGTAGTTCTTGCCAAGGCCGCAGGTTTGATTCTGCGTGTTCACCGGTTCCGTGGAGAACGTTACCTGATTCTGCAAGCCTTGAATGCCCAGGATTTGAAGTGAGATTGTTACAGACACTTCGTCTGACCCTGAGGTCGCAATGACGATGGGAAGGTAGTTTCCCGGTATCGAGCCGGGGTTGACAAGGATTGTCAGCGCCATTGTTGTTACTTCGCCGGACCCAAGGTTGACCTGTGAAAGCGCGGCCGGGGTAATCGTTACGTCGGGGGGAAGATACGCGTAGCTGATTGCAATCTCGCCGACAAAACCACCCACCGACGAAAGTGTCATCCCGTAGCTCACCGTTCCAGGAATGGCAACGCTCTGACCAGTTGGGCTAATGGAAAGCTGAAATGATGATGCGAGTTCGGTAAAGCTGATGATCTGGGTAACTGATGGTCCGTTCAGCTGAACCAGGCCGGACGCTGGGTTTGCGACGTAACCGCCAGGAGATATCACCGTGAACGGGTAGCTACCGTCCGGCTCGGAAAGAGTGAGATCCGTAGAGGATGAGGTGTAGGTGGCTCCAGAGATGATCACTGACCAGCTCGTCCCCGCGGTCAGTCCCCATTCGGTGAAAACCACAGAATGGCTCTGAGTAGCGAGGCAGGAGAGCAGGGAAACGTTGTTGGAGAGGGTGTTCGCGACGTACACGGTCCCGTCCAGGGGGTCGATGGCAATGCCTCGCGGTTGGGACCCCGTCGGAACATTGGAGATGACCTTGTTGACGGAGTCCGCGATGATGCTGACGTTGTTCGAGACCGCGTTCCCGATGTAGATCTTTCCCGTGACCGGATCAAAGGCCGAACCTTCGTCCGGATCGATCCCGACGGGGATCGTGGCGATGACGGAATCCGTGGCCCCGGAAATGACGCTGACGTCGTTGCTGCCGGCATTCGATACATAGATGTCGTTCAGCGCGGGGTCGTACGTGACTGCCACGGGGGTCGTGCCAACCGGGATGACCTTGACCACGGAATCCGTCCCTGGGTTGACGACAGAGACGGTTGCGTTCAACTCCTGGGGCACGTAGAGCATTCCGTTGATGGGATCGTAGGCAGCGTCCCTGGGCCGTCCGCCCACCGTGATGTTGCCGACGACGCCATTCGTCGACCCTTTCACCACGGCGAGCGTCCCCCCCAGGGTCTGCGCCACGTAAAGGTCTCCCGTGCCTGGGTCGTAGACGAGGCCGTCAGGATTGACCGCCGTGGGGATAGAGGTGACGACATGGTGAGTCGTACCGTTGATGACCGTGAGGTTGGCCGACGACCAGTCGGACGCGTAGATCATCCCGTTTGTGGGGTCGTACGCGAGCCCGGCTCCTGGATCGCTTCCCGCAGGGACGTTGGTGACTACCTGGTGCGAGGTTGGCGTGATCACGCTGACGTTGTTGGATACACTGTTCCCGACGTACACTTCGCGCGTGGCAGTGTCGAGTGCGACGGCTTCGGGCCCGGTTCCGGCGTTGACGCTAGCCGGGACACACAGCGGACCCGTCGATCGGATCGAGATCACGCTGGCGTTGTTCGATTGCGCGTTCGTGGCGGAGATGCGGTTGGTGTTGCCGTCGTACGTGAGGCCGCTGGTGGCCGATCCGGTGGGGATCGTCCTGTCGATTGTGTTGTTCGACGCAAACACTGCCGTAACGCTTCCAGCACCCCCGTGGAAGCCATTCGCGAAGTACAGCTCTCCGTTGGCCGGGTCGTAAGCGGCCGCGACCGGCCCTGATCCAGCTGGATAGGAGGGGATCCAAGTGACCAGGGTGTTGTCAAACCCCGAGACGACGCTCACGCCGTTGCCGTTCTCGTTCGCTACGTAAACATCCCCGTTCGAAGGATCGAACGTCATCCCGACAGGCCGATTGAACCCCGTGATGTTCTTCACAAAGGTATTCGTCGCGGTCGAGATCGCACTGATCACAGTCTCGCTCGCCGTCATGTCCGAGATGTAGAGGTCCCCATTCACGCCGTCGTAAACGATGCCCGCCGGCCCGGTGGCCGACCCGCCCACAGCCACGGTCGCGACGACGGTGTTGGTCGTGTCCGAGATAACGCTCAGGTTAGTGGACACCGTATTGAGCACGTAAAGACGACCGTGCTCGCTGTCGTAAGCGATGGGACCGGGGTTCGATCCCACTCTGACCGTCGCAATGATCGAGTTACTTACCCCCGAAATGACACTGACATTCCCAGAAGCCGCATTGTCTACGTAGACCTCCCCGTTCCCGGGATCGTACACTATCCCAATCGGGCTCGAGCCGACGGGGATCGTCTTGATCACCGAGTCCGTGCTATCCGAGATCACACTTACCGACGCACTGAGGGCGTTGGCCACGTACACATCGCCGGTGGACGGATTGGTGGCGGCCGCCTTGGGCTGGCTCCCTACGGGGATAGTGGCCACGACGCAGTTGGAGCAGGTCAGGGCTTGAGTAGCGATACTCGCATCAGCCGAGTGCCCTGCGGCGGTTGGGCGATCGAGGGAATCGCCAGGCTGCCTAGGCACACCCAGACCAATGGGGGCGGCTGCCGACACAACCGAGACCAGAGCCAAGGTCCAGACCACTATCGATCGTTTCCTGAACTCCATTGGCAGATTCCCTCGTCGATGACTCCTTGAGTGGTCCCCGTCCAATCCCGGTAGACAGTCGCTTCGGGCTGAAGTATTTGCCGACCCCGGACGAGATGAGGTTATTACACATCAATGTAAGTTAACTCGACTTCAAGGAACTCGAGTGGAGTCGTATGACGCGGAATGAGTCAAGTAGCGATTCTCCTCCTGCGGACCTAACCAAGAGTAGGTCGGCCCTCGCCTGGTTTTGGGGGGGCGCGTTCAATCGTCTTGCCATCTGCCAAGAAGACCGGATTACACTCGGGCCGAGAGGTTACAATCCCTTTCGCGTCAATCCGTCTCAGAGAATCCTCGAACGGATCGGATTTGGGACCCCGCCCGGATAGGGTAGTCCAAGTAGCGCTCCGGCCGATCTCGCACGTTCTGTGAACAGGCCGCCTCCCTGCCAGCGCAGCACACTTCGTTGTCGACCTGGCGGGCGCCGCCCTCCATGATGGTCATTCGTGGCCGTAGCCAGCCGCACCAGTCGACGCGGTACATGTATAGAGTACAACTGTTTGCCGGCCTGTCGTATGGCATGCATCGACCGTCTACGACGATACAGCGAAGGTCGGGCGCTCTACGCTATCGTGATCGTCTTCCTGATTGCAGTGGGACTGTTGGAGGCAAGCGGGCTAAGCGCCGGGACTCACCTCTCCAGCCTCGCGAACTGGAAAGCTCCCGAGGCGACCCTGTCAGCAGGACCCTCGCTTATGGTGACCCCTACATCGGGACCCGTGAATTCTCTCCTCACTTTTACTGGGACGGGCTATGCAGTGGACTCACCGGTGACTGTGAGCTGGAGCGGCGGCGCAGCATGTATTGGGACGACGAACGGCACAGGGAGTTTCACCTGCACGTACACGATCCCGTCGACAATCATCGGTGGGCACGTCTTCACCGGAACCGATACGAACTCGGGTTCTGCTAATGCCACGTTCACCGTAACCCCACGATTGACGGCGAGCCCCATCTCG
>Ga0187815_10000484_pt1 | contig 19326 bp, 19 predicted proteins | sample NC_S_5_FD_132962 | JGI IMG/M metagenome (GOLD analysis project Ga0187815, IMG submission 132962) | Wetland sediment microbial communities from Neuse River Estuary, North Carolina, USA - ASW-S_5 | ecosystem: Environmental > Aquatic > Freshwater > Wetlands > Sediment | place: USA: North Carolina...
GGTACCGCGGGCTTCGACCGCGAGGAGGATCTCTGGCCGCGCAAATGGGCGGAGGCCTATGTCGCCTTCGCCGCTGGCGAGAAGCGCGACTGGCTGCGCGCCATGGGCCACCGCATTTTCCCGGTGGTCGGCTGGGCCGAGCGCGGCGGCTATGACGCGATGGGCCACGGCAATTCGGTGCCGCGCTTTCATGTCACCTGGGGCACGGGGCCCGGCATTGTCGAGCCGTTCGAGCGATGCGCGCGCGAGGCGGCGAAAGGCGGTAAGCTCATCTTCAAATTCCGCCATCGCGTCGATGCATTGAGCATCACCAATGGCGTGGTCGACGGCGTCAGCGGTGCCGTTCTAGAGCCCACCAATGTGGAGCGCGGCAAGAGCTCGTCGCGCAACGTCATCGGTGAGTTTGCGCTGCGGGCGCAAGCCGTGGTCGTCGCCTCCGGCGGCATCGGCGGCAATCATGACCTCGTGCGGGCGAATTGGCCCAAGCGCCTCGGCGAGCCGCCAAAATTCATGATCTCGGGCGTGCCCGAACATGTCGACGGCCGCATGATAGGAATCACCGAGGCGGCCGGCGCGCGGCTGATCAACCGCGACCGCATGTGGCACTACGTCGAGGGCATCCAGAACTGGTCACCGATCTGGCCGCGCCACGGCATCCGCATCCTCCCGGGCCCTTCCTCGATGTGGTTCGACGCCACGGGCAAGCGCCTGCCCGCGCCCCTGTTCCCCGGCTCCGACACACTGGGGCAACTGCAATACATCATGGGCACCGGCTATGATTATTCGTGGTTCATCCTGACGCAGAGCATCATCAAGAAGGAGTTTGCGCTCTCCGGCTCCGAGCAGAACCCGGACCTCACGGGAAAAAGCTGGCGCATGACCCTCAAGCGCGCCACCAACAAGGGCGCGCCGGGGCCGGTGGAAGCCTTCAAGCATAAGGGCGTCGACTTCATCGTGCGCGACAATCTCGCCGATCTCGTCGCCGCCATGAACAAGCTTGCCGGCAGCGACCTGCTCAAGCTCGACCACATCAAGACGCAGATCGAGGCGCGCGACCGCGAGATAGCCAACCCCTATGTGAAGGATGCGCAGGTGATGAACCTGCACAATGCGCGCCGCTACATCGGCGACAAGCTGATCCGCACCGCCAAACCGCACCGCATCCTCGATCCCGAGCAGGGGCCGCTGATCGCGGTCAAGCTGAACATCCTCACCCGCAAGACGCTGGGCGGGTTCGAGACTGATCTCGATTCCCGCGTGTTCGGCAAGGACGGCAAGATCATCGCCGGACTCTATGCGGCCGGCGAAGCCGCCGGCTTCGGCGGCGGCGGCGTGCACGGCTATCGCTCGCTTGAAGGCACCTTCCTCGGCGGCTGCCTGTTCTCCGGCCGCAATGCGGGACGGGCCGCGGCGAAGGCGGTGTCATAACCGATTGAGCGCGTGCGGATCGGTTGATCCGCACCAGCCGCCGTGGTGCAATGCAAGCCGTACCATTGCCGCGAGCCGAGCATGATTCGCTTTCTCGTATTGCTGCTTGTCCTGTCCAGCGGGAACGCCGCAGCTGCGGACACGATCGCGATCGGCAAGGTGACGCGCCACTACACCGTCCGCCTGCCCGACAGCAGGCCAGCGCCGCTGGTCATCGTGCTCCATGGCAACACGCAGACCGGCGCCGACATGATGACGCGCACGGCCTGGCCAGCGGTTGCAAAGCGTGAAGGCTTTGGCGTGGTGTTTCCCGACGGGCTCAACCATGCCTGGGCTGATCTCCGCCCCACGAATCTGCGCGCCGGCCGCGTGCCGCCCAAGGGCACCGACGACGTCGCCTTCATCGCCAGGCTGGTGGAGAAGCTGGTGGCGGACGGCAGCGCCGATCCGAAGCGCATCTACCTCACGGGCATTTCCAATGGCGGCGCCATGACCATGACGTTGGTCTGCAAGCGCGCCGACCTGTTTGCGGCCGCCGCCACCGTCGTCATCAACCTGACCGACCAATCCGCCAATCCCTGCCGGCTCTCGCGAGCGGTGCCGATGCTGATGATGAACGGCACCGCCGATCCGCTGGTCCCCTACAAAGGCGGCCGCGGCACCAGCCGCTTTGCGGTCGACGGCTTCTGGTCGGTGGAGAAGACGCTCGGCTTCTGGCGCAAGAACAATGGCTGCGAGGCAAAGGACGCCGCCGTCACCGACCTCGACGACACCGATCGCAGCGACCGCAGCACCGTGACGCGGATCGATTCGAAATGCCCCCCGGGGCGCGACGTCCTGCTCTATCGCGTCAATGACGGCGGCCATCGCATGCCCGGCAGCTCCGATGCCCGCTTTCCACGGCTCGCCAATACCTTCCTCGGCCCGCAGAACCGCGACATCGACGGCGCCGAGACGATCTGGGCGTTCTTCAAGAAGTTTCCGTGAGCTTTGCTTGTCATACCCCGCCCCTGCGGGGCATCCAGTACGCCGCGGCCTCTCGGCTCATGCCATGACGACCTTTGCAATACTGAATCACCTGCATGCGCAGGTGATGACGGCTCATTTTGACGCGCTTCCTTCGCGCGGGAAAACGCTATAGGTAGGTCCCGCCTTTCCTAAGGAGAAAAGAAAATATGAGCATCCAGCGTTTTGAAACCGGACCGCGCATGAGCCAGGTCGTGGTGCACGGCAACACGATTTATCTGGCGGGCGTCGTCGCCAACAAGACCGCCGGCGGCAGCGTCACCGACCAGACCAAGGAAATCCTTTCCATTATCGACGGCCATCTGGCCAAGGCCGGCAGCGACAAGTCGAAATTGCTTTCGACCAACATCTACATCACCGACATGAAGAATTTTGCCGAGATGAACGCGGTGTGGGACGCCTGGGTATCGCCCGGCAATACGCCGGCCCGCGCCACGGTCGAAGCGCAGCTCGCCGCTCCCCAGTACAAGGTGGAGATCATGGTCGTCGCGGCGAAGTAACGCGCGCGACGAGTTCACTCTCCGTCATGGCCGGGCTTGTCCCGGCCATCCACGTCTTTGTGGCCACGAAGAGAGACCTGGATGCCCGGGACAAGCCCGGGCATGACGAATGGATAGCAATAGAAAGCGCAGCCGCGCCTTTATCTACGCGGCCGACTTCGCCGTCGTTGTGGCGGCGGCCCGCTCCGCTTCGATTTTCTTCGAAAACAACCAGCGGAAATAGGTCAGTGGCGCATCGGCGCCGATGGCAAGCAGCTGGTAGTTTGGATCAGCGTCGAACACCTTTTGCTGCGCTTCGATGATGTCCTTGTCCTCGTTGAAACCTTCCTCCAGCGAGTGCCGCAGCGACAAGGCGATGTTCGGATTGTCGATGTCGAAGTCGTGAAGATAGTTCCAGAAGAAGTGCGTGCTCGAACGCGTCTCCGGCGTCATGAACTGCGCGTTGCGGTATTGCCGCGTGCCGGGCACCTGCACGCCTTTCTCCACGCCTTGGCCCGCGGGGGCGAAGGTGGTGTCGAGCGTGAAAATGCCCGGGATGTACATGCGACCGATATTGCGGCGGTCGATCGGGTCGGTTTTGTTCGGAATGACCTTCTTGTGATAGGGCGGCGGCTCGGCATTCATGTGCCAGCGCTCGACACGAAAGCCGTCTTCCAGCTTCTCGATCGCGACCGGCTTGGTCTTGTAGGCATATTCCTCGGAGCCGCCGAGCGTGTTGGTGTGCACGAAGGCGAGATGGGCGAAGTCGCTGAGGTTGTCGACGATCAGGAGCCAGTTGGCCTTGTAGTGCATGTAGCCCGGCAGGCCCCGCCATTTGGGATCGGCAAGCGGCGGATAGTCGAGGATCAGGTTCGGATCGGCCTTCTCGGGATCGCCGGTCCAGATGAAGATGAGATTGTAGCGCTCGACCACCGGATAGCTGCGCACGCCGAGCTTGGCGGGAATGATGTCCTGGCCCGGGATCTGGATGCACTTGCCGTCGGCAGCGAACTTCATGCCGTGATACATGCAACGGATATCGTCGCCTTCGATGCGCCCCATCGACAGCGGCGCAGCGCGATGGCAGCAGCGGTCATCTAGCGCGACGACCTTGCCGCTGGCGCCGCGGTAGATCACGATCGGCTTCTCGAGAATGGCGCGCGCCAGTTTCTTGCCGTCGATCAGCTCGTGATTCCAGGCCGCGACATACCAGGAATTGCGCAGGAAAATGCCGTCGTCATCAGCCATGTCTTTCCTCCCTCCAGAGATTTCTGCTCAGGGTAGGAGAATGGCCCGCCACCGAAAGCCGGTTCCCACTGGACACAGCGTACCGCTGGATGGACAATCGAGCCCATGGAATGGCGCGACTGGGAATTATTCTGCGAAGTCGTCCAGCACGGCGGATTTTCCGCCGCCGCGCGGGTACTGGGTCATCCCAAATCAAGCCTCAGCGCTGCAGTGCAGCGGCTGGAAAGCAACCTCGGCGTCAGGCTGATCGAGCGCACCACGCGGCACCTGCGGCTGACCGACGCCGGTGAGACCATCTTTCGCCGGGTGCAGCCGCTGTTCGCGGCCCTGCACGATACCCGCAGTGAAGCGCTGGCGATGAGCTCTTCGGTTGCCGGCACCTTGCGCATCAAATCGCCCTACGAATTCGGCGCGCATCACGCAGGGCCGGTCGCCTGCGAATTGATGGGGCGTTATCCTGAGTTGACCATCCGGATCGATGTCGAGCACGACATCGTCAATCCCGTCGCCGAGAATTACGACATCGTCTTTGCCATGCTGGAGGCGCCGCTCCCCTCGAACGGCATCATCATCCGCCGAATGTTCTCGCTGGAGCGCGGCCTGTTTGCGGCGCCCGCCCTGCTGGAGCGGCTTGGTGAGCCCAGGAGCTGGGCGGAGCTGATGAAGCTCCCATTGCTCACCGGACCGAACGATACGCCCTGGGCCATCACCACGCCGGAAGGCACAATCGAGCATCTCGAGGTGCAGAAAGCACGTCTCGTCAGCTCCAACGCACATGTGCGGCTGCAGGCGGCGCTTGCCGGACATGGCGTCATCCGCGTAACCGCGACCTATGCCAAGGCCGCGTGCGAGGCCGGCCTGCTGCGGCAGGTATTGCCGGACCATGTCTGCGAACCCCTCAACGTGCACGCGCTGCTGCCGACCCGACAGTTCGTGCCGGCCAAGGTGCGTGTCTTCCTCGACGCGCTGGATGCCCACGCCTATGCCCGGCCGCCAGCGCTGGCTGACCTGTAGGCACTTGACATTACAGCGGATTTTTTCCGGGAACCTCAGCCGGAATGGCGCATCCAATCGCCAACCAATACATGCGAAAGTGGAGCCAGCATGCGCCGCGCACCCATCAGCGAAGTCATCTCCAGCAGTCCGGATGACGCCGAATTGATCAACCGCGCGCTCGCCCGCGATGAAGCGGCTGTGCGCGCGATCATGCAGGCGAACAACCGCCGGCTATACCGGCTCGCGCGCGGCATCCTGCGCAACGACGCCGAAGCCGAGGACGTTGTGCAGGACACCTACGTGCGCGCCTTCACGCACCTGGAGCAGTTCCGCGGCGATTCCAGCCTGTCCACCTGGCTGTCGCGAATCGCAATGAACGAGGCGCTCGGCCGACTGCGCCGCCAGCGGCGTGGTGTGGAATGGTCGGAGCTGGAGAAGAACGCTCCGAAGGCGCAGATCATTCCCTTCCCCCTCGCCTCAAGTGACGACCCGGAAAAATCCATGGCCCAGCGTGAAATCCAACACGTCGTCGAGCGCGCGATCGACGAGCTGCCCGAACCGTTCCGCCTTGTCTTCATCACCCGCGTGATCGAGGGCATGAATGTCGAGGAGACCGCCGAAATCCTCGGGCTGAAGCCGGAAACGGTGAAGACGCGCCTGCACCGCGCCCGCAACCTGCTGCGCGATAATGTGGAACGCAAGATCGGTCCCGTCGTGATGGAGGCATTTCCGTTTGCAGGCCGGCGCTGCGAGCGGCTGACCGAAGCCGTGCTGAAACGCCTCGGCTATCGCGGCTAAATTTCCGGGAACCTCGACGCCGCGGCGCCATCCAACACCTGTGCTTACCGACAACCAGCCGGCGCGGACTCCGTGACCGGCGCCACAGGAGTGTCCCACATGTTCGTCCGATTGAGCGCGGCGGTCGCCGCCGTTTGCCTCGTGAGCAGCGCTGCGCTGGCGCAGGCCGCAAAGCCGACTGACCCGCAGATCGCCCATATCGCCTACACCGCGGGCGTGATCGACATCAACGCCGCCAATCAGGCGCTGACCAAGGCCAGCAACAAGGAAGTGAAAGCCTTCGCGCAGGACATGGTGCGCGACCATGAGGCCGTGAACAAGCAGGCGCTCGACCTCGTCAAGAAGCTCAAGGTCACGCCGGAAGACAACGACACCAGCAAGACGCTGTCGAAGCAGGCGGCCGACAAGCTCGCCGAACTCAACAAACTGAAGGGCGCCGAATACGACAAGGCCTATGTCGCCAACGAGGTCGCCTTTCACAAGGCGGTCAACAGCGCGCTGGAGACGCAGCTGATTCCCTCGGCCAGCAATGCCGAGCTGAAGAGCCTGCTGCAGACGGGCCTTAAGATTTTTCAGGGCCACCAGCAGCACGCCGAGCACGTCGCGGCGAGCCTGAAGTAAGGAGGGCCCATGTTGTCGGGACGGCATCTCGTGCTTGCGTTCGTGCTTGGACTGATCGCTGTCCCGGCGCATGCGGCGACGATCCAGATCGTGATGGAGAACCTGGTGTTTGCGCCGGCTGAGGTCACAGCCAAGGTCGGCGACACTATCGAATGGGTGAACAAGGATGTGTTCGTCCACACGGCGACCGCGCGAAACGGCGACTTCGACGTCAACCTGCCGCCGAAGAAGACAGTCACCTCCGTTTTGCAGAAGGCAGGCACGGTCGAATACTATTGCCGCTACCATCCCAACATGAAGGCCGTGCTGAAAATCGCGCCGTAACTGATGACATGACGTCGGAGGTAATCGATTGGCCGCTGCTTCTCGTCGATAGTCCGGGTCAGCCGAATGATCCGGCTTTCGAAGGAGAACTGACATGACCGACGTCAAGCAGGTTGCCCACCGCTATATCGAGCTCTGGAACGAGCGCGCCTCACACCGCCGCCGCGAGATGCTCGCGGCGAACTGGATGGCCGACGCAAAATATATCGACCCGCTGATGTCGGGCGACGGCCATGACGGCGTCGATGCGCTGATCTCGGGCGTGCAGCAGAAATTCCCGGACTTCAAATTTACCCTTATCGGCGAGCCCAACGGCTTTGGCGAGCATGTTCGCTTCTCCTGGGGTCTCGGTCCCATCGGGGCCGCCGACAGCCCGATCAAGGGCACCGATTTCGCCGTGCTGAGCCAGGACGGGCGGATCAAGAGCATCACCGGGTTCCTCGACCAGGTCCCGCAGGGCGCGTGATGCGGCTCCGGGCCGTCCGCAGGAGAGCGGGCGGCCCACGGCAGTCCAGTGCTTCCGCAGCTGAAACGGCGCTGCTAATCTCCCCGAAACAATTTTGGGAGGAGACCATGAAGGCCGACGCCTTCAGGGACCAGGCCATCAGCGAGATCACGCCGGCGGTGCTGGCGATCGGGCGGGCATCGTTTTCGCAAGCGCTGATCGGCGCATTGCGGCGGGTGGCCGATGTCGGCCATTGCATGGTGTTCTCTTTCGAGGGCGAGCGCTCGGCGAACTGCCTGCTCGATACCGGCAACATCCCGATCGGGCGGGACTTGGGCGTGGCCTATTCCGGGCATTTTTTCCAGTCCGATCCCAACCGCGACACGATCTTTGCCGGACAGGCAAACGCCGCGCCGGTGATGCTGCCGACCTTTGCGCGCAGGATGTACAGCGACAGCTACCGAAAGATCTTCTTCGAGGATTCCGACATCGTCGACAAATGCGCGACGGCAATCTGGGTCGAGAACACCTGCTTCTACGTCAACTTCTACCGCATCACCTCGCAAGGCCGCTTCGCGCGCGAGGAGGTGCGGCGGCTGATGGCGGTGGCCCCCGCGGTCAGTGCCGTGGTGGCGCGGCATTTCCAGCAGGAGGCGGCCACGGAAGCTGATCCCTTGCAGCGGCTGAAGGCGCTGTTTGCCAACGCCGCACCGTTCGCCGGACTCACCGGGCGCGAGAGAGAGGTCTGCGTGCGCATCCTCTCCGGCCTCAGCTCGGAGGCGATCGCATCCGATCTCGGCATCAGCCTGCATTCCGCCCTGACCTATCGCAAGCGCGCATATGACCGGCTCGGCATTTCCTCGCAGAACGAGCTGTTCGCGATTGCCCTGAACCTGATGGGCTCGCGCCGCCTGAACTGAGGTCTAACTGAACCAGGCAAAGCCGTCCCCATCCATGGGGACAGACGGAACAGGCCGCGCCGGGCTATGCTCCCCGTCAGACATCCGAGAGAATCGCCGTGAGCACCGCTCCCCGCATCGACATCGATCCCGCCGCGTTCTGGCAGGACCCCTACCCCGTGCTGGCACGTTTCCGAAAGGAAGCGCCGATCGTCTTCGTGCCGCAGCTTGGCAGCACGCTGCTTTGCAGCCGTGACGACATCTTCGTCTCTGAAAAGCAGATCGACGTGTTCTCGTCGCACCAGCCGCAGGGGCTGATGAACAAGCTGATGGGCCACAACATGATGCGCAAGGACGGCGATGCGCACATGAATGAGCGCAAGGCGATCTTCCCGGCCGTCTCGCCGAAGACGGTGAAGTCGCATTGGACCGCGCAATTCCAGGCCCATGCCGATCGCATCATCGCCGCGCTGGAGCCGAAGCCGTCGGTTGATTTCGTGCAGGCCTTTGCGCTGCCGTTCTCGGCGGAATGCCTGAAGTCGATCACCGGGCTGACCAACATGCGCTTCGAGGACATGAACGCGTGGTCGCAGGGCATGATCGACGGCATCGCCAATTACGGCGGCGATCCCGCCGTGGAGGCGCGCTGCCATACCGCGACGTCAGGCATCGATGCTGCGATCGACGACATGGTGCCGGTGCTGTCGAAGAAGCCGGACCTCAGCCTGCTCGGGGTGATGCTGGAATGCGGCTTGCCGATGGAGAGCGTGCGCGCCAACATCAAGCTCGCGATCTCGGGCGGACAGAACGAGCCGCGCGATGCCATTGCCGGTACGGTCTGGGCGCTGCTGACCCATCCGGATCAACTGGCGCTGGTGCAAAGCGGCAAGATCCCCTGGCTGCAGGCGTTCGAGGAGTATGCGCGCTGGATCTCGCCGATCGGCATGTCGCCGCGGCGGATCGCAAAGCCCTGGCGCATCCGCGACGTCGAGTTCGAGCCGGAGGACCGCGCGTTCCTGATGTTCGGGTCCGCCAACCGCGACGAGCAGCATTTCGACAATGCGGAAGTCTTCGACATTAGGCGCGATGCCTCCAAGAGCATCGCCTTCGGCGCCGGCCCCCACTTCTGCGCCGGCGCCTGGGCCTCCCGCGCCATGGTTGCCGACGTCGCGCTGCCCGCGATCTTCGCGCGGCTGAAAAATCTGCGGCTGGTCGAGCCGCCTCGCATCGGTGGCTGGGCCTTCCGCGGGCTGCTCAACCTGCCGGTGACGTGGGACGGCCAGGCGCGATGACCATTCGATAACAAGTCATCACGCCCGCCGCGGCGCGCCGGCGTCGATCCCGGACTACTGACGGTCCGGCAATCCCTGCAGCAGGGCCCGCAGGGCCGGCCGCGCCGAGAAGTTGCTGAACGCCTCCATCATGTGACCTGCACATTGCTGGAGGTTTTGGGTGGCGCTCACCAGCTTGCATACCTTTGGCGCGCTGCCGGAGACGTCGCCTACGGCACACGCCGCGCAATGATGTTCGAACGCGTTCATCACCTGCAGCGAATAGTCAAAGGGGATGGCGTTGGGCTGGGCATCGGCGAGCGTGCCGGCGCGCACGTTCTGGAAGTATTTCGTCAGGTGGGCCTGCACCGCGGGGGCATTCTGCAGATTGGGCATCGTGCCGACGAGGCCGCCATTGGCCCGCGGAAGCTGCGCGCGTGCGTGGCAAGACAGGCACGCCGAACTCTTGTTGTCGGCCGGCCCGTTCGCGCGGCCCAGGAAGCCCATGAACGGCCGCTCCGGCCAGCCAAACACCTTGCCCTGCATCGCCGGATTGATGAAACCCTCCTGCAGATTGCTGGTCTTGCCGGGGTCATTGCCCCAATGCAGCCCCACCAGTTGCAGCGAGTCCCACACGCCGTCGCCGGTCCGCGGCGCGATCCACGCAAACGTGCCGAACACCCACCCGGTCTGCGTCGAGCGCGGGTCCTTCACGGCAAAGTCCACCTGCAGCAGCCGGACCACGCCTGCAACACGCGCGTTTGCCAGGCCACCTGCCGGGGTCGGGTCGATCGCGGCCTGAATTTCCGGCGCGCCGGCAAGATTGGGAACGGCTGTGGCCGGCGCGGTCGTGAACAGCATCTTCACCGACACGGTGCCGTCCGGCAGCGATTTGGCCTGCGCCTCGTTCGGCTGACACGGGTCTTGCCAGATTTTCCCAAATTGATAGGCGCCGGCCGCGTTGTACCAGCCGACGGCCCAGACCTGCGTTCCACCCGGAGAGTTCGGAGCAAGATCACGCGGATTGGGCGTGCGCTCACGGGTCAATCCGTTGAAGTGCTCACGCCCGCTGTTGGTGTAGTTCATGAACGGGACCGTCCACCACATGGTGGGATCGATCTGGATCTTGCCGTTCTGGATGCGAATGCTTGCCTTCGCGGCCTGGCGAATGGCGTCCGCATAGCCCTGCGGATTGCTCTTGAAATCGATCTGTTGCCAGGCGCCGCCGGTGTTGGATGCGCTGGTCGGAAAGTTCTCGTTGAGGGATTGGGCGGGCGAGGGCTGCATGCCGGCCGGCGGCAAGGCGTTGGTGGCATGCTGCAGCGGGCAAGCGGCGCGTGCCGTGGCTGCGATGAGGGTCATGGAAGCGAACAGGACAGAGGCAAGGCTTGTCGAAAGGCGGCGCATCGGCTTCCTCCACAAATTGCCAATCAGAAAAATGATCAACCGGAACGACACAACTATAGGACGTATCCGGTCCCGTTGACCAGTGAAGGAGATCACAGGCCAATCGACGCCGGGCTACTCAATCTGCCGGTGACGTGGGACGGCCAGCGCCGTGCGCCGCACGGGCCGGACACAAAATCGCGAAAACAACCCCATGCAAAGTAGGAAGCGGCCTTGCAAACAGGCGCCTCTTGGCCGATGTCCCAATCCGCGCCGGACTGGAAGCAGTCGGAAGATCGATCGGAAGAAACGATCTGCTGATCGGCGCGCACGCGCTCGCGACCAAGGCCATCACCGTGACCGCCAATGCCGACAGATTCAAACGCGTTCGCGGATTGAAGGTTGAGAACTGGCTGGCTTGAGCCCTACCGCCGCAACACCATCGCCAGCCGCACGCCGACGGCCGCCTGCCAGACCGGATAGAGAAACGACGTCCGGTCGAGCCCAAGCGAAGTGTCGAGCGCAAGCAGGCTGCCTGCGACCGTGCCGGTGACCAGCATCGGCATCCACAATGCTGATTTTCGCGGGCTTGCAGGCAACAGCGCGATTCCGAGCGCCATCAGGCCGGAGCCGACCAGGCCGCCGGCGAGACCCGCGAACAGGCTGCGCATCGCCTTCGCAGCGCCCGCCATCTGCCCGTCGAAATAAACAGCGGCATTCACGGCCGCGACGAACGCGATCATGGTGACCAGGCTTGCCACCAACGCCGCCCAGATCGGATTGGCGCTGCGCCGTCTCACCACGACGAACACCAGCACCGCGAACGGCACGGCCACCAGCGCCAGCCGCAGCATCGCAGGCGCAGGTGCGAGCAGGTCAATGGCGTCCGGCAACAGCGGCGTGATCACGCCGCTGACGAGACCGCCGATGGCGATCTTCAGGAGGTCATTGCGGGTCGTGTCAGTGGTGATCGCGTCGGTCAACGTTCACCCCGTAATGCCCGAAGCAATTGGAGCGGGCGAAGGGAATCGAACTCTCATAGCAGCTTGGGAAGCTATCCACCACGCGGAAACCTGCCCCTATGGAGAAGATAGGAGCGGAAGGTGGAATTTGCGAATCACGGCCGGTGCCGCCTCGCGGGAACTTTGACCACACTGGTGGTTATCGCCGTCGCCTGAAGGTATGCCCGCGCATACAAAGAGACCGCCCGAAGGCGGTCTCTCTGTTGTTGCGTAAGTCGAATGGGGTCGAGCCATCAGGCAACGGCAGTTTGATTCCGTCGGCGGTACGCCATGTAGCCAACACCTGCAAATCCCAAAATCATCATGGCCCAGGTCGAAGGCTCGGGCACGGGAGTAACTTGCTCCACTGTCCACATGCCAGGATGGGACTCAATATAAGCGTAGTTGATCAGCTGGTAGCCCCACGAGTCTCCTGGCGCCCCGGCAGTCCTCTGATAGACACTGCCACTGTCTCGACTGCCATCAGTCCGCATAAACACACCGATACCGTTCAGAGGAAGGGAGCTACTGGAAACCACCGTCCTCAGTTCGACGACCCAATTAGTAATCTCACCAATCGAGTTAGTCCAAAAACGAAACACTTGATACGCAGCAGTGCTGTCCGTAATTGTATTTATTCCATCGTTGAACTCGAAGCTCGCTAGGGCAACAGGCAAACCATTCAGATTGCTGCCCAGTGCTTTGTCCAGAGTGAACGACCCGGTAAGTCTCATTGTGGTGTCGTAGCCGCCATAAGGAGCATAATTATAATTGTTGCCCGTGTACGTATACACGACCTCAGCATTCGCAGCCAAAGCTGAAGGGAGGACGGTGACAACTACCGTTAATGCGAAAATGGAAAGATGGCGAAACGCGCGTGTAGCCGCGCCGTTGACAGCCAGCGCAGCCACGATGACGATTTGAGAGAGACCTCTGAGCATTTGCGCCCACCTCAATTAAATGGCGAGATTAATTTAGACAGCCTAGTTGCTCAGTTTTTGGCTCACAAGCGCGCCACTCGGCTACCCCCATTTGGGGTATATGCGTCGGACAGTCCCCCGTTTGGAGCTGCGACGGCGTCGCCTAATTCTGAGCTTGAGTGGTCGCAGAAAGCGCCCGCATGTCCCTGACGAAGGCGAGGACGAACTCGGGCGCAACGCGCGAAGAGCAACCGGGGCCCCTCGCAGGCGGCCAACAAATGCCCAAGGGCAAGTGCGCCTGCCAATCGCAACCATCCGTGTTGTTTCCTACCCAAATATTTGATCCTGACCATACCCTCGCCAGGGAACATGCGGCCGGTCCCGGCAATTACCGAAATCGCACTGTGTTCGACAATCATTCCCTGCGGCGCAACACATGGGCAGCAACACATGGGCAAGGGACATGGGCAAGGGTCGTTACGACAATGGTCCTGCACTATTCGCTGCTCTCGTGATGGGCTCGGCCTTCTCTGGTACCGCCATGTCCCAGCCCGTCGCGGTCTCCCCGGCCACGATGCCGCGTGTCACCACGGTGGACGAACGGTATCAGTCCTACAACGTCGAAATGGCCGAGGTGATCGGCGGCAATTTCTGGAAGCCTTACAGCGAACAGAGCAAGACCGCCGAGAACACTCGGCAAACGGCCAACGATGCTCCATCGAGCGGCACTGATTTGGAGGCCGGCCAGGACCCGAACACATTCGAGGCGCGCCCCCCGATCGACGTGACAAATACGCGTTTGCGAAAGTTGGCGGCGGCGCTCGGACCGGCCTATCTGCGCGTGAGCGGGACCTGGGCCAACACCGTCTACTTCCATGACTCGGACACGCCGGCCCCGGCGAGCCCGCCCCGGGGTTTCAAGGGCATCCTGACGCGCTCGCAGTGGCGGAGCGTCGTCGAGTTCACCCACGCGGTGAACGCTGGCCTTACCACCTCCTTCGCCGTCAGCAGCGGGGTACGCGACGCGGCCGGCGTGTGGACACCGGATCAGGCCAGGCGGCTTCTTGACTACACGAAGGCAGTTGGCGGCGAGATCGCCGCGGCCGAGTTCTTTAACGAGCCGACCATGCCGGAATATGGCGGCGCGCCTGCCGGCTACGACGCGGCCCAACATGCGCGCGATTTCGCCGCGTTCCGGGCGTTCGCCAGGGAGGCGGCACCAAACATGCGCATCGTCGGTCCCGCCTCGGTCGGAGAAGCCGTGCTGCTGCCTGCCATGTCGGGCAAGGCGCCCTCGGTCCTCAAGACCGAAGATCTTCTCTCGGCCAGCCCCCGGCCGGTGTTCGACGTCTTCTCGTACCATTTCTACGGGGCGGCCTCGATCCGCTGCGCCGCCATGGGCCCGGGGGCGCAGACGACGGCAGAGGCAGCGCTCTCGGAGGATTGGCTCTCGCGGGCCGATCGCAGCTACACGTTCTACGCCGGCCTGCGCGACCGCTTCGAGCCGGGCACGCCGATCTGGATCACGGAGATGGCGGATGCCGCCTGCGGCGGCAATCCCTGGGCGAGCACCTTCCTGGACACCTTCCGCTATCTCGATCAACACGGGCGCCTGGCCAGGAACGGCGTGAGCGTCGTTTTTCACAATACGCTCGCTTCGAGCGAGTACGGCCTGCTTGATCAGAACACGTTTGCGCCGCGGCCAAATTACTGGGCCGCGCTGCTGTGGCGCCGCCTGATGGGACAAAATGTGCTCGATGCCGGCCCTGCCAGGCCAGGCCTCAGTCTCCATGCTCAATGCCTCCCCGGCCATCCCGGCGGAGTGACTCTTCTTGCGATCAACACGAGCGCGACCGACGGCCACGCGATCCAGCTTCCGCTGGCGGCGGAGCGCTACACGCTGACGGCAGAGAAGCTCGAGTCCGACCGCATCCGATTGCATGGACAAGAACTCAAACTGGGAGCCGACGACCAACTGCCGCCCCTCCAGGGCCATCATATCGAGCGCGGTCAGGTCGAACTTGTGCCTGCCAGCATCACCTTCCTCTCGATGGAAGGTGCCGAGAACCGAAACTGCAGGTGAGATCAATTCTGGAATGACCTGATCAAGAGGAACTGACCCGGACACGTCGGAAAATACCTGTCTCTTGCGCGTTGTCCGGGTTTCTGAGGAGCTTTGGCAGGAAACTTGGCAGGAAACTCGAACAAGAGGACCGGCATATGATGGATGGAGATCGACTTGTTATTGCATGTCCGGCGTGCGCAACGCTCAATCGCGTCCCTGCCACGAAACTTGCAGACGGAGGACGTTGCGGAAAATGCAGCAACTCACTGTTTGAGGGGCAGCCGGTAGAACTGAACGCGGCGAATTTTGAAAAGCACGCCATGTCGAGCGACATTCCGCTTCTGATCGATTTCTGGGCGGAATGGTGCGGGCCATGCCGCCAGATGGCGTCGGGCTTCGCGGCGGCAGCGGCGAAGGTGGAGCCGCATTTGCGGTTGGGCATGGTGGATACGGAAGCCGAGCAGGCATTGGCCACGCGGTTTGATGTTCAGAGCATCCCCAGCCTCGTCCTTGTCGAGAAGGGGCAACTGATCGCACGGACCTCGGGTGCGAGGCCCGAGAGCGCGCTCCTTCAATGGATCGAAGCGGCGATGGCGTCACGGCATCGCCACTTCCCGAGCCACGCCGTCGGAGGCAGGCCCTGAGCGCCCTGGCGGAAGCAGACCAACATAGGAACCAGTGGGATTCCGTTGCCGTTCCGCTGCTTCCAAACGAGAAATGGAGCATGCGATGACCCAGAATCCATATGACGGCGTGGAAGGACGTCCCCTTCTTGACCTCGTGATCGAGGGGATGGCGGTAGAGGATCGGGATGGCACTTACATCGGAAAGGTCGACAAGGTCGAGGGAGGACATTTGAAGATCATCCGACCGGACCAAGCTCCCCGCAACCAGCACCAGTACGTTACACCGAGCTGGATCGTTGCGGTGGATGATCGGGTTCGGCTGAACAAGAGTATCGACGAAGCAAAGCGTCTCTGGGCTACGGAGCCTTACGCAAAACGCCACGGCCTCGAGCGCCCCAAGTAGCACACCATACAGTAATGATTCAGCCTGGCTCTTCACGCAGCATGGAGGATCGTGCCACCAACGGCCTTCATCCGGGCCTCGAAAGGCAATCTTGCGTCTGACGAGACGTCGGCAACAATTGCGCCATTGCCGGCCGCAAGTGCATGCGAAACCTTCTCGGCAAGCGCCCGCCCGGCGCCCCGGTCGGTCAGATCGGCAGACATCCCTATTAGTCCACCACCGATGGCGCCCATGACCGCGCCCAATGGGCCGGCCGGCAGACCAGCCAAGGCTCCGATCAGCGCTGCGACCGCTGTCGCGTGCGAGCTGTCCGCCACGCGGTGCAGCACGGAAATTCTGCCTTGGGAATCCTTGGCAAGAACCGCCCAGCCATAGACCGTCGTGCCCGTTGCTCGAAGCTCGTTGACCGATTCATTCGCCTCGGTTGCCATCGTCTCGTTCGGGAAGGTCGCGACCACAAACTGGCTCATAAGACATCTCCCTCCGTCTCGTATCGGGAGCCGTGCGAGCGAGCCGGAGAATCATCATCCCTGTCGCACGCGCTCTAGCGCATCTCCTAGTTTCTGCGCGCTCTTCTCAAGCTCCCGCCGCTCATCTTCCGACAGTTCAGGCTCAAGCACCTCGATGACACCGCTTCGGCCGACAACACTTGGCAAAGACAGCGTTACGCCGAAGTCTTTCTGAAAACTTCCGATCGGTATCGCGGCTCGTTCATCACCAAGCACGATCTCTGCCACGCGGGCGGCCACGATCCCTATCCCATATTGACTGGCGCTGTTACCTTCGATGATCGTGATGTTCGCATAGCGCACCGCCTCTTCCAGGAGCGGTCGCACATCTTCAAGCTTTTCGCCGCGTCGCTTGAGCAGAACCTGCAATGGAACGCCGCCGATCTGTGCCGACGACCATAGAAAGACCTGCGAAGTGCCATGCTCACCGATCACTTGCGCTTCAACGTCGGCGGGATCGACGCCAAAGTGTCTGCCAAGATGGACCCGAAAGCGAAGGCTATCAATAAAGGTGCCCGCGCTCAGTACACGCGTACTGCCAAGGCTCAAGCGCGTAAGATCCGCCAACGGGTCAGGCGGGTCCGTCACCACAAGCAGCACTGCATCGCGCGCCGCCTCTGCAACTTTTGGAATGATGTCGCGGTAGATTGCCGCATTCCGGTCGAGCAGCCTCAGCCGTCCTTCCGTATCACTTCGATCGATGGCGTGGCCGCCCTTTTCATTGATGCCGGAAGTGATGATCACCACTCCGGCACCTTTCAGTTCGTCATAGTTTCCATCGACGACATCGACGTTTCGTCCAAGTGGAACGCCGTAGCGGATGTCCGTGACTGCTGCCTCAGCGGTCTTGCGCGTACGGTTTACAAGCACAATGTGGCGTGCGCTGCCCCGCGTAACGGCAGCCAGGAGACATGCACAGCCCACCCTTCCTGCACCAACGATTCCAAGCTTCACGACTGAATCTCCGAATGCCTAGAATTATGCGCACCTGTGAGCGCCGGTTTAGGCAAAGGACCGGCGATGGCGCGCCGCCGGGAGTTGGCCGGTCAAGATCGCACCAACGGCGTCTCCACAAGATGCTCCGTCACAAACCATGCTTGCAGCTCGTTCGTCCTGATAAGGTCGGACACGATCAAGTCGTTTGTTCCGTCGTCGCCGAGATCGGCCGCCTTTTTCGCCGCGTCATGCGCGTCGATCAGGATGATCTCGTGCGCTTCGAGGAGCCGCGACAACATGGCAGGAACCTCCTCGCACCCGTTTGGAGGCCTCGGAACGCGCGTGATCTCCGCAACGTGCCTGGGATCTCCGACCGCGATACCTCCGAGCGTCTGCACGCGTTCCGCAATCGTATCGATCAATTCCACCAATTCCCCTGCGTGTTTGTCCAGCAACAAATGGAGTTGGTAAAACGTTGCGCCGCGCATCAGCCAGTGATGCTTCTTGTATAGCGAGTAGAGAATTTGAGTATCCGCCAACAGTTGGTTCAGCCGTTCGCAGGAATACATTCGGGCGTCGAAAGAGAGCCCGAGCGGAAACTGCCGGACCGTGCCAAATACCTGAATTTCGCGACCGCTTTGGTGAAGCCAGGGCTGACTGCTCAGCACTCCCGTACCGGACTGGGAAGTTTGCTTGTCCTTTGCCATTGGGACGTCCCTTTCAATTCGCCTCGTCGAACTCGACTTGCCGAGCCCCCGGAACGTTCAGCAAGGGATAGACCGTGAGCGCAATGGTTCTCGCTTCCAAACAACCCGTCGCACGGGCGTAAGTTCATCCGAGCCGGCCGGACGTAGCTCGATACTCGGACTACCTCGAACGCGCACGGCGTTGCACCCGAGGACCGCTTGAGGCACCTGACGGGAAAAGCTTCCAGCAACGGGACAAGAACCTTCCGGCCCTCATGCGTCAGGCACGGCAATACGGGTATTCTGGTTGTGCTGGAGAACTACACCGGTAATGGAGCATGGGCCGGTTGGAGCGGGCGAAGGGAATCGAACCCTCGTATGCAGCTTGGGAAGCTGCCGTTCTACCATTGAACTACGCCCGCGAATCAAGGACTTAGCTCAGTCTGTCCCTGGATTGTGTGGCCATTGTGTGGACACCAATCTTGCCGCGTTACAGTCTTACCCGTCTCCCCTCGCCTAATCCAGCCCCCGCGAACTCGCGCCAGTGCCTGGCGGCCATGACGATGCTACGCGGTTAACGGCTGCGATCAGCGCCGGACGGCTCGACCGATCGCGACTTTACCGACAGCGATCGGCAATCAGAGCGGCATTCCGGCCTGCCACGGGCAATCGCATGAAATACGCCGAGCCACGCCCCTGCGCACGAACGAGCGATGCCAACAGGCGCCTTCGCCCAAGCTACATGGGATCATGAGCGCGGATCGGCGGCAGATTACCGTTGAAGCGCTCCATCTCGACGGTCGTGAGCTGGCCGGTGCAGCCTTGCGCGAAGGATGAAGTGCCGATGTCGCGGGTAAGCACATTTGGATTGCCGTGAACGCAGAGCGGCGCCTCTTCCTCGGGATCCATCGGATCATACCAGGCGCCGGTCGGCAGCTGGACGACACCGGGCGCGATGCCGTCAGTGACATGGACCGCAGCGAGGCAGGCCCCGCGTTCGTTGAACAGGCGGATGATGTCGCCATCCGCAATGCCACGCGCAGTCGCGTCACGCGGGTTCATGCGCGCGACCTCGCGACCGCGATGCTTGGCCGAGGTCGAATGGCCGCCGAAATCGAGCTGGCTGTGCAAGCGCGTCACCGGCTGATTGGCGACGAGAAAGCACGGCGAGTCCGGCTTCGGCACGTCGGTCTTCTCGAGCCAGACCGGGTGCCCGGGACAATCGGCATCGCCATGGCCGGCGATCTTCGCCGAGAAAA
>Ga0187815_10000485_pt1 | contig 19325 bp, 17 predicted proteins | sample NC_S_5_FD_132962 | JGI IMG/M metagenome (GOLD analysis project Ga0187815, IMG submission 132962) | Wetland sediment microbial communities from Neuse River Estuary, North Carolina, USA - ASW-S_5 | ecosystem: Environmental > Aquatic > Freshwater > Wetlands > Sediment | place: USA: North Carolina...
CCGTCGAGCGGATCGGCGGTCTCGGCTTCGACAGTGGCTTCCGCAACTGCGGGCGGGTTGTCGGCGCCATCACCGCCGGCCATCGCGACCGTCTCTTTCGCGAGTGGGAGCTGCGCGCCCGCTATGTCGGCGAGGCCGTGAATTTCCTCGACAGCGCCGATCATCCAGAATTGCCGACGCAGCGTTATGTGGGCGGCATTCACATCGTCGAAAATGCCGCCGTGCATCCCGGGCACTATTCCATGGCGCATGTCGCGGCGGCCCGAGGTGCGGGTGCGCTTGTCGTTGGCAACATGCCGGTTCTCGGGGTTTCGAAGGAGAATGGCGGCTTTGCTGTCCAGACGTCGGGTGGAGCGGTCCAGGCGTGCGAGGTGCTGATCGCGACCAATGGCTACACGCCGAAAAGCCAGGGCTGGTACTTTCGCCGGCTGAGTCCGATTGATGCCTTCATGATCGCGACCGAGCCGCTGGCGCCGGAAAAGCTGCCTCGCGTGCGAGCGGGCAACCGCACCTACCATGACAACCGCAAGAATTCGAATTATTACCAGCTCAGCGATGACGGCCGGCTGATCTTCGGCGGCCGGACCGGGCTCTATCACGCTTCACTGGCGCAGATGGCGGGCAAGCTGCGCGAGGAAATGCTGCAGTTCTTCCCCGAGCTGGAGGGCGTGCGCATCACCCACGCCTGGACCGGTCGTTGCGCGGCAACGGGCGACATGTTTCCCCATGTCGGCAAGCATGACGGCGTGCATTTCGCCATTGGCTACTGTTTTTCCGGCCTCGCCATGGCGCCCTATCTCGGTCACAAGGCGGCGATGCGGATGCTGGGCCGCGAGGCCGAGGCGCGCACGCTCTTCACGCAGGACGACCTTAGATATGTGGCCTGGCCGAAGCGCCAGTCCTTTCTCATACCGATTGCTATGCAATATCTCAGAATGCGTGAGCCAATGCCAGCAAATTGATTTCGCACAATTGCGCGAAATAGGTTTAATGCTATGGTGTTGCCCGTTGTTCAAATTCGGGAAGCCTCATGTCATTGCGTACGATCCTCACCGAAAGCCTTGTTGCGGGACGCGCGCTCGCGGGCACTTTCGTCAAGACGCCGTCGGCCGATATCGTCGAGATACTGGCCCTGGCCGGCCTCGACTTCATCTGTCTCGATTCGGAGCATTCCGCATTCGGCAGGCGCGAACTGGACTGGAGCCTGGCGCTCGCGCGGGCGCTCGGTCTACCCGCTTTGGTGCGGCTGTCGCATGCGGGCAGCGACACGATTCTTCAGGCCCTCGACGGCGGCGCGGCGGGAATCGTAGTGCCTCATGTCGACAGCCTCGCAACCGCGCGTGAGATCGCGCGGCGCTCGCGTTTCGGTCCCGGCGGCCGGGGCTACGCCGGCACGACGCGTTACGGCGGCTTTGCAACTCGCGGCATGGCCGAAATCCTCGGCGAGGAAGGCCAGAACGCTTTCGTGATCGCCCAGATCGAAGACCCCTCGGCGCTTCGCGAAATCGACGCCATCGCCGCGGTCGAGGGGATCGACGCGCTGTTTTTCGGTGCGGCCGACATGGCGGTGGGAATGGGGCTGGGCAATTCGGCGACGCCGGAGATTGAGCAGGCCTTCCAACTGGTCGCCGCGGCGGCAAAGGCCGCGGGCAAGCCACTCGCCGCTCATTGCGGCACCGCCTCGGGAATCGCCGGGCTTACGCAGAAGGGCGTCGCGCTCGCCTTTGTGGGGTCGGACCAGGGGCTAGTTCTGAACGGCGCCCGCGCCATTGCGGCCGCGGCGCGAACTTGACTTGGAGGACGAAGAAATGACCGGCAACGCAGTAAGGCCGCACGGCTACGTGGAATTCGGTGATGGCGCCAAGGCTGAAGGCGACTGGAACGTATGGCGCGCGCGGGGAAAGACATTTTTGGTCGAGTGGTGCGATCCGCAGAGGCCGTCGGCATCGCTGAAGCGCTCGAGCGAGGCGGAGACCATCGCCGTCTTTCCGGCCGGCGGCGGGCGGATCGGCTTTGCCGGCGCATCCGCTCCGGTTCCTGGGCGCACCATCGCGATCATTCCGGCTGGCGCGCATGAGATTGATTCTGACGGCGATGGACCGATTATCCTGCTGTCGCCGCTTTGTCCCGCTAAGCCGAAAGTCGCGGCCCTGAATGACGGCGACTATGACGACGCGACGCCTGAGGGGATGCAGGTGGTGCATGCGGGGGCGGTGTCCGTGGATCGGCTTCAGGTCATCCCGGTGGACCGGATCATTCCGCCGGCCGACAAGCCGCGCCTCAAGATCGTCCGCAGCGCTACCATAAGCGTGAGCTGGATCGAATATGACGGCCTGCGCGACCGCACCAAGCTCAGCCCGCACGACCATGCCGACTTTGAGCAGGGCTCGCTGGCCATAGAGGGCGCCTACATCCACCACCTGCGGGTGCCATGGGGGGCGGACGCAACCGCCTGGCGGGATGATCTGCATCTTAAGGCATCGCCGCGCAGCCTTTGCGTCATTCCGCCCAGGATGATCCACACCACCGAGGGCCAAGGGGAGGGCAGGCACATCCTCCTCGATATTTTCGCACCGGCGCGCGCAGATTTCATTGCCAAGGGCTGGGTGTTCAACCAGATCGCCTACGCTGCTGCGAAATAGGCAGTAGATCACAAGGGCATGGCATTTCGCCGTTGGCTAAAAGCCTGCATCTTTCGATAGAAATAAATATTCGCACACTTGTGCGAAATTATAATTGGCGCTAACAGTCCCACCATGGCCGGCTCGCGGGCGATGCGGGCGAGCCAGACGGACAATTGCCGGGGCGACGTTTGGCGCTTCCGGCCTCATGCGGAGAGCGGACATGCCATATTCACTTGGTATCGATATCGGCGGCACCTTCACGGATCTGGTCCTATTCGACCCGGACCGCGGCGTTCAGCACAACGTGAAGACGCTGACGACGCCGGAGGAGCCTGAAAAGGCGGTCATCGCCGGTACGCGCCAGATGATCGAGAAGGTTGGCGTCAATGCCGCCGACATCAACCGGGTGGTGCATGCGACGACGCTTTTCACCAACGCCATGATCGAGCGCAAGGGCGCGCTGACCGGCCTCGTCACCACCGCCGGTTTCCGCGACGTGCTGGAGGTGGGGCGCGAACGCAAGTTCGAACTCTATGACATCTTCATCGAAATGCCAGAATCGCTCGTGCCGCGCACGCTGCGCTTCGAGGCCGCTGAACGCATGTCGCCGGCGGGCGAGGTCGACCTGCCGCTCGACAAGGCAAGCCTCAAGCAGGCTTGCGACAAGCTGGTGGCGGCGGGCGTGACCTCCATCGCCATCGCCTTCCTGCATTCCTACGCCAACCCTGCGCACGAGCTCGCGGCGGCGGCCTTCATCCAGGAAAACTATCCGGACGTCTTCGTGACCACATCCTTCGAGGTTGCGCCGGAAATCCGTGAATATGAGCGCACCTCCACGACGGTCGCCAATGCTTATGTGAAGCCGCTGGCGGCCGCATATCTGGGCCGCCTTGAAGCGCAGCTGCGCGAGATGGGCGTTAACGCGCCGCTCTTCCTCATGGTCTCGTCGGGTGGGCTGACCCATATCGGCGAAGCCAGGCGTACACCGATCCAGCTTCTGGAATCCGGTCCGGCCGCCGGCACGCTCTCGGCCGCCTTCTTCGGCGAGCGCAGCGACGTCAACCACGTGCTGGCTTTCGACATGGGCGGCACCACCGCCAAGCTCAGCGTCGTCGACAATGGCGAACCGCTGGTCGCCTACAAGTTCGAGGCCGCGCGCACCCGCCGCTTCAAGGAAGGTAGCGGCCTGCCGATAAAAATTTCGACCATCGACCTCATCGAGATCGGCGCCGGCGGCGGCTCCATCGCCCATATCGACAATATGGGGCTGATGAAGGTCGGTCCCGAAAGCGCCAGCTCCCGGCCCGGCCCGGCCTGCTACGGCCTGGGCGGAACCATGCCGACCGTCACCGACGCCAATCTGGCGCTGGGCTATCTCAACCCCGATTTTTTCGCCGGCGGCACCATGAGCGTCGACACGGGCAAGGCGCGCGATGCGATCGGCGGTCTTTCGGAGGAAACCGGCCTTTCCGCAAGCGAACTGGCGTGGGGCGTGCACGACATCGTTAATGAGAACATGGCGAGTGCCGCGCGCGTCCACATCGCCGAGCGCGGCAAGGACCTGCGCAAATATGTCATGGTCACCACCGGCGGCGGCGGTCCTCTGCATGGCTATCAGGTCGCTCGCAAGCTCGGCCTGAAGCGTCTGGTCTGCCCGCCGGCGGCCGGTGTCGCTTCGGCGCTCGGCCTGCTGATCGCGCCGGCCCGTGTCGATCGCGTGGCGACCGTGGCGCGCGCCGTCTCCGACCTCGACTGGGCGGAGCTGGAGGCCACTTTCACCAAACTGGAAAGCGAGGCCCGCGCGACCGTCGGCGAGACAGTACCGGAAGCGATCGACGTTTCGGTGCGCCGCCTTGCCGACATGCGCTACATCGGCCAGGGCTTCGAACTCGTCGTCAGCCTGCCGGACGGTCCGTATAACGCCGCCAGCCGCGAGGCTATCCTCGACAAGTTCCGCGCTGCCTATCGTGACGTTTTCACGCTCAATCCGCCGACCGACCGCATCGAGATTGTCAACATCCGCGTCACCGTTTCGGCTCCGACCGGCATGACCGGCACGGGCGCGAATTCGGCCGCCGGCAGCGCCGACGAGGCGGTGAAGCAGGTTCGCAAGGTCTATTTCCCGGAAGTGAAGGACTTCGTCGAGACCCGCGTCTTCGAGCGCGCCAAGCTGCCCGCCGGCGCCAAGATCCAGGGGCCGGCGGTGGTCGAGGAGCCCGAGTCGACGCTGATCGTGGGACCCGAGGGCGTGCTGACCGTCGAGCCGAGCGGCAACATCCTCGTCGACATTGCCGCCTGACAAGAAACGTTTCGAAAGAGGACACCGACATGTCTGTGCAACCTGCCCACATTGAGGCCGCCGCGCCTGCCCATCAACCCGTCCGCTTCGACGCCGTGACCCTCGAGGTGATCTGGACCCGCCTCGTTTCCGTGGTCGATGAAGCCGCTGCCGCGCTGGTGCGCAGCTCGTTCTCGACGCTGGTGCGCGAGTCCTACGACTTCTCCTGCATCATCACCGATACGAAGGGGCGCTGCCTCGGTCAGGCGACCGACTCCATCCCGTCCTTCATCGGCACGCTGCCGAAGACCGTACGCCACTTCCTCGACCATTTTCCGGCCGAGACGTTAAAGCCGGGCGACGTCCTCATCACCAACGACCCGTGGATGGGCACCGGCCACCTGCCTGACCTGACCGTCGCCAAGCCGCTCTTCCGCAACGGCAAGCATGTCGGCTTTGCCGCGAGCACGACCCATTCGCCCGACATGGGCGGGCGCACTGGCACTGCCGATATCCGCGACGTGTTCGAGGAAGGCTTCCAGGTGCCGATGCTCAAGCTGATGGACGAGGGCCGTGTCGATCAGACCTTCATCAGCCTGCTGCGCAAGAACGTGCGCGTGCCCGACCAGGTCGTGGGCGATCTGTGGGCCCAGGTTTCGGCGCTGGAGTTGATGGAACGCCGGCTGTTCGATCTCATGAGCGACTATCAGCTCGACGAGCTGGAACGTCTTGCCGACGAGATTCTGGATCGCTCGGAGGCGGCCATGCGCGACGCCATTCGCGCCTTCCCTGACGGCACCTATACCTATGAGCTGCAGACCGACGGCGTGGTCGAGCCGGTGACGATCAAGATAGCGGTCAAGGTTCAGGGCGACGGCATCCTGGTGGATTATGCCGGCACCTCGCCGCAGGTGGACCGGGCCATCAACGTGGCACTGTGCTACACCTACGCGCAGACGGTCTACGGCCTGAAGTGCATCCTGGCCCCGGAGCTGCTCAACAACGACGGCGCGCTGCGTCCGATCGAGGTCACGGCTCCGGAAGGTTCGCTCCTCAATCACACCTATCCTGCCTCGGGCCAGACGCGCACGCTGGTCGGCCACTTCCTGCCGTTCGCCGTGTTCGGGGCGCTCAGCGCGGCGGTGCCGGATCGCGTTGCCGCCGGCCCCGGCTCGCCGCTCTGGAGCCTGCAGGCATCAGGCGTCAACGAGAAGGGCGAAACCTACGTCAACAAGTTCTTCTTCAACGGCGGAACCGGCGGTACGGCGCGGCGCGACGGATACAATGTGCTGAGTTGGCCCTCGAACATCTCATGTGTGCCGGTGGAGATGATGGAGCAGCAGTCCAACTTCCGCGTGCTGCACAAGCGCCTGCGCGAAGGTTCGGCCGGGAAGGGCCGCCACCGCGGTGGTCTGGGCCAGGAAACTCTGCTCGAATACCGTTCGGAACGCCCGGTCGTCGTCGGCTTCCATGCCGAACGCACGGTGATTGCACCTCCCGGCATCAATGGCGGCGAAGACGGCAAAACCGGCGTGCTCGAGATCAATGGCAAGGCGCTGGCACCGTCGCAGCAGAAGGTGCAGCACGTCATCCGCGATCGCGATCGCATCCATCTCAAGACGCCCGGAGGCGCCGGTTTTGGTGCGCCAAACACCCGCGAGGAAGAGCTAGTCGAGCGCGACCGGCTGGCCGGCTACGCCTGATCCGGCATCGTCGCTAGATTTTCGCCCGTATCGAAAGATACCGATCGCTACGACACAGCCGCCGCATGGCGGCTGTGTCGGGCGCAAGAAGGGAAGTCGAAATGAAACTGAACGGTGAACAGGTCTTGCCGTGCCCCGTCGACAAGGCATGGGAGCTTGTCATGGACCCCGCGACGCTTCAGGCCTGCATACCCGGTTGCGAAAGCCTGTCGCAGGACGCCGATGAGAAGTTTTCCGCCGTGGTGGCGATCAAGATCGGCCCGGTGAAGGCGAGGTTCAACGGCGAGGTGCAACTGAGCGACCTGCAGCCGCCGCACTCCTGCCGGATCTCAGGCAAGGGCACCGGAGGCATTGCCGGTTTTGCCCAGGGCGGCGCCAGCATCCAGTTGCAGAAGCATCCGGAAGGCACATTGCTGACCTACGATGTCGACGCGCAGGTAGGTGGCAAGATCGCCCAGCTCGGTGCCCGGCTGATCGATTCTACTGCAAAGAAGCTCGTGTTGGAGTTTTTCGAAAGGGTGCAGGAGCGGATAGCCGCCAACATCTGAGAGGCCAGAAGGTTAACCGAAGGGGAGACAGCTATGGCTCAAAAGCGATGTGTCCGAGAAGGCGTAGCAACGGCTTGACTTTAAAAAGTGTTTGCGTTTGCCGGCGTTGCCTCCGGTTTGGCGCGCGATCCGAGGCAGCGTCGCAACCCAAGCGTCGCGACGCCAGGTAGAGCTGCTATGGATGAATGCCAACCCGATGGGCGATCGTTGAGACACCGCGCCGGGCTCCAGCGTCTCCGCGACATGAATTCATCGGACCAATGGCGGCGAGGGTGCCGCGGCGTGCCCTCGAGGTGCTCGGCAACCGCTTCAAACATGAGACGGCCGCCTTGGCCTTGCCGCGCCCTTCCTCCAGCGCTTTGGGGTGGTTCTGGCTATTTGCTCTCCCCTGATGAGGACACGCTCTGGAAAAAAACGCCCGATCCCGGTTCGGTCTCAACGAAAATCAACAGATGCGACGGCCGTGGCCCTCGCCTACACGCCGAGATAGCGCTGCAGGAGATCCGGCTGCACACTGATCTCTGCTGCGGGACCCTCATGCGCGATATGGCCGTTATTGATGATGTAGACGCGCTTGGCCAGCGCGAGTGTCGCTGCCAGGTTCTGTTCGACAAGCACGATGGTCTGCCCGGCTTCAGCCAGCTCGCGGCATGCGCGGACCAGGTCGTGGACGATGACCGGTGCCAGCCCCTCGAACGGCTCGTCGAGCAGGATGATCTTCGGGTCACGCACCAGCGCCCGCGCGATCGCCAGCATCTGCTGCTCGCCGCCGGACAGATCGGTGCCGCGGCTGGTCCGACGCTGCTTCAGTTGCGGAAACATGCCGTAGATCCGTTCCAGCGGCCATTTGTTGTCGGCGGTCAATCCAGCGAGGGTGATGTTCTCCTCCACATTCAGGCTGCCGAAGACGCGTCGGTCCTCGTACACGAGCTGCATACCGGCGCGTGCGATATTGTGGGCCTTCCGGCCCACTATCTCCACGCCGTCGAACCTGATGCTGCCGCTGCGTGGTGTTACGACGCCCATCAGGCTCTTGAGGGTCGTGCTCTTGCCGGCACCGTTGCGACCCAGCAGCGCCACCACCTCGTGCTTCTCGACACGCAGCGAAACGTCGAACAGGATGTGGCTGTCGCCATAGTAGCTGTTGAGGCCATCGACTTCGAGCAGGCTCATGCCATCTCTCCATGCACGCCGCCCAGATAGGCTTCCTGCACCCTGGGATTGGTCCTGATCTCGTCCGGCGTGCCTTCGACCAATACGCGCCCTTCCTGCAGCACGGTGATTTTCTCGACCAGCTCGAATAAGGAATCCATGTCGTGATCGATGATGATCACAGTGCGGCCGCGCGCAATGGACTTGAGCAGCGCCACCGTTTCGATGCGCTCGGGCGGGCTCATGCCGGCGAGCGGCTCATCGAGCAGCAGCAGGCTTGGCGAAGTCGCCAGTGCAAGCCCGATTTCGAGCCGGCGCTTCTCGCCATAGGCGAGCTGCGATACCGGCGTGTCGGGCCGCCCGGTCAGATTGACCAGCGCCAGCGTGTGCTCGACCTGCTCGGTAAGGCCCGGAATGCCGCGGATGTTGCGGAACAGGTCGAGCCTGAACCTGCCGCGGATCTCGCCCAGCGCCGCAATGGTCAGGTTCTGTCGGACGGTCAGTCGCTCGAAAAGCTGATTGATCTGGTAGCTCTTGGTCAGCCCGAGCTGGCAGACGTCGGTGACATTCATACCCGTGATGTCCTGCCCCTCGAACACGATCTTGCCCGAGGTCGGCGGAACCTCGCAGGTCAGCATCTTGAAGAAGGTGGTCTTGCCCGCGCCGTTCGGCCCGATGATGCCGCGCATTTCGCCGTGATCGACTGTGAAGTCGATATCACTGTTGGCCAATACGCCGCCATAGCGTTTGGTAAGGCCCCTGGCCTGCAGGATGGCTCCCGACACATGGTCGGTCGGCCGCCTGTGCGCGGGCATCGGCGCTGCGGCGACTGAGGCTCCGGCCATCGATATGGCCGACGGCGGCACGGTGCTCGCCTCGGCCGGTTCCGCGGGCTTCCCTCGACCGGTCGCCAGCCGGTAGAGATCCACGGCTGCCCCAACGATGCCGCGCCTGAGGAAACAGACGAGCAGTACGAATACGATGCCGAGCACCAGCTTCCAGGTCGCGCCGAGATGCAGCGTGTTCTGGAAGAAATCGCTGAGGTAGAGCCACACGGCCGCGCCTACCAGAGGACCGAAAAGCGTTCCGGCGCCGCCGATCGCGGTTTGCATGATGAGCTGGCCGGACGTGTCGAACATGAAAGCCTCGGGCGGCATGAAGCCCTGCATGACGCCGAGCAGCCCGCCGGCGAAACCGGCGTAGATGGCCGCGATCACGAAAGCGGTGAGCTTGTAGCCGTGGATATTGTGGCCAAGGGCGGCGGCGCGCAGCGGATTGTCGCGGATCGCGCTCAGAATCGCTCCCACCGGCGAGCGCACGATGCGCAGCGCGATCACCAGCCCAACGAAATACCAGAACGCCAGGAAGACATACATGGACCAGTCGGTGTCGAAGTTGAGCGTCGTGAAGCCGAGATCGAAGCTTGGCGTGGGCACGCCCGGCAGGCCATTCTCGCCGCCTGTGTAGTCGGACAACGGATTGAACTCGACGAAGAAGAACACTTCCGCGATCGCCACCGTGATCATGGCGAAGTAGATGCCCGTGCGCCTCAGCGCGATCAGCCCCACCAGATAGCCGACGACGCCTGCGGCCAGCGCGCCGCCAACGATCGCGGTCATGACATAGGGTAAGTCTGCCTCGGTGAGCAGATAGGCAGCGAACATGCCGCCCGTGCCGTAGAAGGCTGATTGGCCGAAGGACAGCAGCCCCGTATAGCCAAACAGGATGTCGAAGCCGAGCCCGAAAAGGCCCCATATGAGGATGCGGTTGATGGTCGTCGGCGAAAAGCCGAGATGTGGAAGGGCGAAGGGCACGACAGCCAGCGCGACGGCCGTCAGCGCCTCAACGAGAACGGGGCGATTCATGTTCATCGGCCGCGCTCACTCACGACCTGCGGTGCCAAGCAGCCCGTAGGGTCGGAATACCAGCACGAGCGTCATCGCCACGAAGAGCATGACATAGGAATAGCCGGGATTGAACATCGAAGTGATGCTGATGATCTCGCCGGCGATGAGGCCGCCAAGCACCGCGCCCGGGAAGGAACCGACGCCGCCGATGACGACGACGACGAAGGTCTGCACCAGGATCGACTCGCCGACGTCGGGCGCGATCGAGACTACCGGCGCGTTGACGATGCCGGCAAAGCCGGCGGCTATGGCGCCGATGCCGAATACCAGCATGAAGATCCTGTAGACGTTGATGCCGAGTGAATCGACCATCACCGAATCCTCGATGCCGGCGCGTACGATCATGCCGATGCGCGTCCGATAGAGCACGAAATAGAGAACCAGCAGCGCCACCGTGACGATGCCGAGGAGGGCCAGCCGATAGGTCGGGTACATCATGAAGCCGAGCGAGGTGATGCCCATCAGCGAGGCGGGCGGCGGCACCGTCTGTGACAGGCTGCCGAAAAAGAACCGCACCGCCTCGACGAACACGATGCCGAGCCCGAAGGTGACCAGAAGCTGGTCCTCGTGCGGGCGCGTGTAGAAATGGCGGATGATGAGCCGCTCCATCAGCACACCGACCAGCATCACGAAGAGCGATCCGGCTATCACCGCCACGACGAAGGATCCGGAATAGGTGTAGGCGACCCAGCCGGCGTAGCCGCCAAGCATGAACATCGCGCCATGCGCGAGGTTGAGCACGCCAAGCGTGCCGTAGATGATTGTCAGGCCGGAAGAAATGAGAGCAAGAAGTGCGCCGAGCACCAGCCCGTTGAAGCATTGCGATATGAAATTAGCCCAGTTGACCACGCTGCGGCCCGCCTTGAAATTGAGGAACGGTCGAACCCATTGCCTACGTGCCCGTCATCATGTCCAGCGGCGTGCCCTTCGCGGCCGCCCGAGCAGGCCGGGCTGGGGGCGCCTTCCGCCCGCGAAGATGCGCGGGGAGCCGCCTGCGGCCGATCAGGTGTAGTCGCCCAGCTGGCAGCCGAAGGCGTCCGGTTTCTGCATCAAAGGTCCGCCCGGGACCACCTCGAGCACCTCCCAGAAGTCCTCGTCGTTCTTCATGTCCTTCGGGGCCTTGCCGCGGACGATGACGACGGGGCGCACGAGCTGGTGATCTTCGGGCCTGAAGTGGACGTCGCCCACCATCGACGGGAAAGTCTCGCCCTTCTCATACTGCTTGATGACGTCCGGCGGGTAGAAGCTGCCGGTCTCCGACACCATGCGCGCCCATATCGCAAACTGCATGTAGCTGTTCTCGGCGCCCCATTCGGGCCGGTAGTTGTACTTCTTCTGGAACGCCTCGACGAACATCTTGGCAAGCGGATACTGGTCTTCCATCGTCCACCAGAAGTCCGTGGCGGCAAAGACCCCGGCTGTAAGTTCCGGCCCCACTTCCTTGGCGAGGAACGGGATCTGGTAGGGGATCACCATCTTCATGTGCGGCGTCAGGCCGAACTGCTTGGCCTGTTGCACCGAAAGCACCGCGTCGCGGCCCCAGTTGACGTTGATGATGAACTCGGCGCCCGAATTGGCGATGTTGGTCAGATACTGGCTGAAGTCCTCGGTTCCCAGCGGCGACACCTGGTTGGTCACCATCGTCCATCCGCCGTTCGAGGTCAGATAGTCGTTGACCGACTTGGTGACGGTGTGGCCATAGGTGTAGTCCGGCGTCATGAACGCGGCCTTCTTGCCCTTGCCGAAATTCTTCACCAGCACCGGGCCGATCGCATTGGCGGCGGTCTCGCCGTAGAAGCATTGGCGGAAGGAATAGCGTACGCAGTCCTTGCCGGTAGTGTCGTTGGAGCCGGAGATTCCCACCAAATAGAGGATCTTCTCGCGCTGGGCGAATTTGTTCAGCGCCACCGCGACCGCCGATGAGGTCGACCCCGTCATGGCGATGATCTTGTCGTCGTTGATGAAAGTCTGCTGTTCCTGCACCGCGCTGTTCGGCTTGGCGCCCGAGTCGGCGATGACGAGCTTGACCTGCTTGCCCAGCAGGCCCTTGCTGACCTTGGGCGCGATCTGCTTGATCAGGTCGTGCCCCGCATTGATGTTCTCGACGGCAAGTTCCATGCCCTTGATTTCGTCTTCACCCTGGACGGCATACGTGCCGGTGCGGGGAACAGAGGCGCCGATGAAGACCGTGTCGCCCTGAGAGCCGGCGGGCCAGGTGCCAAGTGGTGGCTTGTCGGCGGCGTAGGCCTTGACGACTTGACCGACGAAGCCGGGCATCAGGGTTGCACCGGCGATGCCTACCCCTAGCTGCAACACGTAACGGCGAGAAAAACCGGGCGCGCTTCCGTTGCTGAGTTTGAACTCCGGCATGCTTTCCTCCCTGGTTTGTTCTGCTCCTGAGCTGGATGCGGCAGTTCAGCCGCGAAAATTCCTCCCCCTATTGGAAATCTGCCCTTAGGTCGCCTTTATGGCCGAGCCTGATCGAAACGACCTGCGGAATAGTAGGCCAACGAAGTAAACGAACGTCAATGCAACTTTCGTTGTCACGCCTTTCCCGATCGGACGGAAATGGCCGGACGCTCCATCGTCTCGCTACCGCACTTCGGCCGGTACTGGCGGTGTGGCGGATGGTTTGGCCGGACCAGGGATCATGGTCCAATCCAGGTAGTAGTCTCTGCGCGTGAGCGGATCGAGGCTGCCGAGCCCCAGCAGGATCGCGAGCCAAAGCAAACCCGCGACAATGAACAGGCGCACGATGACCGGGCCTTGCCGCGCTTCCATGAACACGCTTCCGACGACGCAGACCATCAGCGCGGCCGGGATCAGAATAAGCGGCCGCAGCGAGCGGGCGAGCGGCAGGAAGGCCATGCCGAATTCGATCGCCAGAAGCACGAAGAGCAGCAAAAGGGTCAGTGACAGTTCGCGCAAACGGGCAGTCATGGTCCGCGTCCGATCAGATAGATCAACGGGTAAAGCACGATCCAGACGATATCGACGAAGCTCCAGTACAGGCCAACGACGGTCACCGGCGTGTGGTAGTCGGGCGAGAAGTCGCCGCGCCGCGTCCGCCGGATGATCCAGCCGACGACGCCCAGGCCGCCGAGCATGTGCAGCCCATGCAGCGCCGTGCCGAAAAAATAGAACACGAAGAAGAGTTGGGCGCCGCCTCTCAGTGGCCCTTCGATCGAGAAGCCGGGGCCAGGAAGCAGTCCCTTCTCGATGTCGTCCGGCCACTCGACGCCGAACTTGAGTATCAGGAAGGCGGCACCGAGCAGCCACGCAAGCACGCAGCATTGCATCAGACGACGGCTGTCGCCGGCGCGAATGAAGGCGAGGCCAACGCTGTAGACGAAGCTGCTTGTCAGCAGGATCACGGTATTGATCGTGCCGATCGCCAGCCAGGTCTGCTGGGCGCCGGCGTCGAACCCGGCCTGGTTCCAATGACGCGAATAGATCCACGACAAGAACAGCGCACCGAAGAACAGGACCTCGGTTGCGAGGAATAGCCACATGCCGGAGATCGCGGTATCTGCCTGATGCTCCGCGCTGGAATACTGGAACTCATACTTGATCGTGGTGTCAGACATGGTTCGGCATCGCTTGTTCAGCCGCTGCGTGCGGCGTCGGGCTGCGGGTAATTATACGGTGGCTCCGTCACCTCCGGCGTGGTGATGAAATTTTCGGTGATGGGCGGCGAAGAGGTTTTCCACTCGAGGCCGGTCGCGCCCCACGGATTGTCGGGCGCGCGTTTTCCGTAGAACAGCGACCAGGTCAGATAAGCGAGCGGCAGCAGATAGCCGACGGCGAGAATTGTCGCTCCTGCCGACGACAGCACGTTGAACACCTGGAATTCCGGCGGATAGGAGTGATAGCGCCGCGGCATGCCGAGATAGCCGAGAATGAACTGTGGGAAAAAGGTCAGGTTGAAGCCGATGAAGATGATGAGCGCTCCGGCGCGCCCCCACATTTCCGGATACATGCGGCCGGTGATCTTCGGCCACCAGTAGTGGATGCCGGCGAAGAAGGCGGAGACCATGCCGCCGACCATCACGTAGTGGAAATGGGCGACGACGAAATAGGTCTGGGCGAGATGCACGTCGGCGGCAAGCGCTGCCACGAAAAGTCCGGTCAGCCCGCCGATCGTGAAAAGACCGATGAAGCCGAGCGCGTAGAGCATGGGCGCATCGAACCGGATATATCCCTTGTGCATCGTGCCGATCCAGTTGAACACTTTGATCGCCGATGGCACCGCCACCATGTAGCTGAGGATGGAAAAGACCAGCGCCGAATACAGCGACGTCCCGGCGACGAACATGTGATGGCCCCAAACCAGGAAGCTGATCACCGCAATCGCGATACTGCTCCAGACGACGAATTTATAACCGAAGATCCGCTTGCTTGAGAAGGTCGGGACGATTTCGCTGATCACGCCGAGGCCCGGCAGAATCATGATGTAAACGGCGGGGTGCGAGTAGAACCAGAACAGATGCTGGAACAGCAGCGGGTCGCCGCCGAGGGTCGGATCGAACACGCCGAGGCGGAAGATCCGTTCGAACCCCAGCAGCAGCAGTGTCATCGCCAGCACGGGCGTTGCCAGCACGTAAAGGACGCTGGTGGCATAGAGCGACCACAGGAATACCGGCATGCGATACCAGGTCATCCCCGGCGCGCGCAGGCGATGAATGGTCACCATGAAGTTCAACCCGGTGGCAATTGAGGAGAACCCGGAAATGAAGACGGCGGCGACAGCCGCGACCAGATGACCCCGAGAGAAGTTCGAAGAAAGCGGCGTATAGAACGTCCAGCCGGTGTCGAGGCCGCCAGCAAACAAGGCGTAGATCAGGACAACACCGGCCGCTACGAACAGGTACCAGCTCAGCAGGTTCAGTTTCGGGAAGGCGAGGTCGCGGGCGCCGATCATCAGCGGAATGACGAAGTTGCCGAGCGTGACCGGCACGACGGGGACCAGGAAGAACCACACCATCACGATGCCGTGCATCGTGAACAGCCGGTTGTACGTGTCGGCCGACGCGATCATGCCCTCCGGCACGATCAGGTTATAGCGGATCAGCGCCGCCGCCGCGCCGCCGACAAAGAAGAAGATCGTGACCGAGCCGAGATAGAGCAGCGCGATCCGTTTGTGGTCCGTCGTCAGGAGCCAACTGCGCAGCGTCACACCGTCCGCCAGATAAGAGGGGCGCTCCTGCGGGGTATCGACGGCCATCGCGCTCATGACGGAGACTCCGGGGCTAGCGACTTGATGTAGGCGATGATTTTGAGGAGGTCCTCTTCGCTGATCTGTCCGGCGAAGGACGGCATGGCCGGGTCATAGCTTGCCACGCGCCGTTTCTCCGGGGTGAGGATGCAGTCGCGGATATAACCGTCGTCGGCGATCACGATGCTGCCGTCGGTGAGCGTCACGGGACTGCCGTAAAGGCCGGCGAGCGGCGGCGCACGCACAGTGCTAGTGGCTTGATTGCCGCCGACGCCGTTGCCGCCATGGCAACCGCTGCAGCCATAGCGCATGAACAACACCTGTCCGGCTTGCGCCAGCGTAGCGCTGGTGCCGTTTTGCTCCAGCCATTTTTGATAGTCTGGCTCGGTCGTCACCACGATCTCACCGGTCATGCTGGCGTGGCCGGCGCCGCAAAGCTGAGTGCAGAACAGATGGAAGGTGCCGGTCTGATTGGCCTGGAACCACAGCGTCTCATAGCGGCCTGGCAGCACGTCGTGCTTGATGCGGAAGGCCGGCACGGAAAAGTCGTGGATCACGTCTTCGGAGGTCATGACCAGTTGCACGGGCCGGCCGACCGGAATGTGCAATGCATTGATCTCGCGCTGGCCGCCGGGATGCTCGACTTTCCACATCCATTGCTTGCCGACGACATAGATCTTCATGGCGTCGGCGGGGGACCGAAGCAGGCGCACATAGAGATCGGCGCCCCAGACGAACAATCCGAAGAAGATGAGCAGGGTCGCGGTGGTCCAGGCAACCTCCAGGCGCCAGGTCTTCTCGGCCAGTGCACCGCGATTGAGGCTGCTGCCGGCGCGATATTTGAACATGTAAAGCAGCATCAGGCCGAATACGAGCGCAAGGATCGCGCCGGAGATCAGCAGCAGCGCGAGGATCAGATAGTCGGTCTCCGCCGCATTGGTGGCAGCCTGCGGGAGGTAGAGCGTCATGTGCGACCTCCGTCGCGGCGGAAGGCGAGGAAAAGCGTTCCGGCAACGACCGCAACCGTGATCGCGGCGGCCAGACGCAACAGCTTCATGATCTCCAGCGTGTAACGCCCTGTCGTCGGATCGTAGTGGAAACATAGCAGCAGCACCGGCAGCGCCGCTGCGGTGACGCCGCCCGATTGCGCTCGCGTCACGCCAAGCCCGACGTCGCCTGGCTGGTAGCCAACGCCGAGCAGATAGCTCGAGACGATGCCAGTGGGCGTCGCGAAGACGATGCCGACCGGATGCACGAACTGCTTGATCTCCGGATCATAGCGCTCATGGAAGCCGACGCTGTCGGCGACCGCCTTGATCGCGTCGGCGCTGCCGATCAGGAAATGCCAGTGGTCGGCTGCGCCCGGCGTGGGAAAGCGCTGCATGTCGTCGCGCTTGGCTGCTTTCGCATCTGTGCTGCTCTCGGACGGATCGATGCTCAGGGCGACCAGCGAATAGTCGCGCCCCGCCGTCATGCCCGAGCGCTTCAGCGCGTCGAACAGATCGGATCTCACCACGCCGCACAGATTGGGGCAGTGGAAGTAGACGAGCGCAAGGATCAACGGCTTGCTGGGGGCGACGAGCTCGGCAAGCGTGAAATCGCGACCCGTCTCATCGCGGAACCTCTGTTGCAAGGGAATCTGGTTGCCGAGCCGCTGCTCGTAGGTAAGGCCGCTGAAGTCCGGCACCGAGGCACCGAAGGCAGCCGATGATGCAGCGAGGACAAACGCGACGAGCAGGCCGAGCCTCATGGCCGTTTCTCCGCCTGCTTCGGCGGCGGGCTGGGCCAACCTTGGATCCCCTGCTGTGCGGTCAGCCGCATCGCATCGGCGATGGGGATGTGTACAATGCCCCTCTGCTTGTCGATCCAGCCCGTACCGTTCAACCTGCGCATTTCTTCAGCGTAGAACCTTGCCATGTCCTCGCGCGGGCTGGCCTGCAGCTCCGGCTGGGGAAAGGTCGGCAGCGGCAACTGCAGCATCCGGTAGCTGGTCGAGCGCGGATACAGCACCAGCACGATCGCCGACAGGATCAGAACGGTGACAACGAGCAAGACGACGGTGATCCAGGCATAGCTCTCGCCGACATCGGTCGGTTCATGCCGCGCGGGGCTGAGCTCTTTCTCAGACATGGCCCCTCACCCCTTCGGACATGCTCGGCAGCAAGGGTGCACGCAGGGCCAGCGCGGCGGAAATGCCGACGATACCAAGCATCGCCAGAGCGTCGAGCGCGCTGAAGCCGCGCCCGGCCGCCGGCACCACCAGCCACCAGCCGTGGATCACCTCGCCGACGATTAGTAATCCGGTGATCGCGACGATGCCGGGCCGCGAACGCTGCAGGCTTGGCGCCAGCAGCGCGAGGAATGGCAGCACGAAATGCGTGGCCGCCACTATCGCCGCGACGATGCCCCATCCACCCGCCGAGCGCACGATGTACCAGGGCGCTTCGTTCGGCAGATCGGATTGCCAGACGATCAGCAGTTGCACGAAGTCCAGATAGGCCCACAGGATGAGCAGCCCCATCAGCAGGTTGCCCTGGCTCTGCAGCGTGTCGCTGTCCGGCGGCATGCCGATTGCTGCGGCGAACATCGACACCGCCAGCGCCAGCAGCCCCATTTCGGCGATGGTCACGAGCCCGTAGACGCTGGAAGCGAAATGCGGATCGAGCGACATCGTCAGGTCGATCGCCGCATAGGTCACGGTGATCGCGAGCAGTATCAGCCCGGCCGGTGCCAACCGGGCGAGCGCCGCGTCAGGGGCATTGCTGCGCAGGGCGCGCGCCATCAGCGCATACAGTCCGAACCAGATGATCAGATAGATGATCCCGCGGGCGAGGAAGAATGGCAGGTTGAGATAGAAGCCGTTAGCCAGCTGCGCGGCCATGTCCGGCTGGATCCAGGGATAAAGCGTCGGCAGGACGATCAGCCAGGGGATTGCGATCGGCGGCAGCAGCCACAAAGTGTTCATACCGGCGACGAGCTGCGGGCGTATCGCGTAGCCCCAGCGTCCGCCGGTGAGGGAGTGGATCAGCAACAAGCCCATGCAGCCGAGTGGCCAGCCGAGCCAGGTCGCCAGTGCCGCGAGCCAGGCATGCGGAAATGCGGCGGGTCCAAGAACCGCGTCGACTGCGACGCCGACCAGGCCGATGACACCTGCCATCCATGCCATGCGTTCCGCCTGATCGCGCGTCATTGCAAGGCTCCTCTCTGATCGGGAGGAACGTCGGCGATGGTGGCGTTCTGGCTGCGCTGCAGCGCGCTGATATAGGCGGCGATCGCCCAGCGATCCGCCGGCTGCACGCGATTGGCGTAGGAATACATCACGCCGTGGCCGTCGGTGATCGTGTCATAGAAATATTGCGGCGGCTCCTGCCGCAACCGGTCGATGTGATAGGAGGGTGGTGGCGGAAAGCCGCGCTGCACGACCATGCCGTGGCCGTCGCCGAGCTCGGAATGGCATGGCGTGCAATAGATGCGGAAGCGCTCTTGGCCGCGCTGCAACAGCGCGAGCGTCACCGGCGGCGCCTGCACCTTCTTGTCCTGATATTCGACGGTGTTGGGCGCGAGTTGCGCGGGGCCGACCTCCGGCGAATAGGTCTTCTGCTTGGGCTGTACGCTCATGTCGTCGCAGCCTCCAAGGGCCATCAGCGTGAGAACGAGGAGCATGCGCGTCATGGCGGCATTTCCTCGATTGTTGTCGGGCGGAGCTCCGTCGCCAGTTCACGCACGCGCGCGATTTGCCGCGGATCGTCGGAGCGGATCGCGACAATCCAGGCGTCGCGCATGGCCTCGCGCATTGCGCCGCATTCATCTATCGGTTCATAGAGCCGCGGCATGCGGCATACGATGAAATAGCCGAAGAAGCCGGTGAGCACGGCAAACAGGACGCCGATTTCGAAGG
>Ga0187815_10000486_pt1 | contig 19310 bp, 14 predicted proteins | sample NC_S_5_FD_132962 | JGI IMG/M metagenome (GOLD analysis project Ga0187815, IMG submission 132962) | Wetland sediment microbial communities from Neuse River Estuary, North Carolina, USA - ASW-S_5 | ecosystem: Environmental > Aquatic > Freshwater > Wetlands > Sediment | place: USA: North Carolina...
GACCAGCAGCGCCTCGGCCAGTTTCTCAAGCAGGGGCTCAGCGAATGCGCCTACACCGTGTCCTGGGTCGGCACCTGCGGAGAGGCCCGCGACGCGCTGGCCGACACCAACTACGACGTGATCATCCTCGACCTTAGCCTGCCCGACGGCGACGGTCTGCAGCTGCTTGCCGAGTGGCGCCGCGCCGGCTTCAACGAATCCGTGCTGATTCTCAGTGCGCGCGACACGGTGGAAGATCGCATCAGGGGCCTGGACATCGGCGCCGACGACTACCTGCCCAAGCCCTTCAGTTTCGACGAGTTGCTGGCCCACGTACGCTCGCTGCTGCGCCGCCAGTCGGCCGTCAAGCAGACAGTCATTACCCATCGCTGCGTGCGGCTCGACCTGCTCGGCCACACGGTCAAGCTCAAGGAGCAACCGGTGGACTTGACCAGCCGCGAGTTTGCCCTGCTCGAGATCTTCATGCAGAACGCGGGACGCACGCTCACGCGTTCCTACATCTCCGAGCGCATCTGGCCGGGATTGACCGACACCAACCTGCTGGACGTCTACATGAGCCGGCTGCGCAACAAGCTGGAAGCCGGCCTGGGCGAGCCGCTGTTCAAGACACTGCGAGGCGTCGGCTATCAGCTGGTATGAAGTCGATCGGTGCACGCATCACGTTCTGGTTCGTGCTGAGCGTCACGCTCACCCTGGCCTGCCTGTTCACCGCCGGCTACCACCTGCTCAAGAACTACATGATCCATGACCTGGATCTGTTGAACGCCACCGAGTTCCGCCAGATCAAGGCGCGTCTGGGGCCGGACTACGCATCACTGAACCCGGCAACCATCGACGAGCGGATCCGTCAGACCACGGAATACGCCTCCGTGCTGTTCTACATCAGCATCGATGCCCCCGGGCACGGCAACCTGTTCCGCTCCAAGAACCTGGCCGGCAACCCGCTGCCCGACGTGAAGGGCAAGCGGGTCTTCAACGGCAGCATGCCCGGTATCGGCGAACTGCGCATCGCGGAATTCCTGCTGCCTCCGTTCGACGTCAGCATCGGCACGCCCAAGGGCCAGATGCGGCGCGCCCTGGTGGCCTACACCGAAGTGAGCCTGGCGCTGCTGCTGGGGATGATCCTGGCCAGCATGGCGATCGGGCTCGGGCTTTCCCGCCTGATGCTGCGCCCGGTGCGGCTGATCGGCGAGACGGCCAACCGCATCCGCTCCGACAACCTCACCGAGCGCATCGGCGTCACCGGCATCGACGACGAGATTTCCGACCTCGCCCGGCTGCTGAACCAGATGTTCGACCGGCTGGAATCCTCCTTCAACCAGGTGCGCCAGTTCAGCGCCGAGGTGTCGCACGAGCTCAAGACGCCGCTCTCGCTGGTGCGGCTGCACGCCGAGAAATTGCTGGCCGACGGCAACTTGAGCCCGGGGCAGGAGGATGCCGTGCAGGTGCAGCTGGAGGAGCTGGCGCGCATCAACCAGATGGTGGACGAGCTGCTGTTTCTCTCGCGCGCCGAGGCCCAGGGCATCCACATGGACCTGGTCGTGCAGGACCCGCACCGCTTCGTGCAGAGCTTCGAGCAGGATGTCTGCGCCCTGGCCGAACACCAGGGACGACGCCTGCATTGCAGCTGCCGCGGGCAGGGTCGGGTGGCGTTCGAGGAGCGCTGGCTGCGGCAGGTCGTGCTCAACATCCTCACCAACGCCCTGCGGGCCTCCCCGCCGGAAGGGCTTATCACGCTGCGCTCGGAGTTCGTGCCACGCTACTGGAGGGTCAGCATCGAGGACGAGGGGCCGGGCCTGACCAGGGAGCAGTGCGAACGGGCCTTCGAGCGCTTCGTCCGCTTCCATCAGAGCGGCGAGGAAGACCGCGGCAGCGGCCTGGGCCTGGCCATCTGCCGCAGCATCATCCAGCTGCACAACGGACGCATCTACGCCGAACCGCGTGCAGAGGGCAGGGGGCTGCGGGTGGTGTTCGAACTGCCAACCAGCGACGAGCGTGCGCAGAACGGCGTTTAATCCGCACCGGCGCGCGCCATGGGCATGACACTGCCCGGCTCACTCGGCCCTGTATCCCATCGCCAGGTATCCGAACCATGAAAGCCGGGCTCGATCAGGAACTGCATCGCGCGTTCGAAGTCAGCCTGCTTCTCAAGGGCGCCTTTGAAGTCTGCGAAATCCTGGCCGGTGTTCTCGTTGCTTTCGTAAACGAGGCGACGGTTCTTCGCGCGGTCCATGCCGTGACGCAGGCCGAGCTAAGCGAAGACCCCAAGGATATTGTCGCGACCTACCTGCTCCACGCTGCGCGACACTTTTCGGCGAGTCGTCAACACTTCATGGTCTTTTTCCTGTTGAGCCACGGGATCGTCAAGCTGTGGCTGATCGTGGAACTCTGGCGGAAAAAGCTTCGGTACTACCCGATAGCATTGACGGTGTTCGGCGGCTTTATCCTCTATCAGATCTACCGTTTTAGCCTTACCCATTCGACGCTGCTGCTGGCGATCACCGCTGTGGATGGGGCGGTGATCTGGCTGACCTGGATGGAATACCGCCATTTGCGCCGCAACGTGCCGTAGCTTGTACGGGCCACCCTTCCGAACCGCCGGCCCGTTCCATGACCCGCCTCTCCACAGCACTGGATCGGCGAAAACGAACCGCCGCAAGACTGCGGCGCAAGCGATTGGCTTGTTGTGCGCAGAGAGAGAGCCACCATCAAGGCGATCCCGAATCCGTAGATTCAGGACGCGGTGCGGACCTTGGAGTCCGCTGGCAAGGTGACGCCCGCGGGGAACGCGAATTGCGGAAAGTCTCCAACGACATCGTCGCCTATGCCTTTCCGGGCTCGCCGACAGCTGGATTGACGGGGCGGTGCCCGGAATGCATGCCACATTAAAAATCGACCGTGGCCGAGGCGAAGTACGCGCGCGGTTCCTCGTAGATCGCCCGGACGAACGGCGTGCCGTCGAAGGTGGTGTCGCCGTAGCCGAAGGTGTAGTAGTGGCGATCCAGCACGTTGTCCACGTACAGCGCGAGCTTCACGTCCTTCCAGATGCCGTCGCCGATGTGCACGGTGTCGCGCACGGTGAGGTTGGTCACCGCGTAGCTTGGAATGGTCTCGGCGGCGGGCAGGCCGGCGTTGTATTCGTTGACGTACTGCGAGCCGGAGTAGTGCTCGCTGACGTTGACGCGCCAGCCCTGCCACTTCCAGCCGATGCCTAGGTTGGCCAGGTGCCTGGGCACACCGGCCAGCGGCTGCCCGGAGTGGACGGCCTGGCCGGCCGTGGCGGACACGCCGGAGCTGTTGGACACGGTGAAGTCGGAGGTGAAGTAGGCCTTGTTCTCGGCGACGTTGCCGTAGATGCTGAAGTCGCCGATGGACGTGCGCAGGCTGTCCTGCAGGTCGAGTTCCGCGCCCTCGTAGCGCGAGCTGCCGCCGTTGGTGGTGCTGGAAAGTCCGGTGCTGGGATCGGTGGTCTGGATGAAGGTGTTGGCGAAATTCTCGCGGTAGACGTTGATCGCGCCCTGGAAACCGCTCTGTTCGTAGCGCACGCCCGCCTCGATGTCGCGCACGTATTCAGGCGAGACGTGCAGGGGCACCACCACCGCCTGGCCGGCCGCATTGGTCTGGCCGACGTTGTTGTAGTACGCCGCGATGCCTGGGAACTTGGCGGTCTTGCCCCACGCGGCATAGATACTGACGTGATCGACCGGACGCCAGTTCAGGCCAATGGTTGGCGAGGTGTAGTGCTCCTTGTCCGATACCGAGCCGCTGATCGGATAGAAGAAGCCTACGTTGTCGAAATCGCGCGTGCGCGCGAACAGGTACTTCACGCCTGGCGTGACGTGCAAGGTGTCGTCGAGCAGGCTGATCTCGTCCTGCGCGAAGAGCGAGCCCAGATTGCGGCTGTCGTGTTCGTCCCAGGCATTGTTGTAGCCGGTGGTGAGCGGCATCGCACGGGCGCCGTACCAGTACTCGGCCGAATGCAGCTTGGTGTGCGAGTAGTCGGCGCCGACCTTCACCTCGTTGTCGGGCAGCTCCAGGGTGAAGTGGGGCATGATCCCGTACTGCTGGGTGGTGTACAGGTAGGTGTGGTAGTCGTTGCCCAGCACGTTGCTGCCGAAGGTCGCCGCGGGGTCGTAGGTCGGCCCGTCCGGGTTGCCCAGCCAGAACGAGTAGTCGCCCGCCTGGTTCGGCAGCGCATAAGGCTGCGTGGCGCTCTGCGCAAAAGCAGGATTGGAGTAGGAGATGCGCTGGTAGTTCACGTTGCGCGCGTAGACCCGCACGTTGAATGACAGCACGTCGTTGACCCACATGCGGTCGCCCAGGATGTAGGTGCCGCCGTGGTCCTTGTTGTAGCTGTTGCTCCAGTCCAGTGGCCAGCCGTAGTGGTAGCCGTACTGCTGGATCAGCGGCAGCGGCACCGTATGCGGGGTGAAGCCCGTATTGGTGTTGTAGATGGCGTAGGCGTACAGCTTGCCCTTGTTGTCGTCGTAGGGCAGGGAGCCGGCGTAGTAGACGTTGGTGTTGCGGTTGCCGGAATTGTCCTGCCAGCCGCTGCTGGAGTTGTGGCTGATGCTGACCAGGTTGCGCACGCCGCCGATGTCGCCGGTGTTCGCCGTGAGCCCGTAGAACCAGGTGCCGAAACTGCCGCCGCCCACGGTGGCGGAGCCGCCGGCCTTGGCGGAGGGGTCGCGCGGCTGGAAGGCGATGGTGCCGCCCAGCGAGTTATAGGAGGTGACCGCAGGATTGTTGATGCCGCGGTAGAGGTTGACACTGTCGACGTCGTTCAGGGTCAGCGGAATGTTGTTGCGCGTTGACGCGGAATTGGTGGTGCCGCCGTTGAAAGGGTCGTTGATCGACACGCCGTCGAAGGTTTCCGAGAACTGGCCGCTGCTGAACGCGCGGAAGGTGATGTTGGTGCGCACGCTGTTCGCCGCCGGAGTGCGCACATTGATCGAAGGCGTGCGTTCCAGCAGGCTCTGCACACTGAGCATCGGTGAGGCGAAACGGATCGCCGAGGGCCCGATGACCGAGGCGCTGAAGGCGGAGCTCATCGGGATGCGCGTGAGCGTCAGTTCCTGGGCGATGACCTGGATTGCCGTGAGGTTCTTGACGTCCTTCTTGTTGCCGTTGACCTGGTCACCCGTCTTGGCACCGTGCTGGTCCGGCTGCGTCTTTGCGACGGATTGCGCCTGTGCGCCAGTCGCCGCAAAAGTCAGCAGGCCAGCGCCAAGCAACGCGCAATAGAGCGGCACACGCTTCGAACCATCCATCGACATCCCCTTGGGTCATCGGCAATCGAAGCCATTGGACTGCGCCAACAGCGTGCATTTATTCGGGAGGAAAATAAAGGCGCGACATGACGGCTCATTGACATGAGAAGGGGCCGCGGCTGGGTTCATGCCTTAGAGAAATTTGGCGCTTGGCCCAGGGCCCCGGATATCTTTAATTGCGCATAATGTATATTATGTCAACTTGTAGGTGCCTCATGCGGCAGGCTGAAGTCAGGCTTTTGGGTTCTGTCGTCACCCAGTTAACCGTGTCACCGACCCACTTAACCCTGTCACTCCGCGTAACCATGTCACCTTCTTACAGGATTGCACTCGTCACGCGATCAAATGGGATCTTCGGCACCCCCAAAGCTTGGTCTGAGAAACGACTGAGTTGAGATTCGCCGTGTGATCGCGCCGAGAGCTGACCGCTTAACCATGTCACCCAGTTAACCGTGTCGCCATTTTTCGACGCCTTTGGGGCGCCATGAGGCTGCGACGTGCTGATGCGCCGCTGGTTCTCAGTCGCTGCGGCTGCCTGGACGTAGATCGAGGGGCCTAGCCTGACGCGACCGACCGCTGGCGGTGAGCCACGCTCCGAAAAGTCACTTCTTCTTGGGCATGTCCCGCACCAGCTGGTGCAGACTTTTGCCGGTGCGCTCGCGCACGGTTTCGAGCGTGGCGTCGGACCGAATGCCGGCGGCAAAGTCATCGCCGTACTCTCGGCGCAAGGTGGATACCAACGTATCGCCTCGCTTCTGACGGATCTCGCCGGCCTTCGGCGGGTTTTGGTCGCGGGTCCGCCCATCCAGTCCACGCGGTAGCTTGGTCGCCATACATCGCTCCTTAGATTGAGTGGTTTTTGCTACAACCCAGGCAGCGCCGATACGCACCCCTGCGCCCCTGACGTTCACGGCCTAACAGGCAACCACAGACATAGCATGAGTCCGCGTGACCTCGCTGCCACAGCAGCAGCCGTGCGAATTGAACGAGGTAATACAACGCGCTGGCACCTACCCCCAACGCCACAAGGGTGCCCGGAAGTTCGGGCCACACGGGTGCGCCACCCATGGAGACCGGAACGTCCAACAAGGTCTTGGCCACCACCGCGGCGAGCAGCGAAGCCAGCAGCGGCACCACGCTTGGCACCAATAGCCGAGCGCACATTCGCGAGACATACGACATCGAAGCTTCCTCCCTGCAATTTCGTCGGGATTGTCGTGACTAGCCATCTCATATTTCGCGACAGCCCGTTTCGATCGGAGTGCAGGTTTAGTCAAGCCGTGGTGCGTTGTTATTTGTCAGAGTCCTACCAAAAGTTGAAAGCATAAGATGCTGAAAAGCATACAGATTCATGGAAGAAATATATAGCGAATAATGGCACTTATTCGCTATCATAGGGTATCGCCGCCGATTTTGGCGCCTTCTGGGATGACCGTCATGCCCGAGCCGATCCCCCTTCCCCTGCGCGTCGTCGATGCGCTGCAGGAGCTCACCGCGGTGCCGGCGGTGGCGTCCGAGATTCATGCGCCGCGGCCGGCGCTGGCGGCCTCGGTCGAGGCGGTGCTCGAGCGACTCGCCGCCTGGTCCAGCGATTTCGCCGCCGGTAGCGCGCCAGCGACGGTGAAGGCGGTGCGTTCGGATTGGACGCAGTACCTGGCCTGGTGCGAAGCGACCGGCGCTACGCCCCTACCCGCTTCCGTGGAGCAACTCGAGGCGTTTTTGTCGGCAGCGATCGACAAGGGCCGCAAGCGCGCCACCGTGGACCGCTACCTGTATACCGTCGGCCTGGTGCACGTCGCGGCCGGTCTGCCGAGCCCGTCGAAGGATCCGGATTGGCCGGTGAAATGGAAGAAGCTGATCCGGCGCCTGAAAGCCACCGGCGGCCATGCCCGCAAGCAGGCCGGCGAGCTCGATATGGCGGGTGTGGGAGCCATTCTGGCCACGCTTGGCGACAGCCCGCGCGACCTGCGTGACGCGGCCTTGCTGGCGCTCGCCTCGGACACGCTGTGCCGCGAATCGGAACTGGTCGCCATTCACGTCGGGCACCTGCACCACAACCGCCGGTGCACCACCTGGTCGTTGCACGTGCCGTTCTCCAAGACCAACCAGGAAGGCACCACGCCGGACTATCGCTTCGTGAGCCTGGAAACCATCGCGCGGGTTCGCGCTTGGCAGGCCGCGGCCGGGATCACCGACGGCGCCCTCTTCCGCCCGATCGGTGGGCGGCCAAAGGCGATTGGCGGGCCGACCGACGCGTTGCTGCCACAGGAGGTGGCGCGGATTTTTCGGCGGCGCGCGAAGGCTGCCGGGCTGGAGCACGCCGGGAGCATCAGTGGGCATTCGACGCGGATCGGCTCGGCCAACGATCTGGCCGAGCATGGGGCGACCGGGACGCAGATCCAGCAGGCGGGTGGCTGGAAGACGGAGCGGATGGTGACGTACTACACCCGACGCTCGCAGGCGGGGTCCAATGCTATGGCGGAGTTGCGCCGCGCCTGCTTGGCTGAAGCTGATGAGAGCTAGCTAGATGCTAGGCTTCTTGCGGTCGTATTGCCTGATTCTTCCCTGCGATAGCGTCTAAAAGCCGGATCTGTCGGTCGCGCATGGATCGCTTCTGGAACATTTACCACTTCGGCTGGAATGCCAATATGCGTTTCGATCTCTCGACACTCCCCGACTTCCCCTCGTTGCAGCAACTGGCTCGCGCCCTGTGGCGGAATGGATCGCTCAGGGGGGCTGCAGTATTGGTCGGCGCAGGATTTTCAAAAAACGCAGATCGTCTCGGAAATGACTCTCTCCCCCCTCCTTTGTGGGCAGATCTCACGGAGGAGCTGAAGGTTCAACTCTATCCTCCGAATGGAGAGAGGGCGCCTGCGAACCCGTTGCGTTTAGCGGAAGAATATCGAACCTATTTCGGCCAGGCCGCACTGGACGATTTCATCCGTACCAGGTTCCCGGATCAAGCGTGGCAACCGGGGCGTCTGCACCTGCAGCTGTTGAACTTGCCGTGGTCGGACGTTTTGACCACCAATTGGGACACGTTGTTGGAGCGAGCCGCCCAGCGGGCGGATGAGTACACCTACGAACTGGTGAGATTCGAAACTGATCTTCCACACGCGCGCTCACCCCGGATCGTCAAGCTGCACGGCACGCTTGGAGATGCGGCACCGCTCATCTTTGCGGAAGAGGACTACCGAACCTATCCGGCTAAGCATGCAGCGTATGTCAATCTGGCTCGCCAGATATTCATCGAGAATGAGCTTTGTCTTATTGGCTTTTCTGGCGAAGACCCCAATTTTCTGCAGTGGGCTGGCTGGGTCAGGGATCATCTTGGTGGAACTGCGCGTCGGATCTATCTCGTGGGATGCCTGGATCTCCCAAGGGCAACGCGCAAGTTTCTCGAGGCCCACAACATTGCTCCCATCGATTTCGCGCCCGCCCTGAACGGTCTGCCGAGTCAGGATCGCCACGCAGCGGCCTCCGAACTCTTCTTCGAGGCCATGTTGTCGGCGAAACCATCGCCGACACACGAATGGCCGTTAACTTCCCCCGACAAATTTCCGCTACAGGCGGCCGGGCCGGATGCCTATGAGCGTGCGCGTAAGGACGACGTGTTCGCCGCTGAAGTGCTAGCGAAGACCTGTGCACTAGCCAGGACGGATAGGCAAAACTACCCGGGATGGTTTGTTTGTCCCGGCCGCTATCGCGGACGACTGGCGAGCGGCGTAAGTGAGGCATGGCTGGTGCGCCCGGCGGTTCTAGCTCGTTTTGGGATAAGCGAACGTAGTGAGATCCTCAGCGAACTTCTATGGCGTCGCACAACATGTCTGCTCCCCGTACAAGCCAATCTAAGAGCGGCTCTCATCGACTTCCTGGGGGACGATAGCTCCAAGGCCTTCTCTCACGAAAGGTTGGACTTCGCGGTGGCGCTCATGCGTGACGCGCGATTGTCATTCGATGGCCAAGCCATGGAGTCGTGGGGCACACTGATTGACGCTGAAGCCCCACCTGATGCCTCGCATCGGATCGAGGCGCAATACCAACGCTGTCTGCGATCTCGAGACCTCCTGGACCTGCAGGCGCTCGCGGCCGGCCTGGAAAAAATCAACAGCAATGAACCCGTCTGGAAAATGCGCCGGGCCGCCCTGCATTGCGAGCTTGCTGAAGACACGCTGGCTGCCAAACTCATACGCGAGGCAGCTGCTGAGCTGGACGAGCGCCATCGACTGGATCGGACGTCACTGTGGATCAAGTCTCAACTGGGCTGGGCAAGCTGGCTCCTTCGCAACGCAGAGGCGTTGCGACCACTAAGATCGCAAGGGTCCCATGCCCCGCTACATGTCCGTGAATTCACTGAGCTTCTCGTGGATCCTTCTGGGGAAATCGAGCGGATTCGAGATGAAGCAGATAGGAAACTCGCCAAACATCGAGAGGAGGACGCCGAGGTAACTCCCCTCTTTGAGCCCGGCCACTACAGGGCTGGTTCGGAAAGGCACAGTCCGCACCCGCTCACGTTTGACATTAATGATCGACACGAACTTGATCTGCTGATCGAGGCCGTTGGGATCCCATTGCATATCAACCATATTGGGCTATGTAGCGTCGCCGCAGTCAGTGTCTCCCTGGTCACGGTCGAGCATAGTCTAGAGTGGTTTACTTGGCTCCTACGCGCGCTTTACTCCAATTCTGATAAGCCATTTACTCGCTACTTCAGTCGCATCTCCGTCGCTCAGCTCCCTTCTGATCTAAGCAAGCGTTTGATTGATGTTCTCGGCGCATCAGCCCAATTCTGGACCGAACGCCTTAGGCGGGCGAGAAATTGGGGCGCCGATTACGACATCAGGCACGCCATAAATAGGTTACGCCTGTCCATCGCCGCTCTTTCACGGTTAACCGTGAGAATGACAGAGGTCGAGGCCAAACAGACGTATCTAAATGGTATGGATCTCGCTAAAGATCCTCTGCTCCGACATCCATGGCTGTCAGAAGACTTTGGGGACTTGGTTAAGTATTCCGCTCACGCCGTTTCGCGTAAGGGCCAGGGTGACTTGGCTCTTGCAGCCATCGAATTCCCCCTGGCAACGGAGGCTGGAGTGGAGAAAAGATTATGGCCAGATCCCGTAATGCCGATTTGGGATTCCTCTCCCGTTAGACGGAATGGCGATAGCCGCTGGAAACAACGTGTTCAGCAACTTGTCGCTGCGTCGCAGAAAGGACTCCCCTCTCGCGAGGAGGCGGTTTTACGATTGACTTTTTTGGCTCTACGCGGCGCGCTGATTTACGCGGAAAGTAGACAGTTTTCCGAAGTTCTTTGGTCAGAACTCGACGCGACGGAAGATGGTCTCCCGGCGAACACCGGGCTTATTCCAAGTGCATTCGCTCAGCTGCCATCTCCCAGCGAGATCAAGCCGTTGAAACGCCTTGAGCGTCGCCTGCTGGGCGGGCCCGTGGACCAATATATTGGGCCTGCCGCGTCCAAGGATAACGCGTCAAGGGAGGGAGGGATCGACCGATTGATGGCTTTGGCGAACCTGGAGCGCATTAACTTGAAGGTCCCTCCACCGCGCGCTGCGCAACTCTTCGATCAGCTGATGCCATGGCGTCCTCCCGCATCAGATGCTCGCGACCCCTTTGAGGGCCATTTCTCTAACCAGTTCTTCGACAACGTACGAGTGCTGCTTGGCGAAGTGCTATCAAGAGTCGTTGTCCCAGCCATTACTCGTGACGAAATGACGAATGTGCGGGGTCAGGCCTTGATTGCGCTCGCTAAGCAAGCGGATGTGTGGGGTGCGCTAGTGGCATTACCCCATTTTCTATTGCCAGGATCTTCTCTGGGGCCTGAAGTAGAGACGCTCATTCGACGTGGCCTGGTGAGCTCCAGCTTTCAGCAGGCCGCCAGCGCTTCACTGGCTCTCGTTCGCTGGGGAAAGCTCGCGAGACGGAGAGTCATTAAAACGGTGCCCCGTACGCTCATCGAGCAATTAGTTGCGGCCATAGAAACGCGCCATGAACGAGGCCTGCAGGTGCACCTGCAGGCTGCTGGACGCCTGTATGTTGACGGATTCCTCAAACCTCCCATCACGGGTCGTCTCGTCCAGGCGTTGGAAGATCTTCGCGTTGAAACGCGCTATGACAAGATTGCATTGGACGCTCATGCAGCCGTCACAGCTTCGCTGGTGCGTGTCGAGTGCGCAAAGCTCGCGAGGCTGCTTTTAATGGGCGGGTGCGAAGATCAGTCACTACAGTTATGGATGGATGATGCCGCTAACGATGCTTTGCCCGAGGTCCGCTTTAGTATTGAAATCGATCACTAGTGCCTAGCTTGGTTCGTCACCCTCTGTTCTCCGTGTCTATGGTGTAGCCATAGCTAGTGACTGTGAATTGAATCCAGCCATCGCGTCGCGTTGTTAGTACATGCCGGTCCTTCATGGTGGTCCGGACTCGAACTCCTTGATCGCGAACAACGCGGCGGTAGTCGGGCACGGTCTGCTGTGTCTCATGCTGAATGGGCTTGTCGGAGATAACAACAGCACTTGGATTAAAGTGGTCGAAGATTTCCGCGCAGTAGCCGTTTTCGCGCCCGTGGTGAGATGCGACTAGAACATCGGTGCCGCTAAGCTCGGCCAGGAAGTCAGCACGTTGTAACAATGCTCGCCAACCTGGCTTCTCAAGGTCGCCAGGAAACAGAATCTTGAAGTTGGCGTACTTGATAAAGATGACAAGACTTAGATTATTCGTATCTGTAAAGGCCGGATACGGGTTCCAGAATGTAGTCGCACTAATACCACCCATGTTCGAATTGAAGGGTTCCTCAACGGGCCGATTAAACGTAGAGCATGCCGAGACGTATCGCTGAGCATCAGCACTCAGTGGGCCGCATTGAAGCTTAATTTGGCGCAACTGCTCGCCTGTGTAGCTTGGGTTCCGGTAGAGCACGGGAGTGAAGATTCCGGCATCCCACAGCCCTTGCAAATCACTCATATGGTCTTGATCGGCATTGGTGATGAACAGGTAGTCGAGCCTGTTCCTTCCAAGGCATCTGGTGATGTAGGTGCTGGGGCGCCAGTCGTCAGCGGAGCCGGAGTCAATCATCGCAAGGCGTCCGGCGTATTGTCCCAGCACGTGCTGCACCATAGCACAGGCACCATGCTGAACATCCCAAATGACAATCCGCATTTCCCCTTGTATCGTCATAAAATTCCGCTGCCTCTCCCCAATTTGACCCATGACAGGAGTGTCTTGCCGAGACTCAAGGATTCTGGCATGAGATAAGCACAATTGCTGCCTGAAATTCAATTCGACAGGGCTTCAGCAGCTTTTGCCAAAATCATCCACAAAAACCATATAGCAGCGAAAGGAAATAGCTTTTATTAGCGAGATTGGTGAATTCGCGCAGTCAATAGATTTGGCTTGCTTGCTGATCATCACAAGCGCCTACCATCGGATCACGTTCCGTGGGCAGTTCCGTTCTCAATTATCACTATCGTCAGCTTTCTTGGCCGACCGCGACATCTCGATGCCCCAAACGGCTTGTGCGACGGTCTCAATCTTAGCCACAAAGCGGTCCACGTTTAGGCCTGCCACGAACGCCAAGGCGTAGAACCCCACTTCACTGGCTCCCACCTGGGTGTTGGATTCCAGTACGAGGAGGCCCGCCTTTAAGAAAAGGAAGCTTGCACCGCCGCAGATGCAGCTGGCGAGGGGGCGAAGGAAGTACCAAATATGCCAGTCCGCGTCCCAGCGCTTATGCACGGCCTTGTTGAGGTACACCGCCCGAATGCAATAAAGGCTGCCGCCGATCGCGGCGACCGCGCAGCAACCCAGAGCGATGCGGATCGACTCGATCGCGGGCGGGAGCATGTGGAGGTAACTCGCGACGATTTCCGCGGTGGCGATAGCGAGCCACGCCAGCAGATAAATAATGATGACCGCGATCATGAAATGACTCCGAATGGAAGCGATGCCCTTAGGTATCCCGCTATCAGCTGGCGGAGACTTTGGAGGCCACTGTGATGAGCGAGGAGGCTCCGGTCGAGTGATGGAAGGCAACATACAAGCCTGCAGGAAAATCAGCTCGGCCCACGATCACCATGAAGAACCCTGGGAGGTCATGTGCGCTCTGCCGCACCATCTCCTGCATGCTACGTTCGTCGCGCCCGGAGGGTACAGGGATGCGTTGGGGATGGGTATGCCAGTCACCCACGAAATGCAGGCCTTGCGTGTAACGCGCCTGTATCTCACGGCGTTCAGCGTGCCGATCAGGCTCAAAGCCGAACAATGATCGGCGATCAGTTGGACGCGGCCCGGTTGCTTCGACGATTTGGACCATTCCGGGTACATCCAAGCGTGCAAAGAGCTGGCCACCAGCTTCGCAGGACAGCCGACGGCGTTGCTTGTGAGCTTGTAGATGGCCCAACACGGCGGGCGTCAATTCCACCGACCAGGATTCGCCAGGGCATCGGAAATGAAGGGCGTCCTTCATTAGGGCGCAGCTTGACATGCGTCACACACCTCACAATGGGAAAGGGGGCGCTCGTACTCGAAGGCTCCTTCAAGCCCCAGCGGACGCACTGCGCGGTGGTCTTCGGACCATTGACCGCCGGCAGCAACCAACTTTGTTGTGGCCGTTGCCCATACACGGTGTGTTGGTGGCAGTGCCGCGCCTGTGAGAACGTCAAGGCATAGTTGAGTTACCAGCAACTCGGCATATGCCACGTCGACGGGTCCGTATGGCTGATATAAGGTCCCGCATGCCGGTTCTGACCGCATTTGCCCCTCCGTTGGCCAGTGTGTTTCCGGGGTCCGCATCGCGCCGTCTGCTGTGAGGAGGCATGTCAGCGAGGGCCCTTTCCCTGCGAGAGCGACAGCGTGCGCAGCGCTTCCCATCTCCTCCAGCCAGCCGTAGACGATCGCCCGGTTTACGCCAGAGCGTCGCTGCCATTCGGCTAACTGGCCATCGCTGGCCCACTCCCCCAAACAGGCGACGATGAGATCGCTTTGCTCAAACAGTTGGGGCTGGCGCGTATAAAGCGCTTGCCAGCTCACGTCGTGCCCAGTTACCGCTGTCAAGTGTGGAAAACGCTGTAAAATCTCTCGTGCAAGCGCCGTCGCCTTCGCATTGCCCCTAGTCATCGAGCGTACGCCCAACGCATGGCGTCCGACATTAGCGGCAGACAGGGAGTCCGGATCGACCACATCCAACGTCCCAACTCCGGCTTGTGCTAAGCGTACTGCTACCTGAGAGCCTAACGAGCCGCAGCCGATGACCAGGACTTTGGCCTGCTGCAGCGTTTGGATGTGTTGATTTTTGCCACGGCCATGTATCCAGGCGGCATCGAATCGATCAACTTGTAGCCGGTGCAAATGGCTGCGCAGGCGCCACAACGTCATCTTGTGGTCCGGCCGACGGGCCTCGCGATCTCGAAACCCCTTCGTGCTGGGCTCGGTGATGCGCGCGGCAATAAGCCCATCACCCGAAGGCGCATGCGCGACAAGGACAACGATCATATCGCCCTGCAACGGGGCCGACTCTAGAAGCCGGCATGCGTCGGGCGCGTGCTGAGCCAAAAGAGCAATCAATTGCGTGGGTGACGCCGGGAATGGCGGCAGCGGAGGCTGGCCCAGGTATCCGAACACGCCCCGCGCAAAATGCAGTTGCTTCTCCGCCCCCTGACTTTCCAGCCAGCGGCGCAATATCTCGTCATTCTCACCCACCAGAACAAACGATTTGCCAAACCAGACGCTGATTACTCTAGCGTTGCGGTTCGCCAGGTCGAGCAAAGAGCGTACTCGCTTCTCCCCGCTCGACACGCTGTGATCCCAGTATGAGAGAAACTCGCGCTGCAGTTCATCCTGCACATATGCCGGCTCTTGGCACTGCGCGATCAACTCGCCTGCGTAGAAGAGGCTTGCTTGAGCAGCGTCGGCGACGTTGATCGAGGGCGGAGGCAGGTTCGGCAAACAAAGCACGCCGGCAGACTCCACATGGGGCCACTGCAAATAGACGTCGTGTGACCTCAGCGCGATACGAATGGCCGAATAAGGGAATTGAGCATCGACAAGCACTTCGAGTCGATACACTTGGCCATGCAATTCAGCGTCCACTGCCCAGCCGGCGCGAAAGCCCCGATGGGCACCGTAGACCACTAACTCTGCTTCCGATAGGGGACGTGGCTTGACTCCCTGCTCCCTCAGCCACGCCCCCAACTTGGCCCTGTTGCGATCGAATGCACTGCCAGATGCGAGAAGCGCATCAGGCATACCGGCCGCCACCTCGCTTGTCCGCCATGCGGGGCGTGGCGGTGCCGCCGCCGATCGAAAAGGCGCCGCCAGTTCCGCCGCTGCCCCGTCGTGGTCCTGCTCCGTTGATTGTGAATAGCAGGACATCGTCGGTGCACTCTTCGCTCGTGCACAAGAACGCCCCCTTCTTTGAGGACAGTATGGACTCATACTCCCGCTTGGCCCGAATGCAAGGAGGATCCACGTCGTCATCCAGAATTTCATTGCTGCTAGCGACAATTGTCGCACTAGCGCGCGCTTGGCTCAGAGCGTGGCGCGCATCGGCGGAAACCTCTGCCCTCTCACGCAAGTCTGACCAGCTGTCATGCGACAAGCTGTGCCAAGAGCAGTGATGCGGAGCAAGAAGAATGTCATAGGACAGTCGATCGGGTTCCCCCCGGTTACGTGCCCACACACGTTCCCAGTTAGCCACCTCAGCATCGCCGGCAGTCAGGAAGCGGCAGGCATCGGCATTTGCGTCGGCCTTGATGGAGAAACGAATAATAGTGCTGGAGTGGTTCTTTCCCGTCAGCGTCTCGGCATCTTCTTTGGAAACCAGTCGCGGCCCCAATAGTAGGCCCCGAAAGGTCCCATCCAGCTGTCCGCAGATTCTCTCAATATAGGTACCCGTCTTGACCAGAATGTCCTCGATGCCGTCGGTCTTGCCATTCTTGTCTTCACCTAGAACCTGAACGCGATCCCCATCTTGGATAGATGCTTTGTTGGCAGTGTCCTTGTACAGATTTACGCGACGGCGGGCTTCGGTCCACCATGCCTGCGCATCTGGACAGAGCTCGCCGTCGACATCTTTCTTGCGTCGAAACACAATAGGGGATGACCACATCTCCCGAATCAGGATCTTGTCATCTTTAGACTTCCAACTGTTCGGCGAACCGAGATGGAAGTGACGCTCCAGTCCTAGGCAGTGATCTCGATCAGGATGTGAGAGTAGAAACGCATCCACGAAGAGACGACCGTCGGCATCACGATCCAACCGGCTACGGAGCATGGCTGCCACATCAGGCCAGTCCTCGTTGTTCTCGTCATCGGCGGCAGTCCGGATATTTATGTCCATGAGAAGCCGTCGACCGCTTTGCAGCGTCAATAGGGCCATATCCCCGTTTCCCACGGGAAAAAATTCGATCGTGGCTGACATGTCATCTCCTTAGTCTTTGTCGAGCCCCGGATCGACGAGGCCCTCCCTTGCCATGAGTAGCGATTGCAGCGCCAAGGTTATCGGGCGCGTCGCCTGCGGGAAAGGCTTACCGTAGGCGACCGACAGTGTGCACCACCGGCGGCTCAGGCGGTTTTAGCGCGCTCGATCCTTTTGCGGGGAAGTCTTCTTACCCGGCCGTCGTGGCGTCGTTGCTTTCCCTGCGCGCGACGCGCCTTTCAGGCCGGCAGTTTGTGTGCGTCGCCATTGATGGATAGTCGCCTCCAGAGCTGCGATCTGCCCTGCTTGATGGGCCGCGGTTTGTTCGGCCGTCCGTAAAGCGGTTTGCAAGGCATCCCGCTCCGCCAAGAGTGTGGCAACTTGTTTCGCGTGCTCGTGGCGCATTCGCTCCTGCTGCCGGTCCAGCGATTTAATCTCTTGCCGAGCCTGATCCACCTGCCGGTGCGCGCGATCTTCCACGGCACGAATATGCGCCTGCATGGCCAAGGAACACCATAGAGCGGAGGCATGCGACGTGATGGAAAGCTGATCACCGGGGTGAGTGAGGGACGCACCCATAGCTGAGCAACTGGTGGCGATGCGTGTTGCCAGGAGAGGTTACTTAGGCATCGGATCAGTAGCGCCCGTGCGGCATGGGGATTTCCGCACCATTTTTCAGGCCATGACGCGTTGCCCCACAGGCAGGCCTCCAATGTGTGTGCGAATGTATCGATCAGCCGGAGTACCTCCCAGTCCTCTTCGGCCAGGTCAGGAGGCGATGGTTCGAGAGCAAAATTCACCTCAGCCGCCAAGCGTGGCTCCGCCCAGTAGAGCGGCGTGCCGTGCTCAGTACAGCTCACGGCCAATACCCTCGCCCAGGCGCGTCGAAAGGTCCGCGGGCGTCCCGCCACCCTATCCTCTTGTAAGCACCGAGGACAATACGCGCGTCGCTTGCTTGTTTCCAAAAGATGGGGGCCGTCCTCCAAACAATGCGAGTGGAGGTGATGCGGACTGGTCCCTAGCATGCGGGCGAGATGTACTAACTCGCGACTCGTTGGCGTGTCGAGATGATGCGACTCCTTCCTGTACGCCCGGCTCTGCCAGGCATAGCCCTCTTGCGGTGGCTTGCCGTACAGACGGTCCGCTCGTTCAACGAGAGAGCGCAGCGATTCGTCATGTCCTGGGGCAGCCAGCCACCAGCGGTCAGTGAATGCCCGTGACTCTGGCAGCGGCTCAACATTCTGCTTGGCTGTGCTGGCTGGCCCGCCTGCCCTTGGGGGCGGACGGTCAACGGACGCTGTTGAAGGTGGACGCGCCCTGCTCATGCGACCTCTCCTGACAGATCAGTCCCGGGGACCTCAAACCGTGCGCGCTCGAACAGTTCCGCGGTGATCTGTTCTTGGCCCCCTTCAATGGCCAGCGCAGCCGCTCGCTGCAGGCGTTCCACAATGACACCGAGCACGCCTTCCGATTCTTTGACGATGACCTTCATTATGTGCAGCGCCCCCAGATTGGAGCGCTTCTTGAGCGGAAGCGTGGACTCGTAGCCTTCCAGAAAGTGACGCAAATAGTCGTCGCAGTGCCACGATGGCAACTCGCGAAACTGGAAACGGCCCTTGAGGTGCTGATCGGCCTCCAAGGCGTTGCGCGCGTCCTCCGTGCCAAGGGCCAGCACGGGAATCTTCAACGAGTTCATGATGTCTTTGATGGCCAGCAAGGCCAGCGCTTGCTGGCGCGGCTTCGAGCTCAAGACGTCCTGAATCTCATCGATGATTAGCAGCCGAAGATCCGCTTCTTCGGCTAACCTCAACGCCCTCAGGCGACGCTGGCTGCCAGTCATGGAGGGCATCTGGGGGGCATCCAGCGACTTCAGGAATCGCGTGAAGATTTCCTTCGCCTCTCGCGCATCGCTCATGGAAAAATGTGCGACGGGCTTGCTTGCCGGGTGTTCTGGCGTTGCCTCTCGAGCCTTGCATCGTCGTTCAAGCGCCGCCGCCAGGGCGGTCTTGCCCGCGTTAATGGACCCATAGACCAGGATGCCAGTGGGGCGTATGCCACGTGGCCTGTACATCATGAACTCGCAATGCTTGATCAGGTCACGCAACCCCTCCTGCTCCACCGAAAGAACTCGCCCGCAGTTTTCTGGGTGTGTTCCGGTACAGCGGGCGTGCGCTGGATCTGGTCTGGAGCACCAGCCGCACGCTGACCATCGCGCTGGCCATGCTCACTCTCATCGCCGGCCTACTACCGGCCGGCATTGCCTACGTCGGCGCGCACATCGTCGACGCCGTGCTCGGTGCCAGCAAGTTGTGGGCGGCGCACGGAACAGCCTCGCTGCGATCGGTACTCGGATGGGTGGTGCTGGAGGGCGTGTTGGTGGCGGCGATGGCCGGTGCACAGCGCGGCCTGTCGTTGTGCCAGTCGCTGCTTCGTGCGCAACTGGGCCAACGCGTCAATGTGTTGATCCTGGAAAAAGCGCTGACCCTCGAACTGGCGCACTTTGAGGATTCGGAGTTCTACGACAAGCTCACCCGCGCGCGACGCGAGGCGTCGAGCCGGCCGCTGTCACTGATCACCCGAACATTCGGCTTGGGCCAGAACGCGATCTC
>Ga0187815_10000487_pt1 | contig 19300 bp, 19 predicted proteins | sample NC_S_5_FD_132962 | JGI IMG/M metagenome (GOLD analysis project Ga0187815, IMG submission 132962) | Wetland sediment microbial communities from Neuse River Estuary, North Carolina, USA - ASW-S_5 | ecosystem: Environmental > Aquatic > Freshwater > Wetlands > Sediment | place: USA: North Carolina...
CATAGTCGCGCGCCGTGGTGCGGATGCCCTTCTCGGTGATCACCTCGACCGGCGTCTTGCTGATATCGACGAGATGCACGTTGTCGCGGTTATAGGCCTCGAGATAATTGGTCTCCAGCGGCACGCGCTGCACGCCAAAGCCGTGGTCGCGCGGGATCAGCGTCTCCGCCACCTCAGGGTCTTTCACGCGACGGCGGATGCGCTCGGCGATGTATTCGGAGAATTCGGCGTTCGCCGCCTCGTCCATGAAGATCTCGCGGAAATTGGCGAGCCAAATGCCAAATCCCGGCTCGTCGTAGAGCTTGTCCCACAGCTTCAGCCGCTCCTCACGCGAGACTTCGTAGAAGCCGCGGCGGTCGGGCTCGTGCTCGAAGCCGCCGGGCGTGCGGGCGCAGGCCGCAAAGATCTCGTCATAGCGCGCGCGGATATCGGCCATCTCTTCGTTTGAGATCGGGCTGTTGTTGAGCGGCGCGCTCCAGTTCGGACGGCGCTGAAACACGGTGAGCTCGGCGACCTTGTCGGCAATCTCGCCGATGATCTGGATGGCGGTGGCGCCGGTGCCGATCACCGCGACCCTCTTGCCGGTGATCTCGACCGGTTCGCGCGGCCAGTAATAGGTGTGGAACGCCTGGCCCTTGAAGCGGTCGCGGCCGGCAATCCGTGGCAGCGTCGGCGCCGACAACAGACCGATGGCGAGCACGACGAAGCGGCAGGTCAGCTCGCGGCCGTCGCTGATCTTCAGCCGCCACAGGTCGCGCGTCTCGTCGAAATGCGCCGCCTCGACCGCGCAGTTGAACTGCATGTGGCGGCGCAGGTCGAACTTGTCGGCGACATAATTGAGATAGCGCAGGTTCTCCGGCTGGCCGGAGAAGCGCTCCTTCCAGTGCCACTCGTCGAGCAGTTCGCGCGAGAAGGAATAGCCGTAGGTGTAGCTCTCGGAATCGAATCGGCATCCGGGATAGCGATTCCAGTACCAGGTGCCGCCGAGGTCGGATGCGGAGTCGAGCACGGTGGCGTCGATGCCGAGATCGACCAGGCGCTTGATCTGATAGATGCCGGCAACGCCCGCGCCGACCACGATCACCTCGTAATGGGTCTTGGCGTCCGTCATTCCCTGCTCCGAAATTTGCTGGCCGCGGCCTTCGCTCGTCCGGCTCGATTACAATCCCTTTTGCAGGAGCGATCAACCGGCCGCGACCGAATGACCGGCACGCAGGGAGTGCGCATCGGCCGTGTGACCTTGCGTTTACGCGCTACAACGGCTTGCCGGGCGTTGCTGCAGCGCTAGAATGGAGGAGCCCGATCGAATGACATGAGAGGGAGCGCGCCATGGCGACAGCAGCGGAACAGGCGGCAGCTTGGCTGCAAGGACGTTCCTTCGATTCCTGGCGCGAGGAATTCGATCGCCGCGGCTACCTGATCTTCGAACGCGTGCTCTCGGTCGAACAGGTCGCCGCGATCCGCGCGGCGCTCGCCCCGCATCTGGCGCGCGACCTCAAGGGCCGCAACGATTTCGAGGGCGAGAAGACCAATCGCGTCTATGCGCTGATGGCGAAGTCGCCGGTGTTTGCGGAGCTTGCAATCCATCCGCTGGCGCTGGCCTTTGCCGAGGCCGAGCTCGGCGAGAGCTGCCTGCTCTCGGCGCTGCTCGCCATCAACCTGCATCCCGGCGAGACCGTGCAGCCCTGGCACACCGACGACGGCGGCGCAAAAATCCCGCGGCCGCGGCCCGCGCTCGGCATCAGCACGTTCTGGGCGATCGACGACACCACCGAAGAGAACGGCGCCACCGAGATTATCCCGGGTAGCCATGTGTGGGATGATCTGCGCATCGAGGGCGCGCTGACGCCGTCCGATTTCGCCCATAAGGGCGCCAATCGCCAGACCGGCGAGCGTACCGACGCCATCAAGATGACGATGCCGTCGGGATCGCTCGCCATCACCAAAGGCACGCTGTGGCACCGCGGCGGCGCCAACCGTTCCGACCGCCCGCGCCTGATCATCACGCCGCAATATTGTGCGGGGTGGGTGCGCCAGCTCGAGAACATGACGCTCGCCGTGCCCGCCGATATCGTTGACACACTGCCGGAACGGGCGCGCGAGCTGATCGGCTATTCCATCCACCCGCCCTTCATGGGCCATGTCGACGGCCGCCATCCCGCAAAGCTGCTGCGCCGCCCGCATGCGCGATAGCGCGGCACGGACTGCCTGAAACCGAGACCGTTCGAGGGCGACTTGAACCGATCCTGATGGACCAACCGCTCAACGCCGGCTGACCGCACACCGCTCCGGGGTCCAGCAGTTGCCGCTAGCTGCAACTGCCGTATACTCGATCACTACCAGAAGATGCGTTGACGGCCCGTTGCGCGGCTGTCGAAGGACAACTCCAGCGCAGCGACAGGCCACGGAAATGGACATTCATTTTTCGGGAGGGCCGACCATGGATTACCGGCAATATCGCGCGTCCCTGATCAAGACCTATTATGACTACCAGCTCGAAACGCTGATGAGCGAGTTCAATCCCGAGCGCAGGACCGTGATCCTGCTGCCGGGCGGCATGGGCTCGCAACTGGAGCGGACCGAGGGCGCCTATCCCGCGAGTCCGAACCTGATCGACGACATCATCTGGGTCGATCTCGGCATCCTGTTTCCGAAATACGACGCCCTGAAGCTGGAGATTGACAGCGCCGGAAAGGACAAGGATTCGTATGTCATCGCGGCGCACGGACCGCTGAAGTTCTTCACCGAGAATCCTTACGGCGAGTTGAAGGAGCTGGCGCGGAGCGAAGGGTGGAATTACGCCGTGTTCGGCTTCGACTGGCGGCGGCCGCTCGGCGAGAGCGCAGACTATTTCAAGAACTGGATCCACGATTTTCGCCAGCGTGTCCGCGACGGCTTTGGCAACGATCCGATGCCGCAGCTGACGATCGTGTGCCACAGCATGGGCGGGCTGGTCGCCACCACGGCGCTGTCCGATTCAACATTCAGCGGGCTCGGCTTCAACGCCGTCATGACCATCGCCACGCCGTTCTACGGCACCTCCACCCAGCAGGAGAGCTATTTCAGCGGGGTCAACACCCTCAATCGCATCTACGGCGCCAAGGACGTCGTGCGGGTGGTGGCGACGTTGCCGGGGCCGTACACGCTGATGTTCCTGCCGAAGGAGACCTATGACCGCGACGGTCAAAAGCTCGGATTGCAGCGTTACCCGGAATTCGATCAGCCCGGGCCCAACCAGGTTCGCCCGTGCGACCCCTACGATGGCGCGTTGCTGCATCGATGGCGCAAAGCAGTGAGAGATCGCTGGCAGGACGTGCAGGCGGCCAAGGCCGAAATGATCGCCGTCGCAGCGCCGATCAACGCCAATATCGCACCGAAATTTATCAATGTGCGCTCAGGCCTGAACGATGCGACGGCCGTCGAGTTGATGTGGAACGACGTCGACGGCGATTTGGTCGATCCCGCCAAGGGTCCGAGCCCGATTGTCGGCCTCAGCGGTCCCGGCGATGGTACGGTGCCGGCCTGGTCCGCGTTTCACGCCTATTGCAGCCACACGTATGACCTTGGCGAGGCGGCCGACCATCCCAACCTGCTGCAGCACGAGGAGGTGTTGGCGTTGATCAAGAAAGTGGTGACGACCGGCAAGCTGCCGAAGCCGGCAGCCGTCGCAAGAAGGAAGGCGGCGGCGAAGAAGGCAGCCCAGGCGAAGCTCAATCGTGCGCTCGACAAATCGCACGAGCGGAGGGCCGGCGCGCCGATGACGACGCCGCCCGAACTGTTCGAACGGCCGGTCCAGCAGGCCCTGCTTGCCGACCTGATCGGCGGAACCAAACCAGTGCTCGCCCGCCCCTCTCCGCAAGCCGCGCACCTCATGGCGTCAGTCAAACCGGCCAAGGCGGGCGCGACCAGAAAGGCGAGGAGCAAAGCAAGCAGCGGGGCGAAAGCAAAGCGGCCCGCGAAGAAGGCCAAGGCTAGAGGCAGACGCTAGCGAGCCACGGTGCCGATCGTCGAACCGGCACTTGCGCGGTGAAATTTGCGAGCGTGGCGGCCGCGGTGTAGTTTTGCGGGGCTGACCGTCGGGGCAAACACACCGGGAGCATTGTTGATGCGCGCCGTCCTGCTTGCCGCCCTTCTGCTTTCCCTCGCCTTGCCCGCCCGCGCCGCCGACATTGCCGCTGCGCAGAACGTGATCCGCTCGCAGGAGCAGGCCTTTGCCCGCGGCGACGCAGCCGCCGCCTATTCGCACGCCGCGCCGGCGATCCAGGAGATATTTCCGCGCGCGGACATCTTCATGCAGATGGTGCAGCAGGGCTACGCCCCGGTCTATCGTCACCAGAGTTTCGAGTTCGGCGAGGCCAAAGTGTCCGATGGACATGTCGCCCAGCGCGTCCATATCGTCGACGAAAAGGGCGAGGCGTGGGAAGCGCTCTACACGCTGGAGCAGCAGCCGGACGGCACTATGAAGATCACGGGCTGTTCACTGCTGAAGGCGGGACAGTCGGCCTAGAAGAATTTGCCGAGGAATGCCGCGGTCTCGTCCGAGATGCCGACGATCTTGTTGGTCGCCTGGCGATAGAATTTGAAGTTGAGCTCGGTCTCGGGCCGGCCGTCCTTCCAGTGGCTGAACGGCTTCAGCTCGCCACGGCCCAATGGCCGCGTTGCCATCGCCTCGCGCCTCACAGTGATGGTCACGCGGGGGGTCTGCCGGACAACATTCCGTCTTTTCGCCACCGCCGTTGCGGAAGTGACAATGCCTCGCGCGACGAGGCCCTGCCCGCCCTCATTCTCACTCGCGAACAAGAAGATGGTATCAGCTTCGGCGATGCGCTTGCCGCCATACATGGTCTTTTGCGCAGTGAATGTGAAGTTTTTCGCGCGCACATTGCCGATTTCCGCCTTGATCGCGAAAGCCATTGCCCCTCACCGCACCGGTTGAAAGATCGCGTCCTTACGCCATCGCCAGCCGCTGCCGGCCGCGCAATAGCAGCATCAGCACGATCGCGACGTTGAGCAGATTCCAGGCAAAGCCGTTGGCGAAGGCCGCCGCATAGGAGCCGGTGAGGTCGAAGATGACGCCGGAGATCCAGCCGCCGAACGACATGCCGATCACGGATGCGAAGATCACGATGCCGACACGGGTCGCGGCCTCCTTGGCCGGCATGGTCTCGCGCACGATGATGGCATAGCTCGGCACGATGCCGCCCTGGAACAAGCCGAACATCGCCGAGATCAGGTACAGCGACGGCAGGCTGGTGAAGAATAGGTAGAAGAACAGCGCCACGGCCTGCGCCACCGATCCAATCATCAGCGTGACCATGCCGCCGAACCGGTCGGCGATGAAGCCCGAGGCGATGCGGCTGACGATGCCGAACGCCATCATCAGCGACAGCATCTCCGCGCCGCGCGCGGGGCCATAGCCGAGATCGCCGCAATAGGAGACGATATGGACCTGCGGCATCGACATAGCCACGCAGCAGGCGATGCTGGCAATACTGAGCAAAACCGTCAGCGTGTTGGTGGAGAGATTGAGGTCGACGCGCGGCGGCGGCGCGTTGGAATGATCGTGCGCCGCGCTGCCGCCCATAATGTGTCGGAGCACCAGGAGCAGGATGGCCATCAACACGCCGCAGGCAATGGCGATGGCGAAGTGGGTGGCGCGCCAGCCGTGAACCTGCGTGCTCCAGTTGACCAGCGGCGGCCAGAAGGTGCCGGCAATGTAATTGCCGGCGGCGACGATCGTCACGGCAAGGCCGCGATAGCGCTCGAACCAGTGCGAGGCTTCCGCCATCAATGGCGCGAAAGTGGCCGATGTGCCGAGCCCCATCAGGAAGGAGACAGCGATGAACTGCCACAGCGCGGTCGACAATCCTGCCAGCACGTAAGAGGCCACCAGGAAGGCAATGCTGACGGCCATCGCCGGCACGATGCCGAGACGGTCGGTGATCTTGCCCATGATCACGCCGCCCAGACCAAAGCCGAAGAAGATCATGGTAGCGGCAAGCGAGACCGCCCCGCGGGTGGCCGCAAACTCGGCCTGCACCACCGGCATCACCACCACGACCGACCACATCCCGACGGCGCCGACGGACGCGATCAGCACGGCCACGGCAAGCCGGAGCCACGCCTGACGCGAGTCGGGAACAAACCGGTCGGAAACTGGGGGGAAGTGAGAAGAAACTACCACGGCTCCCGGAACTTGAGCGGATACCCGCCTCCGGTCAACCCACAATGCCGGGATATTGGGCATGCAGATGCGACGGACGTATCGGAGCAATTTGCACCGAACCTGCAGTGCAATGCCGCAGGCCGGCGATAACGGCTATGCTATGCACAGCCCGGAACGACCGATGCGAGATGGCCGTGCGAAGGATCGAACACCAAAGTTTCCTGTTGCTGCTTGTCGTCGTCACCCTGGCCTTCGGCTGGGTGCTGGCGCCGTTCTATGGCGCGGTTCTCTGGGCAACCGTGGTCGCGGTGATCTTTGCACCGGTGCATCGAAGGCTGGTAACCAGGATGCGCGGACGGCGCGGCCTTGCCGCCGCGGTCACCGTGCTGATCATTATCGCGATGGTCATCCTGCCGCTGGCGATGGTCTCGGCTTCCCTGGTCAAGGAAGCATCAAGCCTTGTCGGGAAAATCCAGTCCCGCGAATACGATTTCGGCAGCTACCTGCAGCAAATCTTCGACGCTCTGCCGGCCTGGGTGACCAGCCTGCTCCAGCGGCTTGACCTCACTGATTTTTCAGCCATTCGCGAAAACCTCGCATCCGGCCTGGTGAAGGGCGGCCAGGTTCTTGCCCCGCAGGCGCTCAGCCTCGGCATGAACACGTTCGACTTCGTGATCGGTCTCGGCATCATGCTGTATCTGCTGTTCTTCCTGCTGCGGGACGGCGGCGCGCTGGCCGAGCGCATCAGGGAAGCAATTCCGCTGCACGGCGATCAGAAGGCCGCACTTTTCACCAGGTTCGCCGAGGTCGTCCGCGCGACGGTCAAAGGCGGCATCCTGGTCGCCATCGCGCAAGGCACGCTCGGCGGCCTCGCGTTCTGGTTCCTTGGGATTCACGCCCCGCTGTTGTGGGCCGTGCTCATGGCATTTCTGTCGCTGCTGCCCGCCATCGGCTCCGCCTTCGTGTGGGTACCGGTGGCGGTCTACTTTCTGGCGACCGGTGCCGTCTGGTCCGGTATCGGATTGATCCTGTATGGCGTGCTCGTCGTCGGACTGGTGGACAATTTGCTGCGCCCGTTCCTGGTCGGCAAGGGCTCCAAGCTGCCGGATTACGTGGTGCTGATTTCCACGCTCGGCGGCATCGAGGTCTTTGGCCTCAACGGTTTCGTCATCGGCCCGCTCATCGCGGCGCTGTTCATGGTGAGCTGGCAGATATTCTCCGCGTCGCGGCAAACGGAGCAGTCCGGCGGTTGATCCGGCGGGCGAAGCGAGCCGGCCGCCCGCAGCGGCCGCCATGCCGCAGACCGGAGCAGCTCAGTGCAGCAGGTCGGATGCCGCGACGCGATTGATGTCGGCAAGGCGGCGATCGGCATTGGCGTGAAGATCGAGGCTCCCGACGAGGTCGAGCAGGCGGCCATAGACGCGGTCGGCAACCGCGACCGGCAGCGGCGCCTCGTCATACATCTCGATGTAACCGCCGACGAGGCGGCTCAGCAGCGCGCACAAGCCCTGTTGCGCGGGCTCGCGCCGGCCAAGGATCTCGGTTTTTCCTGGAAGTTTTTGAAGGTTCGCAGGCCGTGGTGCTGCTGCGAAAGCCAAGAATACAGGTCGTTCATGTCAGCCTCTTCGAGTGAATGAAGAAGCTTCCGGCTTATACAGCGGGCGGGGTTGCGATGGAACGGACGTTGCTGCATCCCCGCCTCGCCGTTTATGAGGGCCTGCGACAATTGGCAGCGACAAATCAGGCGGACCGCAGCATCTTGTGCTGCATCTGCATCACTTGGCGGCACATGCGAATTAGTCTAGGTTGCGAACAGGAGAAGAAGAATCTGCGCATGCTAGTGCGTCTGACCAGATCGACGCGGGCAAAAGCAGGGTGGTTTGCCGCCCTGCTTTATCTGTTTTGCGTGCTCGCGCCCGGCGCTGCGCTGGCGCTCGGCGACGCCATTTCGTGCATGCCGATGGCCGTCTCGGCTGCGGCCGATAACCACGACCACGCGCATTCGAAGCACGCGACCAGCGATGTACATATGCACGCCGCTGCCGGCGACACCGAGCACCAGCATCACGACAAGGGCTCGCCGGCGCCGTGCTGCGCCATGCTTTGCCTTTCGGCGATTGCGACCGACCTGCCGGCGATTGCCAAGCCGGCGCAGCCGAAATCGGTCTCCATCTCCGAGAACCATCAGCGCCTGCCGGGCAAGGCGCCTCCCCTGCTCTACCGGCCTCCCAACGCCTGATCTGACGAACTGACGCCGGCGTTTGCGCGCGGACAACCGCGCGTGCGCCCATGGTCCATCGACAGATCAGAGACGATTCATGCCTACTCAAATCGAGGTGGCGTTCACGCCCGCGCGTCCCGCGGGCGGACACCGCCGCGTGCGCCTCACCGCAATCGCCGCCATTATCGCGACCGCCCTTCCGGCAGCCGGGTGCAATCCGGTAACGACACCGTCTACCGCGCGCGATCCCGCCGATCCCGCTTCGCGAGTTGCCGGCGTCGGATATCGCTCGACCATTTCGCCTTACACCAGCATGCGGCCTGTAACGCCGTCGCAATGGCGAGAGCGCAACGACAGCGTCGCTCCCCAACCAGATGGCCGGCGGGCGCCGCAATGAGCACCGCGATCGCCATGCGAGCCCTCGTGCTCGGAGCCGCCTTCACGCTGTCGGGATGCGCGGCATTCTCGCCCGATGCCGGAATGTCTGTCATTTCCGACGTCACCGGCCAGGCCATCGGCAAGGACGTTGCCTTCGTCCGCTCCAGTGAAGACGCCGAACGGACGCATACCGCCGTGCGCCGCCTGCTCGGACGCCCGCTCAGTGCCGACGCCGCCGTGCAGGTGGCGCTTCTCAACAACAAGGGCCTGCAAGCCGCCTACAACGCGCTCGCGCTCGCCGAGACCGAGCTCGTCGAGCAGAGCCTGCCACCTAATCCGGTCTTCTCCATCTCGCGCATTACCGGCAATGGCGCGAGCGAAATCGAGCGGCAGGTCGTCGGCGATATTCTCGCATTGGCGACGCTACCGCTCCGCTCCGACATCGCGCGCGAGCGCTTTCGGCAGGCGCAGCTCGGCGCCGCGCTGGAAACGCTGCGGCTTGCCGCGGAGGTCCGCCGCGTCTGGGTCCGCACGGTGGCGGCGAACGAGATGGTCGGCCTGCTCAGCGACGCCCAGGCGACCGCCGAGACGACCGCGCAGCTTGCGAAGAAGCTCGGCGAGACCGGCGCGATGAACAAGCTCGATCAGGCGCGCGAGCAGGTATTCTATGCCGAAACCACCGCTGACCTCGCCACCGCGCGGCAGGAAGCGGCGAGTTCGCGCGAGCGCCTCTCCCGGCTGATGGGGTTGTGGGGCGGTGATCTCGAATTCCGCCTTTCCGACCGCCTGCCCGCGCTGCCGCGGCGGCCGCTCACGTTGCCCGGCATCGAAGCCGATGCCGTGGGTCACCGCATCGACCTGCAAATCGCGCGCATGGAGCTGGTGGCGCTGGCGAAGTCGCTAAATCTCACCGAAGCGACGCGTTTCGTGACGCTGCTCGATGTCGCCGGCATCGGCAAGCGCACCAGGGATCCGGAGGGCCCGGCGTTCCGCGAACGCGGCTTCGATGTGGCGTTCCAGATTCCGCTGTTCGACGGCGGCGAGGTGCGGGTACGACAGGCGCGCGAGATCTACAACCTCGCCTTCAATCGCCTCACCGAGAAGGCGGTCAATGTGCGCTCGGAGGCGCGCGACGCCTATCGGGTCTACCGCTCCAGCTACGACATCTCCAGCCACTATCAGCGCGAGATCCTGCCGCTGCGCAAGATCATCACCGAGGAGATGCAGCTGCGCTTCTCCAGCATGCAGATCGACGTGTTCGCGCTGCTGACCGAGACACGGCAACGCATCGCCTCGCTGCGCGGGGCGATCGATGCGCGGCGCGAATTCTTCCTGGCGCAATCAGACCTGCAAGCCGTCGTCAACGGCGGCGGGACGGGCGCGCGGGAGGCTCCGGCAACGACCATCACCGCCGCGCAGGCGGGCGGCGGCGGACACTGAAGGGAGAAGAGAAATGTATTCACGTAGAGGACTCCTGGGCACCGCCGCGCTGCTCGGCGCCAGCGCCGTCAGCGGACGCGTCGCAGCCGCCGCCATTCCGGAAGCCCCCACCATGGACAAGCCGGTGATGCAGCCGCCGCTGCATCCATCGAGCGGCCCGGATTATCGCCCCGTCGTCACCCTGAACGGCTGGACCCTGCCGTGGCGGATGAACGGCGACTGGAAAGAATTCCATCTCGTCGCCGAGCCCGTGGTGCGCGAATTCGCCGAGGGGATGCGGGTGAACCTGTGGGGCTATAACGGCCAGGCGCCGGGCCCGACCATCGAGGCGGTCGAGGGCGACAAGGTCCGCATCTTCGTCACCAACAAATTGCCCGAACACACCACCGTGCATTGGCACGGCATGATCCTGCCGAGCGGCATGGACGGCGTCGGCGGACTCACGCAGCCGCACATCAAGCCTGGCAAGACCTTCGTCTACGAGTTCGAGCTGAAGAAGAGCGGCACCTTCATGTACCACCCGCACTCCGACGAGATGGTGCAGATGGCGATGGGCATGATGGGCATGTTCATCGTGCATCCGCGCGACCCATCGTTCCGCCCGGTCGATCGCGACTTCGTCTTCATCATGAGCAGCTATCTGATCGACCCAGGCACCTACCTGCCGAAGGTCAACGAGATGACCGACTTCAACATGTGGACGTGGAACAGCCGCGTCTTCCCCGGCATCGATCCGCTGCCGGTGCGGCTCGGCGACAAGATACGCGTGCGGATCGGCAACCTCACGATGACCAATCATCCGATCCATGTTCACGGCCACGACATTCGCGTCAGCTGCACCGATGGCGGATGGGTGCCGGAAACGGCGCAATGGCCGGAGACGACCATCGACGTGCCGGTCGGCGCCATCCGTGCCTTCGACATGCTCGCCGACAATCCCGGCGACTGGGCGTTCCACTGCCACAAATCGCACCACACCATGAACGCCATGGGCCACGACGTGCGCAATCTCATTGGCGTGTCGCACAAGGACCTCGCCAAGGCCGTCGGCCGGCTGGCGCCGGATGCGATGGTGATGGGCTCGACCGGCATGGCGATGGGCAACATGGAAATGCCGGCGCCCGACAACACGCTGCCGATGATGACGGGCACAGGCCAGTTCGGGCCCATCGAGATGGGCGGCATGTTCACGGTGATGAAGATCCGTGAAGGCCTCGCGCGCGACGATTACCGCGATCCCGGCCCGTACAAGTTCCCGCAAGGCACCGTGGCCTACGAGGTCGAGGCGCCGGCTGCTGCACCTGCCCGCAAGCCGGCAGCGCCATCGCACGAACACCACAAGCCCGCCCAACGAGGATGAACCGCAAGACTCAAGACATCAAGACTCAAGACATCATGAAATCCCGACAACCGCAGAAGGAAGATTCAATGACAAACATCAAGACCGTCGGCCTCGCGCTGCTCGCGTTCTCTTTCATCACCGTACCTGCGCTTGCTCACAAGCAGCATGGCAAACAGACCTACTCGGCGGGCGAGCCCGGCAACCCCAAAAAAACCTCGCGCACCATCGAAGTCGAGATGAGCGAGATGGAATATACCCCCTCTCGCATCGAGGTGAAGCGCGGGGAACAAATCCGTTTCGTGATCCGCAATGTCGGCAAGGAGGATCACGAATTTCTGCTGGCAACGACGGAGGAAAATCTGAAGCACGCGGAACAAATGAAGAAGCATCCGCACATGGAGCACGACGAGCCGAACGCCGTCCGCCTCGCTCCGAAAAAGTCGGCGGAGATTTTGTGGACATTCACCAAGTCCGGAACGTTCGAATTTTCCTGCCTGATCCCTGATCATCGCGACTACGGGATGATCGGCAGGGTCACCGTGAAATAAAACAACACAACGAGGAGAAGACGATGAAGAAGTTCACTCAGGCGCTGGCCGCGATCACCTTTGCCGTCGCCCTGCATGCGGGCGCAGTCGCACAAGCCGACACGGTCCAGGGCGAGGTCAAGAAGATCGACGAATCCGCGGGCAAGATCACGCTCAAGCACGGGCCGATCAAGAACCTCGGCATGGACCAAGGCATGACCATGGTCTTCCGCGTCAAGGACCCCGCCATGCTCAAGCAGGTCAAGGTCGGCGACAAGGTGCAGTTCGAGGCCGAGGAGGCAACTTCGGGCTATACCGTCACCAAGATGCAGAAGAGCAAGTGAAGGCCACATCAGGCGTCGGCATCGATGGACTCGCCCGGACTCGGTATTCGGGCGAGGTTCTTCGTTCAAGGAAGTATCGATAGGCCGGCCTCGGGACGCACCTATCGATTGAACGCGGCAACGGCATTATGGAAAGAGTGCATCATGCAGAGGTATTCCATGACATCGCGGCGATCTTTGTTGGTCGCATCGGGAGCGCTGGCTCTAAGTCTCGTTTCAATGCGCACCACGGCAGCTCCCGTCATGCTGGTGCACAAGGACCCGGACTGCGGTTGCTGTAACGGCTGGGTGACGCATCTGCGAAGCTCTGGACTCGAGGTAGCCGTCGATGAACACAGCGACCTGGCTGCCGTTCGCCGGCGACTCGGAGTGCCTGATGAACTTGCAGCCTGTCACACAGCCGAGATGGACGGCTATGTGATCGAAGGACACGTGCCGGCAGCGGCCATTCAGCGGCTACTGAGGGAACGTCCCGCCGCGAGCGGCCTGTCCGTGCCGGGCATGCCGCCGGGTTCGCCGGGAATGGAAAGCCGAAATCCCGCGCCCTACGAAGTCCTGCTGTTCGACAGCTCGGGAAAGCGCGTCTTCATGCGCTTCCTGCGAACGGATCCCGTTGGCTGATTCCGGGGCACCGGGAGGCCGGCGTGCTCGGCACGGTCGTCGTGAAATGACGGTGTCGTCCATGACGTCAGCGCACGACGACCCGCCGAGATTGTCCGTCGCAAGCCAAGTAACGCCCTTGTGACGGAATTGACGAGCGAAGCAAGCGATCTAGCAAACGAAACCTCTCGCTCACGACACGGCGGCAAAGCAAAGCGCCCTATTTTGGATATCGGAACACACCTTCATCGGAGGGTACATCATGCATTCGTCACCCGCAGAATGGCTACCCGTCTCGATTGCGCCATCTGGCAGAGATCTCGAAGTCTGCGTGCTGGACTATGATGGAATGGTCCACGCGCTGCTATTCCCCTGTCGCAAGGATGGTACCGAATGGATGGATGCTTCAAACAGGAAGCACGTCGACTTTCAACCGACGCATTGGCGCAAATGGACTGAGCCCGGCTAAATCAGGAGTCGAAGGCGTGGTTCGCCGTTGGCTCCCGAGGGTGCATCGGCACGCGCTTACGCAACCGGACGCCTTGCAGCCGGCATGCTGTCGCCACTGGCGTTTCCTTGGCCGATCGGCGGGAACTCGGACGGATTTTCAATCCTGTCGGCCTCTTGCAGCCGTACCAAATCACCGTCCGTGGCTCGTGCTGGAGCTGGCGGCTCCGAATCACGACGGGATTTCCGGTTCGATGCGGGCGAATCCCCTCAGGGAATGACGGAACTTCTCCGACCCGTTACCCCCCGTTAACCCTTTGCTAACCATACACCGGGCAAAAATTGCCGGGTGAAGTCGAGTGTCGTCGAACGCGTTGATTGCGGGAGGATATCCCCGTGGACGCTACAGCGGTGCCTCACTTTAGAAGCGGCGGCCCTTCGGCCGCCGCGCAGACGTTTGGCGCCCGTGAGCGGCATACCCGGGGGGACGCGGCTACCATGGTCGATGTGACGGCAGGTCAGGGCACGGCGGCGAGCAGCGGCTTTCCCAGCCTCAGTGAAATCGGCAACATCCTAAAGCGCGGCGACATCGCGCTGGCGCTGGGCATCCTCATCATCCTGGTGGTGCTGATCCTGCCCTTGCCCGCGATCGTGCTGGACCTGCTCCTGGCGATCTCGATCACGCTGTCGGTGCTGATCCTGATGACCTCGCTGTTCATCCAGGCGCCGCTGGAATTCTCGGCTTTCCCGACCATCCTGCTGATCTCGACCATGCTGCGGCTGTCGCTGAACCTGGCTTCGACCCGGTTGATCCTGTCGCACGGGCACGAGGGCACGGCGGCGGCCGGCCACGTCATCGAAGCCTTCGGCAACTTCGTGATGGGCGGCAATTTCGTCATCGGCATCATCGTCTTTGCCATCCTTGTCATCGTGAACTTCGTCGTCATCACCAAGGGTTCGGGCCGCATCGCCGAAGTGGCGGCGCGCTTCCATTTGGACGCGATGCCCGGCAAGCAGATGGCGATCGACGCCGACCTCTCGGCCGGCCTGATCGACGAGAAGACCGCAAAAGAGCGCCGCAAGGCGCTGGAGGACGAAAGCGGCTTCTTCGGCGCCATGGACGGCGCCTCGAAATTCGTGCGGGGCGATGCGGTCGCGGGGCTGCTCGTCGTCTTCATCAACATCATCGGCGGCATCATCATCGGCGTGGCGCAACAGGGCATGGGCTTTGGCGATGCGGCGCGCACCTACACGTTGCTGACCGTCGGCGACGGCCTCGTCACGCAGGTGCCGGCGCTGATCGTCTCCACCGCCGCGGGCCTCCTGGTGTCCAAGGCCGGCGTGTCGGGCGCCGCCGACAAGGCGCTGATGAAGCAGCTTTCCGGCTATCCGCAGGCGCTCGGCATGTCCGCGGGCGTCATGATCGTGCTGTCGCTGATGCCGGGCATTCCGATGATCCCGTTCCTGGCGCTTGGTGGCGGCGCGGCGGCGCTGGCGATTGCCGCGCGAAAACATAAGCGCGCCGCCAAGGCGGCCGAAGCCGCAGCCGCGGCGGCCCCTGCGCTGTCCGCAGCCGCGGGCGCTACCGCGGCCGAGGAGCCGATCTCCACCGCCCTGAAGATCGACGATCTCAAGATCGAGCTCGGCTATGCGCTGCTGCCGCTGGTCAACGGCCCAGACGGGACCGACCGCCTGACCGAGCAGATCAAGGCGCTGCGCCGCTCGCTCGCCATCGAAATGGGCTTCGTGATGCCGGCGGTGCGCATCCTCGACAACGTCCAGCTCGAGGCCAATACCTACACCATCAAGATCAAGGAAGTGGACGCCGGCACCGGCAAGATCTGGCCGAACCAGTTCATGGTCATGGATCCCGCCGGCAACCAGGTGCAGGTGCCCGGCATCCACACCGTGGAGCCGACGTTTGGATTGCCGGCGACCTGGGTCGACGCCGCGCTGAAGGAAGAGGCTTCGCTCAAGGGCTACACGGTGGTCGATGCCGCGACCGTGCTCTCCACCCACCTCACCGAGCTGCTCAAGGGCAACATGAGCGACCTCTTGTCCTACGGCGAGGTGCAGAAGCTACTGAAAGACCTGCCAAAGGAACAGGGCGAGCTGATCAAGGACATCGTGCCGAGCCAGGTCACCGTGTCCGGCATCCAGCGCGTGCTGCAATTGCTGCTCGCCGAGCGCATCTCGATCCGCGACCTCTCGACCATCCTCGAAGGCATCGCGGACGCGCTTGCCTTCTCGCGCAATCCCGCAACCATGGTCGAGCACGTCCGCGCGCGCCTGGCGCGGCAGATTTGCGCGCAGAACACCACGTTCAACGGCTACTTGCCGCTGATCGCGCTGTCGGCGCGCTGGGAGCAGGCCTTCGCCGAGTCGATCGTGGGCCAGGGCGAGGAGCGCAGCCTCGCCATGCAGCCCTCAAAGCTCTCGGAGTTCATGACCGCGGTGCGCAACGCATTCGAGCAGGCGGCGCGCGAGGGCGAAGCGCCGGTGCTGGTGACCTCGGCGGCGATCCGCCCCTTCGTCCGTTCGCTGGTGGAGCGCTTCCGCTCGCAAACCACGGTGCTGTCGCAGGCCGAGATCCATCCGCGGGCGCGGTTGAAGACGGTGGGTAGCGTCTAGGTAAGCCCGCAAATCAACACTCTGCCGGCGAAGCCTTTTCGCCACAGGCAAATGGTTTCTGGGTAGGACCGGTTCCATCCCGAAGATCGCGGCGCGGATCGTCCTTTAAGCTAAGTCAAAGTATTCGCTTTGGAATTTTTGATACTGGCGTGCCAGCCGCGAGTTCCAGTCGCGGATTCTCAAGTCTTATCACCGCCTTGTGATCACCTCTGGGGAACGAGAGGATGGATTCCTACGTTGGAGTGCGAGACGTTGAACCGATCTCTGAATGGAGCACACCAACCCAACAGAGATAGGAAGCTGGCAGGAGCTTTCCATGAACCACTCGATCTACAGCGCAGATCGCACGACTCATCTCAAGATCGTGGTCGTCGCGCTTATGGCGGGTATCCTGGTCGCCGGCTTCGGTATCTCAACGCGCAACACGACGTCGGACGATGGCGTGCAGACCGTGCACGTGATGAAGGCCGGCAAGCCGCTTGTGGTCACCAGTTCAGGAGCGTCAGTCGTCCGCTAACAGAGGAATTTACGGAATTCACGTAGCTCTTTACCAGCCCCCCAAAGTCGCTACGTGGATATTAGAAGACCCCAACTACCCCCAAGTTGACGACCGGAAAACGCCCGCTCCCCACGGGCGTTTTCCACTTTTGGGGGGCGGGAAAATCTGAAGCGCGACGCTCGTTCTCCGCCGATCGCATCGCGGGATTCGCTGATCGAGCAGCGCAGCGTCTCTTCCTTCACATCCCGCGGCCTACCCTGTCCCCGGCAATGCTCCGCAAAGGTCCCCGCAAGGAGGTCGCCACACGAGGGACGCTTGTCGCTGCGTTCTGCGAAAGTCAGCGCGCCGGCGCCGCCGGCGGGACGGTCTCGATCAACTTGCCGGCGTACACCACGGGCCCCGTCGGAGCGCCCGTCGTCGAGCCGCCTTCGGGCTCGATGCTCACCGCGAAGGTCGCCTGATTCACGATCTCGCTGTCGTAGCCGGACAGCACCGGGCGCGCGGTGAAGTCGCCTCGGCCGATCACGCCGAGCGAGCGCGGCCGCTGCAGCCTGTCGGAGACAATCCAGAGCTCGTAGCTCTTGCCCGCTTGCGGCTGCGCGCCGACCTTGCGCACGGTGAAATTCTTCGTCGCCGCATCGACCGTCAGGATGAAGGCCGGCGCGCCTCCAGCGCCCTGCAGCAGCGCGACGTATTGTGCGCCAGCCGGCGGCGGTGGCGTCTTCACTTCCACCACCTGCGTGCGCGGCTTCGGACGGATACCGTCCGGCAGGACATCAGGCCGGTAGACCTGCAGGCCCACCATCACCAGCAGGGCCGCGGCGAGCGCGGAAGCAACGCTCGCGACACTGCGCCAGCGGCGGATGCGGTTGTTCAGCAGGACGACGTTCGCGCCCTCGGCCGCAGGCGGCGGAGCTGCGGCGACAACCCGGTTGTCGTTGACAACCTGGTTGTCGTTGTCGCTGTTGCTAGTCTCCGGCACGATCGGGGGCGCTGCGGGTTCGGGGGCCGCAGGCGGCGGCGTCTCGGGCAACACGGGCGGCGGCGCCTCGGGCAGCACCAGCGGCGCCCGCTCACCGCCATGACCGATGGCGCCGCGGATGCTGTCCCACACCTGAGGCCGCGGCTCGACCGAGCCAACCATCTGGTTGAGCACGCCGAGGCGAAACTCCCAGGCCTGCACGATGGCGGCGAATTCCGGGTCGACGGCCATCATGGTCTCGATCTGCGTGCGCTCGTCGGCATCGAGGGTGCCGAGCGCATATTCCGCAGCGAGCGCGATGTGGTCTTCGTTATAGGCCATCAGTCACAGTCCAAAGTCCTCAAGTCCGGCTCCCTACAGTCCGAGACACTCCCGGATGTCCATCAAGCTCCGGCGCAGCCACGTCTTCACCGTATTCACCGGCGCATCGAACTTCGCAGCCAGCTGCTCGCGGCTCCAGCCGTTGTAATAGGCGAGAAGCACGAGCCTCTGGCGATCGGGCTCGAGGCGGCCGACGCATTCCAGGAGCCGCTTCAACTCCTCCGTCATCTCCCGCCGCGCCAGCGGGTCGGGAGAGTCGGCAGCCACTTCCATGGCCGAAGGTTCTTCCTCGAGGGAAGTTTCGCCCCGCTTGCGCACAACATCGATGGCGCGGTTGCGGGCGATCGAAGCCATCCAGGTGATCGGCGACGACAGCGCGGGATTGAACTGGCCGGCGCTATGCCAGATCTTGACGTACGTCTCCTGGATGACCTCCTCGGCAAGATCCTGTCGGCGCAAGATACGGAGCACCACGCCGAAAAGTTTCGCGCGCGTGGCGACGTAGAGGCGCTCGAAAGCGGCCTCATCGCCCTTGGCAACCGCGGCAATCAGCCAGACCAGCTCTGCCGGCGTCAGCATTCACACTCCCCCGATCGCGATCCCTCGCCGTCGGACCGGGAGCGCCTCTGTCCCGGTAGCATACCCTGCCCCATACGAGCCACCAAGCTGCCGGTTTATCGACATCATCAACGAAAAACCCGGGTCTTGCGGCCCGGGCTTTCGACTTCCGTCTATTGGTCTTGAAGCGCGTCAGGCAACGCCGAGGCGGGCGCGCATCAGGCCGATCGAGTCCATGTCGGCCTGTTCGCGCGCGTTCTCTTCGGCGCGCTCGCGCGCCTGGTCGCGCTCGTCGAGCAGCTCGACCTTCTTCAGCTCTTCGAAAGCCTCGCTCAGCAAGGCCTTGGCATCTTCGAGCTGAACACGCAGCTCGTCGGCAGAGCGGGAAAGGTTCTCGCGGCGCTGGATCGCGGCCTTGGCATAGGTCGGATAGGCGAAATGCGAGGGATCGTTGATCCCGGCGCGCTCCTGCTCCGACTGGATCTCACGCTCCAGCTCGACCGACATCCGCTGGAACTCGGCGATCATGCCTTCGATCTGGGCAACCCGGCGGCGCTTTTCGTCGACCTGAAATTTCTTCAGGCGGATCAGCGTTTCTCGTGACTTCATCGACTCATACTCCCCAGAAGTCCCCATTTGCACACGGGACACGGCCGGCTCCCCTCGGGGCCCCGCCGGCTTCAGCTAAACAGTGCCGCGGATGATGGCCTGACAAAGTTAGCGTTCCGTTTCCAACCGCCCGAGTATTTGCTCGAGCAGGGCGTACCCCTCCGGCAACGAGGACCTTTCGTCCTTGGCCTGGCGCAAGAAGGCCTCCAGCGGCTCGTGCAGCCGGATCGCCTCG
>Ga0187815_10000488_pt1 | contig 19231 bp, 12 predicted proteins | sample NC_S_5_FD_132962 | JGI IMG/M metagenome (GOLD analysis project Ga0187815, IMG submission 132962) | Wetland sediment microbial communities from Neuse River Estuary, North Carolina, USA - ASW-S_5 | ecosystem: Environmental > Aquatic > Freshwater > Wetlands > Sediment | place: USA: North Carolina...
ATAGTTTTGCGGGACCCTACCGAGCGCGGCGACCTTACGCTTGCGGCCGCGCAGGATTTTGGGTTTTTGACGTCCGCGGATCGGATGAAGACCGCCGTGGATATCGGGGCGGAGGATATCGGGAAGTTCGGGTTTGCGCCCGACGTCAATCAAAAATACGATCAAAACAAGCGTGAAGAAGCCGCCCGTCAGTTCGAGGACCCGCAAGGTCCTGCGCCAGCGACGGCGCTCCTGATCGTAGAAAATGGGCTTGCGTTCAGGCACAAGTCAATCCAAGCTAGGGCCGTTCCAACTCAGCGAGCCTATGCACAAGTTCAAGAATTTGCAAGGCTAACCGCGAAGGCGTTCCTCACAGTATCGGGATGGATAATCAAGAATCTGTGCAGCAAAACTCCCGAGGCGGCTGGCTGGTAACCGGTGCCTCTCCTAAGATGCGTCTAAACGTCATCTTGGCTGCACTGGCTGGACTAGCCCTCCGCATGTTTTTCATAATTCGATTTCCGGTCACCGACTCCGGGGACGCACCATTTTATATTGAGCTGGCCTGGAATTGGCTCAAGAACCATGTCTATGGTTTCCCTGTGCACGGGGTGCTTACTCCGGTTGATATGCGCACCCCCGGATACCCTGCCTTCCTCGCGGTTATATTCGCTGTGGCCGGACAATCAACTCGAGCCGTTATGCTGGCGCAAGCTGTCGTGGACGCGGCTACGTGTTCCCTCATCGCTTTTATTGCGGCATGCCTCGCACCCGCGGAACGCCGCCGGCGCGTCTTTGTCGCGGCCTTCTGGCTTGCTGCGCTTTGCCCTTTCACCGCGAACTACACGGCGGTCGTTTTGACCGAAACGCTGGTTACGTTCTTGACAGCGCTCGTGATCCTGGTGCTGCTTGAAACGGAACTGGCGTCAAATGGTCGCAGGGTCACATTTCTGCTCAGTCCTTGGCTGCTCGCGGGAATTATCACCGGATTCGGGACGCTCGTGCGTCCGGAGACTCCTTTGGTGTTGTTTGCGGCAGGCTTGGTTTTAGGTGTCAAGTGGTGGCGCGCACGCGATTGGGAGAAGCTCTTGCGAGCGGGCATCCTCATGGGAATTGGCGTGATGCTGCCGCTGGTCCCATGGGCGGTGCGGAATTGGCGTACGCTGCACGAAGTACGTTTCCTGGCTCCTCGCTACAGCGAGCTGCCAGGCGAATACACCCCGCACGGATTTATCGACTGGACGAATACCTGGTTGTGGCGCTTCCGCGATGTTTACTTGACTCACTGGAAGCTCAACGAGGAAGAAATCTCGATCGATGACCTTGCATCTTCGGCGTTCGATTCGCCCGAAGAGCGCGCGCGAGTCAGCGAACTCCTCGATGAGTACAACGAGGAGCTGACCATTGACCCGGATCTGGACGCCAAGTTCAGCGAAATTGCCCGCGAACGCACGGCGCGGCATCCGTTGCGAACGTACCTGAAGATCCCGCTGCTGCGATGCCTCGTCCTGTGGTTCACGCCGCGCGTGGAACTTCTTCCAATTTCCGGCCACCTAACGCCGATTGCAGAGGAGTGGGAGGACGATCGTCCCGATTTCTTGGAAACACTGGGCCTGGTATTTGCCAACTGCGTCTATATCGGGCTCACGTTGGCAGGGATATGGGTTGTGCCACGAAGGACGTTCTTCTGGTTTCTGATCGTTTTCATGGTTGGACGCACGGTCTTCTTCGCGTATGCGGTTGAAACTCCGGAGCCTCGTTATGTGCTGGAGTGCTTCCCGGCACTCATTGCCGTGGGAGCACAGTTCTTCGGTTGCCGATTCAGCTTTCTTCGACGGGCTCGGGGTGGATGGTTACGCGGAAAATTTGCGGAAAGCGCTCCTTAACCCGACCTTCGAGCTCAGCAGTCACGTCATGAACTTGCGTGATTGGCAGGTTGCCGTCCATCGCGCAATGGCAGGATACGAGGGTTCTGTGCTCAACCGTGCGGACGTGAACCTCGTGGCAGTTGATCAGGCCCTGAAAAGCAGGCGGCAGCGAATTCAGGAATTCCTGGACCGATCGCGACAGACCCTTCATCTCCTCTGCCCCCGGAACTCGCGCGCCCAACGGTTCAATGTGGATATTGACGAAAGCATGCGGGTCCATGGCCTGATGAATATCTTCCTCCAGTTCTGTGGCTCGATGGTGGGCCTCGCGCAGGCTCGATTTTTCGTCTACTTCGAGGTGTAACTCCAGAAAAAGCCGCCCATCCAAGTGGTGCGCGGACAACTCATGAATGGGAAACCCGCGGCGCTGCGCAATGGCTCGGACTGTCTCGAAGAGGTGTTCATTGGTGGGCGCACGGGGCTCAACGTGAACCACTACATCCGCGGGCACGATGTCACCGATTCTTTTTTCAACCGACTCGCTTGCGGAATGGGCCTGCTCGAGAGTAGCTGTTCGAGGCACGCTGATCGTGACGTCCACAAAATATCGCTGACCGGAACGCCTCACGCGCACTCTTTCTGCGTGCAGAACTCCCTCCGTATCGTCGACCACATCCGTGATCTGCTCTCGCAGGCCCCTGGGAGCGACGTCGAGCAGAGCGTCCATGGTGCGTTTCCCAAGTTGAGAACCAATCCAAATAATGACTCCGGCCACGCCAAGCGCGGCAACAGCATCCAGTCTGCTTAGCCATCCGATCCCAAACCGCATACCGATCCAGGCCGCAGTGATGCCGAGGATTACGACGAAGGTGCTCCAGACGTCGGTTGAAAAATGCAACGCGTCTGCTTCGAGAGCCTCACTCGGATATTTTTTCGCAATGCGGCGGAGGGAGCGGGAGCGCAGAACGTCGACTCCCATAGCGATGGCCAGTATGGCGATGGCCTCCAGACTGGGGTTGATGTGCACAACGTTAAAAAGCAAACGCTGAAAAGCCTCCCAAATGATGTAAATCGCGGTGAGAAGCAGGAGCGCGGTTTCAACAAAAGCAGAAAAGCTCTCAATTTTTCCGTGCCCATAGAGGTGCTCGGCATCGGCCGGCTTATCGGCGACGCGGACCGAGAGATAGGTTATGACCGCTGCGACTAAGTCGAGGATCGAATGCAGGGCTTCGGAAAGAACGCCCAGGCTGCCCGTCAGGATGGCCAGGAAAACTTTTAGCAGAACCAGCAGAACCGCAGATCCCACAGACCCGAGCGCCGCCAAACGCTTTTCGTGCGTGGCGCGATCGAAGGTTTGGGTCATCGCTCGGTGATTATACGCCGTGCTGGATACGCACCTGAACAGGACCATCACGCGATCGGTTTCTTGCAAGCAGACAGGAGCCTGTATAGTGGTTCGGAGGCGTTCGGATACAATCCGGATCAAAAATGGCTTCTGCTACGGAAAAACCTCACCAAGTGGTGGCTGCGAGAGCCGGAAGCAACCTCGCGCGCTACAAATGGTTCGTTCCGGCCGTCGTGCTGCTGTCAGTCTTGGCCGCGTGCGTGGCGGCTGACAGCGTGTTCATCGAGCCGTTCCGGATCGAAGTTACACATTTCGACATCCAGGCGCCGCTTTTGTCTCCGCTGAAGATCGCGCAGTTCAGTGACGTGCACACGCACGGCATGGGACGCAACGAGAGGCAAGCACTCCTGGTCCTCGCGAACGAGAAACCGGAACTGCTCGTGGTTACCGGGGACTGCCTTGGGAATCTGGCCGGCAATTACAGCATGTGCGAGGACTTCTACCGCCACCTGCATGCTCCGCTGGGCGTGTGGATAGTGCGTGGGAATTGGGAAAACGACCGGCCAGTTTATCGGGAACGGGCCTTCTATAAGAGGTGTGGTGTCCATCTGCTTGTCAACGCAAACGCATCGCCTCGTGGAGATTTTTCGCTTTTTGGCCTGGATGACAGCACATCAGGAACACCGCGACTCGATGCCGCCCTTTCCGATGTTCCTAATCAGATCTATAAGATCGCTCCTTTTCACTCGCCCGCTTATTTTGACCGAATTGCCGGGCGCGTGAATTTGTGCATAGCAGGGCACACTCACGGAGGGCAAGTGCGAATCCCTTTGGTAAAGCCGTTCTGGTTGCCAAAGGGTTGCGGGCGTTTTCTCGAGGGGTGGTACGAAGAGAAGGGAACGGCAATGTACGTGAACCGAGGTCTGGGGATGTCGAATTTGCTGATACGGTTCTTATGCCGGCCCGAGATTAGCATTTTCAACCTGCATCCCTGACCGTTACCGATGAACTTCGCACTGAGGCGGACTGCGCCCGATCCTTTAGGTTTTTCACGGATTTTTGAAGATTGAACTTGACCGCCGTCCGGCCTGGTCACGGCGCCGCTTGAATTTCCATCGACTGATCGATGCCGTAATTCGTGCAGCCAGATGCCGCCGGAGGGCAATGCGCCACTACGCGGAAGCTGTCGGACGAGGTCTCAACATCGTAAGTGTACCCATCTCGGCCCGACCGGCGCACAGTCAGCGCGCCGCTCGAAGCTAATTCATCCAGCGAGGCATAGGCTCCATGTTCGGCCTGGTACATACGCTCGGCCTGCGCGATGGCCAATAGATCGTTTTTCACTCCGACAACGTCGATCGTCTGAACGGGAGTAACCGTCCCGGAATTCTCGCTTCCCATTTTAGAGAAGTACAGCTTATAGCTCAGGAACACAATCACCAGAACTACGAGAAGGCTGAGCACGCTTCGCATGGACGTCTCTTATCTGCACTGTTGTCTGTGCGAGAATTTGTGTTTCTGGAACGAGGTTAGCGCCTCCGGGAGAAAGGCGCAATCGCGCGGAATTTGATGACAGACTCTTAGTAAACACGAAGGGTTCCGCCCCGGACCCGAGCACCGCTCTGCGGATTTTGATCTGCACTCTTTTCGTCAAAGTGCGCGTCTAACCAACCCGGAGTCGATCAGGTTACCGGTTTATGCTAAGTATCTCAGTTTGACACTCGCGCAGTACACCCGGATACTTAGACCTGATCTGGGCTGGAGTGGGTCTGGCGCAGGTATTGACGTCGATGGGGGTAGCGAAAATGAGCAGGCGCATAGCATTTGGTGCAGTGATAATCGTCGCAAGCCTGCTAACGACTGCTGCGCTCGCGCAGGGGCAATCATCCACAACTGTTCGCCCACCGAAACTTGAATTCACAACCCGTACCCTCTCGAATGGCTTGAAGGTCATCCTGCTCGAAGAACATTCGGTTCCCGTGATCAATCTGCAGATTTGGTATCACGTCGGATCTAAAGACGAGCAACCGGGCCACACGGGATTCGCGCATCTTTTTGAACACCTGATGTTTAAAGGATCGGCTCACGTGGGCCCCGACGAGCATTCGCGGATCATTGAAGCCGTCGGGGGATTCGACAACGCGGAAACCAATGACGACTCAACCGATTTCTTCGAGACTTTTCCCAGCAACTATCTCGAGCGGGTCCTTTGGCTCGAGGCCGATCGCATGGGCAGCCTGAATGTGGACGAGGCCAATTTCAAATCGGAGCGCCAAGTCGTTGAGGAAGAGCGGCGCGTCCGCGTGGACAACCAACCCTACGGACGAATCGAAGAAGATCTTCGCGCGGCTGCGTTCACCGTCAATGGATATCATCACACGGCCATCGGGAGCATCGCGGATCTGGACAACGCCGCGTTGGAAGACGTTCGCGTTTTTCACGACACCTATTACAAGCCGAATAACGCGACACTGGTGATTGTCGGTGATTTCAACTCGAACCAAGCGCTGGCATGGGCGAAGAAGTATTTCGAGGGTATTCCCCCATCGGCTAAGCCAATCCCCCGGCGAGACATTCCGGAACCGCCTCAGACTGCGGAGCGCGTGGTCAACAAATCCTATTCGAACACTCCACTTCCCGCCGTCGTGATTGGATACAAAATGCCCGCCCGATACACGACTGATGCCTACCCCCTGGACCTCGCCTCGAACATTTTGGCGGGCGGGGAAAGCAGCCGCCTTTACCAGACTCTCGTCTACAGAGACCAGATCGCCGTCCAGTCTGCAGGCTTCGGGAATTTCACCGAAGATCCAAATCTCTTCTGGGCTTACGCCATCATGAACCAGGGTCACACGGCCGAGGAGGGAGAGAAAGCCGTCCTGGATGTCCTCGAAGGATTGAAGTCAAAGCCCGTGGATGCGAAAGAATTCGACAAAGCGGAAAATCAGGAGATCGCCGGATTGATTCTGGGTCGCGATACGGACGAGGAGAAGGCTGTGGCGCTCGAGAATGCAGCCGTAATCGGGAAAGATCCAGGTTTGGTCAACAGCGAACTGGACCGGTATCTGAAGGTCACGCCCGCAGAACTTCAGGGTATCGCCAAAGAGTACTTTATCCCGCAGCACGCAACCGTGCTGCTCGTTTCACCCTCTGCGCCAGCGCAGAAACAATAGACCTCCATGTCAAGACCTATGCCAAAAAGTCGAACGATTCGCGGTGCATTTGGCTTGTTTCTGCTCGTCATCGCGCCGGCAGTGATGGCCCAGCAACAATCTTCGTCCACACACGCTTCAGCCGATCAAGAACGAAAGACAGGCGATGGCGTCGTTCCACCGGGCGTGAAACTCATCCCACAAACGCCCCCAGCCGGACCTCCCAGGGCTTTTGAATTTCCGAACGCCGCGGAAAAAACTCTCGCGAACGGTCTGCGCGTTTTCGTTGTCACAGATCACAAGGAACCCGCCGTGGCCGCCCGCTTGCTCATTATGTCGGCTGGCAGCATCAAGGATCCTGCCAATTCCCCCGGTGTTGCAGAGATGACAGCGAATCTACTCACGCAGGGGACCGAGAAGCGCTCGGCGAAAGACATCGCGGACGCCATCGATTTCGTCGGCGGTTCGCTCAACGCTTCCGCTGGCAAAGACGGCACGACTGTGACGCTCGGTGTCGTAAGGAAGGACCTCGATCTAGGGCTCGATCTCATGTCCGATGTGGTCCTCTATCCCGCTTTTAAGGCCGAGGAACTCGATCGCCAGCGCCAGCAGCTTCTCTCCAGCCTGACGGTCCAGTATTCGGATCCTCAGTATCTCGCGTCGGCCGTCTTTTCCCGCGCGGTCTATGGCAACTCTCCGTACGGCTTACCGGGAGAAGGAACCCCGGAAACAGTTCAGAAGCTAAATCGCGATGAACTCGCCGAATTTCATCGCGCCAATTACTCGCCGGGAGACTCGTTTCTCGCTTTCGCGGGCGACGTCACTCCCGACGAAGCATTCGCGGCGGCCGAAAAGTATTTTGGGGTATGGACCAAGAAAAATATCTCCTCGAATGCGCCCATTTTGCCAAGCTCGTTATCCGGCAAGCACGTTTTCCTTATCGATAAGCCCGACGCCGTCCAAACGCAAATTCGCGTCGGTAAGCTCGGCATCCGGCGCGGCGATCCCCATTACATTCCCGTCGAAGTCATGAACCGGATTTTTGGCGGCGGGTACAACAGTTTGCTGAACACCGAAGTGCGCGTGAAGAAGGGGCTTACCTACGGTGCCTATTCACAGTTCGCCCCTCATCTGTATGCTGGCGCCTTCTTCGTAGGGACTTTTACACGGACGGAAGCTACCGTTGAGGCGACTAAACTTGTAGTCGATTTACTCTCGAAAATGTCCGCGGGCGCAGTCACTCCGCAACAATTGAATTTTGCACGTGACTACCTAGCAGGGGTCTATCCCATCCAATCAGAAACCGCGGAACAGGTTGCCGACCGCATTCTCACAGCCGCAATCTTCGGTCTCCCGCCGGATTACAACCGCACCTACCCCGACAAGGTTCGCGGTGTCACGTCCAGCCAGGTCGACGAGATGGCAAAACGTTATCTTTCCACGGACGATCTCGACATAGTTCTAGTCGGGAATATCTCAGCATTCCGTGACGCTCTTAAGAAAGATTTCCCTCAAGCAGTGTTTGACGAAATCCCCTTCGATCAAGTGGATATCCTTGCCTCCGATCTGCGCAAACCCAAATCCGCGGAGGCGCCGGCCACACCAGAATCCCTCGAACGGGGTAAGAACATCTTACAAGCCGCCGCGAATGCAGCCGGCGGAAATGCTCTTACTGCCGTGAAATCCATAATCATGACGGAGAACGGGAAGCAGTTCTCCCCGCGTGGTGAAGTGCCTGTCACCGTGAAATGGACCATTTCTTACCCGGATCGTTCCCATGGTGACGTCTCATATGGTGGACAGAGCATCACGCAAATCTGCGATGGCAAGGGCGCCTGGATTGCGGTCGGGGCACAATCGCACGACGTGAGTCGTGTGCTGGGTGAATTCGAGCGGGGCATCGCCCTGTTTGGAGGAGGCTGGGGGCTGTATCAAGGCGTGCTATCAGGCAAAATCGCCGGGAACTTCATCGGAGAAACGGAAGTCGACGGCAAGAAGACCGAGGGTGTCGCCGTTCAGGCGCCATTCGGAAATGTGGAGCTCTTTTTTGACCCGGCGACCCATCTACTGGCCGCCGCTCGCTTCGAGTCGGTCACTCCTCAAGGCATGGTCGCGAGCGAGCAGCGCTGGAGTGATTACCGGACGGTTGGAGGACGGCAATTCGCTTTTTCAACTGTTTCCTATCGCGGAGGCGCGAAATTCATGGAATCTACGGTTTCCGATGTGCAAGTGGATTCGCCGGTGAATGATTCGCTTTTCGCGCCCCCGAAAATCGCACCCGCTCAATAGTCAACGCTACTTCACGGCCAAAATCACTTTTCCGATGTTTTTCCTCTCGTGGACGTAGCGGTGAGCAGCGGCGGCTTCTCCTAGCGGGAATGTTTTCGCAATCACGGGCTTGATTTTCCCGGCGGCGTACAGCTTGAAAAGCTCATCCATCTCCCCCGCCAAAACGGCCGCGCGGGCGTGGAGCCCTCCCAAGTTGACTCCAATCACGGCCACATTCCCTGCCATCAACTTCAGCGGGTGAAATCGTGGCGTCTCCAGGAACGCCCTGCCCGCTCTCAGAAGACTCCTTTTCCCACGAGGTCCTGCGGCCGCGGAGAAACCATAAACGATGAGGCGCCCCATCGGTCCGAGGCACTTCAGGCTTCGCGACCAGGATTTTCCGCCGATCGGGTCCATGACCATTTCGATTCCGTCCGGCGCAAATTTGTGCACTACGCCGACGAAATCACTTTTCTCGTAATCGATCGCATGGTCCACTCCAATCCTTCTGAGATATTCCTGCTTCGCGGGGCCCGCGGTTCCAAAGATCACCAAGCCGCGCGTCCGTGCGAGTTGAACCGCCGCAATTCCGACTCCCCCTGCGGCGCCGTGAATGAGAATTCGGTCTCCCGGTTGCAGGTTGGCCATCGTAAACATCGAGTGGTATGCGGTCAGATAATTAACTCCGATGGCCGCCCCATCTTCGAACGTCATCCCTGCAGGCAGTCGGTAAGCGTGACGGGCGGGGAGACAAACCCATTCGGCGTAGCCGTTGAACTGCGTAAACGCGGCGACCGCATCGCCGCGTCTGAAAGTGGTCGTTTCGCCTGCCCGGCCGGCTGCTTCTGCTACCTTTTCGACCACACCCGCGACCTCGATCCCCGGTACGAACGGCGGTTTAGGCGTTCCAGGATAGAGACCCATGCGCTGAAGCAGGTCGGCAAAATTGACGCCGACCACCCTTACGCGAATAACCACCTCGCCAGGCTTGGGCTGCGGGTCAGGCATTTCTCTTGGTTCAAAAACTTCGGGTGGACCATACCGCCGTGCGACCATCGCGCGCATCTAAGTCTCCTTAGCTTGCCCGCCACGCGGGCTGGCTTCGGGGTCGGGTGCACTCCAGTTTTGTTCTGCCCCCGTCCATTTTCGTTTGGGAAATGAGCGCATCGTATCTTAAACTACTAGACTTTGCTTGATGAGGAAACGCAAACTGAGAAACCGAATTCTTGTAACAAGCGCGGTGCTCTTCGCGGCAGTTGCTACTCCTTTAGCCGCTGACCACCTGCCGCAGCAATCTGTCACTCCCGACATCCTGACCGCCATGCGCCAGGAGATTGACCGCTCGATGGCCGACTATTCGCAGGCTGATCCCCCCGCCTACTTCATCAGCTACACGATCTCCGATCGGCAGTATGCCTATGTGTCCGGCTCGAATGGGGCGCTGCTTTCGAGCACTGATGATCGCGCGCGTTGGCTTGAAGTGCAAACTCGTGTCGGCAGCATTCAGCTTGACGACACACACAAGATAGGCGACCGCCCGCCGAGTTGGACGAGCCCCGGAAGCGTCACCGTCTTGGACGATGATATCCCGGTCCTGCGCCGTGAAATCTGGCGCGAAACAGACCGGCAACACCGCGCCGCCGCCGAGGCTTTGATCAAGGTCAAGACGAGCCAGCAAGTGCAGGTTCAGACCGCAGAGGGCGCCGCGCCGGATTTCTCTCACGAGGCGCCGCGAGTTTCTGTCGGTCAGCGCGTCGAAATTCATGTCGACCGCAAGCCGTGGGAAGATCGCGTTCGCCGGTACACCGCAGCTTTCAGCAAGTCGCCCGCCGTGCTGAATTCGATTGCGACGTTCACCGCCTTGGGCACGAACCAGTACTACGTGAATACGGAAGGATCGAAGCTCGCTTTCGGCCAGACCCATTACCGCCTCGAACTCTTCGTTCAAAGCAAGGCGCCCGATGGGATGGACATCGACCGGTACGCGAATTTCGACTGGCTCGCACCCCAAAATGCTCCGACGGACAAGGAAGTCTTCGATACCATCGATCGGCTGATTCACGAAACTGAGGCCCTGGATAAGGCGCCCCTCGTTGATCCGTACGCCGGCCCTGCTTTGTTGACCGGCCGTGCCGCCGCCGTTTTCTTTCACGAGGTATTTGGACATCGCGCCGAGGGATTCCGTCAAAAGGACATCACCGAGGGACAGACATTTACGAGCAAAATCGGCGAGCACATCTTGCCGGATTTCATTTCCATCAAGGATGACCCCACTGAGAATACCCTCAACGGTCAAATGCTGCTGGGAGCTTATCCATTCGACGACGAGGGCGTTCCTGGCGAAAACACGCTTCTTGTCGACCACGGGGTGCTCAAGACTTTTCTGATGTCGCGTTCACCGCTCGTGGGTATTCCGCACTCCAACGGACACGGGCGCCGTCAACTCGGTTATGTGCCGATTGCCCGGCAGGGTAACCTGATTGTATCGAGCACCAAAACTCTTACGGGCGCCCAACTTCGGCAGAAATTCATCGAGCTCATCAAACAGCAGCAGAAACCGTATGGGCTGTTGATCGACGACCTCGAAGGCGGTTTCACGTTTACCGGACGCGCCCAGCCACAAGCCTTCCAGGTTATTCCTCTGGTTGTCTACAAAGTCTTTCCTGACGGGCGCCCCGACCAACTCGTTCGCGGCGTGAACATTGTCGGCACTCCCCTTGTTTCACTCACGAAAATTGTGGCCACAGGCGACAAGCAGGAAGTTTTTAACGGATACTGCGGCGCCGAATCCGGGTCCGTTCCGGTTTCCGCGGTTGCTCCTGCCATGTTGATGTCGGAGATGGAGTTCGCGAAGAAGGAAACCTCTACGGACAAGCCCCCGCTTCTTCCGCCGCCGGCTCACGACCCAGAGGCAAAGGTGCAACAGCCGTGAGAAAAATCGCCGCAATCCTTGTCCTTCTGGCGTTCGGCTTGCCTATGAAGGCCGCCAAACCCAACACGAAGCGCGTCGCGCCCGGTGCCCACCTCATGCAGGCGCCTGTCCCAGCCGGGAAGACCGACAAAACCCTTTATGCCATGCATGACGAACTCCAGCGCTCGATGAGCCGCCTCAGCATTCCGGGCATGGACAAGCCTTTCTACATCGAGTACCGCCTGGTCGACCTCGACATACGTAACGTGACCGCCTCGTTCGGCTCTCTGGTGGCCAGTTCGACTTCGCGAAGCAGGTTTATGAACGTCGACGTGCGTGTAGGCGATTATCACCTCGATAGCTCCAACTTCATCAGCGAGGACGGCTTCCAAGGCTTCCTCGGCTCGACGGGGCAGGTTGGCATCGATCGCGATTACAACTCCCTTCGCCAGGATTTATGGCTGGCCACCGATCAAGCTTACAAATCGGCGGTCACACAGATGTCGCTGAAACAGGCTTTCTTGCGGAGTTTGACGAAGCCACCCGAAATCGATGACTTTTCGCGTACCGAGCCGATCGTCGATGTCGAGCCTCGCCTTGAACCTGATTGGACCTCACGTAACTGGGAAGATGAAGTGCGCAAGGCCTCGCAAGCTCTGCGCAGTTTTGGCGACATCTACGGTACGCGGGTCAATTATTACCTTATCTACGCCACGCAATACCTGATGACCAGCGAAGGCACCACCATTCGTGTTTCCCATAGCTTGACGGCTGTGGAGGCAGGGCTGGATACGCAGGCCGAGGACGGCATGCCGCTCCACAACTTTTTTGCTGTGTACGTTCCGCGGCCCGCTGATGTACCCGGCCCAGACGTCATCAGTGACGCTCTTACGAAGGCTGGAACGCAACTGATGGAACTCCGCTCCAGCCCGCTTGTCTCCGACTATACGGGGCCGGTCCTACTGGACGCTCGGGCGGCCGGCTCGGCTCTGGCCCAGATGCTTGCTCCCTCGCTTTCTGGAGCTCGGCCACCGCTTTCGATGGTGCCTGCTTTCGAGGAAATGATGGACCGCATGGGAGCGCGTAGCGAGTGGACTGGGCGTGTCGGCACACGGGTTCTTCCGACGGCTGTTTCTCTGGTCGATGATCCCACGGCCACGCAGTTCCAGGGACAGTCTCTTCTCGGCAGCTATAAAATTGACGAAGATGGCGTGAAAGCACAGCGAGTTTCCCTCGTCGAGAATGGGATCTTGAAGAATTTGCTGATGTCCCGCCGGCCGGGGCCCGATTTCCAGGCTTCGAACGGCCATGCCCGAGCCGCATTGTTGTCTGACCCGCGTCCGCTTGCCAGCAATCTCGTTCTGCAATCCAGTGCCGCACTTTCGCCGGACGATATGCAAAAGAAATTCATCGAGGCTTGCAAGGAAGACGGCCACCAGTGGTGCATTGAAATCAAGCGGATGGATAACCCGGCGCTCTCGTCTTTGAACCAACAGGATTTCTCGGATTATCTCGGCGAGATTGCCGGCGGCATTTCCAGCGGAGAACGCATGCCTCTTGTGGTTTACCGGGTATACGTTGCGGACGGCCGGCGTGAACTTGTTCGCGGCGGGCACATCGAAGGACTGACGCTCCGGACGCTGCGCAACATGACCGCCGTCGGAAACGATACGGCGGTGTATACCTACATGCAAAATCCCTCGAACGGCTTCGCGGGTACCGCGCTCGGCGCCTTTGGAGGCGCGGCGCAGGGCGGCGGCATTCCCAGCACCGTAGTCACACCGTCATTGCTGCTCGATGAAGTAGAAATCCGAGGCTTCCACGGCGAGCCGCGTCGCCTGCCGCTGGTGCCACCGCCAGCGTTGAAATAATCGAAGCGCCTGGCCTGGCGGATTTGGTCCCGCCGGTGGTCGTTACTGGCGGGCCGTCCTTGCCTTCCTATTCTTCTTCGCGTCCGCCAACGCGGGGCCATCTCTGGAAGTTTGTCACTCAGCGCAACAATGCAAAGTGTTGCGAGTAGAAAAATTCAAGTTGCTCATTCTTTTGGAGTTGCGACCAATCCTACTTTTGGGATGTAGCGAGTAGGATTCGCCGGCCCGTCCTTTATTCTGGCCGATGCTAGCCATGCTGCATCTGGCTGCCCGAGAGTTCCCTCGCTCGTCCGCCCCGGCGGATTCGCTTCGGGATGCCGATCCTGGCCAGACCGGCAGTTGCGAGTAGAGTTCGCGCATCACAAATTTCGAGTGCGCGGAGTAGGGCAAGCGAGTCCGGACGGAGGAGATTGGGAAGAGGCTGGAGCTACGGGGCCCGGGAGCGGGTTGTGAGCTGGCATGGAGCATAGAAAACGGCTAAACGTAGCACGAAACGGACCAAAAAGATATCCGTATTAACAAGATACTAAACTGGTAAAGAACAGCCGGGCGGGCCTCGGCGATTGAAAATCGCCAAGTCGAGTAACGACAGAGAGACTCAGACGACGGGCTGCTCCCTGGGGGTATGGGAACGGCGAGAATCGTCCCAACGGCTAAAGCCGCATTAACTTCGGGTCAACTGCGGCAGGGTTTCCCGCAGAAACATCCCGTTCGGCAAGCTCAGGGCAGGCGCACAAAACGCGGAAACCGTGCCCCGACGAGAATCGCAGGTCGTCACACGGGCTGAGACACCCTCAACGAGCTGCCAACAGCAGCATAGAATCCGATCCTAGTGCTGTGGCTGTTGTTGTGGTTGCGGTTGGGGTTGTTGCTGCTGCTGTTTGGCCACGTCCGCCTTTGCCGCTTCCGCGGAGGCGCCGCCTGCTTTCTCATAGCGGGTCAGGAAAGGCATGAACGGGGTGACCTCGAAGGGCATTTTTTCGCGCGCGGAGTATAGCGGTACCGGTTTGGCCTTAAGCAGTTCGACTCGATCGGCCCACGGATCCACCTTGACGCGGGCGCCGATAGGCAGAGCGGCAATCTGATCGATTTTATCAGGCTGCAATTGCGGGGCGGAAGCCATCAACTGCTGGGCCAGAAAAACCCTGTTCCCCAGATGCGGATTAATCAGAGCCGACAGTGATTTTGAATCGGCATCGAGTTGCTTCAGGAAAAGTCCTGCATTTCCGAGCTTGTCTTTGTACGGTGATTTCTTCAGGAGTTCCAGCGCCTTTTCACTTGCCTTCTCAATCTGCTGCGGATTGTCTTGGAACGAGAAATGGCTGAGCACTTCGAGTGTGGAGACGTTGGTGGTGTCATTGAAGCCGTACTGGTCGGTGGAAGGCTTGATCACCATGAGATTCGCCAGTTCCTGAGCGAGCATGGTAGCCAGGCTCGCCTCGTCAGGAAGCACATCGAGGAGGCCACGGCTAAGGACAATGGTATGGCCGATGGAAAATGATTCGAGCGTGCCGGTCAACAAAACGCGGCAGTGCACCTCGGGCTCGATGTCCAGGTTGTTTGTGACTTCCAGGTTGTTGACCACCGTCTCCAGAACTTTATCCACCTCTCCCGGAGGGGCCAGCATTCCCGTGCGCTGCAGGCGATCGACCACGTTGATTTCGGCCTGGTGCTGCCATTCACGCTCGGCCTCGATGGGGCTGCGGTCCTGCTGCTGCGCCGCAGCTTGATCGACGGCCGTGGGCGATTCGATGGTGAGCTCACTGAATTCCGTTTCGCGCGAGGCATTTTTCAGGTCATAGCCCCACAACCGCGTTTGCGAGCGGAATCTCACGTGGCCGCCGAAGAGATCCCTCATGTCGGATTCTTGACTGAAGATGTAGGCGGGCAGCCAGAGCCCCGGCTGCAAGTTCACGCGCCAACTGTCGAAGTGAAGGTTATATCCGTTAATGCCGGCCACCGGCGTGTAAACGCCGTTGAATCGAACAATCGTGTAGTCCTGATTCTCAGCCCAAATGCGTCCCTTGAACCGGCCCCGGCCTGATTTGGGAAGGGGGGTCACGTCGAAAACTACGCACTTCACGTCACCAAGGAATTCGCTGCGGACATAATCGAACTGGTAGTGCTGCCGGTCGAACCCGTTCGTATCGACATAAATCATCTGCAGAAAGCCTTCGGGCACGAAATCAGCTTTGAAGAAGCCGGTTATATGTGAAAGGGGATTGAATTGATCGAGACGGCCGTGCCGCTGCGCCAGCATCGTGTTATCCACGACGCCCTTCATGAGATCCGCCTGGCCCAGAAAGTAATGATCGTGCACAGGAATCATGCCCATGGCGGGATCGGGCTTCATATCTTGAATGTAGGTTTCGATCAGCGGGGTGTAATGCCGGATGGTCGCGATCTCGTTGTGTTCGCGGGCAATGATGCGATCAACGGCCTGATTGACCGTTGTCACTGGAGCCGCATTGGTCCCGGTTGCGGGGCGCGTTTGATCCGCAGTCTGCGTCTGCCGCGCCGTGGCCGAACCGGCGACCGCGCCCACCAGCAGCACAAAAAAACACAAACTCTTCCACGTGCGCATTGCTGCTTCTCCCTTAATACGCCAATTCAAAAACGATATGCACGATGGCGTCCGAGTCCACAGGTTGACCGTTTCGTTGCGCCGGATGGAATTGAATCTGGTGCGCCGCAGTTTCCGCGGATTCGTCCAGGCCATACCCGAGGCCCTTTACCACGCGCTCAACCTTCACTTCGCCGGACGCGGTGAAAACCACCTCCAAAAGAACTTCGCCTTCCATCCTTGCCGCTCGCGCTGCGCTGGTGTAAGCCGGGCGGGGCTTAAAGATAATCTCGGCCGGTTTCGAATTCGATTCCGGAGCGGCCTGCTTCGGCTTTGGCGCTTCTGGAACCACCGCCTGATTGGAAAAACCAGCTTGTTGAACTTGGCCTCGGCTCCCGCCGCCGGGGCTTCCCACTGCTACTCCATTCCCAAACCCCGTGCTGGCGATTACGCCTCTCGCTCCCTTAGCGCCGCCCGTACCGTTGCCGTACCCTGGCCCTGGCGGAAGATCGTAGCTGCCCAGAGCATTGACGTTCACCGGCCGTGTGATCTTTCCCGTTGCCGCGGGCAGCCCATTGGGGTCCCCAAAGCCGCCTGTCTGCACTTCTTCGCGTGGCTTTTTCAGGGTCGGTATGGCCGAACTTCCCATAGACATCGGCGGATGCGGGTCGGGAAACGCCTTGGCCACTTCGGCCAACTCCGGGCCGGAAATCTTCCTGCGGGTGGTAGCCCGCTTCGCGATTGGCGCAGTTATCACCGGATTATAGATTTTTGGCTTGGGCGGAACGATTTCTTCCGGCTTGGGGATCTCCTTGACGATTTCCCGCTTCACGGGCGCCGGTTTCGGCTGGGGTTGCGGCTGTGGCTTCCAGGCTGTAACCGGCGGAGCCGGGATCGGCGTAATCCAGTAACGCTTCACCGCCTCCAGCTTTTCCGGCATGAGCATCGGAATGATGATCAATATCGCCAAAGCGAGGCATTCCACCCCAAAGCTCGCGCCAAACAGATCCCATCTGGTGCGACCTTCAGGTAGAAGAGAAGCATCGAAAACAGGTCGATTCATTACCCGCGCCATGTGTAGTTCACCCGTGCCCTTCCTGTGTATTAGCCCCGCCGAGTAGAGAATAAGGGGACCGCCGCTACTTTAGTACTAGCGCAAAGGGGCTGGGGTGAATAGGACTCCAGTACTATTCTACCCTCACTCGTGCCGAAAACGGTACACCCGAAAAGTGAGGGTTTCCAAGAGTCGCCCTGAAATAATCTCAAAAATCGCAGAAAGCTCCAAAAATGGGAATCTCCTTCGCCCCGCTCCGATATGCGGATCTAAACCCTAGATGCAACGCGATGTTGCAGGGTTTTCCGAGCCAAGTGCCGAGACTGCAACCAGTTCGTTTTCCCAGAATCGGATCGAAATTCAAGCGAGGCAGACATTAGAGGGGGATTCTTTGGCCTCGCGACGCACCTGGGAATACGTGAAAGCGCTGAGAAACCACTAAGGAAACACGTACAAGACAAGCCGGGGGCACAGGTTTCCCAGCCGTGCCCCCGTCAGAAGTTGGCAACCTCAGTGCACAGGTTCGACCACGATGTAGTTTGTCAGGCCGTTCTGGTTGGGAATTGCAACCAACACGAGCACCGGGCGGTCATCCGCGCTCTGGACCGCCTGGCGGTACTGCTGAACGTCGCTGACAGCTTTGTGGTTGACTTCCTGGATGATCATGCCTCGCTGCAACCCCGCAGCGGCAGCCGCGCTGGCCGGATCTACGGAGGTGATCACGACGCCGCGCGTTCCGCTCGGGACACCGAGTTCATCGGTCATGTCCGGGGTGAGGTTCTGGACTTGCACGCCTTGCATCGTGCCCGGGCCGTTGTTCTCGCCTTCGCCCCGATTCTGCGCTGCCTCGTTGGGTTTCTCCATCAGCATGACCTTGACATCCATGGTCCGATTGTCGCGCCATACGGTGAGGTCCAACGTGGCGCCGGGGGCGGTCTGAGCGACGAGCAAGCGCAAGTCATTCGCGGAGTTCATCTCTTTCCCGTTGATCTTGAGGATGATGTCGCCGCGCTTGAGGCCCGCCTTGGAGGCTGGGGTGTCACGGTCAACACTGCCTACCAGGACACCTTCCGGCTGGTTCAAACCGAATTGCTTGGCAATCTCCGGCGTGACGTCCTGAGGAAGGAGGCCCATATAGCCGCGGATCACTTTGCCGTGCTCGACGATTTGGTTCATTACATTGCGAGCCATGTCGATTGGAATGGCAAAGCCGATACCTTCGTTTCCGCCGCCGCCCCCGGTAAGAATCGCAGTGTTAATGCCGACCAGGTCGCCATGAAGATTGATCATCGCCCCGCCGGAGTTACCCGGGTTAATGGCCGCATCGGTTTGGATGAAATCTTCGTATTGCTCGATCTGACCGCCTAGTCCTCGCCCCGTCGCGCTGACTATACCCATGGTCGCGGTTTCGCCGATGCCGAAGGGGTCGCCAATGGCGAGGACCACATCGCCGACTTGCAGTTTCGAAGAATCCCCGATGGACAAGGTTGGCAGGTTAGTGGCGTTGATCTTCAGCACAGCGATATCTGTCTGAGGGTCAGTTCCGATCAATTTGGCGGTGAAGTCGCGTTTATCGGCCAAATCGACCTTGATATCTGATGCTCCGTTGATCACGTGGTTGTTGGTCAAGATGGTTCCGTCGGAGGTGATAATGACGCCGGAACCCAGGCTCATCTCCCGCTGCGGTTGAGGCCGCAAGTTGCCAAACTGATCGCCGAAAAACTGCCGGAAAAACGGGTCGTTAAAGAAAGGCATTGTTTCGTTGCCTTTTGGCTTTACAACTTTCGAGGTGTGAATGTTGACGACCGCCGGAAGGGCCGGCTTCAACACCGCTGCAAAACCATTCGCCAAACTCCCGAGTGGCACGGGCGAGTTGTCGTGCGCAATGGTTACCGGAAGACTCGCCGCGCCGTAAACCGAGCCGCTCGACCAATGGCGCAAACCAACGGCGAGCAAAGCTCCGCCAGCGACGGCCGCGAGCACCACAATGGTGGCTACCCAGCGGCGGATTCGCAATTCACTGCTGTTCATGGCTATCTCTCCTTTTACCGACGGAAATGTTGCCGCGTGCATTTCCGCGTACTTATTGGACGTATGTCGCGGCCGTTCGGTTATTTCTGGCGGTTACCGCAAATCGTTGGATACGACTAGATACAACTGAATAGAGGGCCAGTCCGCATGACCCGCGCCCAGTGCTATTGGCCCCAATCGCAAACCCCG